>Ga0272448_1001602_pt1 | contig 29995 bp, 25 predicted proteins | sample YNPCB0191_FD_202220 | JGI IMG/M metagenome (GOLD analysis project Ga0272448, IMG submission 202220) | Hot spring sediment microbial communities from Yellowstone National Park, WY, United States - YNP-CB-019-1 | ecosystem: Environmental > Aquatic > Thermal springs > Hot (42-90C) > Sediment...
ATAGTTCATAAATAGTTCATAATATTATAGTTCATAACATTTAGGAGGACCATAATGAAATACGGCATTCAGAATTGTCCGATAGAATGGGCTTTTTCGTCTGGAAAGGCTTATAATAACCCTTTTAGCGATATAGAGTTAGACGTGGTTTTTACTGATCCTGATGGCGTAGAGATGAGAGTCCCTACATTTTGGAGTGGAGATCAGACTTGGAGAGTGCGTTTTTCTACACCGAAAACTGGTCTATATCGTTACAAAACGATCTGCTCAGATACATCAAACAGCGATCTGCACGATCAAGAAGGCAAAGTAGAGATCGCACCTTATAATGGCGATAACCGTCTATTGAAGCATGGAAATTTAAGAGTTGCAAGCGATAAAAGGCATCTTGAACATCATGACGGAACTCCTTTCTTTTGGCTTGCGGATACTTGGTGGATGGGGCTTGTCAAACGTTTGCGATACCCTGATGAATTTCAAATGCTTACCGCTGACAGAGTTCAAAAAGGATTTACTGTTATTCAAATAGTTGCTGGGCTTTATCCAGATATGGACCAGTTTGACGAAAGAGGGGCAAATGAGGCAGGTTTCCCTTGGGAAAAAGATTATAGCAAGATCAATCCATCTTACTTTGATATGGCAGATATTCGTATCCAATGGCTGATAAAATCTGGATTAGTTCCATGTATAGTGTCATGCTGGGGATATTATATTGATTTCGTCGGCATTGACGTCTTGAAAAGACATTGGCGTAACCTGTTAGCAAGATACGGGGCATATCCTGTTGTCTGGTGTATGGCTGGTGAAGCTATAATGCCGTATTATCTTGCCCCTGGGGACAAAAGAGCTGAACTGATCACAAAGGCAAGATCAGGCTGGACAGAGATAACAAAATATCTCCGTGAAATTGATCCATATCATCATCCGATAACCATTCATCCAACAGATTGCGGGCATAATCAAGTTGATGATCGGTCTGTAATTGATATTGATATGCTTCAGACAGGTCACGGCGGATGGGATAGCATGCCGAATACCGTTCATCAGGTCATTGACTCGCTTGCCATAGAGCCGAAAATGCCCGTTTTAGTCGGTGAGGTAAGCTATGAGACCATAGGTGGAGGTTGTTTGCAAGATGTTCAGCGATTCGCATTCTGGTCTTGTATCCTCAGCGGTGCATGTGGTCACACTTACGGTGCTAATGGCATTTGGCAGGTCAATAGACGTGAAAAGCCATTTGGTCCTTCTCCGCATGGCATGTCTTGGGGAAATATACCATGGGACGAGGCATACCGATTGCCAGGGTCTGCACAAATAGGCATTGGAAAGGCTTTGCTTATGCGTTATCCATGGTGGCAGTTTGAACCTCATCCTGAATGGGTCGCTAACCATGCAACGAAGGAAAATGTCCGAGCTCCCTATTGTGCAGGTGTGCCGAGAACTGTTAGGATAATATATATGCCTAATTTTATGACTGTCCAGGTCAGAGGCATTGAATCAGATACAAAATATAGGGCATTCTATTATTGCCCACAAAGTGGAAATGAAACAGAGATCGGGACAGTCAATCCAGATGCTGATGGAAATTGGCAGTCGCCAAGACCGCCTATATTCCAAGATTGGCTTCTCGTTTTAGAAAAAACAGGTTAAATGAGTTATTTAGCCACAGAATCACACGGAGAAACACTGAAAGGATAAAATTTTTAGATGCTTCTTTCAATTTTGTCATTCTGAGCGTCAGCGAAGAATCTATTTAGATGCTTCACTTCGTTCAGCATGACAGATCGTTGAAGCGAAAAATCCCATTTATGTCCTTCTGTGGCTAATTTTAATTTTTGTTTAATTTTGGAGTGGAATAATGGCTTTTGACTTTGATTATCACGTTCACACAACGGTATCATACTGTCATGAAGGTGATCTTACAATTGATAATTTATTAAAATTGGCAAAGGAAAAAGGGTTAAAAGGTTTTGCAGTGACGGATCATGCACATCATCTATATTTTGATAATAAATCCGCATGGCAATATAAATATATAACGGATTATAATCTTTTTCTTTCAGCTATGGAGATCGGCGACAAAAAGTTTGAGGATTATCTTAATCTAATCGCTAATTATAACGAAAGTAATAATGAAAATAGCCCTAAATTACTCATCGGAACGGAAGTAGATGTCGCCCAAAACGGCAAAGCTGTCTTTAACACAAAATATCGTAATAGGCTTAATATTCTGATCGGTGGGATACATTGGCTTCCATGTATCAAAAATGGTTTAGATAGCAAAACTTTGCTTATAGAATTCATGGATTTTACGATGATGTTGATGGAAAATGATATTGACATATTGGCGCATCCAACAAGAATATTCAGGGCAAACAAGATGGAGATACCAAAAGAAGTGATCCGACCAATTGTTATGAAAGCCAAAGAAAAGGGCATAGCAATAGAGATAAACAGCCATAATTACCCTGATCCTGATGTCCAATTTATTCGTTCATGTATTGATGAAGGCGTAAAGCTTTCTATTGGCACAGACACACATAGAATAGCAGAATTTGGCGATTTCTCTATGCAAAAGAGGATACTCTCCGAAGCCGGAATTAATGATAATATGCTTGATGATGTTTTATTCACTCATGACAACAAGGATTGACAATTAATATTAACAGTAGGTAATGAGTGGCAGATATTCTCTATCTGTCACTTGTTACTGATCACTGATTACCGATCACTGATTACTGATAGGTGGATATATGAAAATAGTTATCGCTCCTGATTCATTTAAGGGAAATTTGACTGCAAGGGAAGTAGCAGATGCCATAGAAGTTGGCATTAGACGCGTTATGCCTGATGTGGAGATCGTAAAAGTTCCGATGGCTGATGGTGGAGAGGGGACTGTCCAAGCTTTAGTAGATGCAACCTCAGGGGAGATCATCACTGCGGAAGTGACTGATCCATTAGGCAATCGGATAAATGCAGTTTTTGGCATACTCGGTAACAGAGAACCGAAAACCGCAGTTATTGAGATGGCTTCTGCATCAGGATTGCCATTAGTCCCATTAGACAAGCGAAATCCGATGATAACCACAACTTATGGCACTGGCGAACTTATTCTAAAAGCTCTTGACATTGGCTGTAAAAGGCTTATAATTGGTATCGGTGGAAGTGCCACTGTTGATGGTGGGGCAGGTGTTGCACAAGCACTTGGAATTAGATTAATTGATAAAGATGGTAACGATATTCCAAGAGGTGGTGGAGGATTAAAATATCTTGATAGGATTGACATATCAGGGATTGATCAGCGATTGAAAGAAACTGAGATAATTGTCGCTTGTGATGTTGATAATCCGCTTGTTGGTCCGAGAGGTGCTTCTGCCGTTTTCGGACCTCAGAAAGGTGCAACGCCAGAAATGGTTGAGCAATTAGATATGTTCCTTGATAGGTATGCAGACATCATCAAGCGAGATTTAGCGGTAGATGTCAAATATGCACCGGGGGCAGGTGCAGCAGGCGGACTTGGTGCAGGGCTTATGGCTTTCTTTAAGGCACAATTGAAATCTGGGATTGACATCGTAATATCAGCGTCAGGGTTAGAAAATTCCCTTAAAGACGCAGATTTAGTGATCACTGGCGAGGGGAAAATTGATAGGCAGACAATTTATGGCAAAACTCCCATTGGTGTTGCTAAATCTGCCAAAAAATATGGTCTGCCAGTGATAGCCTTTGCTGGCAATATAAACACAGATAGTAACGTTGTTTATGAAAACGGAATAGATGGACTGATGTCCATAATCAGTCACCCAATGACATTAGAGACCGCGATGGAACGTTCAAAGGAATTACTCGCAGATGCTTCTGAACGAGCGTTTCGGTTGGTTAAATTGGGTATGAATTTTAAACTCATTGACTAACAAATTGGAGATTATAAGATGAGCGAAAAAAAGTTTAAGGTTTACGTAACTAGATTATTACCAGGACCAGCTTTAGACGTCCTAAGAGAGACTTGCGATGTTGAAGTTTATCCCAACGATGAGGCAATACCTTATGAAGAACTCTTAGAGAAGGTTAAAAATAGAGATGGGATAATAACCCTCTTAACAGACAAAATTGATGCACAAGTCATAAAGGCTGGTGCCAGTGGAAATCCTCCGCTAAAAATCATTGCAAATTATGCAGTAGGTTATGATAACATTGACGTTGCTTGTGCCACCGAGCATTCTATATATGTAAGCAATACACCCGGCGTCTTGACAAATACCACTGCGGATATTGCATGGGCGCTAATGCTCGCAATAGCGAGAAGAATACCCGAAGCAGAAAGATTTACAAGGGCAGGAAAGTTTAAGGGATGGTCGCCTACGCTATTTCTTGGAGGGGATATATATGGCAAAACTCTTGGTATAGTCGGTGTTGGACGCATCGGCGCCGCAGTAGCACTCAGATCAAAAGGCTTTAATATGAGAGTGCTTTATCACGATGTCCGCCCCAATCCAGAAATTGAGAGAGAGGTCAATGCCCAAAAGGTTGACATGGATACACTGCTTAAAGAGTCAGACTTTATATCCATTCATGTCCCACTGATGCCAGAGACAAGACATTTGTTTGGCAAGCGGAGCTTTGAAATGATGAAGCCAACAGCTTATCTTATCAATACTTCCCGAGGTCCTGTTATAGATGAAGAAGAGCTTGCAGAAGCCTTGAAGAACAAGGTTATTGCAGGTGCTGCGTTAGATGTCTTTGAGTATGAACCAAAAATTGTGCCAGCACTGCTTGAACTTGAAAACGTCATTGTTGTGCCTCATATTGCAAGTGCGTCTGTTGAAACTAGAAGCAAGATGGCAATGATGGCTGTTGAAAACGTTATCGCAGCATTGAACGGAAAAACTCCACCGACTGCTGTTAATAGAATATAATAACGCGTATTGAAAAAGGTTGACGGTTGAAATATTTTAACGTTTACAACTGTCAACTCTTGTTTTATTTTAACTTTTTTTGAGAGGTAGAATATGAGAGTTTTAGGGGTTATCCCTGCAAGATATGGGTCAACAAGATTTGAAGGAAAAGCATTAGCGGACATTTTAGGCAAGCCAATGATTCAGCGTGTCTATGAAAGAGCAATTAATGCTAAAAATATAGATGATTTGACAGTGGCAACAGATGATCAAAGGATATTTGATGCAGTTATTAGTTTCGGGGGAAAGGTCATTATGACCGCACAACATCCAACAGGAACTGACCGAATAGCAGAAGTAGCGAAAAAAACAGACGCAGATATAATAGTAAATATTCAAGGCGATGAACCACTTATTGAACCTGCAATGATTGACGAAGCGATCCAACCGCTTTTAGATGATGAAAAAGTTGATTTAGCAACTCTTGTGCATAAAATGAATTCAGAAGACGATTATAATAATCCAAATGTCGTAAAAGTCGTTATTGATAGATCGGGATTTGCCATGTATTTCTCTCGTTCGCCTATACCCTACATTAAATCTGGTTTATGGGGCAAAGGAACACCGATATATCGTCACGTTGGTTTATATGTTTATAGAAGATACGCACTTTTAGATTTTGCTAAAACACCGCCGATGCCTTTGGAAACAAGCGAAGGTTTAGAACAGCTAAGATTTTTAGAAAATGGTTACCGAATGAAAGTTGTTGAAACTCAATATAAATCAATAGGTGTGGATACACCATCCGATCTGGAAAAAGTAAAGAAGATGATACTGGATGCTGGATACTGATCACTGATCACTGATTACTTTTATTATAATCATTTACATAATGCTTAAATTCCAACTGAATTGGAGGCTAATTATGAGAACAAGTTTAGGACTTTTAATTTGTCTTTTTGTCATTTTAAGCTATAACATTGTTCAAGCAGAAACTCAGCGATCTATTATGCCAATAACATCAGAGGATTTTTTAAGACCGATCTGGCATCCTGACGATGCGATAGTTAATGCAGGCGAGCTTGGCAGATACAGGTTTTCTTTGGACAAGCCTGACCTTGAACTCCCTAACAATGTAAAAATACGTCCTGAATTGATAAAACTCCTGAATGATTTGCAAAGAGAGTTTAATACTCCGATGATCATAATGTCAGGCTATCGCTCCCAGGAACAGGATATATATCTATGGGCAAGATGGCTAAGCGATAATCCGAAAGCTGTCAAAGCTATTAATAAAGAGAAAGTTAAAAGCTGGGAAGAGTGGGTGTTTGCAAGCAAAGCAGTTACAAAAATATTTCCAATCTGCACCAAACATCAGACAGGGGATGCAGTAGATTTTTATTGGAAAGGGTTAGATTTTCAGACAGAGAAAAAACGTAATATAATGATCGCATTGATAAACGAAATTGCAGGATCAAGAAAATATAACGAGGAAGAGCGTCAAAGATATGGAATTGAACCAAACGATGATAATTTACTAAAAGTTGTCGCATATATGCCGGGTGAGAATATCAACATATTTAATCCAAACGGATATGCTTATTTCCACGTTGAATATCAGCCAAGCGAATTTCCACCAAAACCAAGTATTGATAAGATCGGCGTAAAGCTTTCGGAAAAAGAAGAACTCGGTTTAGCTTATAAAAGTGGAGAATATGTCTTGGTGAGGTATAAAGATTTCCTTTATCTTGCAAGGGTTGTTGAGGACTCTAATATCAATGATCTTGAAGTTAATTTATATATCTTTTGTGATGAAATTCGCGATGAAGTTGGCGATAAAGTCCCAAAAAGCATTATCCATGTGAGGCGATCGGAGCCTAAAGAAGGTTGGGGAAATCGGAAGGTCATGCTTGAATATCTCTCTAACAATGAATGGAAACCTGCGTCAGACGTGCTTGAATTTGAGGAATATTACGTAATTCCTAACCAAGATGGAAGTCAATCAACAGTATCAGTTAAGAACGTCCGATTCCCTGTCGCCGTAATTCATTAAGTAACAATTGTCTTTTTGTTATGTAGAGATTAGAAATTATAAGATATTCAATATATCAGGAGGTTCTTAATTATGAAGATCGTTAAATTGATATTAGTGTCTTTAATATTGCTGATCTTTTTATTAGGTATGACATCATTAGCACAAACAACATCAGCAAAAAAACAAACAATCTATGCCTTATTGGTAATTGCAGATGCAGACCCTAGCATCGGAAGGGCTGTTGAAGTTGACAGACAAAGAATAGAGGGAATGCTCAAAGTTGCCAGTGGTATATGTGACGTGCAGATTGAACAACTTCTAAGCTCACAAGGGAGACTTAAAAGCGAACCTGTTCTCCAATGGCTGAAAAATGTAAATCCAGAAGCAAACGATACTATATTTGTCTATTACAGTGGTCATGGTGGTATGAATAAAAATATGGAAACTTTCTTTTACCTGCAAGATGGCTATTTTTTCAGATCTAAGTTAGTTAGTGCTATGGAAAGTGCGAAAAAGTGCAGGTTGAAAATGTTGATCACTGATTGTTGTAGTGACGGTCCCGAGACAGAAGTTCCAGCAGGAAGACCTCCGATCAGTAAAAAGGCTTTACAGGATTTATTTTTGCTCCATGAGGGATTTCTCCATATAACCGCTGCAAGTGAAGGCGAATATAGTTGGTGTAGCCCGAGATACGGAGGTTGGTTTACTCGTGCAATGGTTGATTCTTTTGATGATTCATCTGATCTGAATATGGACGGGTTCGTCGGCTGGGACGAAGTGTTAAAACTAACAATAGAAGCAGTGCAAAAGAAGTTTCAGCAATCTTCAATGTATTTTTCAGCTGAGCAAAAAAAAGATATGGCTAACAGAGGAATAAAGTCTCAAACTCCGAAGTCTTATTCTATGCCAAAGCGATCTGAAACATCAAAAATTACACAGGTAGCACAAGATACATCAAAAAAACCAGATATAATAGACACGGGAAGCAAGCAAGATACTGATAAAAAAGAGGAAACGCTTTGGAGTCTAAACAACCCCGATTCATATTGGACAATATCAATAGAACCAGATAAACAGAAATATGACATTGCAAATAATATTGTATTCCGAGTTAAGTCAACCGCAGATTGTTATATAATAATTTTAAATTGGAATTCAAAAGGAGAACCATTCCAACTTCTGCCAAATAGATATGAATCGGGCAATTTTATTGTGAGAAATAAGACTTATGATCTGCCATCTGCCGAATCAAAATTTGATTTAAGGGTAACAGGTTCAAAAGGAGAAGAAAAAATAAAGATAATCGCTTTACGTAACCGTCAGGACAATGTAAAATTGCGAAATCTTATTCCAATAGAGGATAGTTTTGGCAGTGTTTCTTCCCGTATCTCAATCTTGCCAAAGGAAAAAGCGTCAAAAGATGATATAGAGGCGAAAATTATTAATGCCCTTAAAGAGATGAATCGTAGCGATTGGGCAACTGCAAACTGCATCGTCCAAATACAATAAAAATGATTGTGATAAGTATTTATCCATACTTATTATTCGCTACTGATCACTGATTACAGAAAACAGGGGTAATTCAAATGTTAAATATCCGATTGTGTCAAATTATATTGTTGATAGCGTCTGTCTTTGTAATTAGCTTAACTTTCTCTATAACTGTATCCGCTCAGACTACATATTGCCTAATTTTGCTTATGGATTCGGACGTAAATATCTCTGCAAGCGTAGTTAAAGATGCGGAAACCGTCCAAAAAGCCCTTGAAGTCCTGCAAAGCGAAGGAATAAGCGAGTTAAAAATGACAACTATGCGGAGTTCCGAAAAAAAGGTGAAGACATCTGATATGATAGAATGGATAGGCAATCTTGATCCCTCTGAAGACGATGTTGTTATGATATATTACAGTGGTCATGGGTTTATTGACGAACAAAATAGACATTATTTAAGTTTTGAGGAAGGCGACACAATTCCAAGATCGGATATAATATCCAGACTGAATGAACTTGATTGCAGACTCCGAATTCTCATAACAGACAGTTGCAGTAATTTGGTTAGCCTGCCAACACCAGTTACATCTAGCCCGAGATCAGTCGGCGAAAAGCAGGACAGAAAATATTATAAAGACCTTTTTATTGATCACAGAGGGCTTTTAGATGTGACAGCTGCGTCAGAAGGTGAGTATGCTTGGGGAAATAGCACATTGGGTGGATATTTTACAAGCTCTCTATTTTCTTCGTTTAAGGGCGATGGTATTAGATTTAGAACATGGGAAGATGTGATTAAGGATACAAAAGATGGGGTTATGAGGAAATTTCAAGAGACACAATTTTCTACTACTGACATTAGAAGGTTACAGACAAAAGGCATAAAAGGTCAAAATCCAAGGGTTTATAGCCTTCCAAAAGCCATTAAAACGGAGAATATAGTATCCTCTCCGCCAAAACCTGATTTTCAAAACCTGCCTCCTAAACCATCAGGCGAGTCTCCGATGGTTTTGATACCTGCGGGGGAATTTGAAATGGGCATTGATCAGTCTGAAATACCAGAACTTGTCAACTGGGCAAAGGGTTATGACCAAAGTGCTATGGCAAGTTGGTTTGAGGACGAAACTCCCCGTCATAAAGTCTATCTTGACGCATACTATATAGATGTTTACGAAGTGACAAATGAGATGTATGCCAAATTTTTAAAGGCAACTAATCATAAACCACCTAAATATTGGGACGATCCAAGATATAATGATCCACAACAGCCAGTCGTCGGTGTTACATGGGAAGACGCAAAAGCTTATTGTGATTGGGCAGGGAAGCGATTGCCTACGGAAGCGGAATGGGAAAAAGCTGCACGTGGCGGTCTGATTGGAAAGAGATTCCCTTGGGGCGATGACGCATCGCATGATTACGCAAATTATGCTGGAACAGTAGGGACAGATATTTGGGGCTATTCCGCACCTGTAGGAAAATTTGCTCCTAACGGCTATGGGCTATACGATATGGCAGGAAACGTCTTTGAGTGGTGCGCTGATTGGTATGAAAAGGATTATTACTCAAAATCTCCAACTAAAAATCCAACAGGTCCTTCTTCGGGAAAGACACGTGTAGTCCGTGGCGGAGGATATGGATATACCGCTAATTTTCTCAGAGTGTCAGACAGGTTTGGCAGTTACTTTCCGTCAAATGCTTATCCATTTGTTGGATTTCGTTGTGCGAAATAACTATTATGGGCGAGATAAAAAAACATCCTCCAGTAAAACTTATAGTCGGTATGATCTCTGCTGATCCATCTATGTTTTTATCTGCCGAGGAATTGCTATCTCAAAATTTCGGCGATATTGATTTCAGAAGCGATATTATAAATTTTGATTACACCAATTATTATGCAAAAGAGATGGGAGAAAATTTACTCCGAAAGTTCATCAGCTTTGAAAAACTCATTAATCCTGATATATGCCCTAAAATAAAACATTTTACCAATGAATTAGAAAAACGATTTCTTTTAGAAGGGACAAATAAAAGGTTAATAAATCTTGATCCCGGATATGTTACCGCTGCTAAATTGGTTCTTCTATCAACGAAAGATTACATTCATAGGATTTATCTAAGTGACGGAATATATGCCGAAGTGACTTTGGAGATGGAGGGAAATTCGTTTCAACCTTGGAAATGGACATATCCCGACTATAGAAGCGAAAAATACATAAGCATTTTTAATAATATACGACAGATGTATATGAGGCAGTTACGTAATGAAGGAATAAGCCCTCATGCGACATAATTTAATCTGATCCCTGTGGGATTGGAAACCAGACTCCGCCTGTCTCTTTAGCAAGGGTTTTGTGCATATTGTCATCTAAAGCTATTACGCTTATCTTTATACCATTAGCTTTGGCAGTAGCTATGATTTCTTGTAAATCTGCCTGTATACGTTCTTTACGTGATAGCAACCTCTGCTGTTGATCTTCTCTTGATTTTGGCGTAAATGCTTCATCTGTGATCAATACGAATGTCTTTTCTGCGCCATTTCTGAATTTGACCTGAGTAAATCCTACATCAATAGCATCAAAGATATTTTCTCCATCGGAACATCTTATCCCTCTAAGTATTGCCTTAAATTGATTTACATCTTTTGTCTGCTCATAAACTTTTATGTCATTTGTCTTCAAGATGCGTTTAAATCTCACTATGCCAAGCGTATAATCTAATTTACTATCCTTAAAAACATCTAACATTTTATATATATACTTGGCAACTGCGTTGATATTTTCCTCCATACTTCCGCTGGAATCTATGAGAAACACAATATCCTCTCTTCCTGTTCTATTTCTGTTAATAATATTCTTTGCAATCCAATATAATGCAACCTCAAATATACCTGCACCGTCCGTAATTCCTATTGGAGTTCCGCCTGATCGTATCTTTGTCCCACCAGTTCCACTTCCACGTCTGTCAATTATTGAGTTTCCGTCAGATGGCTTTGGAATATTCATTTCAAAGTTAGGTTTAAGATTGACATCTGTTTCAAGTGTTGGATTGGGATTAATGACACTTAGATTTGGCGAATAATTTGAGGTTTGGATTTTAGGTATGTTAAATTCACGTGGCTTTATTTGGGCAATAGCTATTTTATCAGTCCTTTTCTCAAAACTAATAGTGCTTTCTCGGGTTTCCGTTATACGACGGGGAATAGATGTTTCCTTATTCTTCACTGCTTTTACCATATCTACTGCTACAGATTCTCTGATCTTGCTTTCCTCGCTTTCTATGGCAAAAAAACCAAGAATAAGAATTATTATGAAATGCAATATAATAGATAAAAGCAGTGATTCGCTTAATCTTATTTTTGAGTTTTGATTTTTGTCAAGCATTGTTATATTAGATACTGAATGCAAATTTCAAGTATAGAAAATTGTTATATAATGTCCTGATATATATTTTAATTGATCAAAAGATTTTCTACAAGAGAAACAAATACTGAAATACTGATCAAATACTGATTCACCCTCAGTTTTTTTACACCTTGTAAAAATACGCCCGACAATTCCAAGAGCTGTATGAAACCAATAAATAGGATAAAGCCAAACGTCACCTATGAAAGAGTTTGTCACCTATGAAAGAGTTTGTCAACAATAAATTTGTCATTCCTGCGGAAGCAGGAATCCACTCATTTGTTACAACTTCTCTGGATTCCCTCTGCAGTTTACCCCTGCGAAGCTTATCCTTGCGAAGCTTATCCCTGCGAAAGCAGGGAGCAGGGAGTAGGTGCAGGAATGACAAATGTGAAGCATTTTAATTTTAATGAATATAAAGATATAGAAAATACTTATATTGACTTATTGGGCTAATAGTGCTATATTCTCTCTATGAGAAAAGAAAGTTGAGGAAATTGAAATGCGAGACCGCAGGAATATGAGTATAGAAGACATTTTGCATGATATATTTGATAGACATGGGTTAAATATATGGGATTATAGTCTATCATACCTCCAGAACAAGATAAGCAAGAGAATGTCTGCTCTAAATATTCCAGATTTATTAGAATATGCCCAGTATATTCAATCTAATCCAAATGAATACAAATCACTTTATAACACTATAATTGGTGGAGAAAGTGTTTTCTTTCGTGATCCAGAAGCATGGAATTTTATAAAAGACTCTGTCCTTCCTAATATATTACAAACCGCTGAAGATAATACTGAAAGGTCTACCAGGATATGGTCAATTGGATGTTCCAGTGGAGAAGAACCTTACTCTTTGGCAATAACACTTGCAGAGATATTGAAGGATAATTTATCAAAATACAAAATCAAAATCTATGCCACAGATATAGACGAACCTTCTTTGACAGTTGCTCGCAACGGAACATATATCCTTGATCAATTGTCTGAGGTCCCAGATAACATAAAAGAAAACTATTTTATCCGCCATGGGGATTTTTACACCATCTCTCCTGAAATTAGACGTTTGATAATCTTTAGTAAACATAATCTTATATCTGATCCTCCTATAACCAATATTGACCTGCTCCTTTGTCGCAATGTTTTGATATATATTGATCCGATGCTAAAACCAAAGATCATACAAAAGCTTAGGTATGCTTTAAACGATAAAGGTTATCTATGGTTAGGGAAGGGAGAAGAACATATTGACAGTAGTTTGTATGGACTTAAACCACTAAATACTATTTGGCGAGTATTTAAGAAAATACCATATCAGGATTATTATCAAATCAGTAAAACTTCTAACTTTGGTCAATTTATTATCAACAATATAAATCAGTCTGACAAAATAGATAAATCCCAATTTAAAAAAAGTATCATAATTTTAGATGATAAATACAGGATTATATCTTATAACAAATTTGCTTATCGTCTTTTTATTCAAAACAATGATAATGATGATTTGACAGAAATTGACGATAGATGGAAGCATAGTCCTATAATTATTTCAAATCAAGAAATATCGTTTCTTGATCTTGATATTTGTTATCAAATTGTTGATTTTAAGGACAAAATTAAATACGCCATTGATGAAAATGAACTTGTGTTAATTGATGAAGCAGAATATATATCAAATGATGGCAAAAAAGTCAAATTAAAAATTGAGGTTGTGCCTATTTTGAGTGATAACCCCACTAATCGTGTTGTGGCTATTCTTTTTGAAGATATAACCAAGCAATATGAATTACAAAAGAGATTACAGATGACAATAGAATCATTAGAAGCATCAAACGAAAATCTCGCATTAGCAAATGCTGTCTTAAAGTCCACGACAGAGGAACTTGAAATGATAAACGAATATTTACAATCTAAAAATAGTGAAGAACTTATGGTGATCAGTGAGGAACTGGCGGAAAGAGTATCAGAACTTGATATATTAAAACTTTACTGCGAATCAATAATAAACAGCATAGAATATGGAATAATATTAGTTGACAATAAATCATCAATAATTAAAATAAATCAAATAGCGTTGAATATGCTTAAAATAAAAGGGGATATATATAATAAATCTTTGTTAGACCTTGATACTCATATTGACCTATCCCCGATTTTTGAGCATACATCAACTGTAATAAAAACAGGAAAACCTTATAACTATATTTTGGAGACATCACTAAATAATGGAAATAATTTAATATTTGACATTTCTATAAAACCTATAAATGAAAAGAAAACTGAAGGTGCAATATTAATAATAAAAGAGAGGCATAAATTATGTTAAGTTATAAAGATTTGTTAATTTCTGGTCCAGAGGCTTTTTGCTTAGCAAACAAAGAATTAATAATAATAAAGCATAATCAGCTTTTATGCTCTATGTTGGGCAAAGAAGACAGAGATCTAAATGGGGAAAATTTACTCAACATATTCTATGACGATTCAGTTATCCAAAGATTTATGAAACAAGATGATCATAATCATATATATCAAGGAGAATGTTTACTGAAAACAGAGATCGGAACTCCTTTGTTAGTTAAGTTTCGTATGGGACAAATCGCCGATGATATATCTAATCAAATATTATATTTTATCGCTTTCAAAGAGATTGATGAACTTCAACGGTTTGCTTATTCCAGAAGGATTAACGCATTAAAATCCATTTTGAACTCCGTTATGGCGATGAGCATTAAACCAGAGGAAATCCTTAATGATTTTATCAGGGCTTATGATCAACATGCAATCGCTTTTATATTTGATCCAAATTCAAACGAAAAAGATTTCAGTAAAAATGAAAATCATGCTTTGCTTTCCAGAAAGTCATTTATAACTGCCCAAATAGCATTGCATAATAAGATGGCAATATTCTATCATGATGAATATCTATGGGGGTTTTTCCCTATATATTCAGAAAAAGAGGATTATGGGGTTGCATGTGTAAGATTTTCTATACCGCGTTGGTATGATGACGAGGACAAAAAAATATTTCTGCTTTGCGGTAAAATAATCGGTTCATATATAGAACGTGATATATCACCAGATCAATCATTGAATTTTGATTCACTATTGCGTCTCTCTTTTGATAACGTTCAACAGCCAATAATAGCTGTAAATAGAAAAGGGTTGATTACTAAGGTCAATGATGCAGTAAAAGCGGTTTATGGATATAATGATATTGATATGCTTGGCAAATCGTTTGGCGAATTCGTCTTTTTAGCAGATACCTCTATGAAATATGATGATCTATTGAACTCTGTATTGAAAGGAAATATTATAATTGATAAAGAGATGACGCATATTAGAAGTGATCTTAGCATAGTTGATGTTTCTTTATCTGCATATCCGCATAGATTAGATGACGGGACTATAATTGGTGCTATATTCATAATTCAGGATATCGGACAACAGAAACGCCTAATGGATAGAATGAAGAAAATGGAAAAGCTTTCTGTTCTTGGGGAATTGTTATATAGTGCTGCAAATGAACTGAACAACTCTTTGACTTCTGTTATAGGACATTCAGAAATTCTTTCTTTTATGTCAGGAAGCTCTGAAATCTCCGAAATTACATCAAAAATATATAATGGGTCTCTAAGATGCGGTAGTATTGTTAGTGGACTTCTTGATCTTGCAAGAGAAGCACAGAAAGGATATGCCAGCACAGAAGAAGCATTGAGACTTGCACTTGACTTGAAAAACTATCAATTAAGATCGAATAATATCCATATAAATATCCATGTTGATAAATATATTCCTAAGGTGCTTGCTAATTTATATGACTTAGAGAAAATATTTCTACATATAATCAATGACGCAGAACAGAGAATGTTAGAATATGATAATGGCGGAATGCTTAATATAGAGATCAGCACCAATGAAAAAAATGTTGTCGTTTGTTTTACAGATACAGGCACATGTTTGCTTAAACAAAATATGAACGAGATATTGACAAGCATTAATAATTCATCAATATACAATGATTACATAAATATAGGGTTAATAACTGCTTGTCAAATATTAGAAAAGATCGGTGGAACAATGAGGATAGAGAGTCAGATCGGGAAAGATAATAAAATAATAATGGAATTCCCATCAGCACCACCAATCCCTTATGAAATATGCGATACTGAGGACGAATTTTTAAATAAAGATACTGTAACAGTAAAAAAGGTTTTGCTTGTTGATGATGAAAACGACATCGCAGAATTGCTTCAGAACTTCCTTCAAAAACAGGGTTATACGGTAGATATAGCAAATGACGGGAACGAAGCAATAAATAAGGTCTATAAAAGCGATTATGACATAATCATATCAGATTTGAAGATGCCTAATGGTTTTACTGGGGATAAGTTACATGGATTTGTCAAACGTAAAAATCCTGTATTAGCTGATCGCATGATATTTATGACAGGTGATATAATAAATCCAAAAACTCAGAAATTTCTTCAGCAGATAAAAAATCATTATCTGGAAAAGCCTTTTTCGTTAGAAGCTTTAATGGAGATGATAAGACAGATTATTGGCTAATGATCAGTGATCAGTTAACCTTTAACTTTTAACCTTCTTAAGATTTTTCGCTTTGCCCACGAGATTTTTCGCTTTGCTCAAAATGACATTTTATGTGTCACCCTGAACGAAGTGAAGGGTCTCTAACGAAGTGAAGGGTCTCTAACGAAGTGAAGGGTCTCTAACGAAGTGAAGGGTCTCTAACGAAGTGAAGGGTCTCTAACGAAGTGAAGGGTCTTTTTTGAGATTTCTCTATTTGTTCAAGAAGATTTTTCTATTCGCACAAAATGACATTAATTTATTATCGGGAGAATAAATGCAAATTTGCTTCCTTTGCCCAATTCGCTTTCAACCCATATTTTCCCATTATGGCTATCAATGATCTTTTTTACGATAGCTAATCCCAATCCTACGCCATTGTTATATAGTGTAGCTCGTTCAAATCTGTCAAATATTCTCTCTTGATCTTCACGAGATATTCCTATGCCAGTATCAGATACGCTAATTTCAAGGAAATTATTACCAGAATTTATGCTATTATCAGAGACTTTTATTGCTTCTAATGTTACACTTCCATTTTCTGGTGTGAATTTTATTGCATTGTCTAACAAATTTGTTAAAACTTGCTCTATTTTATCCTTATCTGCATAAACTTTTGGTAGGTTGTCAGAGATATTATTATGAATTTCAATTTTTTTATTTGTCGCTAATTGCTGTATGTTTGATATTACCTCATAAGACAGAGATTTTATATCAACAGGCTTAAAGTTCATATCCATCTTGCCATTTTCTAACTTTGAAAAGTCAAGAATTTCATTAACTAATTTCTCTAAACGTTCCATATTTCTGTTTGCTATTGCAATGAATCTCTGATTTTTGCTATTTATAGTTTCGTCCATCTCTAAAATCGCAATAGCATTTTTTATAGAAGTCAAAGGTGTGCGAAGTTCATGTGATACAGTAGATACAAAGCTGGATTTTGCTTCATCTATCTCTTTCTGTCTGGTAATATCACGAAGTATAGCTACAATACCGCAAACCTTATCTTCATCTGCTTTCAATGGCGAAACGCTGGCATTCAGAAATATTTTTGTGTTTTCCACGAATATTTCTTCTTCAAAGCCTTTTTCAAACAATTGAGTTTTGTTTGGTGAGTTCTTCCCATTACCATTGTTTTTTCCATTGCGTTCACATACACATTTTATCGTATTGGCAAGTCGTGAATCCTCAATATTTCTAAATATATCTGATTCCCGTATTGTGCCATTTAAATCTAACCCGAGCATCTTTTTTGCTGATAAGTTGACCAAAAATATATGTTTTTTTCGGTCAAACATGATCACCCCATCATTCATACTGTTCACCATTGTTTCAAGGATAGTTTTTTCCTCATTTAACATTCTCCTTTGCTTCTCAAAAGTGTCGGATATAATATTGTTCGCTACACTATGGAAAAGCTTTGAAGTGCTATAATCAAAGGCGTTAGCATGATAGCTACTGATATTCACCATCCCTGCCAATCGCTCTTCTGTTCCTTCCTTTATTACCAATGGTATATTTAGAAATGATTTGAGGTTCTGTGTCTGGTAGTTCTCTGATGAGATAAGATAATCTACTTTATTCAGATTTGTTGTTATCGTATCCTGTGATATTTGCCTTTTTGATATGCTATTGAATGCGTTTATTATATTTAATTTAATTTGTTCAATAGTCTCTTCTGAACAATTGTCATGAGTCCAAATATTGAATTCTATCTGGTCATCTTCGGTTATAAATAGAAAAGCAGAGGCATGATAATCCAATACCGTATGCAGGGACTGCATTATGAGTTCCATAACTTCATTGTAGTCAAGGGAATATCCGATAGCATATCTTAATTCATATAGTAAACCTAATTCGCGGTTTTTCTCTTCTAATTCGGTCAGTTGTTGGCGAGTTTCTATAATCTGTTTTCTTTTTTCAAGCCCTTTTCTTACTACTTCGGTTATTGACTTTACGTTAAATGGCTTGATTATGTAATCATAGGCACCTGCTCTTACTGCCTCAACGGCGGAATCCAAGCTGGCAAAACCAGAGACGACCACGACTTCGGTATCTGTGCTTTTCTGCTTTATTTTTCTGAGAACGTCAATCCCATCTGAATCGGGCAGGTTTACATCAACGATTGCGAGGTCAAATTGATCAGTTTCTATTTCATCTATTGCCTCAAAACCATCAGACGCAGTAACAACCTTATGACCTTCATCTTCCAATACTAACGTTAGTATCTCGCGAATAGGTTTAGCGTCATCTACTACCAGAATATTTGCTGAACCAGCAGACATTTTCGATCTCCTTGTTAATCCTTAATGATCTTAGGAGTGATAAATATTACGAGATCTGTCTTAACTTTTGAATCTCGCGTAGAACCAAAAAGTCTGCCTATCAATGGCAATCTACCCAGTATTGGTATCCTATCAGAATTTTTATATTGTTCGTCTTTTATCAGACCACCTAAGGCTAAAGTCTCTCCATCTTTAATCTTCACTCGGCAATTAGCCACTCTTGACGAGATAATCGGTTGTGAATTGTCTCCACCTGTCCATTGTTTTATGGAATCCACTACTGGCATAGCATCCATAATAATATCGCCCTCTTCTGTTACATGTGGGACGACATTTAGCATTACTCCGATATTGATAAACTCAACCTGAGTGGTTGCTGAGAATTGGCTTTCATAAGTCGTGATTATAGGAATTTTATCTGCTACGATCATCTGTGCCAATTCATTATCAATAGCAATCACCGATGGATTAGATAAGAGTTTAGCCTTCCCTGTTGATTCAAGTGCATTAAGATTTATCTTTATATTTTCAAAAAATTCAGTAGATAATGTGCCAATCTTTATATCAAGGCTTTTATCAGCAATATCAGCAGGAAAATATCCCTCAGCGGTTGAACCTGACGGCTTATGGGTTGCTCCCCAACTTATTCCAAGATCAGATTTATTATCCAAATTAACCTCTACTATTTTAGCCTCAATACGCAATTGGACGGGCTTTTTATCAAGTTCTGCTATTATAGCTGATACCCTTTCCATAACCTCAGCAGTATCTGTGACGATCAAAGTATCAGACCATTTTTCCTTATAAAAATTCTTTAAGCTCCCCGAATCACCTCCAGATTGCCCTTGTCCACCTCCGCCTCTTCCTGAACCTGATTCCCTTGCCTCAACAACAACTATGTCCTTTCGTCTTACAAATGTCTGAACTTTGCCAGAACTTGACAATACAGCTTGGACAGCTTCCTTGGCAGCTTCTGCTTCAATATAGTTTAGCTTAAAAACTTGTGTGAGTAGAACTACTGGTGGCGGTTGTTGACTTAAAGCTTGCTTCTCTTTTTCTGTTTGAAAATCTAATTGAGTTATTATCTCTGCTATTTTGTCAAGAACTGACGATTGTTCAGTGACGATCAAAGAGTTAGTCCTTTCATCTATTGCGACTTTTCCTGATGGACTGCAAAGGTCTGTGATCACCTTTTGCAATGAAACTGCACTACCATATTTTAGCGTAAAAATCCTTGTAATATAAGTTGGGGTGATCTGTTGCTTCTCTGATACGGGGATATCCAAAAGCTTGACGATCTCATCAACTTTTTGAAAGCTACGTTCTGGTCCTGTTATAAAGATTGAATTTGTCCTTTGATCTGCGATAATTTCAATGCCCTCTTTTGTAGATATCCAAGCTAACGCCTGTTTAACATCGTTGGCAGAAGCATATTTAAGGATTATTGATTTAGAACTTTTGGGAATAAGGGCATTTATCTCTTCTGGCTTTGCCACTACTATTGTGTCGTTTATAATCTCAATAACGTATCCGCTACTTTTTGTAATTAGCTCTAATGCCTTCATAAATGGCACATTGCTTAGACTGATAGTGATCTTGCCTGTCACGGAAGTTCCCATGACTAAATTCGCGGTGTTTGCCCTTGCTAATCCTGTCAGTATGTCGCGAATATCATTATCTTTCGCATCCAATGTGATTGGTTTGTTAGGGTCAAAACACATAGCAGGCATCACAAAAAATGTGAAAAACAAAATTGTAAGTGTACTTATTGATATTAGCCTTATTTTCATTCTTTTATTCCCCTTGTTTTAGAAATTAATGTTGTATTAATTCCTTGTTATAGAATCTAACTGCAAAATGTTCAAACTGCAAAAACCCTTATACACGAAAAAATTTTACCATCAGGTTTCCGGTCTAATACAAATTTTAACATGTTTTCTAAAAAATGTAAAATCTTTTTTTCTAATTTTTATAATAAATGTTAATCATTATGTTCAGGGTCACTGCATTGACATCTATGAGTGCTTTCATTAATTGAATATGTTCCGCCTTTTTGACATACAGGTTTTCCATCAGGGAAAAATTCATTATTTCCTAATATATCTTCTTCAAAATTAGTGTTGTCAGGCCATTCACCATGTTCAAAATAATAAAGGTCTATTTTGGAGTTTATAGCAACACGGTTATTACGGCATTGAACTTTAAATCCCTCCGCCCTTGTCGGAAATATGCTTGCATAAGCTATCGCAGCAAGCAGACCTAATATCATTACAATCAATAGAACCTCAATGAGTGTAAAACCATTTTCCTTTCTCCTAATCATATTTGTATCCTTCCGCCGCAAGATAGCTATTGAGAGAATTTAAATTACATTTCTTTTTCCATCCACAGCAATATCTTTGGATCAGGGATATTACCTATTTCAGCTACAATCGTTTTGGTGAATGATGATACTGTCCCAGTTGATTCAACGCGGAATTTATCAACACGGAATTTGCTTTCTTCAACTTCCTCAACAATCATTGTCATTGTAACCGTATAAGGATTATCTAGATCATTATTTGTCGTTTGCCACTGCTTTGTTCCACTGTCATAATTCCAGCCAGCTCCCAAATTTAAATTCCCAAATTTCTCATATAATTCTTGGTATGATAGACCGCCTTCTTCTATCCAACCATCACCGATCCAACTAACTTTGGACAGCACGCATAATGTATGTTCTACACCTGCATCTGCTACATATAACGCTTGAAGGTATTTCTTATGGTTATTTGTGATCCTAGTTGTAGAAATGACAAGCTCAAATGAGGTTATTGCTAAAACTGACATCAATGTAATTAACATTAATGCCAATACCAGCACAAAACCTTTTTCATAATTATCTTTATTCTTTTGATGAATTCTCATCTTTTATACTTCTTTTTAAGCTAAATTACTTGTTTTGAGGATAAAATAAACTACTCAAAAGTATTGGGGTTTTATTAATGTAATCAAATTTTGGAGGCATATAAGTAGCAGTAACGTGATTCCCTACATTAACTATTCCCTTTGTATAAGCTGCGCCTCTAAGTGTGGTCCCATTAGCGAAAGATATAACGGCATTTTCGTCAGAGGCATAAATAAACCCTCTCCATTGAATGCTATTTTCACATATCATGCCTTTCTTTGGCTCAAGATAAAGCAAGTCAGCATCCCCATTAAGATACTCAAATGAAGCTGAATTTGATAGAGTTACTTTATCTTTAACATATATCCATATTGGTCCATTATTAATGAAATTAAATCTTATTCTTGAACTATTTCTTACCAAAATAGAATTGAAATAATACGTTCCTGATTCCATAGTAAGCCTGGCACTATTAGATATCTCAAGGTTACGATATTTCCCCGGGGACAGTACCATACTATCGTTACCACCAAGATCTATGTCAGTATTTCCTGTAAATTCGTTGTCACTTACTCCTTCTGGGAGAACAGGAAAAACAGATTCCCCCGGTGAAACATTATTATCTTCTGGATCTAATATAAATTTAGCTTCGTTAACGTCTATATCAACTCTTTCGTTATATTTTGCTTGATGAGACAAGCTTATATCAGCTTTTGGCTTAGGGGGCATATAAACAGTTCCATTGATCCATGAGCTATTTTTCATTGTGACGTTATTAAGCGTCCAAAAATGACCGTTAATTTGGCAATTATTGGCGAATTCGCTATTAGAAGATTGCACGCAAGCAGCAAGAGCAGTTTCATTATTGACCTGACTACCATTAGTCATATCAAGATTACCTTTTACTATTAGGTAGCCGTTAATTTCATTGTTATTTTCACTTTTATATGCTTTGCCGGATTTACTACGAGTTCCAACATTGCCATTAATTGTGCAATTATTAGATATATTAACTTCCTTATCGCCAAAGATAACAAAATCAGAAAGCCCCCATCCCTTAACCCCATCTCCTTTAGACCCTGACGGTGGTGGACTATCTGATTTATCGTTCCCTTCATTGAAATGGTGCTTATCCTTCCCTGGTTCATTTGAGTTATCTGGCGTGCCATCAAAATTAAAGGCAACAGCGGTGTCTGCTGACAAAAATGCTCTGGAAGTAAGCGGTATTGTAACGCCGTTTTCAGAAGTAGTCATATTAATCAATACTGACCTAACAGATGAAGGTTCGTCTGTCCCTGGAATGGCATCACTTCCATCAAGCTTTTTGAAGCTAAATGATAGATTCGTCACTGGATATGCAAGATTACTCAGAGTCCAATCACCGTCATTCTCTGAATCCTCATCTCTCTCTCCATATTTTAGATACTTGCCATCAAGTTTGACCCTTGCATATCTAGTGCCATCTGTTCTTGAAACAGCGAATCTTACCTCAGAGTTACTGAAATAAGTTAGTCCGGGAGAATTCTTAATCTCCCTTACTAATTTCTCCATACCAACAACCGCATTTTGTATCGTTTCTGAATCTTTATCGGCGCTAGTCCAGGTTCTGCGACCACCACTAAAAAGCATCGTGATAGAGACAGCTACTAACACCACGACCACCGATATTAGCAATATTTCTACTAATGTAAAACCTTTCTCATTTTTTCTAAAAATTTTTGACATGGCTTCTCTCCTTTGTGTCCACTTGCCTTTATAAAGACCTTTTTGATACTTTGGTTTTTAGTTCTATTTTATTTCCCGCATCAGCATAAGTGCTTTCTTCTCCGCCATACCACATTTGGACAGTTATTATTTTAATATCCTTATTTGCATCTCCACCAATATCTGTTCCACCGTCGTCAATGATGTTATATCTATAATTGGTCTCGCCTGAAACTACTTGTGAAGTTTGAGTTCGGTCTGTATCAAAGTCTGAAATTATAGCACTTTTTACCTCTTCAAGCTTATCCTGAGCATAGAAGGACATCGTATTCTCTATTATCATATCCCTGTTTACCCTATATATACTTGGCATTGATTGTATAATGGGGATTAGAGCTATGCCTAAAAGCGTAATAGCAAGCAAAACCTCAACCAAAGTAAAACCTTTATTGTTACTTCTAATCATTATGAAAGCCTCAATGAAAATAAATGCTATTGGATATAAGCTCTACCCGTAATACCCGTTATATAAACAGTATAAGTCTCGCTTTCACCTACAAGCGTTATTGAATCATCACTTCCATTGTTACATGACCCTAAATAATTAAACGAAAATGTATCTGTTGTTGCAGTGCAAGTTACTCCATCTGGTATTATCTGAGTATCTCCTACTTGATTATCATCTTTATCAAATATTTTATATTCTGTATAGGGTCCACCCGATGGAAGCAACTTCAAATAATGACTGACCCCAGTATTAATCGCTAAACTTCTTGTATTTCTCAAATCTCCAACTAATTCTCTGGCAGTTGTGTAACTAAGCTTTTTGACATTAGCAAACCTTGGAACTGCTATTAAAGCAAATATCCCAAGTAGCACAACTACCATAAGAACTTCCATAAGGGTAAATCCGGGTTTACTTTGCATTTTCATTTTAACCTATTTAGGAATATCCATAACACAACGGAAACCGATAATACCATCTTTGGTGTTTGGATCATAGCTAAATCTTGTTGCTGATCTCAAATAGCTTGGGAAAAATCCGTCATAACACGAGCCACCACGAATAACCCTTGTCGGCTGTGGATCGCTTGGACCTTGTGGATCAACACTTGGTGTTTCTCTATAATAGGAGAAATCATAATAATCAGAACACCATTCATAGGCGTTACCGATCATATCAAATAATCCAAAATCATTCGGCAAAAAGCTTCGGATAGGAGCGGTATCATACCACACATCAGGTCCTTCTACACTGGCAAAATTGCCATATCTTCGGTCTATTGTGTTTCCCCATGGGAACTCACGGTTTACCTGTCCTCCTCTTGCTGCCATTTCCCATTCCGCTTCGGTTGGCAATCTTTTGCCTACCCAGTTACAATAAGCTACTGCATCTTCCCATGTCACACCTATAACAGGCTTATCGGGGGCATTAAACCTTGGATCATTCCAATATAAAGGAGCTTGACGCCCTGTTGCGATTAAGAATTCAGCATATTGGGCATTGGTTATCTCATGTGTATCCATATAAAAGCTATTTGATATAGTGACATAATGATCTGGCAACTCATCGCCGTAGATCGGCATGCCATCAGGGGTATCATAACTGCCCATTCTGAAAGTTCCAGCAGGGATTAATACCATATCCGTTCCACCAGCGGAAAAATATGTCAAATTATGGTCTGCATCGCTTGCAAGAAGCCTTATTTTAACAGCTAATGGGTCAATTGACGGATAATCTGTCAATATTTTCCAATTTATCTGTTTACCTGTTCCCGGCATTACATTCCCAATATCGCCATTTACTGTCATCGGTATAATATTAAATGTCTTTCCGCCATCATTGGAAGCAACAATACTAATATTAACTCCGCCTGAACCGGGGTATGCAAGATCATAAAGAATTTTGATAATTTTCTCAGCACCAATATAATTATAATTAAGATTTTTAATAACAGGGACATCAGAATAGACGCTAATAGATGTTAATAAATAGATAAAGAAAATGATAGCAAATGCGGTCATTTTCTTCGCAAGAGAGTTATATGCAGTTTTCTTATAAATGCACATTTGACATACCTCCATATTAATAATTACTGTTTAACATTACTTCTTTTTTGTTTTCAAAGGTTTAACAGTCTTCTGTGCTTGTTTTTGCTCATCTTGAACCGATGCTGGCGATGGAATTTCTTCTAATCTTCCATTAGGAGAAGCTATATACTTTTTATTCTCTTTAACTAATATAGCACCGTCTTTTCGGATCTCCTGTATTTTCATCCCTCCTACTGTCTCACCTACTGTTAAAACTTTGCTAGACCTATTCTCTTCAAAAATGGCAGTGCCTCCATCTATAACAAGCGTAAGCCGAACATCTGGCAATTCTGGTTTCTTCGCAACAGGCGTCGGTGGAGGAAGATACTTTCGTTCACTTGGATCCATGTAATTCTCCATAGTTCCTGCACTGGTCTTAGCCTGCGTTGTCGTTTTAGCTGATGCGACCAAAGGAACAAATGGATTATCCCTGCCAAATTCCTCTGGTGATAATATCCGCAGTTCAATCGGTATATCTTCTTGATCCGCTACATTTGTTGTTGTCAATGGCTGACTTGTGGGGTTGTCAGGAACACTGGAAACATTTTTAGCCACTTGCGATGTTTGTTTCTTGGTCTTGCTTTTGCTTGTCTTTGAACCTCCACACCCAGCAATTCCTATCACCAGTAATATTGATAAAAGCAAAGCCACAATTTTATATTTACTTAACATTTTATTTACGCTCCCCGAAATGATGATTAAGAGTCTTTACTGTTCTTTAAACCCATAATTACATAATCTTCTATACATGCTAACCGTTTTTGCATTGATTCTGCAAACCTTTCAGCCTCTTCTCTTGTCCCAAAAGTCCCTACATATACCCAATAGGTAGTTTTTCTACCATAAGAATATGTTTTTATCCATGGATTATAATTATGTGATTTGAGCGTCTTAACAAGGTTCTCTGCATTCTCATAATAAGAAAACTTGCCAACCCTAACAGCATACTGACGTTTGCTAACTGTCGGAGTAATAGTTTGTGCAGGCGGAGATACCTTTTGTGGTGACGGTTTGGTAATTTCCGCAGTCGCTTTTTGTGTCTGAGTTGTCGTTTTTTGAGAAATATCAGTAGGTGCTTTTAACTGTTTAGCCTCGCTACCATTATATGATTGAGTTGGCTGTTTTGCAACCGCAACCGGCTGTTTAGAAAGTGAAACAGACGCAGGCTTAGTGATGGGTTGTGTCTTGCTTTCTGTTGGTTTTGGGGAGGAAGCAACAATATTAGTATCTGTCTTAGGTCCTGGCTTTATCTCAGTCTGCATCTGTTTCGTTGTTTGAGCTGGTGTCACTTTCGGTGATACCGCAGTATTCACTCCTACGGGTGTTTGCTTAGCAACTGCTGTTGTTTGAGGTTGCTTTGCTACCTGTGTAGTTTGTGCTGGTGTAGTTACAGTTTTTTGTGCCACGGGTTTTTGTGTCACTGTTGCTGTAGCGACTACCTTTGGCGGAGGAGCAGTCGGAGCAGGAGTAGAAACTTGATCGATGGTTGTTTGCTGTGGAGCGCCTGCTACCTTTACTGTCGTCTGTGCATTTCTTTGAGCATATATAGCGTTCTGTGCAGAGATTAACGTTTTTACTGACGACACATCAGGCAAATTTGACGTCACTGATGTGCTTTGCTGTCTCCCTGCGGATTGTTGATTTTGGTTAAGCTTCGCCACTTGAATTGGAAGCGTATTTACTGTTATACCCATTTTTAAGAGATTTAAAACTACCTTTACATTTATAGTTGATGCTTTATCAGAACTGCTTGTCATATTTAGGCTACTTATCGTTAGATATTGACCACTACTTTTTAGAGCATTGAGAAAACCTATAACTGCATTATAATCTCCTGTAAAAGTTAATTCAATAGGCTTTAATCCATACGGTAAAGCTTTAGGAGCAGGTTGAGCAACAGTCTGTACGCCAGCATTAACGTTAGAAGCTGGCGGAGTTTCTGCTGTTGTGCTTACTTCCTTTGTTTGTTGTGGCACTATGGATGTCAAGACGTTATTGGTCTGAGCTGCTGTCGCTGGAATCGCCCTTATAAAATTCAAAACCTCTGCCTCAGTGTTAAAAACTCGGTTGCGTAAACTGACCAATTCAGCTTCAAGCAATTGAGCGTTATTTGCCAACGCATTGACTCGTTGAGCTTCTTCAGACATAGACTTCAAGAGTGCCTTCTCTTTTGCATATTCCTTGCGAGCAGTCTGAAGTTTTTTTATCTCAGGTGAAATCAAATACCGATATGATACGAAGCCTGACACCAAAAATAAGACTATACAAACCGCAACTTGAATTATGGATATTTTTTTCTGTTCACTTATATCAACTAACCCCAATTTTAACCTCCTGTTCGCCTAATTTTTTATCTATCACCTTGCAACGAATTTCAAATTGCACTATTTCTTTGTTGTCCATATTAGATTTTCGCACATAGGTGAATTGTGGATAGGCAAAATATGGTGAGGCTTTCAACGTATCTATGAACTTAAATACAGAATCATAGGCTAATGCATAGCCAGAAAGCGTTAGATCAGTGCCTTCCTGCCATGAAAGACTATTCAACCATACAGTTTTTGGGATTATTAACCTTAACTCTGGCAATAACTCAACCCATTGAGTCACTTTGATTGAATTCAACGCCATCTTAGCCTGATCAAGCTGTATTCTAAGCTTTGCAACCTCAGATTCAGCACCTACCATACCTATATTTTGATTGATACCTTCGCGTTCCATAATAACAGAGCTTGTCTTTTGATTCACGTTTTTTGTAATCGCTTTAAGACCAAAAGTCGCTCCTATGGATAGAAAAACCGTCGCTAAAACTACCAAAGTTCCAGCTAATACCTGTTTTTTGACATTTATAGTTTCAATACCCTTGGTCGGCAATAAATTGATGGCATCTTCGCCCCTTGTGTGCATTGCCGAACCGATAGCTGAAAATACTGAAAGCTGATTATCTTTTAATGCAAGCTTTGCAAACTCGTCTGATGTCTGCGGTAGGATAGGAGTGCTTATTGGGACATCAACAGATTCACCTAATTTGGCACAAAGCTCTTCACAGTCGGTGCCATCTGTATAAAGTATAATTTTCTCAATTACCTGTCCCGGATAATTGGACTGATAATAAGCTACCGATGAGTTAAGGTTTACCACTAATTCCTCAAAAACGCTTGTATCTTCTAAGTGTTTCTTTCCAAATTCTAATGTATATGTAAATCTAATAGCGTTATCTCTGACAATAGCGACCATACCCGTTTCATCGTCAAGGCTAACGAGCATTATTGAATGTCCGCTACTTGATACTGCGTCTTCTTCCTCTTCCTCGCCCTCTGATCTCTCAGGGATAATAGTCCTTAGAATAGATAATAACGAAGGCTCAATCAACGATATTTTTAAATTGATATTGTCAACTGCTGCCAAGTATGCCCGAATGAGACCTTTTGGGGCAGCAGAAAGGATGATCTCTGCCTTCTGTCTATTTTCTTCAAAGGTCTGCCCTACCGTCAAAAAATCTAATACTGGCTCGTCGCTTGACAATGGTGCATAGTTTTCAACTTCGCTTCTGAGCGCTTCCCGCATCTCTCGCTTTGACATAGAAGGAACTGTAAGATTTCTTATAATAACATTATGTCTTGTCGGTATTGAAAGCGTTACCTCTTGAACTTTAATACCGCTATTTGATATGAGATCGCGGATCAGCTTAGATACAGCTGTAACATTAAGACTATCATCACTATTGAAGACTTCTTGCGGAGTATCTGCAACTTCTATTTGATCAACTATGACCTGATGTAGTCCAACCCTTTGAAGCTTTGCAAGCACTGTCTTTTGTGAGCCAATATATAAACCTGCTGTGTGTTTTCTTTTTCCTAGCATTTGGCTTTTACATCTCCTTTTCTTTCCAAGACATTACCATCTTTCCCTTGCCAAAGAAAGTGTTTCCAAAATCACTAATTGTAAACCGAATTGATTAATCCATATTCCATTGAAATAATAACGCTGACACTCTGTCATTCCATCTTTACACTTTGTCATTCCATCTCTACACTCTGTCATTCCATTTTTACACTCTGTCATTCCATTTTTACACTCTGTCATTCCTGCGGAAGCAGGAATCCATTAGCATAAAAATCAACTCGGTTCACCGCTAAATGCGTATCGTCAGATTTTTGAACCTGAACAACACTTTCTTTTGATGGTGTCTGTTTGGGTGGTGTTATTGCGACAATCGTTAATAAAAAAAGTATAACTGCTAATAATAACTCCACCGTGCTTATCTTCCTCTTGTTGCCCGACTCCGCAACCATTTCTATAACTCCTTACTTTGCAAGCTTAACTACGTCAAACATTGGCAGATATATTGCCATCAAGATCAATCCTACTACTCCTGCAATGAGAACAGTTGTCAATGGTTCAATTTTCATTATCAACCTTTTGACTTGATCGTCTATCTCACGGTCAAGGTATTTAGAACTTTTATCTAATGAGTCTCCCAAGTTTCCGACTTCCTCTCCCATAGCGACTATTTGCACAACCATTGGTGGAAATATCTCGCTTTGAGAGATCGGCTCTTTTAATCCGCCTCCTGCATTGACGTTATCCTGAATTTTCGCGACCACCTCATCCATAAC
>Ga0272448_1001603_pt1 | contig 29985 bp, 14 predicted proteins | sample YNPCB0191_FD_202220 | JGI IMG/M metagenome (GOLD analysis project Ga0272448, IMG submission 202220) | Hot spring sediment microbial communities from Yellowstone National Park, WY, United States - YNP-CB-019-1 | ecosystem: Environmental > Aquatic > Thermal springs > Hot (42-90C) > Sediment...
GTTCACGCGCTCCGGGCATCCGGCCCAGACCGCCTGAACCGACGCTGACAACTGAAAATCGACGGCCAGGGAACCACCTTAAAAAAGGTCGAAAGCTGTCTTGACAACGGGGTACACTTTACTTCATATGGCGATTTATTATGATCACGTCCGCTTTCATCAACAAAGAGGAAATACGCCATCTTCTCACCTATAGCGAATATTGCATTTCAGAATACTATACAGTTCGTCAAACTATACTGGAGATTCCTGCCAATCCCAAACAACTATCAAAAGCTCTTAAACTTACCGGTTACCATTGAAGCATTGCCATTTTAGGATAGGCTTTCGATATTCGATAACCAATACTGTTTACATCACTGGTCAGAATGCCGCATAATGCCGAATGAGGACCACTATGCCATACGAAGTCTCCATATCCCGCTGCGCCACATACGACGAACCTCCCCTCCGCCAGGCCATTGAGTCGGCATTAGCGCCGTTGGGTGGGCTGTCTCATTTCATCAGTCCGGGGCAGCGGGTGTTGCTCAAGCTCAATCTGCTCTCCGCCAACGTGCCCGAGCGTGCAGTGACCACGCACCCGGCGTTGGTAAAAGTGGTGGTACGGATGGTGCAGGAGTTGGGGGCGACGGCGGTGGTGGGGGATTCGCCGGCGGGGGTGAATACAGCGGGCGCGTACCAGGCACTGTTGAAGAAGACGGGCATTCGGCAGGTGATCGAAGAGACGGGGTGCGAGGTGGTCAATTTTGACGAGCACACGCACGACGTCAGTGCGGAGAAGGCGGCGGTGTTCAAACAGTTCACCGCAGTGACCATCCCGGAGGAAGTGGATGTGATCATCGGGCTGCCGAAGCTGAAAACCCACCAGTTCGCCTATTACACCGGCGCGGTGAAGCTGCTCTACGGCTTTCTGCCCGGGCTGAAAAAGGCAGAGTATCACCTGCATGCCGGCAAGGACGTCAACCGCTTTGCCGAACTGCTGCTCGACGTGGCGGAGACCTTCCCGCCGGCGTTGAACATCATGGACGCCGTGGTGGGCATGGAGGGCAATGGCCCGTCCAACGGCACGCCGCGCCAGGTAGGGCTGCTTGCGGCGAGCACCAGTTGCACAGCGCTGGACTTCGTGATGACCCATCTCATTGGCCTCGATCCACTGGCGGTGCCCACCGTGCGCGCTGCCGCCCAGCGCGGCATCGGCCCGCAGGCGCTGGAGGAGATCACCGTGCACGGCGAGGCGTTGGAGGACGTGCGCGTACCGGACTACCGGCAGGTGGACACGCTGAAACACGCCATGATGCCCCCCTGGCTGGCCGACCTGTCGAGCTGGCTCTTCGCCACCCGCCCACTCATCGACAAGGCGAAGTGCATCCGCTGCGGCAAGTGCGCCGAAATCTGCCCGCCCCACGCCATCGCCTTCACGAAAGGCACCCTCCCGCGCATCAACCACACCCCCTGCCTGCGCTGCTACTGCTGCCACGAAGTCTGCCCCGCCGACGCGATTCGCGTGGCACGGCCACGGATTGCGTTTGGGGACGGTTCACCGCGGAGACGCTGAGACGCAGAGGGAAGAAAACTCTTTGAGAGAGCCGTTCTCGTATAACGACAGCTCTGGTATCGAAAACAGTGGTAGGCCGCGCCCACCGTGGCGCGTGTGAGCGAATTTCCTCTCCGGATGCATCAACTCGAAAACGGTTCCGAGTTTACGACCCCACGGAGGCTAACTACGCTCACGCGCGCCACGGAGGGCGCGGCCTACCGCTGTTTATGCAACCGGCGACTCTCGAACATTCACAGCCACGCTTGACCGTTCGATCTTCACGGGTCGCGGAGTACCGGTGATGCGGAGTTGGCCGCTGCCGTCGGCGTTGTAGGTCCACGGGCCGCGGCCTGAGATGGTCACACCGAAGGCCTGGATGCGCTCGCCGTCCGCCATCACGGCGCGGATCTCGCCCAGGGCGTCGTGGCGAATCCAGCCGACTTTGCCGATGAACTGCACATCGCCGACCTGTTCGCAGACCTTGGTATCGCTGACGAAGACATAGTCGGTGTATTCCGGCGTTGCGATCTTCATGCCGCTGGCGCCACAGCTTTCGATGGTCACCGCGCGATCGCGCTCCTGTGCGAAAAGGGCAGTGCGATAGGAGTCGCCGGTAAGGTTATAGAGGCGGAAATAACTCTGCCGGTGTGGATTGTTTGCGCCGTAGCGCTCCGGGCCGGGCACCAGCAAGCCGGTTTCCATCTCGAACTCGCTCGGATTTTGCACGTAGCACAGCAGGTCGAGGTCGAAGCGACCGGTGGCGCGGATGAGCTGCCCTTCGCGGCGGATGTCCTCGCCGGTGACATGCAGGTTGAAGCGGTGCGGCACGGCGCCGAAGATGCGGTCGTAGACCACCAGGTAATCCGGCTTCACATAGAGCAGTTGGCGCACACGCCAGGTCTTCGGCCCCACGGGATTGTTGTCGCCGATATAGAAGTACGGCGTCTTGGTGCGGTCGATGATCCCGTCCTTGTTGTCCACCTCGGCAAAGGTGCGCACATGGCCCCACATCAGCTTCAGCGTCACAGGCACCTCGCAGCGCGTGTAGTCCAGCGAAGGGGAGAAGAGGTGGTCGGCCAGGTAACCGCGGCGCAGGGGGTCGGCGTCCGGGATCTCCACCACGTTGTGTGCGCCCCAGGTGCCGGCATCCCCGGTGTAGGTGCCGTAGTCCATCAGCAGCGGCGTGCCTTTGGCATACCAATTGAAGGCTGTCTCATCAGCCTCGTAGTGGTCCTTCCAGAAGCCGATCTTCTGCACCAGGTAGCTCTCTGTCGGCGAAGGATGCGCATGGCGGAAGGTTACACCAAGCTCATCCATCAGTTCGCTCTCTAATGGGCGCTGCGGGTATTCATGGTCGGGCACCGTCGCCATCACGGCGAGCACGGTGGGATAGTGCTCGGTCAGGCCTGAACTGGCTTCCAGGCGCTGGTAGGCGGCGATGAGATCGGCGCGCAGCGGATCGTCCTCCGGCAATTCGCCTGCATACGCGAGGAGGAATTGCCCGCCGCCGCTGGGACAGACCGCATTGCCGATGCCAGGGAAAGTATATTTATCCCAACGCTTGTCCAACGGCCCCAGGAAGCGCGTCAGCCACCCGGCATACCGCCGCATGCGCGCATCCTGGAAATAGTCGATGCCGCAGCGATTCTTGAGCACGCGGAAGGTGATGATGAAATAGGACAGGGTATAGAGCGCGTAGTTGATCGATTCCTCCCAGGCGCCGCTCTTGCCGCAATAGGCATCGAGCTGCCGGTCGAGGTCATCCAGCGCGAAGGTGCGCCAGGCATCGGCATCCGGGTGGTCGGGAATGAGCGCGCTCAACTGCAGCAAGGCGCAGATCGGATCGGACTGAAAATTCGGCAGGCAATTGGTCCACACCAGCCGGTCGGGGCGATGCTCGCCGCCGTAGGTGTAGAGGTCGCGGGTGGAGTCGGGATGATCGGGGTGCTGCCAGGTATGCGAGTGCGGCCAGCGCCCCTCATCGAGAATGCGGCGCGCGGCGAAAGCGAAAAAGGCGTTGAAGCGGCCTATCTCCTCTGCGGAGAGCGCCTCGTCCTTGCGCAGCAACTCGTAGGCAATGAGCAGCCCGCGCAGTATGCGCGAAAAACCGATGACGTTCTTGCCGTAATCGTTCTCGCCGGTGCGATATCCCTGGAATTGTTTCACCCATTTGGCAAAGCGTCCCTCGACAAGCGTATACAGGCTGCGCTGATACTCCGGCTTCGGCTCCAGCAAGGCGTGCAGCGTTGCCGCACCGCTGGGATAACCTCCCGAATCAGACAGCCGTTCCGCCGGCCATTGCTCCAGGAACTGCTGTAGGAGCGGCAACCCCTTTACATTCTCATGCGCTTTCGCACGGTAATTCCGCCCGAAGAAGCCCGGTTGATCCCAGCAAGTGGCGTCATAGACATCCTGGCCGGTCAGGTCCAGGTGCTCATCCAGGCGCAGGGCGTTCCATTCGGCGTGCAGGCGGTGGAAGACCAGCCGCTGTTCAGGCACGTACATCGTCTCCAGCGGACCGGCGTAGAGCATCCAGTAGCGGGTGCCGCCGTTGAGCGAGGCATGCAGCAGTGCCTTCCCGTTGTGATCGAGCACTTCCATGATATTCTCCACGGCGCGAGTCCATTGGCCGCCGTACAGGCCGAGGATGCCAAGCATGCCGCGTGCAGGCTCCGTCTCGTTGAAGAAGGCGAACCAGCCACGGTTGTTGGGGATGAAATATTCGGAGAGCACGGGCATCTGCAGGCGGCAGAGGACATCGCGCGGATGCTCCTCGCCCAACGGCTCGATGTCGGGCTGTGGCTCACCTTCGAAAGACTCGCGGGAGACAATGCGGTCGAAGAGGTCGGCGGGATTGAGCATGAGTTCCAGCCGCGCGTCCATGCCCAGCGCCAGCGTCTCCGCCACCTCGATGGCCGGTTCGGCCTGGTAACAGCGGAAGGCGAGCCGATAGGAGCGGTTGTCGGCAAAGCGGTATTCCAACTGGTATTCGAGGAAATGCGGCCCAGCATTGGTGCGCTGCAGGCTGGCAGAAAGGAAGTCTGAGGTGCAGCAGATCGTGCTCTCCAGCGGGAAACCGGCATAGCCGGCAAAGGGCCCGGCGATCTTCCCATCGAGTACTACCGGTGCCGGGATGGTTAACTGGCGGTCTGCATAGCCGATCTTCGTGCCTTCTTCTAACGAGATCTCGCGCGGCTGCAGATCGGTGGCGGATTCCGCCGCATCGGTGAAGACCAGCGTCTTCGTCTCGCCGGCGGCGAATCCTAACCGGACGAGCACTTCAGCGCCTTCGGCATCGCTCATCCCGGTATACTGAAATGCCGCCGGCGTCCCATCAATCGCCAGCGCTGCCGGCGCACCGACCGGCAGCCCCGGCACGCGCAAGCGGACATATTGCGGTGTCCAATCGGTAAAGAGTGGACTGGTAAATTGCATACGGATATTCATCGGTATCTACCTTACTAATACCTTGTCAACGCAATATCGCCTGGTTGTTTCATACTCATACTCTTACTCATGCTCAAACCGAGAATGCGAATCGTTTTTGAGTATGAGCATGAGATTCATGCAATATTACGTTGACTCGATACTAATGCAAACGTTATACCATGCTCATTTCTACGTAGACTGCCGCTCTCCTTCAACAAAAAGCGAGGAAGCAATCTATTTCTTACCGATAATATCGCAGCTTTCACGCTGGCCTGATGCTCGCCTCCGTACACCCGATCTTCGCCATCTCTCCCAGATACCCGGCGCCGCCACAGCCGAGGAGGGTATCCGTCGCTTGCAGCACCACGGCGCCGTCACAGCGGGCGGTAATCTGCTCGCCATGGCATTCGAGGGAGAGGGTGTGCCAGGCGTCGGTCTCCCAGGGGTGGTCGACTTCACCGAGTACCGTCTCGCCGTAATACTGACGGATGAGGCGCAGCTTGCCGCCTTCCTGCACCAGCGCCAGGTAGCGGCGCAGGCCTTGGTAGCGAGCGATGATGCCGGCGCAGTCGGCCATGTGGATATTGAAGTTGCTGGTGAAGGTATAGTCGGTCCAGTCGGTGGTGCCGGTGACCAGCACGCCGATGCCCTCGTCACGGCACATCTCGGTCATCGCCTCGCCGCCTTCGGTGATGTAGTTAAAATGCGAGACGTAGCGCATACTGGAGATCCACCCTGGCGCCTCGCCTTTGTCGGTGAGCGGCAGGTGGTCGGGTGCAGTGAAATTTGGCGCGCCGGAGAGTTCGACACGATCAACGCATAACTCGCCCCCAGCGCGGTGGAGACCGGCAATCTCGATGCCCAGGTCCTGCACCGGGCGACCGGTGTCCGGCGCTTGCAGGGTGAGGGTGAATGGCGTGGCGGATTCCAGGCGAACCGGCGTAGAGTAGCACAGCGCGGCTTCGCCAAAATGCCGCAGGAAGAGACGCGCGGTGGCATCGCCGTGAAGTGCCGTTCCGGCAGTGCCATGCAGCGTTACCGTCATGCCGGGGTAGAGGCGCGAGGTGCCCATCAGCATGTACGGGCCAGCAGCGGCTCCTCCCTCCTGAACAGGGAACATCGGCGTGGAGACGCGTGCGGTATGGCCGTCCGCCAGGTCGCGGTAGGCGATCTGCATGGCCTGGCCGGTGGGGTTTGTTACCGTCGCTGCGCCGCGTGACTCAAAGGCGCGCTCCTCGTTCATGAAGCCGTGCAAAGCACCGGGCATGGTGAAGTGGAAGGTCGCGCCGTCCTTCGGGACAGGCGCCGGCTCCCAGCCCATCACCCGGCGACCAATCCGCGCAATGAGCAACGCTTCGCTTAACGCGTCGCTCACCCCGCGCGTGCCTTCGGCGGTGGGGAGCAGCACGCGGTCGGCGAAGGGAGATTGGAAGTCGTACTGGACGTTGATGCCCGTTAGTCCCACCTTCACGCCCATCAGCGCACCCACGTTGCCGGCGTTACAGTCGGTATCCCAGCCAGCCGTGTTGACGATCACCTGCGCGCGGTGGAAATCATCCGGCGCATAGCACCAGGCCATCACCATCAGCGCATGGTTGGGCACCACATGCGGGCCGCCGTAGAACTTGCTCGGGCCATAGTGCTCGCAGATGCGCGTATACGTCTTCCGCCAGTCGCCGTCCTCCCGGCACCAGGCGCGCACGTCGCGATGAAGCTGGGCAATGAGGGAGTCGGCGGGGATGACGCTGACGCCGGTATCCAGCAATGCGTTCATCTCCTTCTCGACGAACGCCGCGCTGACCATCGCCGCCACCACCATCGCCGCATAGACCGCTTCGCCGTCATGCGAAACACTACCGGCGCGTTGTGCCAGCGTCGCCGCGAGTTGCGGATTGCCGGGCGCCACCAGGCCAAAGGCATCGATGAAGATCTGCGCGCCGATCTGCTCGGCGACCACGCGGCCATTGGTGGCGATGGCGCCTGATAGCGGCGCTTTCATCCCCTGCTTCAGGCGCAGGTAGGCAGTATGCTCGGTAGAGGTGCCGGCACCGCCCCACCAGAAGACGCTCTTCCCTTCCACCACGTAATTCAGCCACGCCTCGCCGAAGGCTTCCGCCGGGGTCTCCGCATACAGCCCGGAGTCCTCCTGCGCGCGAACGAAGGTGAAGGTGCCGGAGATATCGTCATCCGACACCACCAGCGGCACTCCCTGGTCCTCGTGGACATAGCGGTTCACCGCCCCCCACTTTTCCTCCAGCCGCTCCTTCGTCCACCCCTCGAATGGCCGCCCCATATACACGCCGATGATCTTCCCCAGCACCCCGGCATAGACCTGCTCTTCATAGTGCGCAATCATGTCCCCCACCCTTCTCACCAGAAAGTCGGTGGGAGTATAGCATAAAGCGAATAAAAGGCAAAAGGTAACAGGCAAAAGGTAAGAATGGCAGCGAGGATCACGATGATGTAAGGGCACAGCGCCAGATTTGCCCTTTCTTCGTCAGGCGATAGCGCTGCTTCTTACTGTGCGGTTTCTCCGGGATGGTGCGCTCAACGTAGCCGGCCTCCAACGCCGGGATCAGATACGCACGGCGGAAATGCTCGGTATGACGCAGGCCAAGTCGTACCATGAGGTCATGTTTGCCATACTCGGCATCGCACGCACGCACCAGGCGCTCGATCTCCGGCGTAACTTGCGCGGTATCATGCGCGGTGTGATCGGACGGATTCAACGCTGGCGTGAATCCGCGCAAATGCACACGCCGCGGCGACTCTGGCGGGCTGCACGATTCGCGGATGATCAATTTCGGTTGGACGAAGAGCGTCTCGGGCGCCCAGTCCTCGGCGGCGATCTCTTCCCGGCGCCGGCGCTGGATCAGGTCGAACGCCCGACGCCCCAGCTCTTCCGGTTGCTGCTCAACCGAGGTGAGCGCGGGGGTGAGGAATCCGCAGATCATGTCATTCGAGCACCCGAGGATACTTAAATCACCAGGGGTACGCAATCCCCGATGCTGTGCATGGTGTAACAGTTGGGTGGCCATTTGATCACCAAAACAAATGATCGCGGTCGGAGGGTATGGCTTGTGGTAGAGCTGATCCAACACCTCTTCCGCCCCGTCAGGATCCGGCGCGGTAAGATTCGCCTCCTCAATGAAGTATTCGAGCGACAGCCCATAACTCTGAAATGCCCGGCGCATCTCCTGGTTGCGTGCATAGCGTGCATCCAATCCGCAAAACGCGATACGGGTATGCCCGAGATGCAGCAGATATTCGACAACCAGTTGTGCGATTTTCCGCTCATCTGTCAAAGTACGATCGATCGGTTTTTCGCACAGGGAATCACAGATCGCCACAGGCACTACACCGTGACTGCGCATTTCCAATATCGATTTCGTCGAGATCACATCGGCGATCCCCCCGGTGAGAATGACAATGCCATCGACACGTTGTTCGATGAGCTGACTGATCGCCGTTGCGATCGTATGCCGATGCGAATTGTCATTATATAACGGCATGATGATGCAATGGTCCTGCGCGCGGACGGCTGCCTGTGCCACGCCTTCGGCCACGCGTGCATGAAAGCCCCACTTCAATGTCGGAGTGATATGCCCGATGGTGCGGGTATTCCCGGTGAACAATCCTTCCGCCAGGCGATTGACGTGATAATGGTGTTGCTCCGCCAGTGCCAGAATCTGTGCCCGCACCTGCGGGTTAATACCCGGTCGATTATGCAAAGCACGCCAGACGCTCAGGTGAGATACGCCAGCGAGTTCCGCGAGCTTTCTCAGTGAAATCATGGTGCTCCTTACAGTAGTAACTTGTTACTACAGTATAATCGGCTTTTCCTCTTGTCACAACTTCCATTAGTAATACAATAAATAAATGACCAGACTTTCGCTCGCCTTACCCCTGATCTTTTACCCTGGAGTAGATCAGGTGAGCGAAAGCCATCACCTTGTGTGCCATCATGTAATGCTACCGTTCAGCCATTTTCCCGGCGCACTCCTGCAGGATAACGGCACACATTTTGACAACTAGCCATGGATCGGCATTGCGGTCGATGATCAGTGCGACCTGGATGTCCCACCGTTCATCCCCTCGTTCCACGACGGTCCAGGCTATCCATCTCATTAGGCGCCCTGATTTGATGATTAGGGTGGATTGTGCGCAGGAGCAAGAGCGCTGACTGAGCCCGCGCGTAACCGGGGAAACCTCGTTCTCATCACCATTCTGTGCGTGCGGACAGTTGGATCGCCGTGTGTAAATCTGAAATCCAAGAGGAGGAATCACAATGATGAGTACCCCCCCCGCATGCACGCGCCAAGATCATCATCGTACTGTGTATGATGCTTGTGGTGTGTTGTCTCCCAACCCTTCCCGCCTTTGCGGTCACGCAGACACAAACGATCTCGCGTGAGAATGTCCTGTATAACTGGGCGGCGACCAGCCTGAACGTCGGACGCGACGGGAAGGTCTATCTGTGTAATGGCGGCCAGCCCAATGGGTATCTGATGCGGATCAACCGCGATGGTACCATGAAGACCGACACCAGCCTGACCTATTGTGCGCTGGCGACAGTGGCAAACGCCAACGGTATCATGGCGATCGCCGAAGGGCACTTCACTGCCACCCTTGCCTTGCGCAAGCCCGATTTCACCGAATACGCCACCATTCCCGGCTTCAATGTCGGGCAATGTTACGATGCGCCCGCCGATGTAACCGTAGGCGCGAGTGGCGACTTTTATGCCCTGGACCAATACGCGACCAATGGGCAGATGATCCGGCGCATCAATGCCGCCGGGCAAACGGTGGCCACGTATAATTATCCCACCGCCACCATCCCGCGCGCCTGCCGCATCAAAGTCTGCGAAGCGACGCAAACGTTTTACATTCTGAATATGAATTACACCGGCACGCTGTGTGCGGTGGGGTTTGACGGCACCATCAAATGGTCGAAGACCTACACCAATACTGGTGTCTATACTGCGGATATGCGCGGGTGCGACTATCTGCACGGCGGCTTCGACGTCGATGATGCCGGCACGCTGTACACCATCCCGGAGAATAGCAACGTCATTACGAAATGGGACGGCAACGGCAATTCGACCGGCACGGTCACCCTGTCCATGGGAAGCGAGAACACGCTGATCGCCGGGTTGGCCGTTTTCGGCAACGAAGCCCTGATTCTCCGTCATATACAAGGCGAACTCTTCCATGATTACAACCTGACCACCGGCGTGCAGAACCGTATTGTCAGCGCCGATGTGGATACGCTGTCGATGACGTACAGCAGTGAAGTGTGGACCGCGGGCACGCAACTCCCCTTCACTATCAGCTACACCTCTTCCCATCCGAACACGCCGGTCTGGCATGTCTGGGGTTGCCCGAACGACAGCACGACATATCGTGAATTTACCTACAGCAACGGGCAATTGACCATCCCATCCGATTGCACCGGATTATACAACATCAAACTTACGCCGGAATGCGAAGGCATGCAGCGCGGCGGTGTGGCCGAATACCGGGTGTATGACCTGGTGGAAATCCGCAAGGCATCGGCTCCCGGCACCCTCACCGTCTATACGACCGGCGATCGGGTGCACTACGGTGCGGGAGAATCGGTGAATTTCACTGTGAGTTGCCGCGCCCCCGATGCAAATGTGCCCTCCTCCGTAACGGTGCAGTTGCTCGACCCGGACAGCACTGTGGTCGCCACCGGCTCCGCCACCCTCACCCCGGCACAAAAGACCGTCGGCTTCTTCCTCCCCGCTTCCCTCACCATGGGATTGCGACCCGGCACCTATAAACTGACGCTCACCGACCCCAATCTCACCTGCGTGCCGCAGTACCTGGTCTTTGGGCGTGGATTAACCAAGCCACCATTCAAAATCACCATGTATGGCGATTATGGCAGTGTCTATGTCACTGCGCCAGTCGCGCAGGAGCGAGATCTGATCGCCAACCGTGTAACCTGGCTGGATAAAACCGGCATTAACATGACCTCCGAGCGCCTGACAGTGGCCCCCTGGGCAAATACAACCGACAGTCAGACGGAAATCACGAACGAGGTGGACCGCCTCACCGCAGACGCTGTTGCGGCCGATCCGCAGAAAGCCAATCCGGATCCCCCGCTACGGCAAAATGTGGCGGCATATAGCGCAGGCAATACCGAGCAGATGTCAATATTACTCTGCAATGACGCGGATATTCCCATCGACGGCTCGTGGAGCTTCGATGGTCGAAGCATCGCACAGCTCCAGTCCGACATCACCTCCATCACGAATAACCTGCTCGACTTCCCCGCCTTCCGCGGATGGTGCTGGGCTGCCAACTGGTGGCAGTGGGAGACAGACTGGTCCAATGCGGCGCTCAACCCGACGGAAAAAGCGAATTTTGAAAGTGCGGTAACCACCGCCACCCAGCCGGGCGGCGCCTGGTCATCGATCATCGATACCGTGTCGGATCGCCGGCTTGGTTATCCGCCCGCGACGTGGGCTCCGCTGAATTCCACATTGGCGACCGTGGCACCGGGCAAAATCACTGCCACCTCCGGGCCTTACCGGAACGTCGATAGTTACCCCCCGCAAACATTCAGCAACGTAAACGAGACGGATATGCAGGCGCAGTGGGAGCAGTATCCCCTGCCCTATCACACCCTCTTCGGCGTGGATTACTACAAGCGGCCGGGCAAAAAGCTCTGGCAACACCCGGAGGTTTGGAACGACACCGGCACCGGCGAGCAGGCGGTCACCGACACCATGCTGGGCGTGATGCGCGGCACCGACGGCTCCGGCTGGTCCAGTACGCTGCCGGCATTTAATATCGGCGATGTCATCGGCGATGGCCGCAATGCTTATCGCGGCACCGTGAGCGTCTACCGCGCGATGAATACCCAGCACTTGCAGCGGTTCGGCCCCTGGTTTACCGGGATGACGACCAAAGACCCGATCGCCATCGTCGCCTCCGCCCGCATGGGCAAGATCGATCAATGGGGCAGCGGCTCCCTGCCTGCCCATTTCGCAGCGCTGTACGAAGCGTATGTCTCGCTGATGATGGCGCACTATCCCGCCTCGCTGGTCTTTACCGACGACATGACCACCACTAGCTTGAACGGCTACAAGGCGGTCTTCCTCGTCGATCAGCGCGTAGAGATGGACCCGAACCTGCAGTTGACTATCGCCAATGCCCAGGCAGCCGGTGCCGCCGTGTATTATGACGGTACCTGTGATGCCACGCGCTTCACCGGCCTGGGCTATACGGCCCTCGGCATCAGCTTCAACCATTTCGTCACCGCGGCCGGAGCCGGCAGCGATATCGGGCAGCAGGACATGCTCCTGAAAGCCCGCGCCAATGTCTCCACCCTGACCACAGCGTTGGCGAGCATCACTCCGCCCGCTATCATCAGCAGTAGCGATGAGGTATTCGTCACCGAGCGCGACGCCGAATCGGGCCGCTACATCTTCGTCGTCAACAACTGCCAGCCCAACCTGCTGACGCCGGCGCAGATGTGGCGCATCGGCATTTTCGCCGCCAGCCGCCTGCCGCTGCAGACCATCGTCACGCTGCCCAACCTGGGCACCAGCGTGGTGTATGATGCGCTGGCGCAGGCACAAGTCACGCCGAATGCCGGCCAGGTCACCGCCGATCTGCGTTCCGTCCCGATACGCGTGTTTGCGGTTTTGCCGAAGGCAATCAATAATGTCGCCCTCGTCGGACCGAGCACTGCCGTCACCTGCGGCCAGCCCTTCAACTGGCAAGTGACGGTGCGCGACAACACCAACACGGCCATTGCCGCCAGCATCCCCGTCCGGGTGCAATTGCTTTCCAACGACCGCCTCACCGTGCTGCAGGAGCGCTATCTGGCCGCAGGCTCCGCGGGGGTCTCCGGCTCATTCACTCTGCCGCAGAATCCCTCGGGCGGTGCGCCACGTTTACGCGTGACCGAATTGCTCAGCGGTCTGTATGCTGAGCAGACACTGAGCATGACCACGGCAGGCGCTGGTACAATACCGTTGCAAGGGGATTCCGATCCCGGGCAGAACCCGCCAGTTCCGGCGACACTGACCACCGCAGGCTCGAACGCCGATACAATTCCGTCAGCCGCCTCAGCCTTCGGCCCGCATATCCGCGACATTGCCATCTCTGCCGACGGCACGAAGGTGCTCTGCAGCACTATGAACTGGGATCACAACCTGTATGCAGCGGACCTTGCATCCGGATCAATCAGTTGGCGCAAGCGCATCGGCAACTATTACGCATATGATGCGCAGACGGTTGGCAGCGGTTTTGCCGCGCAGGGATTCAACTTCAATGATGCGGAGGGGTACGGCCTGTATCTGATTGGCTCCGACGGCACGCTCACCCGCCGCTTCAACGCCTACGGTATTCCCGCCTGTCCGATTGGCTGGCTGCTGTCCGCGATCATCGAAACCCCGAGCAGCTACAACTTCGCGGAGTCGCCGGACGGCACGAAGATCGCCTCCGCCGCCAACCTGGGCCTGGTGGTCTGGGACAACAATGGCAACGTGCTCTGGTCGCAGGATTGGTCCGCTACGCGGCAGACCGCGCGGTTGGCGGCGACCAATACTACGTTATTCACCGCCACCGGCCTGACGATTGATGCCTATAACATCAGCACCGGCGTCAAGCTCTGGGAGCGTGTGCTCTCCGCCATGTCCGGTGATGTCACTCGCCTGCGCGTCAGCGCGGACGGCAGCACCTGTGTCGCCTTGACTAACAACCTGGGCGGCACTGTTTATGCCATTGCATGCAGCAGCGGCAACCTGCTGGGCACCTTCCCAACCAGCCGGTCATGGGGGAGTCTCTCCACCGCCGGCAGCGATATCGGTATTTCCCCCACCGGCACGCTCATCGCGGTGGCCAATGTGAATCAAGTCACGCTCTACAGCACCACCAGCGGCTATCAATGGATCTTTGCCGGAGATACCCCGCTCCACTTCCCACGCTTCTCGCCGGATGGTGCACGCCTGGCGGTATGCAGCGAGCTGGGCACGCTCTATGTATTGAATACCAGCGGCGTGAAGCTGCTGGAGCGAGACATGGGTGCCATCGTCGCCCCGGCCTGGGTGGCCAACGGCGACCTCATCCTTGGCGGATGGAACGGCAAGCTGACGCGGTTGAACGGTTCCTATACGCAAGTCTGGCAGACCGCACTTACGCCCACCGAGACGGATATTCGCAACAAGATCCTCGATGCGGATGGCGCACCGGTGACGAAGATGACCGGCTGGAGCAATGCGCTGCCGACGCCGTATCCGTTGAACACGTCTATTCTTACCACGACGAACTGCCGTCCGGAGTCCTATGGGAATCCCGACTCCTCCAGCTATCACATTCAGGACAATATCTACCTTACGGGCACTCCGCAACCATCCCTCCTGGTCGATGGGAGTGCTACGCCGCCGGCAAGTCCATGGAATATCGCAGCATTGACCCCCGGCAATACCTTCTGTCTCCAGATAAACACCTGGAACCGTGTGATGCGCGTGGATGCCGTGACCTTTGCGGAAGATCCGGCACACCCGGAGAGCTGGCTGCGCGACACAACGGTGCAATACCTGGAACCGCTTACCCAGACCTGGATGAACGGGCCGGCATTACGCTCGGATGTTGCCACGCATACGCACCTCATTTCACCGTCGATCACGACATCACAAATTCGCTTTAACCTGCCGCCGAAATCGACCGCCGCGCTGCGGTTGGGCGAGGTGGCGATTCATGGCGCCTTACTGGGCGGCTCGCACCCGGATGTCTTCGCCCAGCGCGACACCGCGGTGCTCTTCGACGAAGGCACGGACTTCTCCGGCACCCTGGGCGGCTCCTGGTCGTTCCAGATGACGGATGCCTACAGCGGAGCACGCTGTCTTAATGTTGCGGGCTATGCGCCATCCGGCTTATGGACAGTCTTCGGCCCCTCGTTCCCCAACTGGTACTTCGTGGTCTCGGCCAATCCGCAACCGGGACAATACCGCTACCTGACCTTCTCGTGGAAGGCGACCAGCGCCAATGTTACCGGCATGGAGATGGGGTTATTCTGCGCGAATCTTGGTGGTCGAGGGTTTTTCTGCGGCACTGATCCGGGTAGTCTCTGGGGGGCACCGGACACCCAGGTGTCCACCACGGTACCGACAACCTGGACCACGGTGACCATCGACCTGTCCCAGTATTTCACCGATGGCACCGTACTGACGAACCCATTTTTCAACACCGCGGGGGGCAATGCGCTCTTCGACCGCATTATGCTGAGCCGCACAGGCACGTGCAACGAAATACCCAGCGTCACCCTCACCTGTCCGGGCAACGGATTAGCGTTCAGCACCGGATCGAACCTGCAGGTAAGCGCCAACGCTAGCGATCTGGACGGCACAATCAACCGCGTCGAGTTCTACCAGGGATCGACACTGATCGGGACGAGTGCCACCAGCCCGTACAGCATCACCTGGAACAATGTGGCCGCGGGCGTATACACACTGACCGCGAAGGTGTTTGACAACACCGGGGCAAGTGCAACATCATTGCCGATCAGCATCACTGTCGATAATGCGCCTACCGTGAGCGTCACCGCGCCAACCGGCGGCATGACGTATGCCGCACCGGCGTCAATTCCCGTCACTGCCACCGCCAGCGATGCCGATGGCACCATCGCGAAAGTTGGCTTCTATCTGAACGGCACCTGGCTGGGCGACGATACCACCTCGCCGTATACTTTCACCATGACCAATGTCGGCGTGGGATCGTACGCGATTACTGCCAAAGCAACGGACAACCTGGGCATGGTCACCGAATCCAGCCCGGTGAACGTGACTGTAACCGATTTGCCCACTACCGGACGCCTGCTCTGGCTGAAGGCAGATGCCATTACCGGCTTGGCCAATGGCAATGCGGTAAATACCTGGTATGACTCCAGTGGCAATGGCCGCAACGCCGTCTTCACCCAGGTGAACGGCGTGGGCGTGGCACCCGTCTATACCACCAATGTCTTTAATGGCAAGCCGGTGGTGCGCTTTAGCGGCAACAGCCTGCTGCAAGTCAGCTCGCTGCCGCTGGGAGCGTACACGATCATCGCCGTCTTCAAAACGAGCGCAAACAACCAGATCCTCTATGAACACAGCGATGGCATGTTGACAAACAACAGCGGCAACTTCCTCTTCACCAGCACCAACAGCACGGTCTCGGTGAAGCGGAACTCAATACAAACGGGCAAGGACATCGTGATGTCGAACGCCGGCAATTGGGCCGCCAATCCGGCCATGCCCATCATGACGACCGATACGTTCGGCAGCACCGATGCCAGCGAGACCTTTGCCATCAACGGCAGCCTGCAGTTGCTCAACGAGAATTATGTCGGCAACCTGAATGACGCCACGGTCATCACCGATCACTTTAATATCGGGGAGCGCCAGTGGTTTGGCAGCCTGCCGTTCTCCGGCGATCTGGCTGAGATCGTGGTCTACGACCATGTCCTCTCCCCCGCGGATATGCAGACAGTCAGCAACGCGTTGATCAGCAAGTATGGACTGGACCTGCCGCCAACGGTAACCCTTACCGCCCCGACAGGTGGAACGGTGTATACCGCTCCGGCGAATGTCACCCTGACGGCCACCGCCAGCGATACCGACGGCAGCATCAGCAAGGTGGAGTTCTACAACGGCTACACGCTGATCGGCACAGCCAACAGCAGCCCGTACAGCTACGCTTGGAGCAATGTCGCCGCCGGCAGTTATACCCTGACGGCCATGGCCTACGACAACCATAACATCACCGCGGTATCCGCTTCGGCGAATATCACCGTCGATGCGCCGCCGACCGTAAGCATCACTGCGCCGACACCGGGGCAAGTCTTCACTGCACCGGCGACGATCACCATCAATGCCACCGCCGGCGACAGCGATGGTACGATCACCAAAGTGGAGTTCTACAATGGTGGTACGCTGCTGGGCACCGACAGCACCAGCCCATACAGCTATACTTGGAGCAATGTCGCCTCCGGCAGTTATACGCTAACGGCGAAGGCATATGACAACTCTAACGTCACTACCACTTCCAGCGGAGTGAATGTGATTTCGGATACCGCGCCGACCGTGAGCATCACCAGCCCCACCGGCGGCACGGTCTTCACTGCACCGGCGACGATTACCATCAATGCGAACGCCGGCGACAGTGATGGGACCATCAGTAAGGCAGAGTTCTACCAGGGCAGCACGCTCATCGGCACAGTGAGTACCAGTCCGTACAGTTACACCTGGAGCAATGTCGCCTCCGGCAGCTACACGCTGACGGCAAAAGCGTATGACAATAACAACATCACCACCACCTCCAGTGGGGTGAATGTCATCTCCGATACCGCACCGACGGTGAGCCTCACCGCGCCGGCGAACAATACCAACTACATTGCGTCCGCCAGCGTAGCACTCAGCGCCACCGCCTCGGACAGCGACGGTACTATCTCCAAAGTGGAGTTCTACCAGGGCAGCACGCTCATCGGCACAGTGAGCACCAGCCCGTACAACTACACCTGGAACAGCGTGGCGATGGGCAACTACAGCCTGACGGCGAAAGCCTATGATAATAACAATATCACTACCACCTCCGGCACAGTGAATATCGTGGTCTGGGGGACAAGTGATATCGGTACCGTGGGCGTGGCCGGCAGCGCCAGCTACTCCTCCGGGACCTTCACGGTGAGCGGAGCCGGTGCCGGCGTCACCAGCACGGCGGATGCCTTCCGTTTTGTTTATCGCCAGTTCAGCGGCAACACCACCATCATCGCCCGCGTGGCCACGGCAGCCAGTGCCACCTCCACGGAACGGGCGGGGGTGATGATGCGCAAGGACTTGACCGCCGGCAGCATTGAAGCCTCGTCGATGTACAAGCCAACGTCCACGTACTACGTCTACTTCCTGCGCCGCACCACCGCCAACGGCAGCACGTCCTCGACGGCGAGCACCACTGCCGCAGCGCCCCCCTACTGGGTGAAACTGGTACGCAGCAGCAATACACTCAGCGCCTTCATGTCCGCCAACGGCTCCACTTGGACCGCGGTAGGCTCAGGCACGACGGTGACCATGACCGACCCCATCTATGTCGGGCTGGCGGTGACCAGCGGCAGCACCAGCGCCGCCAAAACGGTCACCTTCGACAATGTGAGCATCACCCAACCATAAGGGGAAGGTGATCGCACGATGCAGGGGCGGCTTCCCCCTGCGGGGAAGCCGCCCCTGTTTATTGTATACGCATAGTTACGCGTTTATTCGCCCGTCAGTCCTGCCACCCGTTCGGCATATGCTGCGATGGGCGGTAAGTCGCTGCTCGGGTGATCCAGGTAAAAGTACGCGGTGGCGCACCAATCGTCCTCACGCTCGAAGATCTGGTATTGTGGGCCGGCGGCGATGGCTTCGAGAGTGAGCAAGGTGTGGCCGTCGCCGGTGGCGATGAGATGGGGGATATTGTTTATTCGCATATGCTCGATCATGCTGGTGCTTTCGTAGCAGCCGATCTGCTGGATCGTGACGCGGATATCCTGGTGGAAGTAGACCGGGTCCGGACCGTGCAGGCGGTAGAAGCCGAACTGCATACGCGTGTGATCGGCCAGTGGGCAGCCATGCCAGAGATGGGCGTATTGCCCCTGGCCCCAGCCGGTGGCGATGTAATCCTCCGTGCCGGTACCGGAGAGCGTGGGGTAGTCGCGGTCGTCATCCAGGTAAACTTTCACTTCGCCTTCGCCCCACCAGGAGGTGCCATAGCGCACCATATCCGCAATGGCACCAAGCGTGCAGCCGAGGAAGCGCCCGCGCCCCGCTACGCGCGGCAGGATCTCGAAGTCGCTGCGCAGGGTGGTGGGATTCTCTCGCCGGTAATGCGCGTGAAAATAGCCGGCATCCGGCCCGTGCTGGTCGCCGAGGGTGAAGTTGACGTCATAGAAAAACATTGCCAGGTTCTTCGGCGACTCATTCGTGGCAGTGATACGGAAGCCGGTGCGGAACGGCATGGGGATGCGGCAATTAAATGAGCGGCCTTCCGGATTGTCGAACCAGGCGTTTTCGAAGGCAGCAGTGCGTCCCAGGGGCTGGCAAAAGAAATCCCCCAACGGCGCCTCAACAGCCGGCTTCTCCTCTCCGTCCCAATACATGCGCAGCACGATGCCGCGCAGCAGTTCCGGTGAGCGATCATCGATGGTGATCCACAGGCGACGCACGGTGCCCATGCCCGCGGCACTCGCCATCACAAATGACTCACCCGCCGCCAGAGGCCGGGAGGGTGATCCTTTGCGCCCATAATTCGCCTGTGCGCCAGCGCCGGGCTGCGCAGCATAATTCTCTGCGCTGGCCCACCGTGTATGCAGCCGATCGGAGAGAAGGAATAGATCGCCGTTCTCCATAAGTGCCTCCAGACATGCCAATATAATGTCAGATTATTCCTGCGGTGCTGGCATCATAATCGGCACAGAGGGGCTTGTCAACGGTTTAATTGTGTCTTGCGCTCACCCAGACGGTGTTGGTATCCCAATCAATGAAGATGGTGCCGTGATCGTCATCCCCATTCGGCGGGATATCATAGCGGGTGCCGTGTGTGATATGCGGGGTGAACCAGGGGAAGCTTTCCTCGAAGATGCCTACTTCGTATTCGGAGAGGGGGGCGGTGATCGTCTTGCCCATTTCGAGGCGCATATGGGAGTTGACAGTATGGAAATGGCTGTGCTGCTTGCCATTATGCAGGCGCGAAATATCGGTGAGCGTTTGAAACGTCAGGTAGTGCGTCGGGGTATACGGGATTCCCTCTTTCGGTTCCAGTTCGGTACATCGCGCCAGCCAGGCCTGAATATCGTCGCGTGGGGCACGAAACGCGAATTTACTGCTGCTGAAACAGAAGCTCTGCTCATTCTTACTCTGGAGTATCTTCCCCGGCGGATACGGCAAGCGCGCAAGGCCACATGCTGTGCGCACGGGATCACTTGGCCAGAAGATGGCCAGCAACAGCACGCCGAGTGTAAGAAAACTCAGCAGATGCCAGAGCGATACTCTCGGTTCGGTATCCGCTTCCATCGATGCTCCCCCCGTTGCTCCCTGGTCGGGATAAACTAAAGCATTTGCGGGACGAAATGAGAACCGGTCTGATGATTGCTCTATTGTACCACGTTATTCATCGATTAGATGCGGCCAGCGTGATACCTTTGGAATAAAGAAGCGCTTGCATCTCACCTTTGGATATGCAAGCGCTTCTGGATAGGCCGAAATGTCCGCTTGTTATCGCAATTTCATCATTTGCGGATCTGCACAAGGGCATTCTGATAGCCAGCCGAGAGTATGGCGGCGGTGGCACTGGCGATTTCACAGGTGGCTATTTGATTCCCGAATGCCAGCGTAGTGGTGCAGGACGCAAGCGGCAAGAAGGTGAGTTCGACCAGCGGTTGCCTGCCTTTCACGAAAGATCGTGGTTGTGGGAGCATCAAGCCGATGCCGAGATCGCCGGCGGCGGCATTCCGGGTATTGATGTTGCACGTGGCGGCAGCGGCCATCCCGATGGCCCTGGCGCTGAAGAATTGCAGGCGTTTGGGGTCAAAGTGAAGGCTGAATCCCAGTGCGTTTTCGTCGCCTTGCGCAGTGAGCAACACCTGCACTGTACCCGCTTTACCACGGGTGAACGGTGCGCTTTGCATGCTAATGGTGCGATTGACATGCGGATTTGATCCGCCAATTTGCGCGAGCTGTCCACTTCCGGCAACCTGTTGCGTCGGCCCGCCAGCCACGGTCAGGGGATCAAGTGCGGCGGCATAACGACTCGCCTGCACCCAATCTGCTACGGAGATTCGGCCATCGCCTCGCGTTGTGATCGGAGCGCAGTCCGCCCGCTGGAATTCACTTTCCGAGGAAGGAGTATCCAGGCCTATCGCAAAGCGTCCCACCTGCACCCAATCCGCAACGGTGAGTGTACCATTGCCGCCCGGTCGTGGGGCAACATCCCCCTCATAATTTGGACTGGTGAGGGTATACGTCGCCGATGCCACCGCGCTGTCAGTTAAATTTGTCTTGTAGGCAATGGCCTTCAGCGTGGTCGTGCCGGTGATGGTTACTGTGGTGCCCCGCGTGCCATGCGTCGGGCTTGGGGTGCTGCCGTCCGTAGTGTAACAAATGGCAGCGCCAATGGTTGCGCAGGAGATGGTTACTGTTTGCGCCGATGTATACGGACCAGGCACTGGCGAAAACGTCGGAGCAGCACATTGAATATAATAGGTCGCAGTCGCCACACCGCTGGGCCGCATGCCGGATTTGTAGGCTACGGCTTTCAGTGTGATATTTTCACTGATGTTCACCGGATCGGTGTAGATGATCCCGACTGCCTCGCTTGGGGTTGTGCCATCAATCGTATAACGGACGGTTGCCCTGGCAGTAGCGGTCTTGATAACCACCGAGAGCGCAGTCTGATACGTGCCGGCGCGGGGGCTGAAGATGTCGGCGCTCTCCGCAGCCGCAACGATATGGCCGATACTGATGAGGAAGAGTGCCAGCGAAACCAGCAAATACAGGCGTAGTAATGCCATTGTGCTTACCTCCTGATTGAGTTTGCAGGTAGCGTTTGCGAACATAACGGGGGTATATTCACAATAGCAACTTAATACGGATTATGCTAGCACATCAGGCAAGTCTCTGTACAGTGAATAGATAGCCGGCGCGGTATGATGTACGGTTATATTGCAAAATATTATTGTATGCGAAGACGCGGAGCGCAAGCTGCTTCTGCGTCTCCGCGTCTTCAATAAGCTTCTACAGTACGAGAATACTTATTTCGCCGATGGTCCCGCCTTATAATGCCGCTGGATCTCTGCCTCGGTGAAGCAGCGGTCATGGATGGCAACCAGGTAGAAAGTCCCGAGGTAGGAGTGCTGCTGGTCGGCCATATTCCCCAGGCGCAATGGGGCATCGATCCATTGTGCGGTCTCCCAGGGAATTTGTTTCTCCTGCATCAGCTTGCCATTGGCATACCATTTCGTGGTGGTGCCGTCCCAGGTGACGACATAGTGCTGCAGGCTCAGGCGGAAGCCGAAGAGCATCAGCCCCTGGCTATGGTCGCCATGCAGGGCGGCACTATTCGGTGAAAAGAGGAAGATGCTCTTCTCATTGTGCACGGCAAGGTTCATGCGGTTATTATCCTGCTGCCAGCACAGCATGCAGCCTCCCCACCCCGGCGTGGATGGCCAGACGGTATCCGGGGAGACCCAGAATTCCAGCGTGCAGGCCCGGGTTTGCTGTATCTTCAGCAGTCTGGTGGCATTGTTCGCCGTGACGAGCGGTATGTTGCCGTGCAGATTCAGTCCCTGTCCGGGCAGCCATTGCGCCTGCGCCTGCTGGGGGATCTGGAGATTGACCGGCGGCGCGATTTTACTGCGGTCATGCACGATATTTCCATTGCCTTCATCGAAGCGGTAGAGCAGCAGCGCGTGTGAATCATCACGCCCCAGCGCAGGTTTGAAGACCGGCAGGTTCAAATGAATGGAAGAGGAGACATGCTCTCCATCTGAGGCGCTCACCTGGTACCAGTGATCACCGATGACTTTCGGCGTGAAGGTAAGCTGATTGCCCGCCACCTCCACAGCATTATCTTCCGCGGACGGCACGTCACGCGGAGTTACGGTGACCCGCACTGTTTTGCCGGCCGTCGACCAGGTTTCCGGGAAGGCCAGCTTCAATGGCGTGCCGATATTCGCCCATTCCGGGTACCAGGGATCATCGATGATCACCCGCGGTTCATCGCGCAATTGCGGCGGGGTGGTGTAATGGATCTCGGCAAGCGCGACGTTCACCCCGTTGTCGTTGGTCCAGATCGCCGGCACACCGCCGGTGAGCGGCTCAGGATCGGTATAAGTGAAGATCAACTTGCCGTCGACCTGGAAATCGACATTGGCGCCGCGCTTTGTCAGCGTCAGCTCGAACCAGTTCCGATGGGAGGTATCCTTGTTCGGCGGGTCGATCACTGCGGCCGATTTGACTTCCACCCCATTACGCAGCAGCACAAAACGCCGCTTGGGACGAACACGGCCATCCGGACCGGTGAAGGTTTCCTTGCTATCCTGTGCGAGGAAGATGCCGGCATACCCCGAACGTGGGTTGTGCCCGTCACCGCAAATGGTGATGCCCAGGTCGCGGTAACGATCCTCGTACACCTCGCGCTCGCGCGGATATTCCATTTTGATGCCGAGGAAGGCATCCAGATACTGATCGCCGGTGAAGCGCTTCTTATGCCAGAGCACGGCGTCCCCGCGGCTCCAGCCGCCCAGGAAGGACCAGCGTGGATCGCACGCCCAGCGGATCGACTGCATCCACTCCCCTTCGCTCAGCCAGTCCACCGGCTCATCCGTGAAGGTGTAGACCAGCATCTCGTTGCTCAATACCATGCTGTCATGCGCCAGTGCAAAGCAGCCCTCGGCCCGGTAGATGGGACGCAGGCCGGTGAGTGGCTGCGTGTCGGTGGTCTCCAGCACCTTCTCGCCATCGATTTCAAGCAGCAGGCGGTTGTCGCTGCGGCGGAAACGGATGTTGTAATCGGCGTTTGTCGCCAACGGCGCGGTGTTTTTCGACACCAATGCGGTCGTGTCGCGGTAGATCGTATAATTGAGCTTTCCACCGGACAGCTTCATCACCGCGCGATACCCGGAGGTGGCTGTTTTACCATCGTTGTTCAGCCCCAACCACATCTCGCCGGTTCTACTGGAGAATGGGCGTACGGTGAGCGTGACCCAGTGATCGCCGAACATATCGCAGCGATAGACCATCTGGCTGGGTTCACCAGGGAAAAAGTTCCACCCGTTGCGGTTGTAGATGGCTGAAGTTCCCGGGTCTTCGAGGAAGCGCTGGCTGAGGCGCCCCATCTGGTTCTCCATGATGAGGTCGTTTTTGATTCGGTGGCCGTTCACCACCACGTCATCGAAGACGGCGCCGTTCTTGCCCTCGGCATACAGTCCGACACCGCCGCGCCATGGCCAGACGGCTTTGGCGGTCAGGCGTGATTGCCCATCCAGCAGTACCTGTAAACCATCGGACGAGGTGATGACGGAAAGCTTATACCACTGTCCGGGGATGAAGCCACCACGGCTCTCACTGATCGGTGCCGGTTTGCCATCCGTCACTTTCGCCAGCGTGAGACGGTCGCCTTGCGGGCTGCGGTCGTTAGCGGGTGTCCAGCGTACCAGGTAGCCATTGTTCGCATCCGGCATATTCACCATCACCCCGGCCGCGCCATCGGCTCCCGGCTGCACCGCCACTGAGAAGGTATAGTCCTCCCAGTAGGCCTTCCCCACAGTGCAGAGCGCCGATCCCTCGGGGTTGCATCCTGCCCAGGCAAAAGGATTCTGCGCATAGGAGGCGTTGCTGAAGCGCCCGGCATTGCCTTTGGCATCGGTATCCCAGGCGGATTGCAGTGCCCACTTCCCACGTTGAATCGCCCACGAGCCAGTCCCCTCAGCGGAGCGCATGAAGTCATCGGTGAAGCGCACCGGCTCCAGCCGCTGGACGGTGGGCTCTTCCACTGTCCAACCTTCACCGGCCGTATAACTCCCCAGGTTGCCGGTCGCCCGCGGCACGGTATCGCGGAAGAGGAATGTCTGATCATGCAGCAAGCCCAACCAGTCACCGCGCCGCAGCACGGTAAGGTGGTATGGGGTACCGGGCTTCACCTGGGAGGCCACCGGATCGAAGTGGCGGGGTTTGCCATCAACAATGGAGACAATGTCAAGAGTCTGCCTGGTGAGTGTGATGGTCAAGGCGTCCTTGTTCGTCCCCGCATCCAGGGTGAGCGTCACCTTCGCGGCATCGGTCAGTTGGGCTGACGGATTGCAAACGACAGTGCAATCATATAGTTCTGCCCCCAACTCATCGCTGAACGATGCCGTCGACGGTTTCTCCGGCGGCAATTCACCGGCAACCACGGCAATCGCCATGCTCAGTAAACAGACAAGAAGCCCCAATCGCTTCCATAGCGCCATCATTCCCTACCTCGCGAATTTAATGTTGATACTGCTTCATTCGCCGAATAAAGCGGTACTCCTGCCATTAGACGTGAGATTCGGCAAAGAGTTCCCAACTCGTGTACCATTGCGCAAATTCTCTATCTGCATGAATCTACCGTGCCGACGGTCCTGCCAGGTAATTACGCAAAACCTCTTCTGCAGGCAGGCAGCGATCATGGATGGCGACGAGATAGTAGGCACCAAGGTAATTGCTCTCCAGATCCATCCGGTTGCCGAGGAAGAGGAGGTCATCCGATTCCCAGCGGTCGACCGCCCAGTCGAGGGAGGCGATGCCGGTCATTTGCGCATTGAGATACCAGCGGGTGACAGTGCCATCCCAGGTCAGCACGTAATGTTGCAATCCGGTGCGGAAGCCATCCACTTTAAGCACAGCAGTCGGATACCTCCGCTTCGCGTCCTCGTTGATCATCGCGAAGGTCAGTGCATTATGCGAATGGCCAACGGTAAGGCACTGCTGGTTTTTTCGCACTTCCCAGGCGAGCAGGCAGCCGTTATTATCCGTTGTCGAGTAGAGGGTATCCGGCGAAATCCAGAACTCCAGTGTGCAGGCGTGGGTTTTGGCAATGCCCATCAACTTGGGCACCCCATGTGCCGAGGTCAGCGGGTTCATTCCGCGCATGGTGAGTCCCTGTCCGGGGATCCAGGCAGGAGTGCCCATGCCGGCCTTCCGTACAGGGAAGACAAGATCAGCCGATGGGCCGATTTTCCCCGTATCATGCACAATCTCCCCTTTGCCTTCGGTGAAGCGGTAGAGCACGAGGGTGTGCGAATCATCACGTCCCAGCGCCGGATTGAAGGTGGGTCCGAAGAGATGGAACGGTGGGGATTGTGCAGTGTCATCTCCCGCGGTAATCTCGTACCAGTGTGCCCCGGTCTTCTTCGGTGTATAGGTGATTTGCTGTCCCCGCACCTCCACCGCCGTTTCATCGCCATCCGGCACCGTGTTGCCCTTCACCGCGAGGTGAACCGGCTTGCCGCTGGTCGACCAGGAACTGGGGAAGTCCAGGGCCAGCGGCATATTGACATTCGTCCACTCCGGATACCAGGGTGTATCGAGCATCACCTGCGGCCCACGAGGCGCCGGGTCGAGATGCATGAAATGGAATTCGGCATATGCCACGGAAATGCCGTTGTTCGTTGTCCAGATAGCCGGCAGTCCACCATCGAGTGGCGCCGGATCGGTATAAGTCACAGCGCGTTTGCCGTCCACTTTGAACTCGATATCGGCACCGTGTTTGCGCAATTCTAGGTCAAACCAGTGGCGATGTGCGGTGTCCCGATCTGGCGGATCGGGCACGTAGGCTGCGGCGACCTCCACCCCATTGCGCAGCAGCACGAAGCGTTTGGCATGAGAAAAGACATTTGTATCTGCGGCCAAGTAGATGCCGGTGTATCCGGAGCGCGGGTTGCTGCCATCGCCGCAAATCGTGATGCCGAAGTCGCGGTAGCGGTCGGCATAGGAATCGATCTCGCGCGGATATTCCATTTTCAGCCCGAGGAACGTCTCGAAGCTCTGGTCACCGGAGAGGCGGTGTTTATACCAGAGTATAGCGTCTCCACGGCTCCAGCCGGAGAGGAAGGACCACTTCGGCGAGCACGCCCAACGGGCGGTCTCCATCCAGGTTCCCTGCGAGATCCAATCGACCGGCGGATCGGTGAAGGCATACTGCCGCATGTTACGCCCGAGCACTTGCGCGTTTCGCACTGGGGAAAAACATCCGGTTGCACTATAGGCAGGCCGCAAGCCGGTCAGCGGTTTCGCATCGTGCGCTTCCAGCAGCGTCTCGCCGTCCAGTTCCAGCCGTATCGTATTCCCCATATGCAGCAGGCGGAAGGCATACTCCGTCGCGGGTAACAGCGGTTTGCAGTTTTTCGTTACGAGTTGTGTTGCGTTACGGAAGAGTGTACTGCGCAATCTGTCGGTATTTTGCTCCAGCATCACGTGGTAGCCAATCCCCGGATCATGCGTATCGGCATTGAGCGCCAGGCAGAGCTCGCCGGTATTTTCCCCGGACGGACTTATCGACACGACCAGCCAGTGGTCTCCGTAAACATCGGTCCGGTAATATTGCATGGTGGACGCATCAGAAGGGCGAATCCAGTCATTGCGGGCGGCCCAGTCCTGCATGCCGTTCCGATCATCCTTGAAGCGCTGGATGATGCGTGCCTGCTGCGCTTCGCTGATCAGGTCTTTCTTCAACGTGCGCCCGTAGACCGTGACATTATCGAAGACCGCGCCGTTTGGCCCCTCGGCATACAGGCCGATGCCGCCGCGTGCTGGGGACACCTTCGCGGCAGTGAGGCGCTCGAGCCCATCGACCAGCACCTGCACCCTATCCGGCGCGGAGACCACCGCGAGCTGATACCACTGGCCCGGGATATACCCGCCGCGGTCCTCCGCGACCACCGTTGTCTTCCCCTCAGCGACGCAGAGAAGGGTGAGGCGGTCTCCCTGGGTACCTTGATCATTGGCCGGGCTCCAGCGCACCAGGTAGCCATGCGCCGTATCCGGCATGTTCACCATCACCCCCACCGCACCGTTCGCCGCCGGTTGCACGGCCACCGAGAAGGTGTAATCTTCCCAGAAAACCTTGCCCGTAGTACACAATGCGCTCTCGCCTGGAGTGCTGCATCCCACCCAGGCGAAGGGGTTTTGCGCATAGTCAGCGGCATCGAAACGGTAGTAATTGCCGATGGGGACGGTATCCCAGGCGGATTGCAACGCCCATTTGCCGCGCTGCACCGCCCAGTCGCCGGTGTTCTCAGCGGTGCGCATGAAGTCGTCAGCGAAAGCCACCGGCGGCGCGGCGGAATTTGCCACACCAACGCAGAGCAGACAGATTATGAGCCACCATCGCATCCATTGCCCCATGGTTCTCACCCCTTGAATTGCCATAGTATTTCACCGCAGATGCACAGGCGCAGAGGACGTGTGGTGATCGTCCCTTGCCATCCGACAGCATTGTTCGGCGTACGGGCGTCTATTCCTGCCGGGAGAATCTCCATTCTCTGTTACACCGGACGCATCTCCCCGGCCACCGGGCGGTCTTTGATACTCAGGCGGCTTTCGATTTGCTGTTCGACGAACGCGGCGTGATTTGGTTGCTCCAGCCCGCTCACCAGCGTGAGGCGCTCGCCGCCTTTCAGTATCACCTGCACATTGTAGGTCACCGACGTGCCGTTGCGTGTGTTGCTGATTTTTTCATCGCAGAACAGTTGATCGATCTCCTGCGCCGGGATGGTTTTGTTCCCACCCCACGGCAGTGGACCATGCTGAACGGAGACCGCGTAGTCGCTGATGGTGAACACGGTATGGTTGAGGAATTTCGCCAGCATGGTATAGGTGAGCCCGACGCCGACGGCGACATGCAGCAAGGGGAAGATGAACATGATGGCCGGTGCGTGCCCACGAAGGCCGATCGAATACCAGAAGATCAGAAAACCATCCCAGAAACAGCAGAAGAAGAGCAGCACAAACGCGCTGGCGGAGAACCAGTTGCGCGTGATGACCAGGTCGGACATACTGTGCGTCAGCGAGAAGCCTTTCGGCATGTCTACCGGCGCCTTCCCACCCCACGCGGTATCGATAGCCCCCAATTCGCTGGCAAAGTTGAACACCTCGCCGCACCGCGCACACTTGGCCATCGCACTCTGCACATTGATATCCCCGGCAGCAATCTCACTGTGGCAGGACGGGCAAACTAATTTCATTGTGCTTCCCTCCCCTTTTCTGGATATAATATCACTTGTTTCGTGAACTGTCATAAAGGAGTCAAGGCGAATGAGTAAGTACGAGTTGATTATCTATTGGAGCAATGAAGACCAATCATTTATAGTTGAAGTACCTGAGTTGCCGGGGTGTATGGCAGACGGTGCTACCTATGGCGAAGCTGTGGTCAATGCTGAACAAGTTATTGCGGAGTGGATACAGACTGCAAAGGAGCTTGGGCGTCCGATCCCGGAGCCGCGTGGCCGACTGAAATACGCCTGATGGATTATACCTCTCACCCTTGCCATCCCACCCTCGATATGGCAAAATAGCGCCATTCCACCCATCGACCGGGAGCATACCATGAGCGACGTGAACGAAATCCCCATCCACTTTGTCTGCACACCGCAACAGGCGGCACAATTGCTCGCGGAGCATGACGCCTTCTATCTCCGCACCTGCGGCTGCCGTGAGCGCGGGCAGCGCCATGTGGATAATAACGTCTGCTTGTGGTTCTCCACGCAGTATCTGCAGGAGAACGCCTATTCCAAGGAAATCACCGCCGATGATGCAACCACCCTCCTGCAGCGGGCGCAAGCGGAAGGCTGGGTGATCCGCCCCTTCCGCGATTTCGAAACCCACACCATCGTCACCGGCATCTGCTTCTGCTGCGCCTGCTGCTGCAGCTACTTCAAGGACGGCATGCAGGAAAAGTGCGAGAAAGGCGCGTGCATCGAGCAGACGGACATGGCCCAATGCAACGACTGCGGCCTCTGCGTCCCCGCCTGCCTCTTTAGGGCACGCTCAATGCAGAATGGCAAGCTGGTGGTGAATCGGGATCATTGCTATGGCTGTGGAATTTGCCAGGAAGCTTGCCCGACCGAGGCGATACGGATGAACAGCAAGTGAATGGACATTATATATAGCAAATGGGGCTACATCATCCCCGGTAGTGTATCCTATTCTTCGCCATGTTCTCAAGAACATGGCGAAGATGGACACGCTATTTAGCACAATCTATACTCAGCCATGCACCCGCTATTTGCTGAAAATCTTTTTGATGGCATAATCAATTGCAAACTCCTTATTCCTCTGGCTTAAATCATTCAAAAAATCCCTGAAAGCAGTGTTCTTCGGCATTCCACTATATAATGTACCCCAGAAACTGGACAGCGCGCTAAGGTGGTTTCCCATCTGGTAATCCAGTACAATGGGAGAGATTATGGGAACCATACGCAGACGATTTCGTGCCGAGATGAAAGCTTCTGCCGC
>Ga0272448_1001604_pt1 | contig 29973 bp, 24 predicted proteins | sample YNPCB0191_FD_202220 | JGI IMG/M metagenome (GOLD analysis project Ga0272448, IMG submission 202220) | Hot spring sediment microbial communities from Yellowstone National Park, WY, United States - YNP-CB-019-1 | ecosystem: Environmental > Aquatic > Thermal springs > Hot (42-90C) > Sediment...
AGCGGCTGCTGGGTTCGGCGCTCCGGGCCACCTCCTGGACCGGGCAGAAGCGCGAAGCGAGCCTGCGGGTCCTGGTGCACAACCTGATGCTCCTCAAACGTCTCTGGAGGACTTTTCTACAGAGCAGCATATCGTCACTTGACAATACATGCCTATCGGGTTGACGAAGAGGCCCCCGGCCTGTGGTGGGCCACGGGTCGCCGGCCCGGACTGCGCCCTCCGTGCGGGAAAGGGCCGGAGTTGCTGATGCACGCCTGTGGGACTCCGACCGCAATGCGACGGGGTTCGCCACCGCGTAACTGCGGCGCGTGCCGCTCGGCACCTGGCGCAAGAGCCGTGCCGGTGACGCCCCCGGCACGGCTCTTGCACTCCTGGTGCCGCACCATTCGCGAAGGCTCGGGGCCGCGCAATGGCCTCCCTGACGGCCCCCACCCGATGCGGGCCGTCAGGGAGGTCATTGCGACAAATGAAACCGGTCTCGTCGCGCGTTACGGTTGCCTCAGCCGAACCCGGGTCCAGTGCCCAACGCACGCGCGACCTCGCGCATGGGACGCGACTCGGAGCCCTCTGGCCTCATGGGAGGATGCAATGGGTTGTCTGAACCGAGCAGGGACGCGGTGGGGGTGGAAGCATCCCAACCCGTTGTGGGCTGAGGGAGCTCAGTTGTTGAGTGACGATAAGCAGTATTTCTAATGCAACACTTCGAATCATCCCCAGTTTTCCTCGACCCATCCGGCGAGCACGCGGGGGATAGCCGCCAGGACTTTTCCTGTTGCCCGGCGCCGCCGGCCCGGCTATCATGATGGGTGAAAGGAACAGGATGCCCGTGCGCAGATCGTCATCCTGGGCCGCGGTCCTGATCGCCGCGGCTGCGAGCTGTTCCGGCAAGGCGACCGGGCCCAGGGCCGGCCGGGTGGGGACCGGTAGCGCGGTCCTCCTGCCCGAGCCCGCGAGGATAGCGCTCGAGGCGGAGGCCGGCCGGGTGGAGGCACCTTTCGAGGTCCAGGAGGACCCGGACTGCTCCGGAGCGAGGTGCGTGGTCCTGGCGGAGAACTGGGCGACGGATGGAGAGCTCCACCCGGCCTTCAAGACGCAACAGGGCGGCGAGCCCGTCTCCGCGAAAGAGGACCTCGCTCGCAACCCCCTCGGCAAGGCCCTCGTCCCGAACGGGACGGTCGAGATCCCGTTCGACGTGGCCAGGGCCGGCCGTTACGTCCTCTGGGCGAGGGCCTGGTTCCACTGCTCGTGCGGAGACTCGTTCTACGTCTCTGTCGACGGCGAGCCCCCGGTCGACACGGACGGGAACGGCGAGTACGATCTCAATCCCCCGTCGGTGCTGGGCGGCTCCACCCACGGGAGGTGGAAGTGGTTCGAGCTGAAGGGGCGGGTGTTCGACCTGGCGCCCGGCCGGCATCTCGTGCGGATATGCAATCGGGAGGACGGGATCAAGATCGACCAGGTGCTCCTGGTGGAGCTGCCCGTACCGCCCATGGAACCGTACGTGCCGCAGGGGCTCGAGAGTTCGGCCCCGTGACGCGTGGCGCGAGAGAGGAACCGACTGTCTTGAGGAACTCTGAACGCGAGCGGGTCAGGCGGCTCCTGGTAGGGCTCGGCTTCGATGCCAAGGACGGCGAGCTCAGGCTGACGAAAGGGCCCAACTTCCGCCTGATCGGCGGGAGCCAGCCCACGCACGAGCGGATGCAGGCCACGTGCCTCCGCTTCAACGAGGTCCTCCGCCGCCGCGGAAAGGTCCTCGACGAGGTGGGTCTCGACGAGGCCAGGGAGATCATCCGCGAGATCGAGGAATCGCTCTGAGGTGTCCGCCGGGACCGGTGGAGATCCAGGCACTCGGTGGCCGGGCATTCCTAGACAGGCCGCCTGCCCGGGAGGATGTTGCGCGCCATGAACGAGGTCTGGCCCGTCCTTCTCTCGGAGACCTCGGGGGCGCCGCGCAGGCCGAGGCGGCGGAGGCTCGGGCTTGTCGCGGCGGCGATCGTCCTCGCGGGGGCCGTCGTCGCTGTAGCGCTCGTCCTCGCGCGCGGCGGCCGATCGGCCGGCGAAGAGGCCCCTCGGCCCGAGGCGGCTGCCGCCCCCGCAACCGATGCCCCGGATCGCCCGCCGGCTCCGAAGCTCAAGCTGTACGCGAAGGAGACGCGGCTCGCGGGGGTGGAACTGCTCGAGCGAGGCGAGCTCGACGCAGCCGAGAAATGGCTGACCGGCTATCTCGAGGCGCCCTCCGACGGCAGGGACGACCAGGCCCTCTACGCCCTGGCCCTGCTGCACCGCCTGCGCGGCCGTGACGAGGCCGCGGAGGACACCCTCCGGCGGCTCGTGGCCCAGCGGCCCGACAGCCTCCGCGCCGGCGACGCCTGGCGGGAGCTCGGCTCCATCCTCGCGGCCTCGGGCCGCCGGGAAGAGGCGAGGCAGTGCCTCCTCGAGGCCGTGCGCGTCTATCCCCGCAGCTCGGGCGGAATGCTCGCGGCGCGGGAGCTCGCCGACGACCTCTACGACAGGCACGTGACCAAGAAGACGCAGCGCTCGGAGTGGGAGCGCATCAGGGATCTCTACTCGGTCGCGCTCCCCGGCCTGAGGGACTCGCCCTCCGAGCGAGCGGAGGTCGTCCGGCGGCTGGACGAGCTCAACCGCTGGATCATCTTCACGCCCCATGCGAGGCCCTCGCCGGGCTATCCTTCCAACATAGTATTCCACACGGTGAAGCCTCGCGAGACCCTCGGCGCCATCGCCAGGCGCTACGGCGTCACCGAGGGCGCGATCAGGCGGCTGAACGGCATCTCGCCGGAGACTCACATCATCAGACCAGACGAAGAGCTCAAGATCCTCAGGGGCCGCTGCGAGATCTTCGTCGATTCCACGGCGCTGCGCATGACCGTGTGGATCAACGGGAGCTACTTCAAGGAATACCCGGTCGGGCTCGGCCGCGAGGAGCGCACTCCGATCGGCAAGTTCAGGATCGCGAGCCGCGTCGTGGACCCCGACTGGACGCCGCCCGGGCGGGAGCGCATCCCCTTCGGCGACCCGCGCAACATACTCGGCACCCGCTGGCTGGGCTTCGCGCCGAGCGGCGCGGGCCGCGGGATCGGCATCCACGGGAGCGTCCTGAAGGATGGCGTCTGGCAGGGCGTGGGCGAGCGGGCCTCGGAGGGCTGCATCAGGATGGCCAACCCCGACGTGGAGGAGCTCTTCGACTTCGCGGTCGAGGGGACCGAGGTCACCGTCAGCGAATAGCGGCCGGAGGCGCCCCGGAGCTCGTCCGAAGTCCTCCGCTCGCGCCATCCGATACCTCGCATCCCGGCGAGCTCCGAGGGGTACCAGGGGGACAAACATGGCCGAACAGGTCCGGCGCAGGCTCGTCCCGGTCCCGCTCGCGCGGGTGAGGCTCGAGGACCCATTCTGGGCCCCGCGCATGGAGACGAACCGGCGCGTCACGCTGCCCATCGAGTACGAGCAGTGCAGGAAGACCGGGCGCATCGACGCCTTCAGGCTCGACTGGAAGCCCGGGATGCCGAATCCCCCGCACATCTTCTGGGACTCCGACGTCGCGAAATGGATCGAGGCCGGGGCCTATGCCCTCGCGACGAGACGCGACAGCTCGCTTGAGGCGCTCATCGACGGCGTGATAGACCTCATCGCATCGGCCCAGCAGCCGGACGGCTATCTGAACGTCCATTTCACCGTCGTCGAGCCTGGCAAGCGCTGGACGAACCTTCGCGACTGCCACGAGCTCTACTGCGCGGGGCACATGATAGAGGCGGCCGTCGCCTACGCGGAGGCGACGGGCAAGCGGAAGCTCCTCGACGTCGCCTGCCGCTACGCGGACCACATCGGTTCGGTCTTCGGCCGCCGAGCGGGCCAGAGGCGCGGCTACTGCGGCCACGAAGAGATAGAGCTCGCGCTCGTCAAGCTCGCCCGCCTGACCGGCGAGCGCAAGTACATGGATCTTGCGAAGTACTTCGTGGACGAACGAGGCGCGAGCCCCCACTACTTCGACGTCGAGGCGCGCGAGCGGGGAGAGGACCCGTCCAGATACTGGGCCGCGGGGACGGAGTCGAGGCGCTACGAGTACTGCCAGGCCCATCTGCCGGTGCGCGAGCAGACCGAGGTCGTCGGCCACGCCGTCAGGGCGATGTACCTCTACTCGGCGATGGCGGACCTGGCGGGCGAGTTCGGAGACGCCGGGCTCCTCGCGGCCTCGAAGCGGCTCTGGGAGCACCTCACGACGCGGCGGATGTACATCACGGGCGGGATAGGGCCGTCGAGGGCGAACGAGGGCTTCACGAGGGACTTCGACCTCCCGAACGAGACCGCCTACGCGGAGACCTGCGCGGCGATAGGGCTCGTCTTCTGGGCGCACAGGATGCTCCAGCTCGAACCGGACGCCAGATACGCCGACGTCATGGAACGCGCGCTCTACAACGGCGTCTCGAGCGGGGTCTCGCTCGACGGGCGCAAGTTCTTCTACGAAAACCCCCTGGCGAGCCTCGGCCGGCACCACAGGCAGGAATGGTTCGACTGCGCCTGCTGTCCGCCCAACATAGCCAGACTCGTGGCGTCGATCGGGCAGTACTTCTACTCGACGGGCGACGGGGCGGTCTATGTGCACTTGTACGGCCAGGGCGAAGTCGAGCTGGACGCCGGCGGCGCTACGGTCCGCCTGACCCAGGAGACGCTCTATCCCTGGGACGGGGCTGTGCGCATCCGAATCGATCCGGAACGGCCGGCGCGCTTCACGCTCGCGCTCAGGATACCCTCCTGGTGCCGCGGGGCGGCGCTCAGGGTGAACGGAAGGGCGGTCGCGCTCGGGCGGCTCGTCGAGAAGGGCTACGCGCTCCTCGCGCGCGAGTGGCGCGAGGGCGACCGAGTGGAGCTCTCGCTCCCGATGCCCGTGGAGCGCGTCGAGGCCCGGCCCGAGGTCAGGGCCGACTGCGGGCGCGTGGCGCTCGCGAGGGGCCCGGTGGTCTACTGCCTCGAGGAGGTCGATAACGGCAGGTTGCTCCACGATGTCGCGCTCGCACGGGGGGCGAGGCTCGCCGCGAAGATGGACCCGGGCCTCCTCGGCGGCGTCCCGGTCGTGAGCGGCAAGGGGCTCCGCAGGGCTGGCGACGGTTGGGACGGTCTGCTCTACAGCGTCAAGCGCTCCAGGGTGAGGCCCGCGCGGATCAAGGCCGTCCCGTATTGCGTCTGGGACAACCGCGAACCTGGTGAGATGATCGTCTGGCTCCGCGAGGCCTGACGGCTGCTCAGGGGGACCCCATTCTCTCCCGCCGGGCGCAGCCGCACGCCTGCAGGCCGCGCAGGTTGCAGGATGGCGAAAGCCCACGTACACTCGGCTCCCTGCGGGCAGGGACGGGATCGCGATGCCTCTCTCCTTCCAGGCGGGTCTCTTTCTCACCGTGCTCGTCCTGGCCGGGGTCCGCTTCAGGAAGTCTCTGGCGGCCGTGAGGTACTGCTCGGCCTCATCGGCGGTAGGCGAGTTCAACTGGCAGCGCTGGTTCCATCTCGCCGTCCTGTGGGGGGTCGTCGTCTTCTGCCTTCCCTTCCTGGCGGGGCTCGCCGCCCCGGACTCGGCGCGCAGGGCGTCTCTGGCAGTGGACCGCGCCACGGGCGCGCAGGAGGAGCTCCTGGTCCGCGGTAGGCCATCCCGCTGGCGAGGCGTGGGCGACCGGGACGCCGCGGCGAGGCTCGACACCATCCGAGTCGAGTCCGCGCTCGCCCGCCGGCGGACTCTCGGAGCGCTCGCCGGCGCGGGCCTCGCGGCGATGACGCTCGCGGTGGCGGTCTCGGTCGCGGCGCGGAGGCGGCGGCCCTTGGCCTTGTCGATGGCGGCAGCGGGAGGGCTCGCAGTGAGCGCGGCGGCGTTCGCGCTCTCCGGCCGGGCGGCCTCCAGGCTCTCCGGGGCGCTCGACGCCGCCCGCGCGATCGCCGACTACGCCTCGGCGTCTGTCGTGCCGGCCGCGGAGACCTCCGGGCTCGCCGGGCCGGTCGTCGCCTGGGGGCGGCCGACTGAGGCGCCTCAGGGCCGGCCTGGCTACCTCTACCTGAGAGACGACGGGGGCGAGCGCGTGTCGCCCTGTGCGGGGTTCAGCCTGGGACCGCTCGCCGTCGCGCCGATGGACGCCGGCTCCCTGGTCGTCGTCCGCCCGCACGTGCGCCTCGCGGAGGGAGGCCGGGAGACGTTCATCCGGACGGACGAGGACGTCCTGGTGATGGGCTTCCTGGTCGGGGGGAAGTTGACTGCGGCGGACCCCTACCCAGTGGTGATCGCGCCGGCGCAGGCGCACCCGGCCGGGACGTCGGCGATATTCGAGGAGCTCGCCGATGGCCTCGCCGGCAGGAAGGACCTGCGCTCGCGCGAGCTCGCGGCGCTGCACGTGGTCGCCGGTTCGTTCGCGGCCTACTTCGCGACCTTGATCCTGGCCTCGGCGACCGAGTTCGTCCTGCTCCGGCGACGGCGATCCGAGCCGGATGCCGCGCCGGGTGTGCCTGTGCCCCAGGGGCGGTGAGGTTCCGTCGGCGCGGGCGCTCCGTGCGGCGATGAGCCTGCTGACGCGGCCGCTCGGGGCCGACCGCCGCACGGCTCGACCGGGCGGGTCATCTGTGCATCGATCGGGAACTGCCCGGCCGCGCAGGCTTGACCCGCAGGGCGTTGAGGCTATAGAAGAGCGCTCGGCGCGCCGAGACCCGTCGCAGAGTTGACGGAGGCCTTCTGGCCGCAGCCCTTCTCCGCGTCCTCTGCGGCTCATTGTGTCGAGCGATCCGGGCCCCGGGGGGCCAGGCGGGGAGGGAGACTTGCGCAAGCTCCTCCTGATGTTCCGCTTCGTGCGCCCGTACAAGTGGCGCCTGTTCTTCTTCCTCTACGCGGCGATCGGTTACAGCGCCTTCGCCAGCCTCCCGCTTCTCTTGGTCAGGGAATACCTGGCGATCATCATCGAGTCCCGCTCGGGCGAGAGGTTCTGGACGCTCGTGGGGCTCCTCCTGGTGTCGTGGCTGCTCTCGGTGTACTTCTTCATCCGTAGGGAGATCGCGAGCCAGTACCTCTCTCACGCCGTGGTCAGGGACGCGACGAACCGCGTCATGGCCCACCTCCTGGCGCAGGGGCTCGCCTTCTTCGACAGGCAGCGGACAGGTGAGCTCATCTCGCGGATCGCCACGGACTCGGCGTGCCTCTCGCGCACGGTGACCATCTTCACGTTCTTCGTGAGGGAGCCGTTGACGATCCTCTTCGTGCTCGGGGTGCTCTTCTCGCTCAACTGGAAGCTGACGCTCCTGGGGCTGGTGGGGTTTCCCCTGGCGGCGTGGCCGACGGCGGTGCTCGGGAGGAAGATCCGGCGCGCGTCGCGCCGCCAGCTCGAGAACGCCGCCGACCGTTCGCACCTGATGGTCCAGGCCTTCGGCGGCGTGCGCATGGTGAAGGGGTTCGGCAGGGAGGCGGTGGAGGCGGACAAGTTCAAGTCGGCCAACCGCGCGATCTTCGAGCACTCCATGGCGCGCGCGAGGGCGGACGCCTCGCTGAAGGGGATAGTCGAGCTCGTGAACGCGATCGGCATGATCCTGGTCGTGATCGCCGGCGGGCTCCTCTGCTTCTCCAGGGTCGCCGATTTCACGCCGCAGGACTTCCTGACATTCGTGGCCTCGCTCGCGCTCCTCCACAAGCCGACGCGCGACCTGGGCTACGCGAACAGCCAGGTCCAGGAGGCCCTGCCCGGGGCGGAGCGGCTCTTCCAGCTCCTGGACGTCGAGCTCCGCCTGCCGGTCGCGCCGGACGCAGTGGCGGTCGGTCGGCTGAGCGAGGCGATCCGCCTGCGCGGGGTGTCGTTCTCCTACGACCGCGAGCCTGTCCTGGACGGCGTCGATATCGAGATACCCGCCGGCCGGACGACCGCGATCGTCGGCCCGAGCGGCTCGGGGAAGTCCACCGTGGTGAACTTGGTCGCGCGCTTCTACGACCCCGTTTCGGGCTCGGTCGAGGTGGACGGGCTCGACCTCAGGAAGGCGGACCCCGCGAGCTGGCTCGCGCAACTCGGCCTGGTGACGCAGGAGCCGCTCCTCTTCAACACGTCGATCCGCGAGAACATCCGCTACGGGCGGCTCGACGCGACGGACGCAGAGGTCGAAGAGGCCGCGAGGCTCGCCTGCGTCCACGAGGAGATCGTCAGGCTCCCCGAGGGGTACGACACGATCGTCGGGGAGCGGGGCTCGCAGCTCTCCGGCGGGCAGCGCCAGAGGGTGTGTCTGGCGCGCGCGCTCGTCAGGAACCCCGCGGTGCTCCTGCTCGACGAGGCGACGAGCTCGCTCGACTCGGCCTCCGAGAGGCAGGTCCAGGAGGCCATCGAGAAGGCGCAGGCCGGGAGGACCACGCTCGTCGTCGCGCACAGGCTCTCGACCGTGATGAACGCCGACCGGACGTACGTCCTCGTGGGCGGCCGCGTCGAGGCCTGCGGGACGCACCGCGAGCTCCTGGAGAAGAGCCCCACCTACAGGCGGCTCTGGGAGCTCCAGCAGGGGCGCGAGACCGAGTCCCAGGCCCGATGAATCGCGCCCGGGGGCGCAAGAGGGCGCAAGTGACATCGGGCGGCCCCGGCGGCGAGCGGGAGGTCGCGCGCATCGGGAAGGGCAGGCCCCCCGATGCCGGCCCGGCCGGAGCGCCGCCACTGAAGCAGATGACGACCGCCCGGCCTTCCGGACGGCGGTCGCCTGCGGCCGCTCGCGTCGGCGTCCGGTCGGTGACGCCCTCAGTGGCTCCACGCCGAGGCGGGCACGATCTGCTTCGCGATCCCAGGCCCTTCGTACGCGACCGCGAGCTCCGCGCCCCCGCCGCCCTGCATGAAGGCGATGCGCACGGCGTGCCTTCCGGCCCTGAGCGCGACGCGGCCGGAGCGCTCGCGGGGGGCGTGGAAGCCTCCGTTGTCCACCAGCAACCGGCCCCCGAGGTAGAGCGCCGAACCGTCGTCCGACGTCACGTAGAGCGTATAGACGCCGTCGCGAGGGACCTCGAGGAAGCCGGAGAAGAACAGGCCGTAGTTCTCCCTCCGCCGCGCCGGCGCGCACGTGGGTTGCGCGGCGACCGACTTCGCAGCGGGGGCCATCTTCTCGAAATCGGGGAGCTCGCCCCACTGGCCCTCGTAGTAATGACAAGAGAGCCCAGGCTCGCCGCCAGGGCCCGCGTCCGGCTTCTTGTACGCGAGGACCTCCACCATCCCGCGCCGCGGCCGGCCCTGGCCGCTCGCTACGAGCGTGTACGTCGCCGACTCGCGGACAGCCACGGTCGTAGAGCCGCTGGGCGCGACCGAGCCGATGCCGGGCTCGATCCGGACCGACGTGGCGTTGCGCGTCTCCCACCTGAGCGTGCACGTCTGGCCCTCGTCGACGATCTCCGGCGACACCGCGAAGCTCACGAGCTCCACGTCGCCGGGCCTGGGCTCCAGCACGAACAGGTAGTCCTGGTCGATGAACTGGCTGTCCCCCATCCCCGGGCCTTTCCACTTGAGCCTGGCGCCGGCATGGCCCGCGACGGCGTGCGTCTCGAAGACCAGTTCGTAGTACCTGCCCGCCTCGAGACGAACCGGCTCGCTCCAGGTCCATTCGGGCGCGCCGCTCCAGACGTCGTGGACTACCTTGCCGTCGAGGTATATGCGGCAGCCGCTCACCACGCCGGTGTTGAAGCTGTAATCGCCGCTCTGCTTCGGGCGGAGGAGACCGCTCCAGCGCGCCGAGAACGCGCCCGGCGTCACGCCCTCGGCCGGGGCCCCGTCGCCCCACCAGTAGTCGATTCGCCTGTCGATCCGCGTCGCCACGGGCTTGCCAGCGAAGGAGTCCTTCGAGTTCCAGAACTCGGCCTTGAGACCCTGGCCCCTGTGCCAGGCGGTGAACTCGGCCGGCCCGGCGACCGCGTTGCCGGCGCGGCTGCGATCCACAAGTCCGCTGAATGCGATGCTGCACTTCTGACCGTCCGCGATCGGCGCCGCCAGGCGCAGGATCACGCGGTCGCCTGCGGCGTTCAGACGCGCCTCGGTAACCTTGCACTCCGGAGTGAGCGCGTACGCGCGCGGCTGCCGCGCGGAGGCCGCATCGAGAGGTTCGTCGAAGTCGATCGTCACAACCGACGGATCGTCCGGCCAGATGCCGGCGGCGAGCACTTTGGGCGGCTCGCGGTCGGCGGGGGTCCTGACCGTCGCGGTCGCCGGCGCCGAGACGCCGCCGCGGAGGTCCACCGCGCTGATCTCGTAGGCGTGGGCGCTCGATTCGGAGGCCGTCTCGTCTGTGAAACTCGCGACCCCCGCCTCGACCCCGGCCAGCGGTTTGCCATCGCGGAATATCCTGTAGTACGCGAGTCCTGTCGCGCCCGGCGGCGGGGTCCAGCGGAGCTCGACCCGCCTGGCGGAGAGCGCCCTGGCCTCGGCGGCCGCAGGTGGCGCCACGCGGCCCGAGGCGTCGAAGCGCTGCCCGCCTATGAAGAGCCCGACCTCGCGGGGCCCACCGACCTGGCGGGACTCTCCGTTCCAGGTGTCCTTGAGCCGAATGGCATGGGTCGTCTGCCCGCCCTCGCGGCCGGTGAAGGCGAGCCACCCCTCGCGGTTCTCGACCCAGGGGCCGGGACCGCTCGAACACATGGCGTAGAGGACCCAGATCTCCGTTACGCCGCCGATATTGAGAACCGCCTGCGGCTCGCCCTCTACCTTCATCCCGAGGACCCAGGCCCTGCCGTGGCGATTGGTGAGCTGGGGACGGTCCGAGAACTCGGAGTTGAGCTGCCTCGCCCAGAGGTTCTGCGGGAAGCGGATCGCAGGCTGGCCGAACATGCCGTCCTCGAGGAAGACGTCGCCGGTGCCGCGCAGGGTGTTCTCGTACGAGAGGTCGCACTTCCTGATCACCAGGGTCTGCGAGCAGTCGTGGACCACCTTGCAACCGCCGAGGTGTTCGAGGATGACCGTGCCGCTCTCGACGCCGGAGAAGATGAAACCGACGCCGCGTTCGCCCTTTGCGACGACCTTGGCCTCGCAGCCCATGACCTTGCGCAGCTTGCCGCGCAGGATGACGGGCTCCTCGATGTGGTAATGGCCGTTGGGCAGATAGACGATCTCGGCGCCCGAGTCGATCGCCTCCTGGATGCCGCAGGTGCGGCTGCCGACCGCGAACTTCTGCGGATTCGCCCACTTGCTGAAGTCGTTGTGATGGAAGAGCGGCGTCTCCCTGGCGGCGAGCATCGGGACTTCTTCGGGGCCGGGATGCAGGCGCGTCGGCTGCTTCATCGAGTAGAAGGCGACCGCGGCCTTGCCGCCCTCCGCCTTGAGCACTACCTCGCCCGGCGCGGGCGGCTCTTTGCCCGTCTTCCCTCTGTCCTTCCCCTTGCCCGCCGGCCTGGCGAGGAGCGCCCCGTAGCCCTGGCTCTCGACATTGCGCAGCACGAGATGGCAGTCGCCGACGATAGCCGCCGGGCCTTCTCCCTTTCCGGTCCAGGCGAAACGGCTGTCGAGCACGCCTATGATCGCGGTGTCGCCCTCGATGAGGAGCGCCGGCACGGCGTTGTGGCTGACGATCCCGCGCAGGCTCATCACCGGCTGGTCCTCGGCGAAGATGGCGCAGACCTTCTGGTTCGAGAAGCTCAGGTGCTCGTAGGTCATGCTGCAGTCCATGCCTTTCTGCCGCAGGCCTATCTCGAAGCCCTCCACCGAGACGTTCTTGATCAACGCCGGCCCCGGCCACGCGCGGCCGAGATCGATGCCGCAGTAGCCGGCCCCGTCGCCGCTGCGTATAGTGACCTCTTCCATAGTGCCGCGGTTGCTCGCGAGGAAATCCACCCCGCTCGCCCCCGGGTTTCCCCTGCCGGTATCGACGGTGAAGTTCATCAAGGTGTTCTGGAAGGCCTCGTTGCCCCAGCCGCCGACGCGTTTGTCGTGCGGGTGTCCGTGACCGGTCGAGCCGGTGATCAGGAGCGGCTGCGGCCTCTGTCGATCCGTGAAGCCGGGGCAGGCGTCCTTGAGACGGATCACCGTGTTCTGGCGGCTCTCGCCGCAGATGAAGAGCCCGCAGCGCCAGCCGTTGCACCACTGGCGCCCGTCCTCTGGCAGGTCGTTGATGCGCGCCTTCAGGGGCTCGCTCACCAGGTACGTCCCGGCGGGCAGGTACACCATTCTGGGATTGCGGTAATCGCCCGATAGCGCCGTCTGTATCGCCTTCTTCAGGGCGGCCGTGTCGTCGGTGCGCCCGTCGCCGCGCGCGCCGCAGTCGCGCTTCACGTCGATGATGCCGGCGTCCGGAGGGAAGCGGTACTCCACCGCCGGGGCCTGCGTCCCCGCGCAGGCGGCCAGGGCCACAAGCGCAACCAGACGCGCGGCGAGCTTCGATCGGATCGGCATTCGCATTCTCCTCCTCCTCCGGGCCGGCTCGCGCCGAGCGATCGATGCTGGCGACGAGCGCCGCGTCGCACAGTGGACGCGACCGCGCCTATCCTGCTACGCTCCGCCGCCAGCCCGGCTCCTTAATATCTCGTACCGACTAGGGCAGACGAGGTAACCGCGCGAGCCATGCGCGAAGCGTTCGTGAGGTCTTTCGCATTCGCAGTGGAGCGCCTTCGTCACTTCCCACTGGAGAACCTCAGGGGCTCAATGTCCGGCTATCCCGCGTTGACCGTCGGGGATGCTCATGGCAGAATCGTACGCGCAGTTCAAAACCGGCCGAGGCGGGGAGGCCACCATGCGCGGCGCGATCGCAGCGTCCGGTGCGGCGTTTTTCGTCGCCGCCACACTCGCGGTGACGGGGGCCGGGCTCCTCGCCACGAGCAGCGCAACCGTCGGATGGACTCGCATCTACGGGGCAGCCGGTCCATCAGCCAGGCCCGTAGCCTGGGCGCTGCTACGTCGCTGGAGGGAGGCCAGGGGCGAGCCGCCCGCGGAACTGCGCGCGCTCGACGGCGCGGCCGTGGAACTCGTCGGCATCGCGAGGCCCGCCGCCGGTGCGGATGGCCTCTGGCTCGTCTCGAGCCCCTTCGCGCTCCACGAGGGCGTCCGCCCGCCCTCGGATGCATCGGTCTGGGTCGAGCTCCCCGGCGAGCTGCGCAGGCGCGAGGGGGCGGCTGCGCTCCTCGTGTGCGGGCGAGTCCTGCGGGCGAGGGGAATCCTGCGGGTGGGGCTCGAGCGGGTCGCCGGCGCGCAGGCGGCCGCGTACAGGCTCGAGCTCCGGGAGCTCTGGGCGAGGGAGGGCCGCACGGAGGGCTCGGGCCACGGGGAGCACTGCTGTCACTAGCGCCGTGTCGACGGAGTGCCAGGACAGGTCAGGACCGGCTTCCTCGCCGTGGCGCTCTCATCGGGGCCTCGCCCCTCTGGCGCGCCCCGGCGCCTGGCCGCGGACCTAGCGGCCGCTTGGGGGGCTCCGGGTCCTCCGTGGCGGGCCTCCGGGCACGTTGATCTCGAGTCAGGGAGGGTTTCTTGCGCGGAGAAATCGTCTGGCTCCTGGCCTACGACGTGGCCTTCGAGCTGAAGAAGGACGCGGTGGCCGCGGCCCTGGCCGAGCGAGGACCCAGGTACCGCAAGGCCGGCCGCTACCGCAGGGCCCCGGGCGGCGTGATGCTCTTCTCGCCGCTCGTCGTCGAGCTGCCGGAGTGCGAGCTGCCGGGTCTCCCGGGTCGGCTCGTGCGGCCGACGGCGAAGTTTTTCTCCGCCGGGGCGCTCTCGATCTCTCTCAGGGTGGATTTCGACGCGAGATCGCTCGATGATCTCATGCCCTTCAGGGCGATGGCGGACGCCGAGGGCGAGGGCCCGCACCTCCTGGCGAGGCAGCTCGCCGAGGAACTCGTCGAGATGGCGAGGCCGGGCCTCGTCCGGCCCTGCGCCTCGTGGGACAGGTGCGAGGACTACACGGTCGTCTGCATCACCGAATCGGAGGGGCTCGAGGACGGCACGATGCGGTGGCTGGAGGCGCGCCGTGCGCAGGTCGCGGCGCTGCTCCTGGGCGAGGGACCGGCGGAAGAGCTCTCGGAACAACAAGTCGAGGAGAGCCTCAGGCACGCGTACTCCTTCGGCAAGACCGACCTCGCCGTCGTCGAGTGGGACGGGATGCTGGTCGTCGAGACCCGGACCTCCTACGAGGAGCTCCTCTACGTCGCCGAGGCCGCGAACGTCCAGCTCGTCGAGATGCGCGCCCACGACGAGGTTCTGGACAAGGCCATCGACCGCGCCTACGAGGATCTCGACCACTACTACGACCGGCCGGCGTTGTTCCGGGAACCGGCCAGGCTCGCCCACTCGCTGCGCGAACAGAAGATAGACCTCGCCCGCATCGCGGACCAGATTTACAACGTCTCCAAATTCTTCGGCGACTGGCACCTGGCCCGGATCTACGAGGCCCTGGAGCTGCGCTTCCACCTCGCCGAGTGGCAGGACCAGCTCGAGGAGAAGCTCAGGACGGTCGACTCGCTCTACCAGATCATAGCCAAGGAGAAGACTGACCGCAGCATGTTCGTTCTGGAGCTGGCGATAGTGGTGCTCTTCGTCCTGGACCTGCTCATCATCCTCATCCACGGTTGAGGCGCGTCGGTCGTTCGGAGCGGCACGGTTCTTGCGCTCTCGGCGTCGAGCCTGTCGTGACCGGCCAGGGCCCCGCAACGGCCTCCCTGGGGTTTCGAAACGGAGCAACGCGAATTCCGTCGCCTTCAACCCCGACGGCGGTTTCCTCGCGACGTGGAGCCGGGACGCGACCGCGCGCCTCTGGTACGTCGGCAGGGGCGGGCGAGACTCGCTGAGCGGGGCCGGCGAGCCCTTCGGCAGGATAGCGCCAGCCGCGCGCGGGTCTCAGAGCTTGGCGAGTAGCCCCGTCCTCCGGGCCCTCGCGAAGGCAGCCAGATACAGCGGCACGCCTGCCGCCATGTAGAGCGCGCCCACCGCGAAGGCCCGCAGGACCATCCCCCGGCCGACCGCCAGACCTGCGGCTATCCGCCGCGCTATCGCGAAGGCATCGGTGAAGGGCATGAAGCGGCTCACCACCTCGAGCGCGCTCGGGAAGACCTCCGGCTCGTGGAACGGGGCCGAGAAGAGCACGAATATCTGCATCAGCGTCCAGGCGAGGAAGCCGTACTCCTTGCCCAGGGTGAACACTCCCCCCGCCACGAGCAGCGCGAGCGCCGCGGACGACACCGCCGTCGCGAGCACGCAGAGCGCCGCCTCCGCGTACATCCCGTGCACCGTGAGACCGAACGGGAGCGACACCGCGAGCATGACGCCGCCCACAGGCAGCGCGAGAGCCATCGCGAAGACGATCCTCGCGGTGGCGTATTCCCCGGGAGTGACGCCCGTCAGGAGCACCTGCCGGAGGCTTCCGGACCAGATGTCCTCCAGGATCTGCAGGTTCGTCGTGGACTGCGCCACGGCCGCGAAGTTCCAGAGCACGTTCACGGCGAGCACCGCGAGCGCCGCGGGGAGCGCCCCCTCCGGGGCGCCACGCGCGTAGAAGCCCCAGATCACGATCGTCGTCAGGGGAAAGTAGACGATCTCCGCGATGCGCCACTTGACGCGCCGCACGACCTTGAAGTCATGCCTTAGCAGGAACACGAGCCTGTTCGGCTTCATGCCGATCGCCTTCCACCATGTGGACGAAGTAGTCCTCGAGGTCGGGGCCTCCGATCTCGACGGCCGACGGCCCCACGCCGAGCTCGGCCAGTCGCGCGACTAGCTCCGCGAGCGGCTCCCCCGCGCGCACGGCCCGGACGTGGCGCTCCCCGCGGCGCTCGAAACCGAGCCGCCCGAGCTCGCCTGCGAGGCGGTCGTCCGCTCGCACTGCGACGAAGGTCCTGCCCGGCATGGCGCGCGCGATCACCTCGGAGGCGGGGCCGGTATCGACGATCCTCCCCTTCCGCATGAAGGCGATCCGCGAGGCGAGCTCCTCGACCTCGCGCATGTAGTGGCTCGTGAGCAGGACCGTGACGCCGCGCTCGCGGTTCATGCGCGCGATCTCGCGCCGGATAGCTATCGCGCCGTCCGGGTCGAGCCCTATCGTCGGCTCGTCCAGGATCGCGAGCTCCGGCTCGTTCACCAGGGCCTTGGCGAGCACGGTGCGCATGCGCTCGCCGGTCGAGAGCAGGTCGAACTTGCGCCGCGCGCAGGACTCCAGGCCGAACTCCGCGAGGAGGCCCTCGACGCGCGAGCGCCGCTCCCTGCGGCCGAGGCCGTAGGCCGTGGCGTAGAGGTCGAGCACGTCTAGGGGCGTGAGCGCCCAGTGGAAGCGGATCTCGCCGGAGGCGTATCCTATCCTCGCGCAGGGGGCGCCGCGGGCGAGCACGTCCTGGCCGAGGACGCGCACCTCGCCCGAGTCCGGCGTCAGGATGCCCATGAGGATGTTGAGGAGCGTGGTCTTGCCCGCCCCGTTCGGGCCGAGGAGGGCGAAGACCTCGCCCTGCCGGACCTCCAGGGACACGTCCGAGAGGGCCTGGACGTCCGAGCCGCGCCAGACGAAGCGCTTGCCGACGCCGCGGGCGAAGACGACCGGCTCGCTCCTCGAGCGCGCGGCGGAGTTCGCGGCCGCGTCGGAGGCCTGGACCTGCCCGTGCATCGTCTCTTTCCCTCGCGGGGATGGAGTGCGCGGCGTCCCGCGGCCCGTCCCGCCGGGGCGCGATCCTACCGCGCGGGTCCTGCCTCGTCCCCCTGGACGGGGCCATAGTGCCGGCGTCGGCGCACGTCAAGGGCGGGTGCCGGCCAGGTGGTCCGAGGCCAGGCCGCGTTGCCATGCCAGTATCGCGCGCTCGCTACGAGCCGGCCGCGCGCACGAGCCTAGCGCAGTAGCCCCCGTCGCGGCCGCCTGCGCAGCGGTCGAGCCCCGCGGGCTCGGGCAGGACGAGACTCTCGGCGACGAGCCTGAACTCGCCCCTCGCCCCGAGGGCGGACGAGACTACCCCGCGCGTCTCCTCCTCCTCGAACGAGCAGACGCTGTAGACGAGCGAGCCGCCCCGGCGGACGCGGTCCATCGCGGCCAGGAGGAGCGCGAGCTCCGTCCGCACGAGCCGCCCCAGGGCCTCCTCGCTCGCGCGGAGGCGCACCTCCGGCCTCCTGTCGAGCGCCCCCATGTTCGAGCACGGCGCGTCGATCAGGACGAACTGCCACTCGCGCGCGAGTTCCGGCGGGGGGGCGAGGACGTCGCCCTCGACGAGCGTGACGTTCGCGAGGCCGAGCCTCCGGGCCGCTTCGCTCGCGAGCGCGAGCTTCGCCGGGTCGCGGTCCAGGGCGAATACGCGCCCCGATGCGCCGACGAGCTCCGCGAGCTGAATCGTCTTCCCGCCGAGCCCGGCGCACAGGTCGAGCACCTCCGAGCCCTCGGCCGGACCCAAGAGGAGCGCCGGTCGGGCCTGCGTCTCGTCCTGGATCGAGAAAAACCCCGCCGCGAGGCCCGGGAGCTCGGCGGGCGGGAACTCCGGATCTACGCGCCATACGCCCTCGACCTCCCCGCGCTCGAAGCGTCTGCAACCCTCGAATATCCGCGCGAGCTCCTCCTGCCCCAGCCCCCCAAGGGCGATCCTCGTGCGGTTGAGCCTGATCGAGAGGGCGGGGGCCGCGTTACCCCACTCCAGTATGCGTTCGGTGCGCGCCGGCCCGTGGCGCCGGAGCCAGCGGCGGACCATCCAGGCGGGGTAGCCGTAGGAGCCCGCGAGCCACCCCGCGAGGTCGCGGCGCGGGTCGTCGAGGATCGGCTCGCTCAGAATCACGAAGCGGCCGGACCTCGCGGCGAGCGCGCGCGGGGCGAGCTCGTCGTCGGGCCTCGGCGAGGACCTCGAAGAGACGAGCCTCGCGACCGCCCTCAGAACCGCGTTCGCGAAGTCGGCGGGCCGCCTGCCCACGCGCGCCTTCACGAGCTCGACGGTCTCGTTCACGGCCGCGTGCGGCGGGACGCGGTCGAGGAAGAGAAGCTGGTACGCCCCCTGCCTGAGGGCCTCCGCGAGGGCCGGCTGCATGCGCTCGACGGGGCGGCTCGAGGCGCGGCCGATCACGAGGTCGAGGGCGAGCCTCCTCCTGAGGGCGCCGAGGGCCAGTTCCTCGGCGAGGGCCCTGTCGCGCCGGTCGAGACCGGAGCCCGCGAAGAGCCCTGAGAGCGCATCCTGTAAGGGTATCTGCCTCGCTGACGCCTCGAGGGCGGCTGCGAGCGCGATGTCGCGGGGGGACATCCATGCCTCCGGGCCGTCGCCCGGGAGGGCCCCGGCGCGCCGAGTCACTTCGTCGAGGCGCGCTCGATGAACTCGCCGGTCCGGGTGTCGACCTTCACGATGTCCCCGGCGTTCACGTGAAGCGGGACCTTGATCTCGAGGCCCGTCTCGAGCTTCGCAGGCTTCATCACGTTGCTCACCGTGTCGCCCTTGACGCCGGGCGTGGTCTCGATCACCTCGAGCGCGACCCAGGAGGGCAGGTCGATGGAGACGGGCTGGTTCTCCACGAACTGCACGACGAGCTCCATGTTGAGTTTCAGGTACGGGACCTGGTCGGCGATCTCGTCGTGCGGGATCATCACCTGCTCGAAGGTCTCCGAGTCCATGAAGCAGTGATGATTGCCGTCGCGATAGAGATACTGCATCTTCCGCTGGTCCACCTCGGCGTACTCGATGTCCTCGTGCGTGGCGAAGCGGTTGGTGAGGACGCGGCCGGTCTTGAGGTTCTTCATGTCGAGCTGGTAGTACGAGCGCCAGTTCCCCTTCTGGACGTGGCTGGAGCCGACGACCCTCCAGAGCTCGTTCTGCCAGCGGATCACGTGGCCCTTCTTGATCTCGCTCGGCTTCACCTCGGATCGCCCCTTCCGCTGCGCGTCTCGGCGCACACGGAGCCGGCGGCCGGTTGCGCCCGGCTCCCTTCGGCTCGTTCGAGTTCTTCTACGGGACTGCGGGAGCGCAGTCAAGCCGCCGCGGAAACGGCTTGAACGCCGGGGGCTCGCGGCCTATGCTGCTGGTCTCGACGGACCGCCTGCGTCGCCGGGAGGCCTGCGAGCTGGACGACGCGCGGTCGGGTTCGTGCACGCGGCGCCGGGAGACACGGGGGGCGCGCGGTGCCGGTACTGTTCGGGAAGCGACTCTCGAAGGCCGCGCTCCTCGAGCGCGTCGGCGACATCCGCCAGGTCGCGGGCGTCAGGCTCGTCGAGCTCGCCGACGGCCCCGAGCGCGGCGTCCGCGCGGCGGAGGTCAGGACCGGGTCCGGCCTCCGCTTCCTCGTCGCGGCCGATCGCGGGATGGACATAGCCGACGCCTCCTGGCGCGGGACGCCGCTCGCGTGGATCTCGCCCACCGGGCTCGTGAACCCGGGCCTCTACGAGGGGCCCGCCAAAGGTTGGCTGAGGTCGTTCCACGGGGGGCTCCTCAACACGTGCGGCCTCTCGACGGCCGGCGCGCCGTCGGTCGATGGGGGCGTTCCGCTGGGTCTGCACGGGCGCGCGTCGAACACTCCGGCCCGGTCGTTCGCCGCGCGGGAGGACTGGTCGGGTGAGGAATACACGATCGAGCTCTCCGGCGTATTGCGCGAGTCTAGCGTCTTCGGCGAGAACCTGGAGCTCCGCCGCACGATCGGCACCTCGCTCGGCGCGAGCTCCTTCAGCCTGAGCGATCGGGTCGCGAACCTGGGCCATGCGAGCGCGCCGTTCATGATCCTGTACCACATCAACCTCGGCTGGCCGCTCCTCGACGAGCACGCCGAGATCGTCTGCGCGAGCTGCGAAGACGTCCCGCGCGACGACGAGGCTGCACTGGGCCGGGAGCGCGCGCGGGCGTTCGAGCCCCCGTCGGATTCCTACAAGGAAAAGGTGTACTATCGCGACCTGCCCGCGGGTCCCGACGGCTTCGCGCGGGTCGCGCTCGTGAATCGCCGGCTGGCGCTCGGCGTCTGGATCGCCTACCGCAAGCGCGAGCTCCCGAACCTGGTCCAGTGGAAGATGATGGGCCGCGGCGAGTACGTCTGCGGACTCGAGCCGGCGAACTGCCTGGTCGAGGGGCGCGCCGCCGAGCGCGCGCGCGGGACGCTCAGGGAGCTCGCGCCGGGCGAGACGTGCGATCTCGAGCTCAGGATCGGCGTCCTCGGCTCCTCCGCCGAGATCGAGGACTTCGAGCGCTCGCTTCCAGGCCGGGCGACTCAGGAGGGCCCCTCCCCGTGACCGGCCGGGAGCGGATCCTCGCGAGCCTCGCCGGGCGCGCCGCCGATCGCCTGCCGGTGGACATCGGCGCGACGGAGGCGACGGGCGTCTCCGCCGAGGCGTACGGTCCGCTCAAGTCGGGGCTGGGACTCTCCGGCGGCCACACACGGGTCGCCGACCCCTGCCTGCTCACGGTCCGCGTGGAGCGCACATTCCGGGAGAGGCTCGGCGCCGACGCCGCGGGGCTTTTTTTCGAGCCGCGGCGCTGGCGCCCGGGGCGGCTCCCCGACGGGCAGGACTGCCTCTACCCGGAGCGCTGGCGGGCCGACAGGACCTCCGACGGGGGCGAGGTCTTCCGCCACCCGGTGGCGGAGCTCGTCTGCCGGAGGAGACCCGGCGAGAGGGTGTTCAGGTGCGAGGGCCTGCCGCTCGCCGAGTGTCGCACGGCGGACGACGTGGCGAAGAAGCTCCAGGCGATAGCGTTCTTCGATTGGCCCTACCACGCGGACGAGACGGCCCCCGAGTTCGGCGCCAGGGTCAGGGCGGTCCGCGCGGAGACCGAGGCCGCGCTCGTCCTGAACTGCCGCCTGAGGCTCGTCGGCGGGGCGCTCGCGCTCAGGGGCGAGGCCTTCCTGGGCGACCTGGACGCGAACCCGGCGGTCGCCGACGCGATCCTCGGGCGTCTCGCCGACGCCTACGTGGCGAGGCTCACCGACGTGCTGCCGGAGGTGGTCGGGGCGGCCGACGTGGTCTGCGTCACCGAAGGTCCGACGGAAGGGCTCGGCGTCGATCTCTACCGGCGGCGCGTGAGGCGCCACCACGAGAGGCTGTTCGCGCATATCAGGAAGACCTCGGGGCTCCCGATAGTCCTCGCGCTCTCCGGAGTGGAGCCGGCGCTCGCGCGCGAGCTCGTCGAGCTCGGCGCCGACGCCGTGGCGCCGGCCGCCGCGGAGGAGGGCGCGTCTAGGCCGGTTGCGTCCCTCTCGGACTGGCGGTCGGAGCTGGGGCGGGACGTCACGCTCTGGGGCGTCGGCTGCCGAGCCTCGATCTTGAAGTCGCTCGAGCCTGCGGCGGTCCGTGAGGAGGTGAGGCGCGCGGTCGACTCGGCCGGCGGGCCGGCGAGGCTCGTCTTCGCCTTCCCGGAGCCCCTCCCTCCCGGGACGCGCGCCGAGAATCTCCTCGCGGCGGTCGAGGCCGCGCGGGAGATGCGGCCGTAGCCGAAGCGGCGATTTTTGCGACGCTCACAGGCCGGACTGCACTGGCGTGGAGCTGTTCGTCGTGGTGCCGTCGCCAAGCTGGCCATAGTTGTTCCTTCCCCACGCCCAGACAGTGCCGTCGGTCTTCAGGGCGAGGGAGTGCACCCCTCCTGCCGCCACGGCCTTGACGTCAGTGAGCCAGCCGGAACCGCCGGGGCCTACCACCTGCACAGGCGTGGAGCTGTCCGTCGTGGTGCCGTCGCCAAGCTGGCCATAGTTGTTCCATCCCCACGCCCAGACAGTGCCGTCGGTCTTCAGGGCGAGGGAGTGCCACGCTCCCGCCGCCACGGCCTTGACGTCAGTGAGCCAGCCGGAACCGCCGGGGCCCACCACCTGCACAGGTGTGAGCCTGTCCGTCGTGGTGCCGTCGCCAAGCTCGCCATCCTCGTTGTATCCCCACGCCCAGACAGTGCCGTCGGTCTTCAGGGCGAGGGAGTGCACCCCTCCTGCCGCCACGGCCTTGACGTCAGTGAGCCAGCCGGAACCGCCGGGGCCCACCACCTGCACAGGCGTGGAGCTGTTCGTCGTGGTGCCATCGCCAAGCTGGCCGTAGTAGTTGTCTCCCCACGCCCAGACAGTGCCGTCGGTCTTCAGGGCGAGGGAGTGACCCCTTCCCGCCACGGCCTTGACGTCAGTGAGCCAGCCGGAACCGCCTGGGCCCACCACCTGCACAGGCGTGGAGCTGTTCGTCGTGGTGCCGTCGCCAAGCTGGCCAGCCTCGTTCGCTCCCCACGCCCAGACAGTGCCGTCGGTCTTCAGGGCGAGGGAGTGCCACCCTGCCGCCACGGCCTTGACGTCAGTGAGCCAGCCGGAACCGCCGGGGCCCACCACCTGCACAGGCGTGAGCCTGTCCGTCGTGGTGCCGTCGCCAAGCTGGCCGGACCCGTTCGCTCCCCACGCCCAGACAGTGCCGTCGTTCTTCAGGGCGAGGGAGTGATAATACCCTGCCGCCACGGCCTTGACGTCAGTGAGCCAGCCGGAACCGCCGGGGCCCTTCACCTGCACGGGCATATACCTGTCCGTCTTGGTGCCGTCGCCAAGCTGGCCATAGTTGTTCCTTCCCCACGCCCAGACAGTGCCGTCGGTCTCCAGGGCGAGGGAGTGATAATCTCCTGCCGCCACGGCCACAATGGGTATCCTAATCGTGAGCGTCGCCGCGTTCGACTCGGCGGCCCCGACGTCGTTCGTCACGATGCACATGAACTGCGCGCCGGAGTCCGCGAGCGTCGTCGGGGGAGTCGTGTAGCTCGGCGTCGTGCCGCCCGTGCCGCCGACCACGTTCGCGCCGTTCTTCTTCCACTGGTATGTGAGCGTCCCGGAGCCGGTCGCCGCGACCGTGAACGTCGCGGTCTCGCCCTTGAGAACGGTCCGATTCGCCGGATGCGACGCGATCTGCGGCGCGTGCTTGCCGAGGAAGCCGCCGACGTCGTCCCCGCAGCCGCCCGCGACGAGCGCGAGCGCCGCGAGTCCCCCGAGGCGCATCGCCAACCTGCCGGACCTGTTCATGTCGAACCCGTTCTCCCTAACCCCTATGTCCGCCCTGGCACCCGCCCCCTCGCCTGCGCGCGCAACGCCGGGCGCCGGCCGCTCAGAAGAGGTAGCCGAACGCGAGTCTGCCCAGGCCGTCTATGTTCCGGCTCCCGGGCAGGAGCTCATACGTAAGCCTGAGGTCGAACCGGCCGCCGAGGAGCAGCCCGCCGCCCAGGCTCAGGAAGCCGGAGTTATTCGTGTAGGCGGAGCCGCTCGAACTCTCCGTCACACGCTCGACGAAAGTCCCCCCGCCCGCCGCGACGTAGGGCCGCGCGAGGCGCTCGGCGTCCCCGGGCCTCCAGAGCAGGCTCACGCTCCCGGCGAAGGGCTCCGACTCGTACGCGCCGACAGTCGTCGCGCCGCCGAGCTCCGCCGCGAGCTCGACGGCGAGCGCCCCCGACTCGCCCAGGTCCCTCGCGTACGAGACGCCGAGCATGGGCGCCACGCCCGAATAGCTCACGTCGCCGCTCACCTTGAATAGCCCGCTCAGCCGGACGCCGAACCCGCCCGGACCCGCAGGGCCCTCGGGGACCTCTTCGCGCGGGGCGGGGGGGAGGGCGGGGAGGGGGGGGAGGGGGGGGAGCTTCTCCTCCCGCGGCCTGCGCGCTCGAGCGGCGCGCTCGCGCGTCTCCTCTCTGGGAGGCGCGGGAACGGACGCTCGCTCCGGCGCGCTCGGGGCCGGCTTCAGGATCTCGAACGCGACGGGGATCGACGCCGGGCTCCCCGCGGCGCCGGGCGCCTCGATGACGAGCGCGCCCTCCTCGACGCCCGGCGCGAGACCCTCCGACGACAGCGACACCGTGACCGTCTGGCGCGCCTGGAAGCCGAGCGCGCCGTTCGAAGGCTGGACGCGCGCCCACCTGGGCGCCGAGAGCACGCGCCAGGCGAGCGTCTGCCCGCCCGAGTTCTCGACGACCAGGCGCGCGCTCGCCGGGGCGCCCTCGTCCGCGGTCACCTGGAGGCGCGCGGGCGACACCGAAAGGACGGGCGGCGCGGCCTTCTTCCTCGCGAGCTCGAGCTCGGCGCTCGACTGGACGAGGAACGGCTCGGGCTCCTCGGCCGAGCCGACGCACGCGAGGAGCATCGCGGCGGGGACGCCGAGCCAAAGGCCGGAGCGACGCGCTAGGTAAGCACCGCACCCCATGTCTGTAATACGAATAGCCCCTTGTCCTTCCGATGTCAAGAAATATCCGGCGGCTCTCCTGGCCGACCGCGGCGGCCCGGGCGGCGCATGGCGGGCTCATGCGCCCCGTCTCCTCCTGTGGCAAGCTCGGACCGGCGGTGCTAGTCTCCAGGCGCAGGCGGGGCGGCCGGGACGAACCCTGGCGCCTCCGGAATCCCCCCTGGGGATGACTCAACCTTTTCGCGCCTTGCGCCCGCAGGGGCGGGATGGTAGAGAAAAAAATCCGGAGGTCGCGCTCGGCCGGCGCGCGCCCCTTGGGGACTGCGGCGGCGTAGCTCAGTTGGTAGAGCAGCGGAATCATAATCCGCGTGTCACAGGTTCGAGTCCTGTCGCCGCCACCAGTGCCGAGGCGCAGAATCCCGCATAGGACGGCACCGAAGCCCCGGAATCGCCGAGGTGCCGTTGTGCCTTCGGGGTATAGATCCCTGCCAAGATGGACTTCGGCGCTCGCGACGCGGCCGCGAGGGCGGCTCCGAGCGCTTCCGCCGGCGCGCGCGACCTGATTCCCCTGGGGGCAATTGAACGACCCCTGCCCGGGCCGCACATGCCCTTGCGGAAACGCTGCCAGACCATCACTCTATATTCCTTTGGGGGCGGCCGTCCGGCGTTCCCGCAGGGGAAGGAGACGAGGATGCCCCGCGCCGCGCATGCGGAGGTGCGGCGGACGGCGCGCCAGGCCGCGCTCGCTGCGCTCGTCGCGCTCGGACTCGCCGCCTTCCAGTCCTCCGCCCTGGCCCTGGAGCTCAGGGTCGGCGTCTACGAGAACGCGCCGAAGGTCTTCACCTCAGCGGCGGGCGAGCCGCGGGGCATCTTCATCGACCTGCTCGAAGAGATCGCGCGCGCCCAGGGCTGGAGCATCCGTTACGTCCCGGGGACCTGGCGCGAGGGCCTGGCGCGCCTCGAGCGCGGCGAGCTCGACCTCATGCCGGACGTCGCGTACTCGGCGTCGCGCGAGCGCCTCTATGCCTATCACCGCGAGCCCGTCCTCTCGGACTGGTTCCAGATATGGGTCCGGGGGAATAGGCTTCGCCAGGCCCAGAAACTCGAGGCGATAGGGCGCCTCGCGGGCGGCGTGGCGCACGACTTCAACAACATGCTCGGGGCGATCATAGGCTACTGCGACGTCATCCTCCGCGGCGTGGGCGATGGGGACCAGGCTTGACGCCGGCACGCCCTTCATCCAGAAGCCTTTCACCGCGAGCGCGCTCGCCGCGAAGGTCCGCGAGGTGCTTGAGGCCCCCGCCTGGCAGCCGCCGCGGACGGACGCGGACGGCGGCCCGGGCCGATGAGGCGCCCCGTCGCGGCGGCCGCAGTCACGTCCCTGGTATCGCCCGTGACCGTGACGCTGACCATCTTCTTCGCGCAGGGCGGATTCCTGCCGCACCTCGCCATGTGAGGAGGGAAATCGCATGAAGCGCCGGACCGTGGTCGAGATCCGAGACGACTCCTTCGCGCTGAACGGCCGCCTCACCTACCCTGGCCGCTCGTACCGCGGCCGCAGGGTCGAGGGGCTGCTCATGAACTCGAGGATGGTCCAGGGCATCTTCGACGACCTCAACCCCGAGACGCGCCCCATGTGGAACTATCCCGACGGCCCCTGGGACCCCGAGCGGAACACGCGCGAGTTCGTCGCGGCGATGCCGGAGTGGCGCCGATCCGGGCTCCTGAGCTTCACGATATGCCTCCAAGGGGGGAACCCCCGGGGTTACGGCGATCGCCAACCCTGGCACAACTCGGCCTTCCGGCCGGACGGCTCGCTCCGCGAGGATTACATGGCGCGCCTCGAGCGCATCCTCGACCGCGCGGACGAGCTGGGCATGGCTCCGATCGTGAGCTACTTCTACTTCGGCCAGGACTGGCGTCTGGAGGGCGACGCGGCCGTGCTCCGCGCCGCGGAGGCTGCCACGGACTGGCTCGTCGCGAAGGGCTACACGAACGTCCTCGTCGAGGTGGCGAACGAGGTGGATAGCCGCGCCTATTCCCGCGAGATCATCAAGGCGGGGCGCTGCCACGAGCTCATCGAGCTGGTGGCGAGGTGGTCGCTCGGCAGGGTCGACTCGCCCGCAGGGCGGCTCCTCGTCGGCGCGAGCCTCTGCGGCGGGGTGGTGCCGCCGGGGAACATCGTCTCGGCCTCCGACTTCCTGCTGCTCCACGGGAACGGGGTCTCGAGGCCCGCGCGCATCCGCGAGATGGTCGACGAGTGCAGGGCGCTGCCGGAGTACAGAGGACAGCCCGTGCTCTTCAACGAGGACGACCACTACGACTTCGACGCCCCCGACAACAACATGCTCGCCGCCGTGGACCGTCACGCGAGCTGGGGCCTCTTCGACTGGCGCCGCGAGGGCGAGGGATTCGAGGAAGGTTACCAGTGCGTGCCGGTCGACTGGGGCGCGAGGTCCCAGCGCAAGCGGGCCTTCTTCCGGCTCCTCGCGGAGCTCACTGGATCCGCATAGCCGCACCGGCGCACTGGGCGCAGAGGTTCGGCCGGCCCCGGACGCTACGTCCCGGAACGCTGCGATCCGGCGGCGCGCGCCAGGACCGCCGTTCCCACGCCAGCGCGGAGCTTCTCGGCGGCGCTCGACTCCCGCGCGGCGATCTCGATCCGACCGGTGCTCCCGACGAGGGCGACGAGCTCGCCCGGTTCGCGCTCTACGTAGGCCCTCGCGAGGCCCGCCACGGTCGCGCCGGCGAGCTCGAAGACCATCTCTCCCCGAGGGAGGATCTCGGGCCTCAGGTTCGTGACGAGATTTCCGAAGCCGTCTACGTACACCACCTCGCCCGCGACGCCTCCCGGCGAGACGCGGGGCTCCGGCAGCGCGATGCGCACGATCTCGCGGGCCGGCCTCCCGAGCTCTTCGAGCGACGCGCCCGCCGCGAGCGCGGCCGCGAGGGGCGCGAAGCGATCCCGGCCGTGGAAGGTCGAACTCTCGACCGCCCCCGCCGGAAGCGCCCGCGCCTGCGCGCGCCTCACGGCCTCCTCGAGGACTTCGATCACGCGCCCGCGGCGCTCGGCCAGGGCTCGCCGACCGGGCCGCCTCGCGGTGGGGGTCCGTTCCCTTGCGAGCGCGTCCTCCAGCGCGCAAGAGAGCACCCCGTTATCCGGCCCGAGGAAGCGCCACTCGCCCGCCTCCGCAGCGATGATCCTCCGGGAGCTTCCCACGCCGGGGTCGACTACTACCAGGTGGACGGTGCCCGGCGGGAAGTACCTGTAGGCGGACTCCAGGAGGAACGCCGCCTCGCGCACGTCCTGGGGCCGGACGCCGTGGCTCAGGTCCACGACGTGCGCGTCCGGCAGTGCGCGGAGGATCGCGCCCTTCACGACCCCGGCGTAGACGTCGCGCTGGCCGAAGTCGGTCAGGAGCGTGACGACAGGCGGTGCAGAGCGGCGGCTCGCCACGGGCGACCTCGGGGGCGCGCTCGGGCGCGGTGACCCCGGCGCGGGATGCTACGCCCCCCTCGCGGCGCGCGCAACGCTCGCTTTCCCGGGGCCGGGGTCATTCAATTGTCGCGTGCGCCGGCGGAGTTAGAGGCGGCGAGATTGCGAAGCCGACCCTCCGAAGTGACGCGAGCGTCGCGCCGCGCTCACGAGGGCGAAGCCCGTCGCATGGCGGCCCGTGTCAGGCGGGCACACGTCGGCGACTTCAAAGGGAGAACTGAATGACCCTGTTCCTGGGGTTATTGCAGGGCCGCGTCCTCACGACGAACCGAGATACCCGCAGGGGCGATACCGGGCGGGAGACGCGGCCATGAGGTTCTCGCCGAAGGACGCCCCCGAGTACCGCTGCGCAGAAATCCGTGTCCATCACGGGGCGGCCGCCCGCGGAGTGATAGCTCGGGATTCGGATCGAAACGGCCCAGGCCGTTTCATAGGGAGAATCGAATCACCCCGTCCGGACGGCCAGCCTGAAGGGGAGGCGCGGCCGCGAAGTCCTGGCCGTAGACCCGCGGCGGGTCGCTGCCTCGCCGGGGCAGGGTCGTGGGGCGTAGCTCCGTCCGCCTGCCCTCGCCGACGGGCCTCCTGACCGCGCGCTTGCGGTCCCCGGGCGGAGCCCCCTACACTTGCTCGGCAGGGGGGCGGGCGGGGGGCGGCATGGGAGTCGTGATCCGAGCCGTGCGCTGCCTGGGCGGGGGATGCGAACCGGTGGCGTTCGAGCTGCCGTGCGTCGAGCTCGCCCGCCGGACGGCCCTCGAGGCCCTGGCCCGGCACCCGTTCGTCCTGTCCGGGGTCTACGACTTCGGTTGCGATCCCGGCACGTGTCCAGTCAGGCTCGACGTGGCCGTCTCGGACTCAGGCCCGTCGCGCGAGTACGCGCTCGGCAGGCTCGGCGCCGAGATACTCTACGACGGGCACATCCTGGATCGGCGGGACGAGGTCGAGCTCCGCCTCCACCTGCGGTGCTACCTGGGCGAGAGCGTCGAGCCGCGTCCCTGCGGGGAACTCCCGCCCGCGGAGGAACTCGTGCGCCGGCCGTTCGACGAGGCCGGGCTCAGGCGGACGCTCTGGCACGAGTACGGCCACCTCCTCGACGCGCTGAGAGACGCCTTCCAGTACGACCTCGCCGTCAAGAAGGGGCTTTCCGCCTACGAGCGCGCCGTGCTGAACGAGCTCTGGAACGCCTACATAGACCGCAGGCTCGCGAGGCTTTCCCCCGAGCCCGACAGGCCCTTCTTCCGGCCGCTCGCGGCGCATTCGCGCCCGGCCCTGGAGATGATGCTGCGCGGGATCTGGGCCGAGGACCGGGACTGGACCTACCGCGAGCTCGCTCGCGCAGCGGCGGACCTGCCGCCCAGGTGACCCTGGGTTCGATCATCCCCGGTTTCCCTCGACCCATTCGGCGAGCATGCGCTCCAAGGCCCTCGGGGACCGGCCGCCAATCGCCATTTCTTGAGGCCTCCAGGCCCGATCTTTCCATTTCGTGGTCGCCGAAGCCCGATGCGCCTCTGACATAGTCTCCCGACACATGAGCCCCATCGCGAGCAAGAGAACGTACGCGAACCCCAGCACCAGAAGCGGAATAGGCGGCGAAGAGGATCGGCGCCGCGCGGCCGCCCTCAGCACCTCGAACTCGCGGATCTCGACCCGGTCGACCGCCACGAGGAGTCGGGCTTGTCCGCTATATGACGAAGCTTTCGAGATGGGTCGGAGTGCTTGAGGTCTTGGGAGGACCCTTCTTTTTGGACGAGGACACGCCTGGCATGCCTCGCTCCGTTGCGCGAGGCGGCCGGGCAGTTGGGTGGGTGGGGGGAGGGGGGCGCTTGAGAGGCCCCTAGCGCGGCGTCCGCCGGAGAGGCCGCGGAGAAATCGGTGAAACTGCTTATCGTCACTCAACAACTGAGTTCCCTCAACCCACAACAGGTTGGATGCTTCCACCCCCACCGCGTTCCTGCTCTGTTCAGAAAACCCATTGCATCCTCCCATGAGGCCAGATGGCTCCGAGTCGCGCACTGGACCCGAGTTCGGCCGAGGCAACCGTAACGCGCGACGAGACCGGTTTCATATGCTGCGCTGCTCCGAGCCTTCGCGAATGGCGCGATACCGAAAGCGCAAGAGCCGTGCCGGGGGCGTCGCCGGCACGGCTCTTGCGCCAGGTGTCGAGCGGCGCGCGCCGCAGTTACGCGGTGGCGAAACCCGGTCGCATTGCGGTCGGAGTCCCACAGGCGTGCATCCGCAACTCCGGCCCTTTCCCGCGCGGAGGGCGCAGTCCGGGCCGGCGACCCGTAGCCCACCACAGGCCGGGGGCCTCTTCGTCAACCCGATAGGCATGTATTGTCAAGTTGCTCTGTAGAAAAGTCCTCCAGAGACGTTTGAGGAGCATCAGGTTGTGCACCAGGACCCGCAGGCTCGCTTCGCGCTTCTGCCCGGTCCAGGAGGTGGCCCGGAGCGCCGAACCCAGCAGCCGC
>Ga0272448_1001605_pt1 | contig 29971 bp, 24 predicted proteins | sample YNPCB0191_FD_202220 | JGI IMG/M metagenome (GOLD analysis project Ga0272448, IMG submission 202220) | Hot spring sediment microbial communities from Yellowstone National Park, WY, United States - YNP-CB-019-1 | ecosystem: Environmental > Aquatic > Thermal springs > Hot (42-90C) > Sediment...
AAATGCGGGGAATGCGGCTGTTCTATCACTTCGGAAACCCACAAAGGGCACAATTATTACCGATGCACCAAAAAGAAAGGCAGATGTTCGCAAAAGTACATTCGCGAAGAACTTTTGGCAGAGCAAATTTCAAATCTCATTCAAAAAGTTTCTTTGCCTTCGGCTTGGACCAAAAAGATGATTGAGGAATTGGATAAAGAAAAAGAACAAGCTGACCAAGCCGAAGAAACTTTCGCTCAAAATCTCCAAAAGCAAATTGCCGAACTTGACGAAAAAATGGATAAACTTTTGGACCTTCAATTATCGGGCGTTATTTCCACCGAAGAATATTCCGTCAAAAAACAAAAAATCCTCAACCAAAAAATTGAGATTTTAGAAAAATTGAAGGATTTTGAACGAAAGGGCAATCGCTGGCTCGAACTTTGTAAAAACTTCATTTTAACGGCTAATCAAGCACAAATTGCCGCTTTGCGAGGAAATTTTTCCAAAAAGAAAAATTTCCAAAAAGGATTGGCTCGAACCCGCTCCTTTTAGAGCGGAGGGTTTTTGTAGAATACAAAAACCCTTGGAAATTGCTTGAAAATTCGTTTGCCGAAGCGAGGGGCGAAGCCCCGAGCGAGGCGGCAAACGCAAACTTTACAAATTGGCTGCGGGGCTAGGACTCGAACCTAGAACTCCACGTCCAGAGCGTGGCGTGTTACCATTGCACCACCCCGCAAAAAATCATTTTCTAAGTTTTAAGGTATCTTCTAATGGCAATATAACTAGAACAAACCCCCAAACCAATTCCAATTAATAACTGCAACAAAACAAGATTCAACATATTGGTTAAAAAAATGTTAAACAAACTTACTTCATAAAATATTGATTTAACTTTTGAGTCAAAACCGTAACAAATACCAAAAAATATTAAAAAAGTTATTAAAGAAGCAATAATTCCAATAATAAATCCTTGCACCAAAAAAGGTCCTCTAATAAACCAATTTGAAGCGCCAATCAGTCTCATAATAGAAATCTCTTCGCCTGAATTGTAAATAGCGATTCTTATGGTGTTAAAAACAATCAGAATAGAAATTATTCCAAAAATTATTCCCAAAAAAACTATTGCTTTATTAACGCCATTAATGGTGGAAAAAATCTTTTCTATTACTGGCTTTCTTTCATAATAATCAACTTTTTCAATCAAGTCTTTATAAGAATTCATTTCTAAAAGTTTAACAATTTGTTCATATTGAGAAGCCTGATAAACCTTTATATTTAAAGAAGGTAAAAATGGATTATAGCCCAACTCTGTTAATGATTCTATTAAAACCGGGTCTCTTTTGTATTTTTCTTTAAATTTATTAAAAATCTGTTCGCTAGAAACATAATCAATATTTTTAACTTCAGGAATTTTTGAAATTTCCGCCTTTAATTTAAAAATTTCTTCTGGTAGAGTATCCTCTTTAAAATAAATTGAAACATCAACCTTTTCCTGAATATCGGAAATTAAAATTTTAAAAATAGGGTTTAAAAGAAAAAAAAGAGTAACTAAACAAATAACCACCACCATTATAAAAATAGTGGCAATATTTAAACTGAAATTCCGAAAAAAATTCTTCCAACCCATTTTAATTATTCTTTTAAGTAAGATAAACATTTTTTTTGAAATATTTAATATTCTTAATTCTTAAAGTTTATCTATAATATAAATCTTCCTTTTTCTTCATCTTTTATTACACGACCCGCCTCTAGGGTAATCACTCTTTTTTTCAACATATTAATTAACTCTTTATCGTGGGTAGCCAAAATAACAGTTGTGCCTAATTCATAGATTTTATTCAAAAGGCGAATAATTTCAATAGTGTTATAAGGATCTAAATTGCCAGTAGGTTCGTCGGCTAAAATAACCTCTGGCCGATGAACCAAAGCCCTGGCCAAAGCCGCTCTTTGTTTTTCACCGCCAGAAAGCTCATTGGGAAAATTATAAATTTTATCTTTAAGTCCAACGAGTTCCAAAACCTTTAAAACGTCCCGCTCAATTTCTTTATCGCTCGCTCCCATTATTTCCATTACATAAGCTGTATTTTCATAAATAGTTTTTAAGGGAAACAACTTATAATCCTGAAAAACAACTCCAATTCTTTGCCGAAAAACTGGAATTTTTGATTTTTTAATACTATAAATATCCAAACCGTCAAATAAAATTTTTCCCGATGTTGGTCTTTCCTCCGCTAAAATTAATTTTAAAAGGGTTGTCTTGCCTGCTCCGGATTTTCCAACAATAGAAACAAACTCTTTTTTTTCTATTTCAAACGAAACATTGTCTAAAGCAATTATTGGTTTTTTTCCGGATTTGGAAGGATAAATTTTGGAAATATTTTTTACTGAAATCATAATTTTCTTTTTTCTTTATTTTAATTGTTGATTTCTAATCTCTGCATCAATAAACTTTTCTAAATCTCCGTCTAACACCGCTTCTACATCTGAAGTTTCCACTCCTGTCCTATGATCTTTTACCATTTTGTAGGGATAAAGAACATAAGACCTTATTTGATTTCCCCAACTGGCAGAAATATTTTTCCCTTTTATGTTTTTTAATTCTTTCTCTCTTTCTTCCTCTTTTAATTGATAAAGCTTGGTATAAAGAATTTTCATTGCTTTTTCTTTGTTTAAACCCTGAAGCCGTTCTGATTGCGAAGAAACAACAATTTGGGTCGGAAGATGAATTATTCTTACTGCTGATTCTCTTTTGTTAACATATTGCCCTCCGGGACCAGAAGATCTAAATGTTTCTATTTTCAAATCCTCAGGTTTTATTTTAATCTCTTCCTCTTCTTTTTTTCCAATTTCGGGTAAAACCTCAACCAAACTAAAAGATGTGTGGCGAAGTTTCTTGGCTGAAAATGGCGATTGTCTTACCAAGCGGTGAACTCCCCTTTCTTTTTTTAAAAAGCCGTACGCCCAAGGGCCCTTTACTTCAAGAGTAACTGATTTTGTTCCTATTCTTTTTTCCGGACCCCCGGCTTCGCCAAAAGACTGGTGAATAATTTTTGTCTGGAAATGTTTTCTTTCGCAATACCTTTCATACATTCTTAGTAGCATTGTTGCCCAATCTTGACTGTCTGTTCCTCCGGCGCCGGCAAAAATTTGAATAATGGCGTTGTTTTTGTTGTATTTGCCCGATAAAAAAGCCCTTTTTTCTTCCTGGAATATAATTTCTTTTAAGTTTCTTATTCTTTCCTGAATTTCTTTAATTAAATCCTCGTCCTTTTCATTTGTTATTTCTTTTAGTTCTTTTAATTCCTGAATTTCTTTTTTTATTTTTTCTAATTTTTCAATTTCTTCTTTTAAATCGCTAATTTCCCGGTTAATTTCAATTACCCGATTTTTTTCTTTCCAAAAATCCGGTCTTTTTGTTTCTTTTTCAAGTTCTTTCAATCTTTTCTCTTTTCCAGTTTTGTCAAAGACAATCCATTAAATAATGGAACCGTTTTTCTAACTTTTTAATGCTACCATCTGAAAAATTATCTATATTTTTATCCATAATTTAATGGTGTTAATCTTTTATTTACTTAAGCCAGCGGTCGGATTTGAACCGACGACCTGAGCTTTACGAAAGCCCTGCTCTGCCTCTGAGCTACGCTGGCTTAAACCAAAAGCTTCTAAATGAATTTTTTTTGCCTCTTTGTCCGATAAATTTTTATATGAAACCCTTATCGTATATCTAATTTTTTCTTTTAACAAGAACCGGTCAACCACTTCTATAGTCCATATGTTTTTTTCTTTAATTTTTTTTCTAATTTTCTTTAGGTAATCGTCAATAGATTTATCATTTTTAATTTCTACATTGGCGTCTAGCACCACCAATTTTGAGGAAAGCTCCACTGCCGGGTTATAATAAGTTTTTTCTAATAATTTAACAATTTTACCAAGATTAATCTCAGAAAAGTAAGTATTTTGTTTTAAATATAATGGTTTTAACTTGTAAATAATACCTACTGTTTCTTCTTTTATCTTTATATCCCAACAAGAATAAGGATTGGCTATTTCTGGCTTAATCTCTGAATCTAAATAATAAATTTCATTAAAACCAATGGTTCTTAATAACCTTTCTATTACTTCTTTAAATAAGGGCAAACTCTTATCGTCTGAAAATATATGCATTAAAACACCCAACATTTCTTCTTCTTTATAATTATTTCCCTTTTTGCCGAAAATTTTACCTATTTCAAAAATTCTTACATATCTAACGCCCTTTTTTAAATATTCATTAAGTTGATTAACTAATCCCACTGCCATTGATTGTCTTAGATCGGGATACTCTTCGTTAACCGAATTTTGGGTGCTAATAATTTCCCAATTCAAGTAATTAAATTTTAAATTATCTCCCTTTTTTGTTAAGGGGCAGGAAAGAATTTCGTCAAAACCGGAATAAGATAAAATGTCTCTTATTTTTTCCGCTAAATAAATATTTTTTGGAGTAATGTTTTTAACTATTTCCAGTTTTGGTATCTTATCTTTTGGAATTTTATCGTAACCATACATCCTTAATATTTCTTCAATTAGATCTTCGGTTAAAGAAATGTCTGTCCGACCTACCGGCGGTTTTACAAAAAAAATATCTTTTAACGGTTTTACTTCAAAACCAAGATTTTTTAAAATTTTTAAAGATTTAGATTTTAAAATATCAACGCCGGCATAAAGACCAGAAAGCCGCGGATCAAACTTAATTGGTTTAATAATATTCTTATCTAAATAAAAATCAAACAATTCACTTTCAATTTTTCCTTTGCAATTTTTTATAATCAAAGAAATCAAAAGTTTAAAGGCAAACTCAGAACCCCGGGGATCCAAATCCTTTCCCAGTCTATTACTTGCTTCAGTTGTTATTTTCAAATCCCTTGAATTTTTTCTCACCACAAAAGAATCATAAACCGCCATTTCCGCAATAATTGATTTACTATTAAAATCAATGGCAGCGATTTTTCCACCCACAATACCAGCCAAAGCCAAAATATTTTTATTGTCTTTAATAATTAGTTCGCCTTTTTTTAGTTTTACTTTTGAACCGTCTAATGTAGTTATCTCCTTAAAATCATTATTTAAAGACCAACAAAGGGTTCCGTTTATTTTATCTAAATCTAATAAATGCGAGGGATAACCGGTTAAAATCATTACATAATTGGATAAATCAACCAGTAAGTTTATGGAGTTGATTTCGTAAAGAGATAAAAATTCTTTTAGCCATTTTGGGGATTCTTTATTGGTTAAATTTTTTATTTCTACCGCTAGTATTCTTTTAACGCAATTTTTGGCATTTACTTTAATATCTAATTTTTTTGTCCCATAAGAAGGCGCGGGAAAAATTCTTGGCATTTTAACTTTTAAACCATAATAAGCAGCCACCTCCTTTGCCAAACCAATAACTGAAAGGCAATCGGGCCGATTTTGCCTTATTTCAAAACTTAAAAGATAATCATTTCTGTTTTGATATCTCACCTTATCAAATCCATCCCGCATAAAACCAATAAGAGTTAAAATCTCCGATACTTTTTTCGGATCTTTTTTTAAACCTGGTACCAATTCTTTAATTTGACTATATAATATTTTCATTTTCGTAATATTTATATCCTAAATTTCCTCCTAATAGGGTTCTTATATCAGTAATATTATATTTTGCCATTACCCACCTATCAAGACCCAAACCAAAAGCAAAACCGCGCCATTTTTTATTATCTATTCCTGCCATTTTTAAAATATTGGGATGAATAATTCCTGCTCCGCCCATTTCAATCCAACCCACGCCTTTACAAATCGGACATCCCCTGCCTTTACAATTAAAACACTCCATATCTGGCCCAATGCCCGGTTCCACTTCCGGATAGTATTTATTTCTAAATCTAATTTTAACATTGGAGCCATAAATATTTTTAAATAAATAAGTTATTGTTCCAAATAAATCCTTTAAGCTTATTTCTCTTGCCACCACTACTCCCTGATAATGGTGAAAAATAAAATGATTGCTTTTGTTTGGCTTTTCATTTCTATAAACCCGGCCCGGGCAAACAACCTTTAGGGGCGGAGAATATTTCTCTAATAGCCGGGCTTCAATAGAAGATGTTTGCGTTCTTAATAAAATGTTGGGTTCATTAATATAAATAGTATCTTGCATATCCATTGCCGGGTGATTTTTTGGCACATTTAAACGACGAAAACAATACTCATCGGTTTCAATTTCCGGACCATCTAAAATACTATAACCCATTTCAATAAAAATTTTGTTTAACGCTCTAATGGTTTGGGTTATAGGATGAAGATGGCCTACTTTAGAGATGTTATAACCTAAATTTTCAGCCCCTTTTGTTAATTCTTTTCTAAATTGGGTATTTTTTAATTCAATTTCCTTTTCTTCAAACAATTTTATCGCAATTTTCTGAAATTCCTGAACAATAGGAGCAATTTTTCTTTTTTCTTCTTTTGATAAATCTTTAATTTCATTAAATAGTTTTCTTATTAAACCTTCCTTTTCAAAATACTCACGATAAAGTTTTTTTAATTGTTCAAATGATTCAACTCGAGAAATATTCTCTTTTAGATTGTAAACCAAATCTTCTTTGTTGATACTAGTAATTTTTCCGTTATTATAAATCATAAAATAATTAAATTTTAACACTTCCCTATTTTGCCTTATTCTATCAAAAATTATCAAAAAAAACAATCTATTTACTTATTCTTTATTTTTACTATACTAAATAATAGTAATCATTTTTAATTAAAAAATTATTTCTTAAAATATTTACTATGTGCGTTAATATTCCAGCCAAAGTTGTTTTAATAAAAGGAAAAAAAGCCAAAATAAAACAACATAATCATTTCCATTGGATAGATATTTCACCCCTTAAAGATAAGATTAAAAAAGGAGATTATTTAATCACTTATCAAAACACAGCAATTAATAAAATTTCAGAAAAAGACGCTAAAGAAATATTAGAATTAATGAACAGCGCAAGTAATACAGGGGTCAAATGCCCGAATTAACTGTTCAATTTGGCTTTTTATTTTTAGTAAAGTTATTCCTTTTTGCTGAAAAATTAACTCTTGCGCTTCTTTCTCCAAACAAGGAAGGTTAATTTGGGTGGGAGGAATAATATTATAATCAACGATTTGGCCATTAGAATCAATTTTTACCTGATGAAATAAAATACCCCGGGGCGCTTCTAAACAAGCACTACCGGAAACTATTTCTGATGGCATTTTTACATTTTCTATTCCTATTAACTTGGTTAAATCTTTGTTTATTAATTTTTCAATTAAATTTGTTACCTCTTCAAGAAAGTGCAAAATTTCAATCGCTTGGGCCAAATTATTACGAAAGGGATTACTAAAGTCAACTGGAAATTTATAAAACGCCTCCTTGGCTTTTGGATTTAAAAAATTTGCAAAACGGCTAAGACGAGATAGCGCTCCCACCTTTATAACTTTACCATTTTCCAAAAGTCCAATTTTTGCCGTAGAATCTTTTTGAACAATCTCTTTAATTTTTTCAGGAAAAATGCCGGGATAAAAAGGATAAGAATTGCCAACGGGAAAAGTATGAGCAAAAAAAGTTTCAACCTTTATGTCGGGCACCTTAAAAGAGGCAAAAAGTTTAATTAAATCTTGGGCCTCATCAATAACTTCAAAAATTAAATCCCGCAATGATAAAAGTTTGTTAATTTTAAAAGATGTTCTAAAACCGCCAATCATTGTTTGAGTAGGAAAAATAGAAGAACCGCCAACAACATTTAAAATCTCGTCGCTTGTTCTTTTTAGGTTCAACATTAAATGAAATTCCGCTGGGTACTTTTTGGACAAATCAATTGAATTTTTTACATGAGCGTAATCCGGCAAAACCAAAAAGAAAAGATGTAAAAGATGACTCTTGATAATTTGAGCGGCAAGAAGAATTTTTCTTAAAATTATTGTTTCTTCAGAAACCTTAATTTTTAAGGCGTCTTCTAGGGCTGAAATTGAACAAATATTATGGGCAATAGGACAAATTCCGCAAATGCGTGCAGTAACAAAAGGGGCATAGTTAAAACTTTTGCCCAAAAGCAATCCTTCAACCAGTCGTTCGCTTTCTTTTACAACAAACCTTGCTTCTCTTTTTTTTAGATTTATCTTTAATATTCCATGTCCCTCAATTCCTTCTATAAAATCAGGAGAAACAACTTTTTTTACTTTTGAAATAATTTTTTTTGTTTTAAATTTATTTAAAATTCTTTTTATGGTTTCAATGTCTGGCGGACAACCGGGAATTTTTTCATCTACCCTGATAAATTTCTCTACTGGTTCCAAAAACTCTGCCTTTAATTTATAATTTTTATCATAAATTTTTGGGGCAAGTTTTTTTCTCTGCTTTTGGGTTAATTGAGCAAAAACATTTCCAGAAATGGCGCAAGCGCCCACAGCAACCACAAATTTTGAAGTTTCTCTAATATCTTTGATCAGCTTTATTTGTTCTTTAGTAGTAACCGCGCCCTCTATAAAAGCGATATCAAAGTCCGCTTTTTCTTTTTCGGAAAGTAGTCGCCAATTGGTGATTTCAAAATCTTGAAAAAAATCAAAAAGAAGTTCATTTAAAGAAAGAAGATGAAACTCGCAACCTTCGCATCCTGTCAAATCAAAAATCGCAATTTTTGTTTTCGTTTTATTTGTTGTTTTTTTCTTGTTTGCCATATTTATTTTTTTACTATATTTTTTATTTTATTTGTACTTTTATTTTATCACTTCTGGAAATATTTTCCAACTTTGGTATAATTTAAATAATAAAAAAGTAATAAGTCTAATTAAAAAAATATGAAAAAAGGTTATTTTTTGGTTTTATTAACCGCTATTATTTCTGGTTTTTCTATTTTTATTAATAAGTTTGGCGTAAGTGTAATTAATCCTAATATTTACACTTTTTTAAGGGTTTTAACCGTTGCGATTTTTTTAACAGGCCTACTTTTATTTCTAAAAGAATGGAGGAAACTAAAAAATCTAAAAAAGGGGGAATGGTTTTTATTAATTATCATTGGTTTAACCGGCGGAAGTATCCCCTTTTTACTCTTCTTTCAGGGACTATCTTTAACCAACGCCAGTCAGGGATCTTTTATTCATAAAACAATGTTTATTTGGGTAACCATTTTGGCTGGTTTATTTCTAAAAGAAAAAATTGATAAAAAATTCTTAATCGGCGGACTTATTTTGCTTTCAGGTATTCTAATTTTGCTAAAAAAATTACCTCATTCGTTTAATTATGGAGATTTGTTGGTCTTTTTTGCTACTTTACTTTGGGCTATAGAAAATACAATTTCAAAATATGTTTTAAAAAGCCTAGAAGGAAGAATTGTTGCCTGGGCAAGAATGTTTTTTGGCGCTACTTTTATTTTAATGTTTTTACTCACCACCAATCAGATTTCTTTAATTTCGGGGCTTACTTTAAAACAAATTAGCTGGGTTTTAATTACCTCAATTATTCTCTTTGCTTATGTAATTACTTGGTACAATGGCTTAAAACTTATTCCGGTCTCTCAAGCAACAACAATTTTGCTTTTGGGATCTCCTATTACTACTCTGCTTTCTTTAATAACCCTACAAAAAATAACGTTTCAAGAAATTTCGTCATCAATTTTAGTTATTTTGGGAGTAATTTTCATTGTTGGTTTTAAAAAAACTTGGCAACTATTTAAGGAAACCAAATTAACTTATGCGGGGAATTAAAATAGCCAGTTTATATGGATTTTATCCCCATCGGCTTGGCTTTTGCGGCACGCAAGAAAATACGGCAAAAAAAATCCTTTTAAATTATCTTTCTAGAAAAAAAGTGTCAGAGAAAAAAGTTAGAAAGGTTTTAAAAACCTTTATAGGTTCTTTCTCTTACTACAAACTAATTGCTAAAAGCAATAAAATTAAAGACCCTTTTAATGAAAAAGTGGTTAAAGCATATTGGCTGGGCAACAAACTTTTAGAAAATGTTCCTATTAATTCTTTAAAGGAAATGATTTTAAAAGAATTTTCTAAACCCGGCCTTCTTTCTAAAAAATTAGCTGAAAAAAAGACGAAAAAAATTCCAAATAATTCAATACCTCATCACAGTTTTCATGTTTTGGTTATAGGTTCGGTAACCGGAAAAGTAACACTTAAAAATAATCTGTTAGATTTTTGCCGAATTGGATGGGGAAAAGTAATAGAAATAAAAAAAGAAAAAAATAAAAACAGAAAAAAGGTAATTATTGAATATCAACCCCTTAAAAAAAGAAAAAAGAAATATTTTTTAGGAAAGCCAATTCGTAAAACTGTATTTTGGGATAAAAAAATTATTCCGGAAGTTAAAATAGGAAATAATGTAGCAATCCACTGGAACCATATTGTTCAGGTTCTTAATGCCAAAGATTTGGCTAATCTTAAAAAATATACCCAGATTACAATGAATTCCTTATGACGGTTCAATAATTCTTGGAGCGAGGTACGGGAATCGAACCCGTCTCTCAACCTTGGGAAGATTGCATAATACCACTATACTAACCTCGCGTTAATTTTATCTTTCCCAAATGCTTTTTAACCAATCCCACCAATGACCTTCATTTTTTGTTGACTTTTTATTTTCACTTTCATTTTGTTCCTTTTTTTCGTTTTGGATAACTATCACCTCTTCGTTTGGTTTTTTCAAACCAAGCTGATCTCGAGCAATTTTTTCTAAATATTCTTCATTGTTTAATTGGGATTGCTTATTTTTTAACTCCTCGTTTTTTTCGTTTAAAATCGTAATTTTTTCTTCTAATTCTGTAACCTTATTTTTAAGTTCGCTTCTTTTTTGACTTATTTTCCAATTTGTAAATAATAAAAAAGCAATAATAATAAATGTTCCTATTATCCACAATACTGATAAAATCCAATTATTATTAAAAAACGTCTTTCTTTTTTTTCTAATTTTTGCTAACATATATTTTAATGAAACCAACAAAAGCCCAAAAAGTCTTTAAAATAATCTGGATTGCCCTCATCAGTCTTGTGGTTTTAAGTATGATTATCTTTACCGTTGCTCCCCTTTTATAATAAAGTATTTTATAAGTATTTTATCACCGTATCAGGTAAAATCAACTTTTAAAAACCTCTAAAAAAACTTTGGAGGGAATTCTTACCTCTCCTTTTTCTTTTAAAATTTTTTTACCCTTTTTTTGTTTTTCTAAAAGTTTCCTTTTTCTGGTATAATCGCCGCCGTAAAGATAACCTGTAACATCTTTTCTTCTTGCTTTAATTGTTTCTCTGGCAATAATTTTTCCGCCCATTACTGCTTGAATGGCGACTGGAAATTGTTGAGGGGGCAAAACCTCTTTTAATTTTTCCACCATTTTTCTTCCTTCTGAAAAAACCTTATTACGCACAACAATTTTTGAAAAGGCCTCTTTTTTTTGGCCGGCGATTAAAACCTCCATTTTTACCAAATCTGCCTCTTTAAAATCCAAAATTTTATAACTCATTGAAGCATATCCCTGACTAACGCTTTTTATTTTATCGTAAAGATTACCAACAATGGCTCTTAAAGGAATCTCATAACATAGAACTACTTTTTCCAAACCAATATATTTTGTGTCAACATATTTTCCTTCTAAATTCTTTAAAATTTCCAAAATACCAGCCATATATTTAATAGGCGTTATAATCTCTAGAAAAACCCATAATTCCTCTGTTTTTTTAATAACATTGTCTTCGGGCCAATCAGAAGCAGAGTAAATAAGCTTATCGTTTACCCGAAAAACAACAGAGGGCGAAGAAATTACCAGATTTGGTCCAAACTCCCGATATAAACGTTCTGAAACAATCTCTACATGTAATGTACCTAAAAATCCGCATCTAAATCCCCTTCCTAAAGATTCTTTTGTTTCTGGTTCAAAAATCAAAGAAGGGTCGTTTAATTTTAATTTACCCAATGCCTCTTTTAACAAATCAAACTCTTCTGGTCTTTGAGGATACAAACTAGCAAAAACTACTGGTTGGGGTTCTTTATAACCGGAAAGAGGGGTAATAGACCCAATATTTTGAGATTTAATAATGGTGTCGCCAACGCGCGTTTTATTTGGTTCTTTTATTCCGGTTGCTATATAACCAATCTCGCCGGCTACCAATTTTTCTTGAACAAGAGGCTCTGGTTTAAAAAATCCCAGTTCTTTTGCTTCAGCCGCGGTCTTTGTAGCAACAAGTTGTATTTTTTCTCCTTTTTGAATAGTACCCTCAACAATTCTTACATAAGCAACCACCCCTTGATAAGAATTATATTCCGAATCAAAAATCAAAGCTTTAAATGGTTTATTAATATTTTCTTTTTTAGGCGCTGGAATTTTTTTAATTACATTTAATAAAACATTGTCAATATTTATTCCTAATTTAGCGGAAATTTTAATTACTTCTTCTTTGTCTACTTTTAAAAGGTCGGCAAGTTCTTGAACAGTTTCTTCAATTCTTGCTTGAGGCATATCAATTTTATTTACCACTGGAATGATAGCTAATTTTTGTTTTTGGGCCAAATCTAAATTTGCCAACGTTTGAGCTTGAATTCCTTTGGTAGCGTCTACCAAAAGAATCGCTCCTTCCACCGCAGCCAAAGAACGAGAAACCTCATAAGAAAAGTCAACATGACCCGGAGTGTCTATTAGGTTTAAAATAAATTTTTCTCCTAAAAGATTGTAAACCATTCTCACCGGCTTCATCTTAATGGTAATCCCTCTTTCTCTTTCAATATCCATTGAATCCAAAAATTGGGGCTTCATTTTTTCCTTTTGGACCGTAGCGGTTATTTCTAAAAAACGATCTGCCAAGGTTGATTTACCGTGATCGATATGGCTTAATATCGCAAAGTTGCGAATGTTTTCAATTCTCGTTTCCATTTTTTTTACAAATTAAAAATTTTATTTTATTTATCTCACACGATTTTAATAAAAAAGATAAAACAACAAAAACAGAAATTCCAACTAGTGTCGCCAAAAAAGTTTGAAAAAATACTGCCCAAAAAAATCTGGTGTCAATAAAACTACTTGTAATTTGATAAGTAAGATAACAAGTCAAACCCAAAAAGAAGCTAGAAAATAAAGTCCTAAAAAAGAAATAAATTATTTCCTTTATTTTAAAATCTCCTATTTGTTTGTAAAGAAAAATTAAAAGTAAAAATAATTGAAAAATTCCGGAAATGGTTATTGCTAAAGGCAGCGCAATAATTGAACTGTTTTTAACGCCGTTTAAATCAAAAAAATCCAACAAAAATTTTTGAAAAAGGTTTTCAAAACTCAAAAGGTAAATAAAAAGGTAACAAAAAGCAATATTTAACCCCACACTTATAAGCGTTATTAAGGCGGGTATTTTTGTATTATAAGATGCATAAAAAGTGCTAGAAATTAAAAGAACAAGCCCTGAAGCCAAAATGGCAAAACTAAAAATTCCCAAACAAGCAGCAGTAAGGCAGGTATCGGTCCAATCAAACTTTCCTATTCCTAAAATTATTCTAACAATTTGGGCCCTTAAAACAAACATTAAAACACTAATGGGCACAACTAAAAAAATAATTTGCTTAAAAATAGAAGAAAATTCCTTGATAAACCTTTCTTTTTCTTTATTAGCAAAATATAACGCCAAAAAAGGAAAAGCGGCAATAGAAAAAGAATTGGCAATAAATGTTATAGGAAGATTATAAAGATTACTGGCTAAATTAAAAACAGCAACGCTTCCGGCTGCTAAACTAGATCCAATGGCGGTAATAATAATTAGATTAATCTGACCAGCAACAAGTCCAAGACCGCGGGGCAGGGTTAATTTTATGGTCTTTATAAAACCTAAATCAAAAAGATTAAAAATGGGTTTGGGTCTAAAGCCAAGTTTATAAAGAATAGGAATTTGAATTAAAAAATGTAAAAAAGCTCCGAAAACTACGCCCCACGCCAAACCCGTAATCCCAAAAAAGGGAACAAAAAATAAAATTCCAAAAATAATGCCCAAATTATACATAATCGGCGCAAGGGCGGTTATAAAAAATCTTTTAAACACCCTTAAAATTCCAGAAATCACATTGCTTAAGCCCAAAAAAATCGGGCTCAAAAACATAATCCTTGTTAAAATAATTGTCATTTCCTTTTTTTCTTCAGAAAAACCCGGAACAATCAAAGACATAATTTTGGGAACAAAAACAATCAAAATAATAGAAATGATAATTAAAAAAAACAAAAATAAATTTATTAGGTTGGCAAAAAATTTCCATGCTTCTTGTTTTGAACGAACCAAATAACTGGAAAAAATAGGAATAATAGCAGCAGAAATTGATCCCATTATTAAAGCTATTGAAATAAAATCAGGAATTCTAAAAGCAGCATAATAAATATCAAGTTCATTACCTGCCCCAAAAGTCCCAGCTAAAAGCCGATCTCTTAACAGTCCTAAAACACCGCTTATAAAAGACATTACGGCTAAAATTAAAGCGGCTGAATTAATTGTTTTTGTTTGAGAGTTTAAGAGGCGATTATACATTTTATTTTATTTTATAATTATTTTACAATACTTCTCTAATAATTATTATGGGTGTTTGGCTGGCAGTTTGGGTACTGGGATTATCCTTTAAAATTTTCAAAATCAATTTTTCTTTTCCTTTTAAATCCCGACTAATTCCCAAAACGTTGCCGCCCAAATCATTTATATCTACTATTACAAAAGAAAGATTATATTTATCTTTTAAATTATTGCAAATTTCATTACAATTTTGAGGAGATAAAATTCCCATTTCAGAATAACAGGGAAAAGCCTCGCCATAAAAACCATCTATCTGGTTAATTTCATGACCGGCTACCCGATAAAAAACGCCGGAAACTCCAAATATCTTACCTATCGCGGACAAAAAACAAGCAAATAAAATTCTTGGTAAACCCGCTAAGTTTATCGCCACTTGCATTTTTAATGGATTACCAACAGAAAAACCATAAGGAGTTTTTTTGACGAATTGAGAAAGAAACTTTGCCCAAAAACCAACCTTTAAATCTTTTTTATAAACCACTCTTTTTTGCGTAATTGACACTATCTTCTGGCCAAGAGCAATAATATCTTTTTTTTGCGCAAAAGGAAAAGCATACTTTAAAAAAATATCCTCTAAATTATCAGAAACTTCAACAAAATGAGTTTTTACAGGATATCTGGCGTATTTTTTTCCTTCTATGCTAACAATTAATTTTTTTCCAGGATTAGGCGTTAATTCCATATCCTTTATTTTAGCATTTTTTTTATTTTATAAAAATAAAATTTATAGTAAAATAAGTCCCCGCCAAAAAAATTATTGGCGGGGACAAACCAAGCAAGCAATAAGCCGGATTCTGTATAAGGAGCCATCTGTCTAGGCTTTACATTGCTGTAAAGCTCAAGCGAGCCACCTTTAACTGGGTTTGGATCATGTAATCCTCCCAGGTTTGCTCTTGCACTCGGGTAAGGATTTAGCCGTTTCACCCTTCTGCTTTTAACAGAAGACTCGTCTCTGTTCGCACCTTTAATCTTGCGATCAGCGGGCGTTACCCGCTACCCTTCTCTCTGTTTTTCAACAGAGGAGTGTCCGGACTTTCCTCCCCTTCTTTTTGTAAAAGAAGGAGCGGCTCCTACTTGCTTGTTAATTTAATTATAATAATTTTAAAAAAACTTGTCAATATAAAATTTAAAGCCTAATAAAAAAGCAAAATATAAAAATTTATTCTTCTTATAACAAGAAACTAAAATTTTAAGATAGGTTTTGTTTGGTTCAATATAGGAAAACTAAATTAACTTTTGGTTTCTCTCTTTTAAATTTAACGCTATATTGACTAACCGATCTGCTTCTTTGTTTTTCTCGCGAGAAATCAATTTAAACTTTACTTTTTTAAAATCCATACGTAAATTCCAAAGTTCCAAAAATAAAGATTGTATTTTTGGCTCTAAAATTTTATATTCTCCGTTCATTTGTCTTACCAAAAGTTCTGAATCAGATCTTAATTCAATCTCTGTGTTTTTTGCCAATTCTTTGCCAAATAGCGATTTAAATTTTTTTAAGGCGAAAATCACGGCTTGATATTCCGCTTCGTTGTTAGTTAAATTATTTCCTAAAAATTCTGAAAAGTCCTTTATTTTATCGCCTTTTTCGTTGTAAAAAACTCCTCCTATTGCCGCTAATCCCGGATTTCCCCTTGAGCCACCGTCGGTATATATAATAATTTTTTTCATTTTTTTTTAAAAAAATTAATAAGGCAGCTTTTGAATTTTTCTAAATTATTATTTTTTACCCTAAACCCAGAAGCAGCCGGATGACCACCGTAGGTTAAAAGAAATTGAGAACAACTTTTCATTGCCTCAACAGTATTAAAACCGCTTGGCGCCCTCACGCTACCCAAACTATCTGTTTTTCCTTTTTTATATAAAAAAATCGGCTTTTGGTATTTTTGCGCTAAAACCGCGGCAATAACTCCCAAGAAAATTAATTCCCATTTAGAATCTCCCTCAAAAACAAGAGGTTCTTTTTCAAATAAAAAAATTCTTTTTTCAATCTCATCAATAATTTCTTTAATTCTTATCCTTTTTTTTATTTCTTTTTTTAATAGTTTTTTTACCAATTTTTCCGCTTCTTTTTTGTTGGTAATTGTTAAAAGCCGATAAGAAACTGGCAAATCATCTTTAATATCTCTAATATTTAAAAGAGAATTAACCTTATTAACCCTTTCTAATATGGTTAATGGCTTAAATTTTTCTATCTCCATTAATGCCTGAATGCCGGGCCGCCAACTATCTTCATTTAAATAACCCAGCCCCTCCTGAATAATTTCTTCATTATCATTAGTTCTTGGCATCATATCGGCGATGGTCGCCATCGCTGCTAATTCCAAAAAACTACGTCTCAAATTTTTTGATATTTTATTGTTTAAAAGAATTTCCGCCAATTTAAAAACAATTCCCACTGTGGCAAATTGTTTAAAAGGATATTTATCGCCTCTTTGTTTGGGATTAACAACAATATCTGCTTTTGGAAGTTTCTCTAATATCTCGTGATGGTCAATAATTATTATTTCAAAGCCCATTTTTTTTGCCATTTCTACTTCTTTAAAATTTCCAATTCCTAAATCTAAAACCAAAAGCAAAGCCGGACTATATTTTTTTAAATAAAAAAGAGCCGGTGTATTTATTCCATAACCCTCTTTTTCCCTATCGGGAAAAAAAACTTCTGTAATCTTGCCGTTAAGATTTTTAATGCATTCCTTTAAAATAACAACCGAAGCCACGCCATCCAAATCGGAATCGCCGTAAATAATAATTCTTTCTTTTTTCTTTATGGCTCTTAATATTCTATTTGCCGCTTTTTTTAAATTTTTTATTTCCATTCTAATGCTTTTAACCCGGGAAGAGTTTCTCCGCTTAAAAATTCAAGCATTGCTCCACCGCCAGTGGAAACGTGATCAAATTTATCCCTTAAATTAAATTTAGATAGAGCTGAAAGCGTATCGCCTCCCCCTGCAATTTTAAATGCTTTATGATTTTTAACAATTTGTTCTCCGATTTCTTTAGTTCCCCTTTCAAATTTTGGAACTTCAAAATGACCCAAAGGACCGGCCCAAATAATCATTTTTGCTTCCTTAATAATTTTTGAAAAAATCTGAATTGTTTCAGGTCCAATATCCAACAATAACTCGTCTTTTCTTATCTTGGCCGGTCCTGCCTGCCGAACATAAAATTCTCCTAATTCGTCTAAAGAAACAAGCGAATCAATTGGTAAGTGAAGTTTGGTTGAGGTCAAATCTAATTTCTCAATTTTTTCTACAATTTCGCTGCTCGGCCAAGGCCTGCCTATACAAATTCCTTTTACTATTAAAATGGACTCGGCAATCTTGCCTCCAATAAGCAAGTGATCGCAATTTTTAAAAAGATTTTCAATTGTTTTTAACTTACTTTCTATTTTAACACCGCCAATAATCACTACCAATGGCCGCCACGGATTTTTTAAAACCTTGGAAAGAATTTTTACTTCTTTTTCTAATAAAAACCCTGCTCCGGCTGGTAAAATTTCAGGAACTCCAACAATAGAAGCATGTTTACGATGACAAACGCTAAAAGCGTCGTTAATATAAATGTCACCCAGTAATGCAAGTTTTTTACTAAAATCGGGATTATTTTCTTTTTCTCCTTTATTTATTCTTAAGTTTTCAAGTAGAATAATTTCTTTTCTATCTCCCTTTTCTAATTCTTCTTTTTTTATTTTCTCTACTTTTTCTCTTATCAGTTTAACGGGCTGGTTTAAGTATTTTTCTAAACATTCTCTTACCCTTTCTAAAGTTTCGTTCTCTCCCAAATGACTCATTAGAATAATTTTTGCTTGTTTTTTGATTAAATAGTTAATAGTGGGTAAACTTTCTTTTATTCTAAAATCGTCTACAATTTCTCCTTTTTCGTTTAATGGCACATTAAAATCACATCTTACTAATACTTTTTTATTTTTAAAATTAAAATCTTTTAATGTTTTCATACTTTTGGGTTTTACTTCAATTATTTTTTAATTAGTTTTTATTATTTTTTTGATCCGAATTGTTTTTAATATTTAAATCTTCTTTTAATGTCTCATTAAGAACCTCTCTTAATTCCCCCAAGTTTACTGGTTTTTTGGATTTAGTAGAAGGAGTAAATAAAACAGTTTTTTCTTCTATTGTTTTGTCTAAACTTATTCCCCCTTTTTCTTCTTTTTCAGCTCTTATTTTTTTCAAACAAGACTTACAATAAATCGGCCTTTTGCCGTCTGGCATAAAAACTACTTTTGTCGGTTTGCCGCACAAAGAACAGTTGGCGTCATAAAGAGGAACTTCTTTTTGGGGCTGACTATATAAAATTTCTTCTTTTGAAAATCCTGCCCAGTTTGTAATTTTTTCTTCCACTATTTTTCTTGGTGTTCCATATCTTTGACGGGAAACTTTTAAAATTTTTTCTTTATTGGAAACCTGCGGTCTGGGAAACGGCGGAAGGGTTTCAGCTGAAAAGGCTCTTCCCGCTATTCCATCTATCATTAATTTTAAACAAATATTATATTTTGCCAAATTAACCAAATCGTTTGCTGAAAATTCAGGAGAAAATTCTTTTTCTAAAAACTCTGCATCCTCTGCTCCAACCCTAAAAGAAACCAATGTCCCCACGTTGCCAAAAACAGCGTCTCTTACCTTTTCATCCATTTGACTAACATATTGATGGGCTAAAATTAAAGCCAAACGATACTTTCTGGCTTCAGACAAAATATTAACAAAAGATTCAGTGGCAAAGTTTTGAAATTCGTCAACATATAAAAAAAAGTCTTTTCTTTTTTCCTCAGGTATATCCACCCGCGACATTGCGGCCAATTGAAGTTTGGTAATCAAAAGCGCTCCTAAAAGCATTGAATTGTCCTCTCCTATTCTTCCTTTTGATAAATTTAAAATTAAAATTTTTCCTTCGTCCATCACTTTGCGCATATCAATAGAAGATTGAACCTGTCCAACAATATTTCTAATTAGGGGCGCAGAAATAAATTGTCCTACTTTATTTTGAATTGCCGCTGTTGCTTCTACCTCGTATCTCTGGGTATAACGGGCAAACTCGTTTACCCAAAATGATTTAATAATCGGATCGGTGATTTTTTCTACCACTTTTTTCCGAAATTCTGGATCAGATAACATTCGATTTATTCCCAAAAGGGTAGAACCGGGATACTCTAGTAGCGCCAAAATGGAATTATTTAAAATGTATTCCATTCTTGCTGACCACACATCGGGCCAAATTTTTTTAAAAACGCCCATTAGTCCCTGTGCCACCAAATGCCTATATTCCAAACCAACTTTTTCCATTACGTTAAAAGCAATGGGATAATCCAAATCAGCAGGGTTTATATAAATAACATCGTTAATGCGATTAGAGGGCACAAAATCTAATAATTCCTCTGCCGCCTCTCCGTGAGGATCAACAAAACCAATTCCCCGTCCCTGTTGAATATCTTGAATTGCCATATTTTCTAACATCGCTGTTTTACCCATTCCGGTTTTTCCTACTACATACATATGCCGACGCCGATCATCAGTTTTTATGCCAAATTTTTTTTGGGTGTTACGAAAATTCGTTTTGCCAAAAAAATTAATTTCGATTTTCATAAATATAAATCTACTTTTTTATTAGTTATTCATCAATAGGCAAATTGGCGGGCGGTTCTCCTTTTTTGGTTTCAATTCTTTTAAGAGATGGGGCGGGCGCACTTCCATAACCGGGAAAATGGAAGAGACTTGCTAACTCCTCGGTATTTAAAACAAAAGACGATGGCCAACTCGCCTTACCCGGAAACTTGGGATTTACCCTTATCTTATACTTTCTAAATATACTTCTTTTTCTTAGATATAATCGCCTATTTATTAAAAGATTAAGAGGTAAAAACCAACTCTTTTTTATTTTTGTTATATATGGTTGACCATGAGGAAACAAAGAGTTTAGATGTTGGGTGCAAAAATCTGAAAAAAAACCCAATGCTAATCTTAATTTGGGTTTAAAAAAAACTTCTTTCTTGCCTAAATAAATAAACCTAATACTAGTCTTAAAACCCCGCTTTGTTATTTTTCTTTCTATCGCAGAAAGTATTTCCCTTTCCCCTGGCGTCAGTTTCATTTCTGGCGGAAGAATCTCTTCCTTTTTTGCCTCAGGACTTTTGGGCGGCTCTCCGGTGATTAAAACATCTGCTGCTTCTAAAATTATTGGTTTTTGAGGGGGGGGCGTCCCTTTTGTTCTTCTGGCAAGTTCATCCTTTATTTTCTTCCCCTCCTCTGTCCAAGGAATTTCTTTGTCTGTAATTGGACCCGCAATAATTTGAATCCAAAATTGTTCGCCGGGTTTTATTTTCGCCATTGATTCAAGCAAAACAGCAAGAGGATCAACCCTTTTTTCTTCCACTGATTCACGTTCTGTTTCAAAATCTAAATAGGTTCTAATGGGATAAGGGTTAGGTTTGGCGAATTTGTAATCGGCCCCCCAAAGATCCCACTCTTTATTTGGAATATCTTTGGGAACATATTGGGTATAATCGTCAACTACTGAAATTTCAACTTCTGGATATTGAGAATAAATAGCCGCTTCCACCGGCTCTTGATTTGCCTTGGGAACTCTAATAAAAAAATGCGTATTGCCGCCAATAGAAACAATTTCAAAAGAGTAAGAAAGAAGTATTTTACCTTCTATCCATTTTTCCCACCAGTCCGGAGGATCGTAAAGAATTTGCCACAAACTATTCATTACCGACTCCATTGCCCTGATTGGCTTTACAATCTCTTTTGGAATTTTTATCTCTAATAAAACAGGTTTTACTTCTTTTGCAAATTTATCTGATCTCCACCATAACCAAAGAAAAGAGAATGGCTTCCATAAAATAAAAGGAAGAGGGAACCACCACCAGTTTTTTATTACCAACCATACCGGTCCCAAAACCGGTTTAAGAATCAAAGCAATAGATTTTAAAAATTCAAACATAAAAAGTGTTAAATTAATAAATCCCTCCTCTCATCATTATACCACCATTATACCACAATTAGGTTAATTTTTAAAACATCTTTCTCTTTTTCTCGGTTTGGCATTTTCCCCGCCAAATAGATAATCTTTATCCTTCTTTTATATTGTACTTCCCTTCAGAATTTTTAAGGAAAAAGTTTTTGTTTTGCAGGTTCAATAAAATTGTATTTTCTTTTACCTGTCTCTGTTTTAAAACCTTCTTTAAAATCTCTTCTTTTGTTAACGGTCTTTCTGATTCTTTTAACACTTTGTAAATTATATCTTTAACAAATCCCGGTTCATAACCCCACTCTCTTAAAGCATAAAGCCCCCGACCAATCAAAACGAACCGATTGTCTTTTATTAATTCATTATGAACAGTTGCTAAATTAGGTTTTCTTTCAGTAGAAAAAGGAAGTTTTTCTATTAATTTTGCCACTTCCGTAAAGTGTAAGGGTCTTTTTTCTTTTTTAAAAACTAAATAAGCTTTATTTTTTATCCCTTTGGGATTAATTTCTACCGAACTTTTTAACCCATAAAGTTCCTCTGGACTCTTTCCAATACCCTTTGAGATTTCCAAACAAGAAAGAAATAATGTTTTATCTAAATCACTGCCAAAAACTTTTTGGGCGTTTTCTTTTTGCGCCTCAAAAAGTTGTTCTAAGGTAAAAAGTTTATTTTCTTTTTTTAAGAAATTTAAAATCCCTTCTGCTACCTCTTTTGCTTTTTTTCCAATTTCTTCATTTTCAGACCAAAAGGAATAAAAATTTTTATCTTGAAAAAATTTCGTAAAATCGTTATTTGCCAAACTAAGCAAAAAAGCAATTATATTTTGAATATCTTTTTCTTTGTTTTCTTTAATAAAAAAATTGAAAAAAATATCTTCCCTTTTAATACTACCAAAAGACCTTAAAACTTCTTTAAAATACTGAAAAACACCCCTTTCTTCTTCTAGTCTTTTCCTTATCTTCAACAACCCTTCTTTTTCAATTTGACGAATTCTTTCTCTTGTCAAACCATACCCTTTTCCAATAGATTCTAATGTTTCTTCTTTTTTCTTGTTTAGCCCAAATCGCCTTTCAATCACATCTCTGGTTTTTAAAGAAAGGCCCTTCATTAAATTTGCGCAAATTTTTTTATAGTTAAAATTTTTCACGCTTTTATTTTGGGTTAAATTTTTTAAAATAATTAATTTATTTAAACACTTTTAAATAATATTGTCAATCCTGTTGACTATTTCCGACTAAAAAGAAAATAATACCACCCCATTAACAAAGAATTGGCAAGAAATATAGAAGTAAAAACACCGCTTGTAATGCCCAAAATTAAAACCAGAGTAAAATATTTAAGAGTCTCTCCGCCAAAAAAGAAAATAGCAATACAGGTAAACAAAGTAGTTAATGAGGTATTAATTTGACGACTCAGTGTTTGTTTTACGCTTATATCAATAATTTCTTCAAATGTTTTACCTCTTGCCTTAAAAATATTTTCCCTTATTCTGTCAAAAACAACAACCACGTTATTAATAGAATAACCCATAACTGTTAACAAGGCAGTTATAACCGGAATGGTAATTTCAACATTATAAAATTTCCCTAAAACAGAAAATATTGATAAAGGAATAAAAACATCGCAAAATAAAACAATGGTAGTAATTAGTCCATACACCCAAGAACGAAGCGGTTTTTGAACTCTTCTAAAAGCCAAAGTGATATATAAAACCATTGATAATAAAGCCACTAAAATAACAATCCTAGTTTTATTTTTTAATTCTTGACTAATGGTTGGGCCTATGGTTTCAAACCGTTTTTCTTCAATTTCAACTCCACCCTCTCGCATTTTTTCTAAAACCTTTTGATGTGTCTCTTCTGAAATATCTTTCATTTTTATAATTATTCCTTTTTCTTCTGTTGGTTGGATATAAATAGTTCCTAAATCTAATCCTGACAATTCTTCTCTTATTTTTTCACTTTGAGGCCTATCACTTTTATATTCCACTTCCAAAATGCTTCCACCAACAAAATCAATACCTGGTTTTAATCCAAAAATAATTAGAATAATAATGCCAATAACAATCAAAAAAGCAAAAACAATTAAGTAAATTTTGTAATGCTTAATAAAAGAATTCATATTAATTTAAGGTAAAAATCAAAAAATTGTTTTTTATTACCATAACCATTTTATACCTTCCAGTCTTGTCTTAATAAAAAGCCGCAAAAAAACCCGGCTAATAAATATTGCCGAAAACATACTAACCAAAATTCCAATAGATAGAGTTAGGGCAAAACCTTTAATAAAACTTGTTCCCAAGGTAAATAAAATCGCTGCTACAATTAAGGTAGTAACATTACCATCTCTAATTGACGGCCAACTTCTTCTAAAACCCTCTTCTAAAGCAACAGCAAAGCTTTGGTTTTGTTTTAATTCCTCACGCATTCTGGCAAAAATCAAAATATTAGCATCCACGGCCATTCCAATTGACAAAATAAATCCTCCGATGCCGGCTAAGGTCAAAGTAATAGGAATTAATTTAAAAAGCGTTAAAATTAAAATAACATAAATTCCCAAAGCCAAAGAAGCCAAAAGGCCAGGCAAACGATAAAAAATTATCAAAAAAATTATTACTGCTAAAAATCCTATTATTCCCGCCTTTAAACTTTGTTCTAATGAAACCTTACCAAGAATAGGACCAATTGACTGTTGAGAAATTAATTTAATGGGAACGGGTAAAGCTCCCGCGTTAAGATTTCTAACAAGATTTCTTGCTTCTTCTACTGTAAACTTTCCGGTAATCTGGGCCTTGCCGCCAGAAATTTTTTCCTGGACTACGGGAGTAGAAAGAGGAACGCCATCAATATAAATTGCCAACATTTTACCCATATTTCTGGTTGTTAAATCTTCAAAAATTTTTGCTCCCTCCTCGTTAAATTGCAAAGAAATAAAAGGATCACCGGTGGTTTGGTTAAAATTTAATTCTGCTTTTTGAAGGTACTTTCCGGTTAAAGAAGTAGAATTAAAATAAGGATCCTCTAAGGCTATTTGCCAATTTTCTATTTTTTGCATTTCTTCTAAACTTTTTCCCTCAATCTCTTTTCGTTTATCAATAATTTTTTTTGTTTCTTCTTCCGGTTTCTGTTCTTTAAATTCTAAAAACGGCGTTTGCCCAATCATTCTAATTGCCTGATTTGGGTCTTTTATTCCCGCAAGTTCCACCAATAATCTGTAATGATTACCGCTTTCCTGAATCTGAACCACTGGTTCGGTTATTCCAAAAAGATTTATCCTTCTCTCAACAATGTCGCGCAAACCCTCCATCGCCATAGAATGTTCTTCTTTTGAAATATTAGAAAGATCTGCCTCATAAATCAAATGAATTCCGCCTTGTAAATCTAATCCCAATTTAAAGGGAATATCCCAAAACCAAGGAAATACTTGTTTTAAGTATTTTGGATAAACCAAATTACCGCAAAAAAAGGCCAAAATCAGTATAAAAATTAATGATAAATAAATCCTTTTTTTCATAAAATCTATAATAAATTTTATAACTCTATTTATACCATCTTTTATTATTTTTGCCAAGCCCCTACCTTTATTGATTTATTTTCCATGGCACTTTTTGTATTTTTTTCCGCTGCCGCATGGACAGGGATCATTTCTTCCGATCTTTTTACCCGCTACTTTTTTAAATCTTTCGTTACTAATATTAGAAGAGCCAGGAGTTTTTAGTTCAACCTTAAAAATCGTATTGGCTATCGTTGATTCAACGCTTTGAAGCAATTTTTGAAACATTTTATGGCCCTCGGTTTTATATTCAACAAGCGGATCTCGCTGACCATAAGCGCGCAAGCGAACAGAATCTCTTAAATAATCCATATTCTCTAAATGTTCCGCCCAAAAAGAATCAAAAATTTGCAAGGATAAAAATTTTTCCAATTCGCGCATATTTTTCTCACCTATCTCTTTTTCTTTCTTTTCATAATCCAACTCTGAAAAACCGTATTTTTTTACTATTTCCAAAATATAATTTTTAAGGGTTAAGTTGTGTGCCCTTTCTAAAATTTCTTTTCTTTTTTTATAAAATACTTCGCGGTGTTTATTCATTACATTATCATATTCTAAAACATGCTTTCTTAAATCAAAGTTCATTCCCTCAACTTTTTCTTGAGCCGATTCAATTGTCCGAGAAATTATTTTTGCCTCAATGGGTTGATCCTCTGGCAAACGCAATGTCTCCATTAAACTTTTTATTTTATCTCCCCCAAAAATTATCATCAAATCATCTTCTAAAGAAACAAAAAACTGCGAAGAACCAGGGTCTCCTTGTCTTCCGGCGCGACCCCTTAACTGATCATCAATTCTTCTTGCTTCATGCCGCTCTGTACCAATAACATGCAAACCACCAAGTTCCTTCACTCTTTTTTGTTCATCTAAATCTGGTGGATTACCCCCTAAAATTATATCTACTCCCCGACCTGCCATATTAGTGGCTACTGTAATAGCGCCCCATTTGCCGGTTTGGGCAATTACCATACCTTCTTTTTCATGATTTTTGGCATTTAAAACTTGATGAGGAATTCCCTCTCTTTCTAAAAGTTTTCCAAGATATTCATTTTTTTCTACAGAACGCGTCCCCACCAAAACAGGTTGTCCTCTTTTGTGCCGCGCTTTAATATCTTCTATTACTGCCATTAACTTTCCCCTTTCTGTTTTATAAATGCGATCTGGAAGATCATTTCTAATCATTGGTTTATTAGTAGGAATAACTATCACATCCAAACCATAAACCTTATCAAATTCTTCAGCTGAGGTAATAGCAGTACCGGTCATTCCAGCTAATTTTTTGTAGAGCCGAAAATAATTTTGAAAAGTAATAGAAGCCAAGGTTTTTGATTCTCGCTTTATTTCTACCCCTTCTTTTGCTTCTATTGCCTGATGAAGACCTGACGACCATCTTCTGCCGGGCATCAGACGACCGGTAAATTCATCTATAATAATTACTTCTCCATTTTTAACTACATAATCCCTATCTTTTAAAAATAAAGTTTGGGCCCTTAATGCTTGTTCCAAGTGATGAAGATATTTTACTCCCTTTTCTTGATAAATATTTTCCATTCCCAAAATCTTTTCAATTTTTAGAATTCCCTTTTCAGTCAAATTAACTGTTTTCATTTTTTCGTCAATCTCATAATCGGTTTTAGGATCTAATTTTGGAATAATTCTGGCAAATTCTTGATACCATAAAGAGCTTTCCTCGTCTGGCGCAGAAATTATTAACGGCGTCCTTGCTTCGTCAATTAAAATTGAATCTATTTCATCAACAATAGCGTAATAAAATCCCCTCTGAACTTGTTGGGATAAATCATAAACCATATTATCTTTTAAATAATCAAAACCAAATTCATTGTTTGTGCCATAAGTAATATCAGCCGCATACGCTTCTTTTCTTGAACAGGGCCGCAAATAACTTTCAACAACCTTAAAACCTCCAACAATATCTCTCTCTTTGTCTCTTTGCCCATTTTTTAGCTTTGAATTTTCATTTTGGTTTTTGAGTTTTGAATTTTGAATTTCACTTTGGTAGTCCGCATCATATAAATATGATGCTTCGTGCGTAATACAACCCACAGAAAGTCCCAAAAAATTGTATATTTGACCCATCCAAACCGTATCCCTTTTGGCTAAATAATCATTAACCGTTACCAAATGAACTCCTTTTTCTGTTAAGGCGTTTAAGTATAAAGGCAATGTTGCCGCTAATGTTTTTCCTTCGCCTGTTTTCATTTCCGCGATTTTCCCTTGGTGTAAAACTATTCCTCCAATCATTTGAACGTCAAAATGACGTTGGTTTAAGGTTCTCTTGCCGGCTTCCCTGACTACAGCAAACGCTTCAGGCAAAATGTCGTCTAAGCTTTCTCCTTTTTTTAAACGCTTTTTAAACTCTTCTGTTTTCTCTTTTAGCTGGGTATCTGAAAGTTTTTCCACTTTTGCTTCAAGGGAATTTATCTTATCAATTAACACTTGAATTTTTTTTAGATATTTTTTATTTGCGTCGCCAAAAATTTTTGCAATAATGCCCATAATATCCTCATTATATATATTTTGTTTAAAAATAAAAGGGTAAAAAAACCGTATCCATTTTAAAAAATGTAATTTATTTATATTAACTTTAGCATTATTTAAAATAAAAAACTTGATTTTTTGAGTGATTTAATATAATAATTTTAATAACGAAACGAATAGCTCTTTTAAAAAATTCGATAACCTGAACGTTTCAGGTAAAAATAAAAAGGATCTCAAATGAAAACGCAAGCAAAAAACCTAACCCAAAAACGCGCCAAGGAAATAATGGGAGATAATTTTTTCGGTATTAAAGAAGGAAAAAAATTCTTTAAAATTCCAAATTATAAAGAATTTAACACTTTAGAATTAGAAAAAGAAATTCCTTTTTCTGAAACATTGCTTGAAAAAGTTCGTGATACTCATCTGCTTATTGCCGTATTCCCGCTTTCAATTATCCAAATGCGTGAAATAGTAAGCCATTTATTTCCTGATCAAATTTGGTACAACAATGAACCATTTGCCAAAAGATGCGGCAGAATGGGGTGGCAATTGGTTTGTAAAACCGAAACCACCCCAAAATCATCTTCAAAAGAATTAACTAAACAACAATTGGGTGGCGAGAAAAATAAAATACCTACGGCCCAAATATTAGTATATTCTATTATTGGCCACTATCTTAATACAGGCGAACGCTTATTTGAATCCAGTTATGTCTATACCTCTTCTTTTACAGAAAGTAAATCTCCTGTTGTAGTTGGTTGTTTTGATTTAAGGGGTCTAAAAATTGAGAATGTCAATTGGGTTAATTATTTTAATCATCGTTCAGGCATTTCTTGTAATATAAAAGTTGCTTCTATGGTAAAAAAATAAAGGTTATAAAAACGCTCCACTATAAAAAAGTGGAGCTTTTTTTAAATTAACTTTATCACAGTTTTATTTTTATTTTAATATCTGAATTTCTTCTTCTAAAATTATCCCAAATTTATTTTTTACTTTTTGTTTTATTATTTTTATTAGCGTAAAAACATCTTTCGCTTTTGCTCCTCCCAAATTAACTATAAAATTTGCGTGCTTTTTTGAAATTTGCGCCCTACCAATTGTTTTTCCTTTTAATCCGCATTTTTCAATTAATTCAGCTGCAAAATATCCTTTGGGATTTTTAAAAACACTGCCAGCAGAAGGAAGATTTAATGGTTGTGTTTGTTTTTTGTAATTTAGGTACTCTTTTATTTTTTTTAGGTTGCTTTTTTTGGACTTAATTTTTACAGAAAGAATAATCAAATTCTTATTCTTTTTAAAAATGCTTTCCCGATAGCCAAAACCGCAATCTTTTTTTTTGAAAATTTTTATCTTTTCTGTTTTTGTATCCCAAACCTCAACTTCTTTAACCGCATCTTTCATTGATTTTCCAAAAGCGCCCGCGTTCCCATAAACAGCGCCCTCAATTGTTCCGGGAATACCCGCTGCCCATTCTAATCCCTTAAAAACATAATGTGCTAATGGCTTTCCTGTTTTAATTACTAATCCCGAATATTTTTTATCTACAACTAGTACATTGCTTCCATTGCCCAAAATAAAAAAAGGCAACTTTTTTTCTTTTGCCCATTTAATAGCCATAATTACATCTTTTTTATTATTAGCTATACAAAAATATTTAGCCAAACCACCAATCTTGAAAGTAGTATATTTTGATAATAAAACATTTTTTTTAATTTTTAATTTTGATTTTTCATTTTGCATTTTGATGCTTAAAAATTTGATATTTGAGGTTTAAAATTTAGGTTTTGAATTTTTTTAAATGGGCCGAGAGAGTTAACTCCAAAACTAAGTCTTTAGTGAGTGCTTCCTCCCGACCCATTAGTAATTATATAAAATATTAAGAAAAAAAGCAAAAGACCTTGCTTAAGTAAGGTCTTTTGCCGACTCAGTAGAGTTCTGTTTAAAAAAAACAGAGCACTCACTAAATGTAATAATAGCAAAAAAAAGAAAAAATGTCAACACCTTGTACTAGAAGGGTACATAGGTAACACTTTTAGGTATTTTGCCTGAAAGTTAATAGGTGGTGTGTAACCAAGGCTTGATGATGTCTCCGGAAGTTGTATTCTACTAGCCACTCAGTAAGGACCTGATTGAATTTCTAAAGATCTAAGTGGAAGTTTCCCTGTGTCAAGAATTCTTCTGCACAGGTCCACAACATATCAATTTTTGGTTAAATCTATTTTTGGTTAAATCTATTCTTTTTTGAGACAAAAATAGAAAAATAAAAGATTATACTTCTTTAACTACTTACACTTCTTTAACTAAACAATAGTATTTTCCTTTTTTTTCATTCTTTCTTTAATTTCTTTTATTTCCTTCTTTTTAAGTTAAAAGATTCAAT
>Ga0272448_1001610_pt1 | contig 29915 bp, 27 predicted proteins | sample YNPCB0191_FD_202220 | JGI IMG/M metagenome (GOLD analysis project Ga0272448, IMG submission 202220) | Hot spring sediment microbial communities from Yellowstone National Park, WY, United States - YNP-CB-019-1 | ecosystem: Environmental > Aquatic > Thermal springs > Hot (42-90C) > Sediment...
AGCTCACATCCGACTCGTAGACTGTGTAGTAGCCGTTAACCCTCGGATATCCATACCTCGTCCTGGAATATGCAAGTGCTGAAGGGGCGTCCGAGAGGTACTTAAAGGCATGCACATTGAATCCGTCGTAGGGGTTGTCAGCATTCTTGCTGGAATCGATGATGACCCCGCCGTCGTAGAAGAGATTTCTTGAGGTAACATCATCCCAGGTGTTGGCAGCGTCAGTGATCGCACTCTTTACAGAATCTGAATTCAGGCCTTCAGAAGCGAGGTTGTTATCCGCCTTCAGATAGAGAACAATCGGATTGTTCCGGTTCCATCGCCATCCTGTGGTTGTGTACGATAGGGGGCTGTTCTGGTAATAAGTCACAGCATTCGTCTTCACATTGCTCTTCTTGGCGCCCTGTGTGCTCACAGGCGCTGCATTCACGCTGAACCTCCCTATGTCATCGCCCGCGAGCCTGAGCCCCTCAACCGCGAGGCCGAAATCGCCGTCCTTGACCATGCTCATATCATGTGAGTCCATCCAGGTTGTGCCATCGACCGATACCTGGCCTGTGACCGAAGAGGATGATGAATGGAGAGCGGCATCGATCGTCCCCTCCCCCAGGATGTCACCGGTCACGGCCATACCAGAATCTCCTGATGTTGAGATCGACCCCACGACCCCGATCTCCCCCTGAATGGATGTGGCCTGCGCGCCTGAGAGGGAGTCGCCGGATGAGATCGATTGTCTTGTTGAGATGTAGCCGTTCTCGACCTGGGCTATGTTGCAGACGCTGTCAGAGCCGCCTGTGCCTGCTGTGGCAGCTGCAATATTTCCAACGCCAGCTATGCTCTGGCCCATCTCCCCGGATGCGCCCGATGCGCTAAGCGAGCTCGATAGACCCATAGCGCCGTAGGACTGGGCTGCAGCCTCGATGCCGTAAGAGCTGCCTGAAACGCTCTTCGATACGAGGTTCAGGCCGGCGCCCGAGAGGCTTGTCGACTGCGATACTGAGCCGGAGCTGAGATCGGTGGATTCAGCAAGAGCTGTTGAGTCATCGAGCTGGTATCTCTCTGATACTGAGACCGAGCCGCTGTAGCCGCTGGATGCGTAGCTCACCGAGATGGCATCTGCCGCTGGCAGCACTGCAGCGATCAGAAGAAGAAACACCCCCGCCAATTTATTTTTTGAGCGCATTTAAATCTACCTTTCAGATCATATCCCCAGTAGCCCGGGATCTTCAAAGCCACAAGAGCTTTTCAGCCTGACGTTTTCGGGATTGCCATAACATTTTTACGTATCTGAGATACTTATTTGATATAAGTATTTCTCGAGATGGCGCGTTAGATGAAGAATAGATTCGAGGGCTTTTACTACTGAATTGAGCCTCTGGATCCAAGAACAAACGCTCCGAACCGGATCGACTGTATCTTTATGCTCAACATCACCAACATCAGACGGGCAGAAAGGTTAATACGTCAGCAGCCTTCTTCAGGGTGAGAGGTGTAGGATTGTTTTTAGTAGGAGAGGCTCTTATCGGGAAGGAGCCCGAGGTAGCTCACATCGATCTGCTTATCGGGGATAAGAACGGTCCGGTGGGCGTCGCGTTTGCAAGTGGGCTCACACAGCTATCAGCTGGCCACACACCGCTTCTCTCCGTCATAAGGCCGAACCTGCCGGCCAAGCCATCGACGCTGATAGTTCCGAAGGTCACTGTGAGGAACATGGAGCAGGCAGCGATCATATTCGGTCCGGCTCAGAGCGCTGTGGCTAAGGCGGTGGCAGACTCGGTGGAGGAGGGCGTGATCCCAAAGGAGCGCGCTGAGGAGCTGGTGATAATAGTATCAGTCTTCATACACCCGGATGCGAAGGACTACGATGCCATATACAGGTACAACTACGGCGCGACGAAGCTCGCAATACAGAGGGCCATGGAGGGATTCCCGGATGTCGAGAAGGTTCTCTACGAGAAGGATAGATCCTTACATCCTGTGATGGGCTACAGGGTCATGAGGCTCTGGGATCCGCCGTATCTCCAGATAGCATTCGATATCGTCGAACTCGCCGAGGTGAGAAAGGTCCTCTCTGAGATCCCCGAGAGCGATCATGTGCTGATAGAGATCGGCACGCCGCTGGTGAAGATGCACGGTGTTCAGGTCGTGAAAGAGGTGAGAAGGGCAAGGCCTGGGTCGTTTGTCATACTCGATCTGAAGACCCTGGACACGGGGAATCTCGAGGTCAGGCTTGCGGCGGATGCATCCGCGGATGCTGTTGTCATATCAGGGCTGGCGCCCAGGAAGACGATCGAGCTTGCGATAAAGGAGGCGAGGAAGACCGGCATATATTCAATAGTGGACATGCTCAACGTGAGCGATCCGGTTGAGGTCCTCAGGAGCCTTTCGACGCTTCCTGATGTTGTTGAGCTCCACAGGGCGATCGATATGGAGAACAGCGAGCATGCGTGGCAGAGCATCCCCGAGCTCAAATCTCTCGGGAAGAGGCTCCTTGTTGCGGTTGCTGGCGGGATCAGGGTCGATAACGTCGGGGATGCGCTCCGTGCTGGGGCCGACATAATCGTAGTCGGCAGGGCGATAACGCGGTCAAAGGATGTGAGAGATACGACGGAGCAGTTCCTGAGCCAGCTGAAGAAGAGCGAGATCGATCAGTACAGGATCATGACAGACTTCTGATGCTGCCGCTGATCATTTTTCTTCTCATATCTCCAGCAATCTGCGCCAGCGATGGAATATCACCGGGCGGGGATCCCCCGCCGAGGGGAGCCGTTCTTCTCATCGTCGATGGACTCGGGTCCAGCTACATCTACCCTGAGCACATGCCGTACTCGGTAGAGGGAAGACCACTTGAGCAGGCGGTGCTATTCAACATCAGTGATGGCGCCAGGGTCCTCGATATGCGTGCTCCGGTGCCCTCCACTGTTCCGGCGCACAGCACGATAGTCACAGGATGCTCGAGTGCGGATGAGATCCTGGTGGGAATGGATAGCGCCACGATATTCGATGCAGCCCGAAATAGCGGATACATCTGCCTTGCGATACTCCAGCGCGGCGACTTCATGAACATGCTTCTGGAGCAGGATGGGGTTCTCTACTTCGAGAACAACTCGCTCTCCGGGGATCCGACGATGGGATCCAGAAGCGATCTTCCAGATGATGCGCGTGAGATCTTGGAGGAATGGATGCATGCGTACCGCTTTTACAGCTCCAGCTACCCGAGATACAACCGCTGGGGGCTCGATGCCGCCGCAGACATAGTGAGAAGGCTGGACCGGCCGTTTCTGCTCACAGTCAACATCGGAGGCATCGACTCAGCCGGTCATTACAGGGGGTTCGACGAGTACATCAGGGCCGTGAGGGCCCTGGATGTGGGACTGGGAGAGCTGGTTCGCGCCTGCAGGGAGCGCGGAGTTCTTCTAATTCTCACAGCGGATCACGGCATGTCCTTCAGAGGATCTAGAGGAGGGCATGCCGGAGAGAACTACTCGGACCGCCTGGAGAGCCTGAGGATACCCATGATAGCAATCGGCCCGGGCGTGGATGAGGTGATCCTGGGAGGTAAGTGGTCGCAGGCAGATATCGCGCCAACATTACTTGCGCTGCTCGGGATAGATGATGGTCTTACGATGAGCGATGGTAGGAGTCTTCCGATAAGAAAGAGATACAATCTACGGGTGGAGCTGCCGCGCCCGGGCGTTGTGGAGGTTCACAGAAACGGCTCGGTTGTTGCAAGAGACACCGGCTCCTCTAGCTACACATTCAGGGGTCTGGAGAGGGGGGCTTACGATCTGTATATCGCCGGCCATCCGAGATCCATTGTGCTTTCAGATGACACGACTCTGGATCTGCGCCATCCCAGCTCAGGGGTTATTCCGAGATGGCTAGTTGGCGCTCTCCTGATAATAACCATAAATGCGTGCGGGATCTTTGTTATCGTAAGGCTTCTCAGAATAAGAGGGCGTGATGGCCAATAGTTCCGCGCAGTAGTAGAGTCACTGCCGTCACATGGGGAGTGTTATGACTGAATACACCAGAATCGCAGAGCTTCTAAGCTCCAGGGGGCGAGGCAGGATCGGCGCCCTGGCATCTCTTCTTAGATCGCTGTCTCAAGAGGAGATCTGCCCAGCTGTGCGGCTCCTGACAGGTAGTATAAGGCCAAGCTGGAGCCCTGGGGAGCTCACCGGAAGGGATGTGGTGATGGATGTGCTCCTCTCGATCTCAGATGAGGTCGAGGGCGTCGACCTGGGGGAGATGGCAGAGCATGCGATCCGTCACAAACGCCAGAGAGGCATAGACGAGTCGCTTCTAACAATCGACCACGTCCACAGCGTGCTCAACAGGGTCATGAAGTCAAAAGGGCGTGGTTCTGAGGGCAGGCGCAGGGCGCTGCTCACAGGCCTCCTGCTCTCAGCAGCGCCGCTTGAGGGAAGATACATAATGCTCACAGCAGCGGGGATCAGATCCGGCATCGGGCCGAAGATGATCGCAAAGGCGATATCAAGAGCATTTGGGGTGGATATCGAGAGGGTTTGGTCAGCATACTCGAGGCTGCCGGAGATGGGGCGTGTGGCCGAGGCCGCATCCTCCGGTGCTCTGGACGGGATAAGGCTCACGCCCGGTTTTCCATTCATCATGATGGAGATCCCGTCTGTGGATGTGAGATCGGTGCACGATGCCATTGCCGGATCGGACCACATCTGTTTTGCGAGGAGAGGCATCAGGGTCCAGCTCCATGTATCTGAGGAGAGATCCTGGCTATTCACCTCCAGGAGAAAGGATATCAGCCATCTCATAAGTGGGCTCGAAGCAGAGCTGAGCGGGTCTGCGATGCTTGAGGGCGAGATGTATGCAGGAGATGATCTCTCCAAGATCATCCGGTTGATCAACCGGAGGAGGAGCTCAAGGAGATCATCGGTCAGGCCATCGATCGTCATCTGGGATGCTTTATGCATCGATGGCAACGAGATCGTCAATCTGGCGTACTCGGAGAGGCTCAGCATCGCATCAGAGGTCGTGGGGAAGATCAACGACGAAGCTCTCGATATCTCAGTCGCTGAAACCTCGGAACCTGAGGAGGCGTTTCGGAGGGGTTTTCCAGTCGTGGTGCGCTCGCCATCTGCTCCATATCTCCTGGGTGGGAGGAGCAGGACGGACCTTCAGATCGTGGGTCGTTTCCTCTCTATGCGCAACTGACTCTCTGGAACCTCTTTAGGCATAGTTTCTGTTTCCAATCAACATTTTATTACCTCTCTATGCGCAACCGACTGTCGGGAACCTCTTTAGGGGCTACAGCAGCACACCGCAAATGCCCGGATTTTTATCTCAGAAAACCAGATGCATCTTGCTCAGAACGGCCACACTCCTGAGAGCACGCATCCTGCGAGAAATCCCATCACAGCACCGCCGTTGAGGAACGGCAGTCCAGCCTGTGGTTTTTCGCCTGATGTCATTGCAAGAACCGTGAACCCCAAGTACGTCCCGAGCATCGCGCCAATCGCCGGCAGGGCGACGCCGAAGATCTCATCTCCCACAGGAAGCGACCAGTTAGCGGAGACGACCAGCACCGATGGCATTATCGCATCCCCCAGCCCCAAAAAGTACGCGCCCCTCCCCTCGGCCCCCTGCAGCCGGAAGCTGTAGCTCCTGCTCTTCGGAACGACGAAGAGCAGAGGTGCCCTGATCTTTATCACGCTCTCGGCCAGCGTGACCATGTGCTTTGTTTTGTAGACAGATATCGCATCGTATACGGCAAGAATTGAAAGAAGAACTACCACGGGCAGAGTCTCCATGCTGATCCCGAATAAGACGCTAACTCCTGCACTTACCAGAATTCCCAGCGAGTCCACCACGTACCACTCTGGATAGTATATCATCGCAAGCATAAGGGCGAGAGAGATCGAGAAGGCCAGCATTCCAGGCAGGTAGACGCCGAGAACATAAAAGACGCTCAGGAAGAGGCAGAGCTGAATCGCCCCGGAGATGAGCCAGCTCCAGCCGAGCCTCGTCGCAAGAAGCAGGAATCCCGTGAATATCAGCACCAGTGCGATGTAGAGTATGGCATTCGACGTCGCGGATGGATCCTCGAAGACCCGAACCTCGCTCGCCGAGAGCGCGGGCATCATGCCAAGTGAGAGGACCTGAACCGCAATTATCAGAAGGAGCATCCCCAGCATGGGACGCTCTGCTCGTCTTCCCATGGTGAAAAGATGCAGCTCATATTTTAAAAAGTCTCTCCCACCACGTCGGCTCCCTGACGGGTGCAGCATTCACCAGTCTTCCATCTGATATCGCCTTCGGATCCAGCTCCGGCGGGGCGCTCCTTGCGATTAAACAAAAATCAGATCGCATGACCTCAAAGTTGCTAATAGGTGTGAGGGCTCAGGTGTTGCATATCCAGATAGTGTGCCGGACTCTGTCTCATCCAGCTGATTTCGCGGGTCAGCAGGCCAGGTTCAGAGCTTCTCCCACTTCTTCAGCTTTGCGACCTCAGATAACGTCCTTCCCCTTCGTATCTCCTCGAAGAGTCTGCTCTCGTTCTTCTCGACCTCCTTAGCCCTTCTCGCGATCTCATACGCCCTCTCCTTCGGTATCACCACTACACCGCAGTCGTCTCCAACTATGTAATCCCCTGGACGCACAACCTGCCCTCCGCAGACTATCTCCACATTTATCTCGCCCATCCCCTTCGGCTCTCCCGCTGTAGGGGTTATGGAGCTGGCGAATACAGGGTACTTGAGCCTGCGGATCTCATCAACATCTCTGACAGCTCCATCGATCACGACACCCTCAACGCCCTTCTGCATGCAGCTCAGCGTCGCCAGCCCTCCCCACGGCGCGATGTAGCGGCTGCCGTTGTAGATCACTATGACCTTCCCAGGCCCCGCCTCATCTATGGCCTCCACTGTTTTTGCCCAGTCGCCCTCGAAGGTCTGAACTGTGATTGCAGTGCCGACGATCTTCGTCCCCGGAACTATCGGGAGTATGTCGCGCATTGCCCCCTTCCGGTGCATCGCGTCTGTTATATTCGGCGTTGAGACCTCTCTGAATATGGAGATCATCTCCTCCTCCAGGCTCCTCCGCGAAGCGCCAGCGCCCTCGACATGGTCTATCGCCTCTCTTATCCGCCGGGCAGAGCCTGTGACATCCGCCGATCTTGTTATGTTGCCTCCGACTATGACTATCGATGCCCCGTAGAAGATCGCATCTCTTCCAGAGGACGCATCTATGCCCCCGGCTGCAGCCACCGGAATGCTGACGACCTGGACGACCTCCCTGAGGAGATCTATGGTGCTTTTACCTATCATCTGCTGATCTATGCCCACATGCACGCAGATGTAGTCCACCCCGAGATCCTGGAGCTCCTTCGCGCGCTTCACCGGATCAGGTGTGGAGAGAAGATCTATCATTATCTCCACTCCGTACTTCCTCGCCGCGCGTAGCGCGTCCTGTATCGTTGAATCGTCGGATATCGCGAGCAGCGCCACGATATCTGCGCCGGCCTTCGCCGCCATCTCGACCTCCATGGCGCCTGTGTCTATTGTCTTCATGTCGGCGACGATCCTCACTCCGGGAAGAGAACGCCGTAGCTCGCGAACAGCATCCATCCCCTCGCTCTTGATCAGCGGCGTGCCTGCCTCGATCCAGTCCGCTCCGCCAGCTATCGCCTCCTTGGCTATCTCAACCGCCCGATCGATCTCCAGGAGATCCAGCGCAACCTGCAGAATCGGCCTGATATCCATCACCACCCTGCTACATTCTGGGAAGATGGATATAAAGGAAGGTCCCATGGAGGAGACATGGATCAGCTGGAGTTCGTGAAGCTTCATGGGAATGGGAACGATTTCATACTCATAGATGAGCTGAACGGGGAGAGGATACCAGCCGATGAGAAAAAAGAAGCATCCAGGATTCTCTGCCACCGAAACTTCGGCGTGGGCGGAGATGGTGTTCTCTTTCTAGTGCCCTCAGAAAAAGCGGACATCGGCATGCGTCTCTTCCAGCCGGATGGGTCTGAGGCTGAGATGTGTGGAAATGGGATACGCTGCCTCGCAAAGCACGCGTGGGAGAGCGGTTATGTGGGTGAGAGCTTCTCTGTCGAGACTCTGGCTGGCGTTATACCCATCCAGGTTAGGAGGGATCGCGGCAGATTCTGGGCAAGGGTCGAGATGGGCATCCCCAGATTCGAGCGCTCTGAGATTCCCGCTGAGGGCGAGGGGCTGTTCCTGAAGGTGCCGATCCATGGCTTCGAGGTATCTGCGGTGAACACAGGCGTCCCGCATGCTGTGATATTCGTCGATGATCTCGATCTTCCTGTGGAGCAGATGGCCCCGAAGATCAGACACAGCAGATGCTTCCCTGATGGGGCGAATGTGAACTTTGTGAGGGTGGGGGATCATCTGGAGGTCAGAACCTTCGAGCGGGGGGTCGAGGCCGAGACGCTATCATGCGGCACTGGCTCTGTGGCAGCAGCTGCAGTCGCCCGCAGGCTTGGCCTCGTGGGCGATTCGGTTGAGGTAAGGACAAGGGGCGGGCCGCTGCTCATTTCGTTTGTGGGGGAGAATTCATTCATGGAGGGCCCGGCTGTGACCGTGTGCAGGGGCGTCATCTCCAGTGAGATACTGTAGATCCACGGGAGCTATCGACCCCGGGGATGTGATGGGAATCATCTCAGTCGCGTGGCAAGCTCATCTGATGTTGCCCACGACCGCGCTGGCTCTTCTCCAGTCGCCGTCCAGAAGCGCGGCCCTGTAGCCCATCAGCCTCAGGCAGTAGTACATGATGCTCGCATCCGGCAAATCCCCGTACACGATCTGCATTCTTCCTCTGTCAAGGCCGCGGGCTGAGAATATCGATTCCAGTGATGCCGCGTCCTTGACGCTCCCGTCTGAGATCACCGTCGAGACCGGTATCTGTATCGCTCCTCGAATCCTGGATCTGCCGAAGTCTGCAAAGCTCTCCCGGCTGTCTATGATCTGAGCCTCTGCGATCAGATCTTCGAGATCCTCTGGCTTTATGAGGAGATCCTCGTTGATGTTCTCGCTGTAATCAGATGCTGGCATCGATGGGGAGTTCTGAACCAGTGCTCTGCCTGTCTTCACCCATCCGTCGACTCCGCCGTTCAGGAGGCTGACTTTTCTGTGGCCGATATACTCGAGAGCCCAGAAGAGGTATGATGCGTCTGCCACCTCTCCGTAAACCACGATTCTGTCTGTGTTGTTCACGCCATTCGCCCTCAACGCGTCGACGAGCGCAGATGCATTTATGGACTCTCCAGATCTCAGAGATCTCCACCAGATGTTCCTGGCCCCTGGTATATGCCCCCTTGCATACTCCTCAGGGGAGCGGGAATCGATGGGCACTGCACCTGCAAGATCCCCCGCGTCTGCTGCGATCTCCTGGACATCATAGCTCTTCTCTGCGCTCTTGACCTTAAGCGTCTCGTTCTGCTCTGGAGTCTGCCTGAGCGCGGGTGGGAGCTGCGATTGCGAGTACGCCTCCTTCTGCCTGTACCAGCCCTCCAGATTCGTCCAGTCAGGGCATGTGGGGCAGAAGGAGCCATCCTCCGTGCCAGCCAGAGCGCCGAAGAGCGCTGGGAGGAGGAGCATGATGAGAACTGATATGATCAGGCGCATTGGCAATTACTCTGCATTATCTCATAAAAGATTTACCCAGCAGCTTAGAGAGGAACAGCGAAGGCACGCTCCGCTCCAGCTCGATAATCTGGTTAACAATTCTATCGTCATCTATCGACTATCACTGTGCTGACGCAGTGAATGCGGGTGGAGTCCACCGACTGTCGAGGCTATTTTGGTCGATGCTGTGGGCGCAGGGATCGCGGAGGCACAGCCGGGGGAACAGCCCGGTTCCTGAGCACGCCTATTCCCGCTATCTCAACCTCAACGATGTCGCCGCTCTTGAGCATTCCAACCCCTGGAGGCGTGCCGGTTGCTATGATGTCTCCTGGCTCCAGGGTCATTATCGAGCTGACGAACTCGATCAGCTCTGCGACCCCGAATATGAGATCTGAGGTGCTGGACCTCTGTCTCGTCTCCCCATTGACCCTGGTGGCTATACTGAGGTCTTCTGCATCCTCAACGCTCATCTGAGCCACCCATGGCCCCACAGGGGCGAATGTATCGAAGCTCTTCGACCTCGTCCACTGGCCGTCCTTCTGCTGGAGATCGCGGGCTGTGACATCATTGAAGCATGTGTATCCCAGAATGTAATCATCAGCCTCATCTGCCGATATCCCCCTGCATCTCTTCGAGATCACAACCGCAAGCTCGCCCTCGTAGTCGACGCGACTGCTCCTCTCCGGCAGGATTATGTCGTCGTTGTGGCCAACAACAGCTGATGGCGGCTTCAGAAAGATTATCGGCTCATCTGGAAGAGCCATCCTGAGCTCCCGCGCGTGCTCCACGTAGTTCAGACCGACACAGACAACCTTTGTGGGAACCGATGGCGGGAGAAGCCTCACATCCTTCAGCTCGTATGAATCACCATCTGATACAATGCGGTCACCATCAACATGACCGTTCAGCACACGATCCCCGTATATGAAACGCGCGATCATGACAGAACCTCTAGTAGCAGCTCTCCCTCATCCCAGACGGCCCGCGCCTGTACCTCCCGAACTCGCTTTCGAGCAGCCTGTCTCCGGTGATCACCGGCCCCTCCACGCATACCCTTATGCCCTCAGGATCAAGGCAGCATGATCCGCATATCCCCACCGCGCATTTGAAGTACCGGTTGATGCTCGCCTGGATCCTCGATGCGTCCTCTCTCCATCTCCTTATTATATCGATCATCATCATCTCAGGGCCGCAGAGGTATATCTGGTTGTAATCCTCAGGATCGATCTCGCTCAGGCCTGCTGAGGCCCTCCCCTTTATACCGGCGCTACCGTCGTCTGTGGTGAGTATCACATCTCCAAGCCGCCTGAACCGATCCAGGAATATGATGTCCTCCCTGCATCTGAACCCTATCAGGGAGGTCACATCGATCCCCCTAGCCTTTGCATCCTCCCCGAGAAATGCGAGCGGGGCCACACCGACCCCACCTCCTATGAGCAGGATGTTCTCGCCGATGAGCCTGAAGCCGTTTCCCAGCGGGCCCCTGCTGCCCACGCTCTCCCCCGGCCTGAGAGCGCAGAGCGCTCTCGTCGCATCGCCAACCGCGTGGACTGTGATTGAGTCCGGGGCGGAGAAGCTCATCGGTATCTCGTCCACCCCCCTCACCCAAACCATGATGTACTGCCCAGGCGTGGGGTCGAGCGATCTGTCGAAGCGTATCGTGCTGACAGATGCCGTCTCGCGTATCACATCTTTTATAACAAGATTCGCCGGCCTGAACCTCATCCCAGCCTCCGTGCGATTCCGCGTATATCCTCCAGGCTCCATCCCTTTCTCTCGAGGAACCTGGAGATCCCATTCGTGATATCCCCTATGACCTCAAGCCCTCCCATGAGCGCTGTTCCGATCTGGACGCCAGCGGCTCCGGCCATGATCATCTCAACAGCATCCTGCCAGCATGAGACGCCGCCCACCCCTATTACAGGAATCTCAAGAGCGCCGGAGAGCTCGTAGACACATCTGAGGGCAACAGGCTTGATCGCAGGACCTGAGAGGCCGCCGATCACGTTGCCCAGTATGGGGTATCCGGATTCGACATCTATCGCCATCGCCTTCAGGGTGTTTATGGCGACGACTGCGTCCGCACCCCCGCGCTGCGCAGCAAGCCCGAGAACTCTTATGTCAGTCACATTGGGTGTTAGCTTGACCCAGACAGGTACGCTGACAGCCCTCTTCACAGCTCTTGTGATCTCCTCGACGTTCCCGGGATCGCAGCCTATCTCCATCCCGTAGCCCTTCGCATGCGGGCACGAGAGGTTCAGCTCGAAGCCATCCGCATCTAATGCAGATGCGACCTCTGCAAACTCCTCCGGGGATGAGCCGAAGATGCTAGCAACCACCGGCACGCCGCCCCCCCTCGCGGTATCGATCTCCTCCTGGAATGCCCTGTAAGACGGATTCGGGAGGCCCATCGCGTTTATGAGGCCGACGCCAAGCCTGACAACCGTCGGCCCATGGTGGCCGTCCCTGGGCTCCGCCCCGATTGATTTTGTCACCACAGCCCCTGCGCCTGCGAGCGCGACCCTGCGCATTGATGCGCCTGTAGTTCCAAGAATGCCGGCCGCGAGCATCAGAGGATTTTTAAGCCTCAGGCCGCCAACATCTCCCGAGAGGGATGACATGCGGGGGAGATCCTCCTCCGCAGATAAAAGGTTTCTCAGCCTCCCTGGAAGAGACCCAGATGCTCGCTCTCCACGATCCTGCTCAGGGATTCGGGCGTGATTTCCGTTATCGGATAGTATTTGCCGCCTGCCGCCTCTGCAAGGTCTCTGCAGTATCCCAGCCTCATCTCCATGAATGATGATCCCACGATCTCTGTGTCTATGACCACGGTGTGGACCCCGAGCCTTCTCGCCTCCTCAGCGAGCTGAACGATCTCCTTCTTCGGATTGTCTGATACAGATACATTCGCCCGGCCATCGGAGATGAGCACCATCATCGGCCTGGTCTCCCTGTTCTTTATAATCTCTCCCTGTATGACCCTGAGCGCCTTTGAGAGGCCTGCAGATAGCGGAGTCCTCCCGCCGGTCGGAAGCTCTGCGAGTCGTTTCAGTGCGAGATCCACGCTTGAGCACGGTGGCAGGAGCAGATCTGCATCCTTACCCCTGAATGCAACCATCCCTATCCTGTCCCTCTTCTGGTAGGAGTCCATGAGGAGCGAGAGCACAGCGCCCTTGGCGCTCTCCATCCGTCTCATCGCGCCCATTGAGCCGCTCGCATCGACGACGAAAAGGACTGTGGCGGATGTCTTTCTGACCCTCTCCTTCTCTCTTATGTCCTGGGGGAGGATGCTCACCGCGAACTTTCTTTCACGAAGGTGCTGGTAGGGCGCGGCTGCCCTGATCGTCGCATCGAACGCGATATCTCTGCCGTCCACAGGAAGCTTCGATCTGAGGTACCTGCCGGATCTGCGCATGCTCAGGCTGCTCACCCTTCTCCCTCTCGGCATCCTTCTCAGCACCCTGTCACGCCTCAGGCTGTCTCTGATATGCTTCACGTCTATCGGCGAGCCTATCTCGAAGACCCTCTCATCAGAGCTCGATTTTGCCTCTCCTCCAGGGGTATCAGAGCGCTCCTGCTCTCTTTCATGATGGTGCTCATGCTGATGTTTCTGCTGCTTCTGCTCCTGGTGCTTTGCGATCGCCTGCTCGAGCTTCTCCTGGGCCATCGATGGAGGCTCGAACGGTCTGCTCCTCATCCTGTGGGGCAGCGCCAGCATCATCGCTCTCCTGACATCCTCCTCTGTGACATCGCTCCTCCCCTCAAAAGCAGCTATGGTCCTGGCAGTTCTGGCTGTGACTATCTCAGCTCTGTGAGTCCTCACGCCCATCTCGATGCACGTCTGGGCTATGAGCCTGAGGAGGGAGTCGTCCATCACAACCCCCGGAAGCATCTGCTTCGCCCGGCGGATCCTCTCCCGCAGGAGGTTCTGCTCATCGCTCCACTCCGAGATGAACCCCTCCGGATCGGATTCAAACCGCTCAGCCCTCTTTGCGATCTCAACCCTGAGATCAACATCTGAGATCACCTCGACGTTGACCTGGAGGCCGAAGCGGTCGAGAAGCTGCGGGCGCAGCTCACCTTCCTCCGGGTTCATCGTGCCGACGAGCATGAATCTCGAGGGATGTGCAACCGAGACTCCCTCCCTCTCGACGATGTTCACCCCCATGGCTGCAGCATCGAGAAGAACATCAGCGACATGGTCGTCCAGGAGGTTCACCTCGTCTATGTAGAGAATGCCCCTGTTCGCTGCAGCAAGTATCCCCGGCTCCAGCGCCTTTATCCCATCCTTTATAGCGCGCTCCACATCCAGAGAGCCGACGACCCTGTCCTCTGTGGCCCCAAGCGGGAGGTCCACGACGGGCATCCTTCTCATGAGAACCTGCAGATCGCCATCCTGGCTCTTCTGGTAGCAGATATCACACATCTCATCCTCGCTGAAGGGATTGCAGTTGAACGGGCAGCCATCAACGACCGGAATTTCATCGAGAAGATCTGCGAGGGCGCGAACAGCAGTCGATTTCGCGGTGCCCTTGTCGCCCCTTATTAGAACGCCGCCTATTCTAGGGTTAATGGCGTTGAGCACAAGGGCCAGCTTCATCATGTCCTGGCCGACGATTGATGTGAACGGAATCGTACGCCTCTTGAGATGGTGCATCTTCATACCTCTTTGAGGTTTGCTCATATCATGTCATATAAGTAGCTTTTTAGTATCAGTCTGTTGAACCAATCTCAAATTACAGATTAATAAATAAATCTGCTAAAAGATCAATCAGAGAGCGAGCCAGAGCAGCTCATCAGGTGCAGGGTTGAAGCTGTTTGTGGTCAGAATCGTTGATCAGATAATAATTAAATATTACTTGATGTTACTAATTTTGAAATCAATAGATTTAAGTTAGACGCAGGTGATAAAAATGCATAAAGGATCTGTGGTTGCGGCCCTTCTATGCCTTGTGCTGGCTGTATCTTCTGCCTGCTGCGGAGAGGTCACAATCAAGGACGATCTGGGGCGGGAGGTTAAGATCAACTCCCCAAGCGAGCGTGTGGTTTTCATGATGGAAAACGCGCTCAAAACATACTATGCTGTAGGAGATCCCCAGAACATAGTGGCCCTTAAGGACGATAAATGGATGCGAAAGCTGCTTGAGGATATATTCCCGGTTATCGATCCAGACTTCGAGAAGAAGCTCACCGTCAGCGTGACAGGCGGCAGTGTCGATCTCGAATCCCTGGCCAAGGCGAATCCAGATCTCGTGGTTCTCTGGGCCACCACCCCTGACGATGCCAACATTAAAGCGATCGAGGAGACTCTTGGTGTGCCGGTCTTTGCGATATTCGTCAGATCAATCGATGATGTGATCCACCAGGTCGATACAATGGGAGTTATATCTGACAGAATGGAGCGGGCTGCAGAGGTCAAGGGAATAATGCATGATTACATGAACATAACAACCAATGTGACCAGCAGCATCCCGGAGAGCGAGAGGCCCAAGGTTTACTGGATGTGGACAGATGTTCTCGGGACAGCGGGGGTTAAGAGCGGGATAAACGATCTAATAGAGCTTGCTGGTGGTGTCAATGTGATGAAGTTCTCTGAGAACGAGACCGCCATGATGATGGAGCATCCTGTCGTAAATCTGGAGATGCTTATAAAGCTCAATCCCGATGTGATATACATGTGGTATAACGAGAATCTCGATCCTGAGGATATTCTGACTGGTGAGGATTTCAAGGGCTGGAAGGATATTAATGCCGTGAAGAACGGCCGTGTCTACGAGATCAGGAATCCGTATCTCTTCGATGCGTTCTCTCCACGCATGCCGCTGGCGTTACTGCATGTGGCAATGGATCTCCATCCAGATAGATTTAAGGATGTGGATATGAACAAGACTATAGATGACTTCCATGTGGAGATGTGGGGTGTGCACTACCCAAGCATGGAAAAGGCATGACGGTCGGTAGCCAGATGCCATATAAAAAATATATTTATATTTTTCTATTAATCTCGCCTCTGATCGCGATGGTCCTCTCGCTTTTGATAGGAAAATTCGCGATCGCGCCAGGTGATGTCATTCGTCTGGTGATATTCAACCTCCTGGCTGCTGAGACATCATATCCAGGTGTATATCACACTGTGATATTTGAGGTCCGCCTCCCGCGCATCTTTCTCGGAATGCTGGTCGGAGCGTCGCTCTCCGTAGCTGGTGCAGCATTTCAGGGTATTTTCAGGAACCCCCTGGTAAGCCCGTACATACTGGGACTCTCATCGGGTGCTGCATTTGGAGCAGCTCTCGCTCTCGCTGTCGCCCCTCAGTTCCCCGTCCAGATCTCAGCTCTCTTCTTCAGTCTGGTTGCAGTTGGATTTGCATACTACATAGCCACATCCCGCGGGAGCACTCCTATAATCTCCCTGCTGCTTGCAGGTGTTATCGTCTCAGCGGTCTTCGACTCTCTGCTTTCAATCATCCAGATGGCTGTGAATGAAAGGGCCCTCCAGAGCATAGTCTACTGGCTCATGGGAAGCCTCGCAGCCGCGAGCTGGTCCAAGATCTACAGCGCACTTCCTATGTCTCTGCTCGGATGTGCTGTGATATTTCTGCTCCGGTGGAGGCTCAACGTCCTGGCCATGGGGGACGAGGAGGCCAGGTCTGTGGGCATGAATCCCGAGCTCTACAAGGCCGTATTTGTCGTAGCAGCTTCTCTCGCCGCGTCATCTGTTGTCTCAGTCGTTGGGATAATCGGCTTTGTTGGGCTTGTGATCCCGCACATGATCAGAATGATCTTCGGTCCGGACCACACGCACCTTATTCCGCTATGCATAACATTCGGGGCTGCATTTATGGTTCTCGTTGATGTCATTGCGCGCGTTGGAATGGGCTTTGAGGTTCCAGTGGGAGTGATCACCACTCTGATAGGTGCACCGTTCTTTGCATATCTGCTCAGAAGCACTCGCAGCGGAGGATGGGAATGATCTCTGATACGGGAATCCTGATCGATGGCATATCGCTGAGCTACAACGGCAGGTCTGTGCTCAACAACATATGCATGGAGTTCGAAAAGGGAAGGGTGATAACCCTCCTTGGGCCCAATGGATGTGGCAAGACGACTTTGCTTAAGATAATCAATGGGCTGCTGCCGCCAACAAGTGGACGGGTCTATGTGGATTGCAGGGACACCAGATCCATGGGGCCCAGAGAAATTGCAAAGCTCATGGGGCATGTGCCGCAGGCACAGAGGTCGACCTTTCCATTCACGGTTCTTGATGTCGTGCTGACAGGCAGGTTTTCCTACATCTCTCCTTTATCAAAGCCAGGCAAGCGCGATCTGGAGAAGGCATACAGGGCTCTGGAGATGGTTGGAGCTCTCCACATTGCAGATCGTCCATACAACCAGGTCAGCGGGGGCGAGCGCCAGCTTGCTATGATCGCAAGGGCGCTAGCGCAGGAGCCGTCGTTTTTGCTGCTCGATGAGCCCACCTCTTACCTAGATTTCAGGAACCAGATCAGGATCCTGAAGACCGTGAGGAGGTTTGCTGAAAGCGGGCTGATGACTGTTGTGATGTCACTTCACGATCCAAATCATGCGCTCATGTTCTCTGACAAGATAGTCCTGATGAGAAAGATCGGTGACGGCCTCTCCGAAATGAAGAACATCATCGCTATGGGCGCACCTGAAGATGTCATGACGTCAGAGAACATTAGAGCAGCGTATGGGATCGACGTCGAGATGCTTGAGGTAAAAGGCAGAAGGCTTCTGTTACCTAAATGAAAATTGTGGAGCATAAAGCAGCATATCATTCAGCCAACAGAACCCTGATCAAGCACGCCTATGCCAGCTCATTGTGTGCTTTGAACATATTTTGATGTAATCTATATATCCAAAGATCAAAACTATATTCTATTTCGATCAGAATTATATACTCTGACACAAATCGATGTGCGGAGGTATCTGAATGAAGATTGTAGTATATACTTCCGCAATGCTGAGCCTCATGGTCGTGCTCACGTGCTTGAGTATCAGCAGCGCAGATGGATCTGAGATGATGGATTCTCACAGGGCCAAGAATGTGATTTTGATGATAGGCGATGGTATGGGGATCGCTCAGGAGACGATGGCCAGAATTGATAAGGCCGGATGGAACCTCCCGAGATATGCAGATACCCGGCTCTACATGGACGGCATGGATCACACCGGATTTCTCAGGACATTCAGTGCCAACTCCTTTGTGACAGACTCCGCCCCGGCATCAACAGCAATGGCGACAGGCCATAAGACCAACAATGGTGTTATCGGTCAGGATGCCACTGCCATTCCTGGTCTCAGAGACGGAAGAAACCTCACAACGATTCTTGAGCTTGCTGAGAAAGCAGGGCTGTCAACAGGTTTGGTCACCACAACCAGGATAACTCATGCAACTCCCGCGGCGTTTTACGCGCATGTGGACAACAGAGACAACGAGAGCGAGATCGCGGAGCAGCTTCTGACAAGCGGAGTGGAGGTGGCGCTCGGTGGAGGGCTTGGCTATTTCATCCCCACGGACTCTATCAGCCCGCTGGGCGGGAAGGGGAAGAGAGCAGACGGCAGGAATCTCCTGGAGAATGCAACCTCAATGGGTTACATGTTTGTGTACAATGGGACGGCCTTCAGAGAGCTGGATATCAATGCCACAGAGAAGCTTCTGGGGCTCTTTGAGAACTCGCATATGGAGTACGAGCTGATTAGGGCGAAATCTTCTGATCCGGATCCCAGCTTGGCTGAGATGACCGAGAAGGCGATCTCTCTGCTATCAAAGAATCAGAAGGGCTTCTTCCTTATGGTGGAGGGTGGTAGGATAGATCACGCCTGTCACGAGAGGAGCCTCGAGAACGCCACGATGGACACCCTGGCATTTGACCTGGCTGTGGGAAAGGCGCTTGATTTTGCGCGGAGAAACAACGATACTCTGGTGATTGTAACTGCAGATCATGAGTGCGGAGGTCTAGTCATCCAGCCGGAGAATCTGGAGTCGTATGAGGGCGGCAGCGTCATGCCGGTCTTTGGCTCAGGTACTGTGGAGATCAGGAGCCCGAGATGTGATTTTCTTGTCGAGATGGAGGAGGCCACACATACAGGAACAGATGTCACCATCAGGGCCACAGGTCCTGGCGCGAGCTCTGTGTATGGATTGATGGACAACACCCAGGTATTCTCGGTGGTTAAAGAGGCTCTCGGCCTCTGATTATTTCTATGTAGGTGTCAGGAATGTCCGGATCTGAATGGATTCTGTACAACAACACAATAGATGATCAGATCGAGTACGAGAGATGCCTCGAAGAGCTGTACACTGCTGGATTGAGATCACGCGTGATGAGATACCTTGTGCTCAGGTGTAGCATCTGCCCTGCATCTGCCCTCTTGCTGAAGGTGCAGCGACATACTGAGGAGGGGAGATTCTGGTCTCGGCTATAGTTCTGGTCAGGGCAGTCCCCTGTCAGGAGTCCATGGCATATAATTCCATAAAAGCCATGGGGGGCATAAAGAAGCTTTACACTCTCTTTGGCGACTACGACTTTCTGGTGATAGTTGATACAATGGATCAGGCTTTGCTGAAGAGAACCGTGAGAGAGATCGAGATGCTGAACAGCGTGATATCAGTCTATGTTCTGCTGTCCGACGCTGCCAGGACGCATCTCTGTTTCGAGAACCGGGCAGCCAAGGATGTCAGTGTCAGTGACTTACAGTAAGATCAAAGTTATATTAAAAGCTAAGATTGATAGACTTTCTCGAATCCAGTAACGTTTAAATAATACTTTATCTCATGAAATGTAAAAAATGTATTAAAAAGAGGGAGGGTATAAATGAATCGTCTGAAAAACATGATGGTTGTGCTCTCTTTGGTATTATTCTTTGTACTTGGGATCTCATCTGCCGGTCCCTGGGATCTCAACCCCGGAAAGGAGGCTCTGAAGCACACTCATCACTCGGAGGGCGATGTGACCGGCGAGGGATTTGTCATGGTGTACCAGAACATCAACACCAACAACCTATCCACGCTCGAGTACATGCACGGCAGCGGATTTTTTGACATGGCGGATATAATAGACTCTGCGCAGAAGACAGGGCATGTAGGCTCTTACTACTATTATCAAACTCTGTCTGATGGAAAGATTGTGCCTGAGTGGAAACAGCAGTGGACTGGCGCGAACAGCGTGATCAAGCTGACCAGGCAGAGCGATATGACGCAGTCGCCCATGACATTCTCCTACGGAACAGGATGGTATTCGTCTCACCCGATAACATACAACTCATTGTTGAAAGACAGGACCGTCGCGAAGAGCTACCAGGAGGGGAGCATGATGCTCCACCAGGTCGAGTATGCGAGGGGCCTTGTGGGGGACATGGCTGTTGAGCTGAACTGCACCGGACCCACGGAGACGAAGGACGGATACGGGCTTGCGAGCATGAAGCTCGAGGACAAGGTTGTCCAGGGTACTGTGCATATAGCAGAGATCCTCACAAATCCACAGGAGTTGAATTACGACAGCAAGACCAAGAAGTATGTGCCAAAGAAATCAAGCAAGGTTCTGGGCGTGAAGGGCGAGCTTATCGAGATCGATGAGAACTACATCGGCAACTTCGACATACAGAGAAATATGAAGCTGGAGGTCACGAAACCCAAGATGGTGACGATGGAGGACTGGCTCCCGTGCTGCATGGGCGGGTTCTTCGACGTCCCTGATTACAGCAAGGCTAACAAGGGCCAGATTGGGATCTTCGACTGCACGTGCAGGAACACATCCATAAGCACATTCAAGCCTGCCTGGAACGGCACACTCGCACAGTTCCCGACAGGCAATTATCAGTATATCCCGTAAAGGGATATCAATTTATTTTTAATTAACACAAAATACAAAATGCTTATTAACTTAAACGGCGTATGGCGTGATAAGTGATAATAATATCAAATCAAGGGGATATTGTTATGATCAAATGGGTCATATATTCAGTAATGCTGCTATTAATTGCTACAACGTTTTGCGCAAGCGCTGAGTATCCCATGACGATCACGGACTCCGCAGGGCGAGAGGTCACAATCCAGATGCCCGTTGAGAGGATCATAGTGATGAACTCAGACGCGGCAGAGGCTGTGACAGTTCTTGGTGCGGCTGATAGGATCGTTGGGATATCGGACAGCGTGAAGAACAAGGCATACTACTTCCCGGCGCTGAAAAGCAAGCAGAATGTGGGCAAGTGGAACGAGCCTGACTATGAGATGATCGGGGAGATCGCGAGGAGTGGGGATAAGATCGTACCGAACATAATCGTCATAAGCTACACGTATCCCGATAAACCATATGGCATCATCGAGGTTGCGAAGAAGCTGGAGCCATTCACAGGGATAACAGCCATCGGCCTGGACTTTTACAAGCCGGAGAACATGACCAGGGAGATCGAGATCCTGGGCAGGATCCTGGGAAAGGAGGCTGAGGCACAGAGGTTCATAGAGTGGTATGAGGAGAAGCAGGCAGATGTTGAGAATGCGGTCTCTGGAAAGAACGTGCCCAAGGTATATGTTGAATGGAGCTCGAAGGGCGGGGAGCTCACAACGATGGGCACAGGCTCCGGCGCGGCGCAGCTTGTATCGATGGCGAGGGGCTACAGCATAGCGAAGGATCTTAAGGATGCGTATCCCAAGGTGGGATGGGAGTGGGTCATCTCGAAGAACCCGGATGTCATAATAAAGAGATCGACATCCACAGCGCTTGGCTGGGAGAGACCACCATCTACCGACTCTGTGAACCTCGAGACCACGCTCAACGAGCTCCTCGGAAGGAGCGGCGCTCAGAGCGTAAACGCAGTCAAGAACCGGAAGGTCTACGTGGTCAACTGGGAGATCATGGCAGGCCTCGATGATGTCGTCGGTCTCACGTATCTTGCGAAGATCCTGCACCCCGAGGTGAACCTCGATCCTGAGAGCGTGTACAGGGAATACCTCCAGTTCCTCGGGGTCAAATATCCAGAGGACAAGATATTCGTGTACCCTGAGATCTAGCCATCGAGGGAAATAAACGTGGATTGCAAGATGAGCACCGCGTCTGAGGTCACTTCGCTCAAGGAGGAGTACACAAGGTTCGTGGGGAGAAAGCTGCTGTTCATGGCAGCTGTCTCCCTGTGTATAATCATAGTGGCCGGGGTCTCAGCTACGCTCGGCTCTGCAAACCTCTCCGTGTGGGAGGTCTACAGCGCGATACTGGCGAGGGCGTTTCCCGGGCATTTCCAGACGACGTGGTTTGCTGAGACGATCGTATGGGGGCTGAGGCTTCACAGGATCCTGATGGGGATTGTTGTAGGCGCTGGCCTCGGGATAGCCGGGGCTGTTATGCAGGGGATCCTGAAGAATCCCCTGGCGAGCCCGTTCACCCTGGGTATCTCATCGGCGGCGAGCTTCGGCGCGGCGCTCGCCATAATACTGGGAGCTGGTTTTGCAGGCGGCGAGTATCTCATAATAGGAAACACGTTTGTCTTCACGCTCCTAGCAACCTTTGCGGTTTATGGCCTTGCCAAATACAAGGGGGTAACGCCGGAGACGATGATCCTCGCGGGAATAGCGATCATGTACTTCTTCTCAGCAATGACATCTTTCCTCCAGTACGTCGGCAGGGCTGAGCAGGTCCAGGAGGTCGTATTCTGGATGATGGGATCGCTCGGGCGATCCTCCTGGGAGAAGGTCTACGCATCAACAATCATGATTCTCATCTGTTTGCCATACATAATCCTGAAGTCGTGGGATATCAACGCGATAGGCGCCGGCGATGAGACCGCGGCGAGCCTGGGTGTAAATGTGGAGAGGACTCGTGTCATATCCATGACCTTCGCCTCGCTCATAACAGCGAGCGTGATCTGCTTCACCGGGACCATCGGTTTCATAGGTCTCGTGGCACCTCACATGACCAGAATGATCATAGGCGGGGATCACAGGTTTCTGATCCCTGGATCCGCGCTGATGGGTGCTCTGATACTCCTGGCCGCGGACACCCTTGCGAGGACGATACTGGCGCCTGTCATACTTCCCGTGGGGATAATGACATCCTTCCTGGGGGTGCCGTTCTTCGTGTATCTGTTTTTGAAAAGGAGGAAGGAGTTTTGGTGAAGATCACAATCAATAACGTATCGTTCAGCTACGGGTCCTCAGTCATTCTCAACGATCTGAACATTGTGGTTGAGGACTCCGAGATTCTTGGGCTCGTCGGCCCGAACGGCTCCGGAAAGACCACTCTGATCAAGTGCATCGACAGAATACTGAAACCGAATGGCAGCATATTTCTGGATGGAAGGGATCTATCCTCGATGAGCAGGGGTGAGATCGCCAGGGAGATCGGTTACGTTCCCCAGTCTGGCAGCGGTGCGATGGGGACGACTGTGTTCGAGACGATACTCATGGGGAGAAGGCCTCACATCAGTTGGAGGGTCTCTGAGAGGGATCTAGATATCGTGAGCGATGTAATAGAGCTCCTCCATCTCGAAGATCTCGCAATGCGCGAGTTCGGCCAGCTCAGCGGCGGCCAGAGGCAGAAGGTCCTGATCGCGCGTGCCCTTGCGCAGGAGCCCTCTGTTCTGCTCTTAGATGAGCCTACCTCGAACCTCGACATGAAGCACCAGCTAGAGGTCATGGAGATAATCAGGGAGATGGTTCAGAAAAAGAACATCTCTGCTGTGATGGCAGTGCACGATCTAAACCTCGCTGCCAGGTTCGTCGATAAGCTCGCAATCCTCAAGAACGGCAGGATCTGGGCAGCGGGGGAGGCATCATCGCTACTAACGGCCGAGATAATAAGAGAGGTTTACGGCGTCGAGGCGGTGGTAATGCAGCTCGAGAGGCCGTTCGTGATACCGATACGCTCTCTCAACGGAGGCGTGGCATGCGACTGAGAGCTCTCACCTGGGCGAGTGACAAGGCGCTTCTGGTACAGGCAGGAGCAGAGCTAAACATCGATCTCAGGGTCTGGTCTGTTCAGGAGCTATCGGATCCAGGGGCTATGGAGGAGTGCAGGAGCTCGCTTAACGAAGCTGACCTCATCCTCGTCCATCCGACACATGATGGGATGTTTGATGATCTCCTGAACATCAATAAGCCGATCATCTCATTCGGCTTCGATCCATCACTCTGGACTTACTCGCGTTGTGTCTCTCCAAAGGTCGTGGCCACTGTGAACACGTATGTGGTCTACGGCGGGCTTGAGAACATCAAGAACATGCTCCTCTACATAGGCAGAGAGGTTCTCGGCCTCGATCTTTCCTGCAGAGAGCCGCAGGAGACGCTATGGCAGGGGATATACCATCCAGATGCTGAGAGGGCGTTCGAGACGGTCGAGGAGTACCTGGAGTGGAGGCCTTTCAGACATAAACACACGATAGGAATACTGTTTTTCAGGACATACTGGGCCAACAGGGACCTGGAGATCGTCGACGGTCTCATAAGAGCGCTGGAGAGAGAGTTCAACGTCATAGCTGCATTCGGGCTCGGGAGCGTCGGCTCAAGGCAGACAAACGCGAAGCAGATAGATCAGGTCGTGAGAGAGTTCTTCTCAGGACGTGTGGAGCTTATAATCAACCTCCAGTCTGTTTTCCATGCTGGAAGTGTTGAGGTATCCATAAACTCGCTGAAGGAGCTCGATATCCCGGTCATACATCCTCTGACGCTCTATCACAAGACAGAGGATGAGTGGAAGACGGATTTCAGAGGCATGGATCCGAGCGAGATCGGCTGGTCCATAGCTCTGCCTGAGTTCGAGGGTCTGATAGAGAACATAGCCGTAGGCGTTGCAGAGAGAAAGGATATGTGGGGGGATGAGGTCGAGACGCACCGGCCCATCGGAGAGCGGGTAGAAAGGCTGGTTAACAGGATCCGCGCCTGGATCAGGCTGAGATCGAAGCCCAGGGCTGAGAGGAGGATTGCGTTCGTGCTCCACAACAGCCCGTGCGCATCGGTCGAGGCCACTGTGGGTGCGGCTGCGCATCTCGACACTCTCGAGAGCGTGGCGAGGATAATGTCAAGGCTCTCGGAGCTCGGATACCAGCTCGACACATTCCCGGGGAACGGGAAGGAGCTGATCGAGGATATCCTGAACCACAAGGCGATATCCGAGTTCAGGTGGACGACCGTCAGTGAGATCGTGAGCAAGGGTGGAGCTCTGGCCCTTGTGGATCCTTATGATTATGAGAGGTGGTTCAATGGTCTTCCAGAGGAGAGCAGATCAAGGATATGCCAGGCATGGGGGAGGCCGCCGGGCGAGCCCAGAGATGGTCTGCCTGCGCCGATGCTCCACGAAGGGAAGATCGTCGTCACAGGTCGCAGGTACGGGAATGTTGTGGTCTGCGTCCAGCCGAAGAGGGGATGTGCCGGAGCGAGATGCGACGGCCAGGCGTGCAGGATACTCCACGATCCTGAGACCCCGCCTACACATCAGTATCTTGCAACCTACAAGTACCTGGAGAGGGATTTCGGCGCAGACGTCATAATTCACGTCGGGACGCACGGCAACCTGGAGTTCCTCCCAGGCAAGTCCGTGGCTTTATCCGAGAACTGCTTCCCTGATATCGCCATAGGCGATCTGCCCCATCTCTACATCTACAACTCGGACAACCCTGCAGAGGGGACTGTGGCGAAGCGCAGGAGCTACGCTGTGACCGTGGATCACATGCAGACCGTGATGACCACTGCTGGACTCTATGGCGAGCTCAAGGAGCTGGATGATAGAATAGATGAGTACAGGCGCGCGGAAGATCACGGAAGAAGGCATGCTCTGAAACACATAATCCTGGAGCTCCTGGAGAGGTCCAATCTCGCAGAGGAGCTTAAAGTGGATCTTGATAAAGATAATTTTGAGTATATTCTTGAGAGAGCGCATGCGAAGCTATCCGAGATATACAGCTCGTACATCCCGGATGGAATGCACATCTTTGGGGAGGTTCCCCAGGGCGATAAGAGAGTGGAGATGGTGAGCGCCATCTTGAAACCTCTGGTTCGAGGCTCAGCAGATCTAAGGGATACGGTCAGGGCTGTTCTCAGCGGAGAGGATGCTGATCCGGAGATAAAGGAGCTCATCGATGATATAGCCCGTAGGATGGACGGGTCTGATGAGATGGGGAGTCTGATGCACGCGATCGATGGCGGTTTTGTCCGTCCAGGGCCATCGGGTCTGATCACCAGAGGAAAACCAGAGGTCCTGCCGACCGGCAGGAACATGTACTCCCTGGATCCGGGGAACATCCCGACTCAGGCAGCAGCGCTGATAGGAAAACAGCTCGCAGAGAAGCTCCTGGAGCGGTACAGGAAAGAGCACGAAAGATGGCCTGAGAACGTGGCGATGTACTGGATGGCCAGCGATATAATGTGGGCTGACGGTGAGCAGCTCGCGCAGATGTTTTATCTTCTTGGCGTCGAGCCCACCTGGAAGGGAGGGAGGCTCAGCGGCTACAGGATAATTCCTCTTGAGGATCTCGGAAGGCCTCGAATAGACCTCACAGTTCGCGTCTCAGGCATCACAAGAGACTGTTTCATGGGCTGCATAGAGCTTCTCGATTCGGCTATACAGGACGTCGCAGCTCTGGACGAACCGCCTGAGATGAATTATGTGAGAAAGCATCTGATCGAGAGCGGGGATGCGAGAGCACTTAGGATCTTTGCGAGCCCGCCGGGGACTTACGGGAGTGGTGTGAATCTGGCAGTGTATGCATCAGCTTGGAAGGACGAGAAGGATCTGTCAGATGTATTCCTGCAGTGGAACAGCTACGCGTACGGGAAGAACCTGTTTGGAGATCCTGCGCCGAGATCGCTGAAGGAGATGCTCAGGACCGTCGATGCTGCGTTCAACAAGACCGTCACCGATGAGTACGATCTTCTCGGATGCTGCTGCTACTTCGGAACATACGGCGGGTTGACGAACGCCGCGGAGACCCTCTCGGGTCACAGGATCTCCACATACTACGGCGACACAAGGGACAGCGAGATGGTGGAGATAAGAACTCTCGCAGATGAGATCAGATGGGTTGTGAGAACAAAGCTGCTTAATCCTAAATGGATCGAGGGGATGAAGCGTCACGGCTACAAGGGCGCCGGCGATATCTCGAAGAGGGTCGGCAGGGTCTACGGCTGGGAGGCCACGACGAAAGAGGTTGATGACTGGGTATTCGATGATATAGCGAAGACGTTCGTGCTCGATGAGGAGATGCGCAGCTTCTTCGAGGAGAGCAACCCCTGGGCGCTCGAGGAGATCGGCAGGAGGCTGCTTGAGGCCCATCAGAGGGGGCTGTGGGATGCGGACCCAGAGGTTCTGGACTCGCTCAGATCCGCGTACCTGGAGATCGAGGGGTGGATCGAGGACAAGGTCGGAGGCGGCGGCTTCCAGGGCGGCTCGATAGATGTTATGACTATGAAGGATGTCGCAGAGTGGCGCGATAAGGCAGCTAGGATACTGCGGGAGGCTGGGGCGGAGTGAGGCCCAGCATCTGTGATCCGCCAGCAGATCCGGTTCGGGGCAATTCCACTAAGTGATTTGAACTCAAGGCAGCTCCTGACCTTAGACAACCTCTCTTCAGAGACGCAGCTGGCTGTCTCCGACAGGGAGCATCCCACTCAGGCGCGTAAGGCATCTCGACAATCTTAAATCCCTCGATTCTCAAGTTGATCAGAGGTCTTTGCGATGGAGAGCGGTAAGAAGGACCTGGAGGGGCTTTACGATCTGGCCATACCTCCGGGCATACCCGTGAGCGTCATAAGAGAGCTCGTGGAGAAGTTTGAGGTTGATCTTGTAAAGCGTAAGGCCAGAGTGGATGTGATCGGGGAGGTCGACGAGCGGGAGATACTCGTGCTGCGTGGCGATCTCGATACGATCAAGCAGGCAGAGAAGTACATGTTCGAGGCGCTGGACAGAAAGCTCGAGGAGTGGAAGAGGGACGAGAGGGGCGAGAGGTACAGAAAGATGTACAAGCCTCTCAGCAAGGAGGAGCGCGAGAAGAAGGCAGCAGAGGACGTCGGCGGGAGCGCTCTGGACTCAAGCAGTGGCATGATGCGCTGAAAGTGCATCCAGTGTGCATAGCGCTGAGGGTATCCTGCGTTGAACAATCTGCGTGTCATGCAGACGCAGGGCGCTCAGCTTCTCCACTCCGACAGCTCGAGATTCTGGATTTTCACATCATGCCCAGAGCTTTATGCATCTGCGGGATCACCATCGCCCTGTCTGCTCCCAGATGCCTGGCCGCGATGCCTTGGAGCGCAAGAAGCTTGAGCTCGCTCACACTCTGACCGGAGACCGGCTGTATCACGATGGCGTCCACAGATGGCATCTCACGGCAGATGCGCTCTAGCTCGTGCTCTGCTGTCTCAGGGAGCACAACAATCTTTGCTATTGTGTATATCCCATTCTCAGATGCGAGCCTGATGCAGGCAAGCTCATTCTCTACAAGACTCTCACACTGAGCCGCGCTGCATCGAACTGTGCCCGGCAGCTTCACATCAATTGCCGCGATATCGATGTGCTCCGCGATGCGCGAGAACATATCGAATGAGCAGCCATTAGTCTCCAGGTAGACAGTCATCCCCAGGCTCTTAAGCTCTCCTGCGAGGGTTTCCGTGAACCCAGGCTGCTCCAGCGGCTCCCCGCCGGTTATCGATACGCTGTGGACCTCTGGGGCTGCGTGGAGCTTCACGCACTCGATGACCAGATCCACGCTGAGAGGGTTCCGGATCTCGACAAACCTGCGCGAACCCGGCGCGGTCTCAAGCCTGCAGCTATCTGTGCGCCTCAGGTACGCCCCAGTATCGCAGTAGATGCACCCAAGGGAGCATCCGGAGAGCCTCACGAAAACCTGCCTGCGACCCAGAAGCGGCCCCTCACCCTGGAAGCTGGTGAAAATCTCTCCAAGAAAGCCGTCACTGCTGGTACTCTGTCGGGTCAGGGACCCCAGCCTCCATGAACCCTCTCCTGCGGTGCTGGCATGATTCACATATGCCGCAGTGGATCTCTCCATCAAGGTAGCAGGACCATGTTAGCTCCACGGGGGCTTTGATCTCGGCGCCGAGACGCACGATCTCCCTCTTCCGCATATCCACAAGCGGCGCCACAACCTTCGGCGGCCGGCTGAACGACGCGACAGCTCTTTCAAGAAGCGCATTGAAGCGCTCCACGAACTCCAGCCTGTTATCCGGGTATGACATCGCCTCCTCGGCATTGAACCCGACGTAGATGCTCTCAGCCCCAAGGTATTCAGCGTATGCTGCAGCCATCGAGAGCAGCACTGTGTTGCGGCAGTAAACCCATGTCGGCGGTGTGGAATCAGAATCGAGCGATACCTCCCCGCCTGTCGGTATCCTGGCGCCCTGGGTGGTCAGTGCCGAGAGGTTCCTGAACAGATCCACACGGGCGCGCATCATATCTGACGCGCCGATAGCATCTGCGATCCTCTCGACCGCCTCAATCTCCCGCCGCTCGGCCTGCTGTCCGTAGCTAATGTGTATCAGATAGACATCCATGCCGGATCTGCGCGCGATCGTGGCGGCGACGGTCGAGTCCAGGCCGCCGGAGCAGAGGCATACAGCTTTACTCATCCACCATCACCCACTTGTCGCGACCCTCCCAGAGCCTGACCGAGATCAGTGATGCCTTTCCAGATACACCCTCCACCCCCAGCTCCTCGCGCAGCCTTCTGTGTATGTGTGATGCGATCATCTCAGCGGTCGGATTCTGAAGAACGCTGTTGAGATCGTTATGATCCAGATCACCGATCACCCGGCCCACGATCTTTTTCAGCACGTAAAAATCAATGATCATGCCATCATCTCCAGGATCGCCATGAAGGACCACCTCCACCCTGTACGTGTGGCCATGAATCCGGGAGCATCTCCCCTCATGCATGGGGAGGTGGTGAGCCGCATCGAACTCCATCGATATGCCTATCTTCATTCGAGGCGTCCCCGCATCCTGTCTATCTCGTCGAGCTGATCGAGCATCTTTCTGAGGGCCGTGCGCACCGCATCTGAGAAGCTCACGAACTTCTTTCCGTCGCCCACGTGCCTGTTCACATCATCTATGATGTGCTGGGGGATCTCAACAGTGACCTTAGGCATGGTAATCCTCTGGTATTCCCTGAAGAATACTGGGATATGAAGTTATCCCCATCGGTGTGGGCTGAAGATAACCTCGAAATGCAGCCACGAAAAGCAGGTTACGAGTGTTGTTAGGTCTGTTTCAGGAATCCTGACATAAAATCGGCGTTTCAACTCTGAAGAGCAGAGATGACGCAGGG
>Ga0272448_1001611_pt1 | contig 29914 bp, 20 predicted proteins | sample YNPCB0191_FD_202220 | JGI IMG/M metagenome (GOLD analysis project Ga0272448, IMG submission 202220) | Hot spring sediment microbial communities from Yellowstone National Park, WY, United States - YNP-CB-019-1 | ecosystem: Environmental > Aquatic > Thermal springs > Hot (42-90C) > Sediment...
TCTCCCTCTCCTGAGGCAGAGGGCCGGGGTGAGGGCGCAACATTCTGCCTCTCCTGAGGCAGAGGGCCGGGGTGAGGGCGCGACATTCTCCCTCTCCTGAGGCAGAGGGCCGGGGTGAGGGTACAACATTCTCCCTCTCCTGGGGGAGAGGGCCGGGGTGAGGGCGCAACATTCTCCCTCTCCTGAGGCAGAGGGCCGGGGTGAGGGCGCAGCCTGCGAACCTGTCGCCCTGCCGCATCGTCGTAGGACTAGCGGGCGGTCGAAGGACAAGCTTGAGGTTCGCGCGAGGATAGGGTACAATATGGATTGTGCAACCTAGACAGAGGTAAATGCCATGCCTGACGACAAGAGACTCGATCTCAACCAGGATCTCGAGAAGATCTCCAGCGACCTGCTCAAGGACGTCAAGGCCGCCACCGAGGAGGTCAAGCAGCGCAAGGCGTCGGATGCCGAGAAGGACCGTCGTAACGCCGCGAAGCAAAAAGATCGCAAGACTTCGATCATAATCATCGCCGCGGCGGCGGTACTGATGGTTGTTATCGCCTACTGGGTTGTGTTCGGCAGACAGCCACAGGAGCAGGCGACCCCAAACTACACGCCGCCTCAAACGAACAGCAGGGTAATTCCGCGGCCGGGCGGCGGCGCTCTTCCAAGAACGCCCCCGCGCCCGGGTCCCGTGCGGCCCAGCCAGCCGAATCCGCCAAACGAATACGATCAGCCCGGTCAGTAGCACGCGCAAACAAAGGCCTCGCACTGTATCTGCAATGTGCGAGGCCTCATTAGCGCACCATGGTGCCTTTGCGTTATGTCATCACCGTGCCGTTACCTCTATTGCCCCGACGCGGTGGAACCGGAAACACCGCCCACCCGAATAACTACATATCTATTATGTACATACAAGATGCCTGATAAACCATGCACTGACACATTCTTTGCATCGCGCCCGCCCTTTCGCACATCCATCCATCCGGACTGCACACAGACCTCAATAAAAGGCGACGCTCCTGCACTCCGCACACGGCTGCGGTTCCGAAACACACGCTACAGAGTCTTTTTCATATAAGCGAACCGCCGACTCTCCGTGAACCCGCCTGCCTGATACACACGCGCCGCCTTGTCGCTGGTCCACAGAAACCAGGCATTGTGCAGACCCGCGGCCTTCATGGAGAACAGCACCTTCAGCAAAAGCACGACTCCAAGCCCGCGGCCCCGTTCGCTCTTCGCGACCCCAAACGGTCCGAAACGGCAGTCCGCGCCGTACATCGCAAAACCCAGCACCTTGTAGTTTACGTGAGCGATCCAGATGTGGGTCGGGTGATACTCGCCGGTAGTTATTCTGGTCATCGCGTCGCGCAGAAACCGCTGCCAATCGCCGGGAAACTCGGCCTTCAGGAAATCCAGCAGCGGCAGTATCAGTTCCGGCCGATACGGCTCGAACACCACTCCTGCCTCGACCAGCGCCTGTTCCTTGGCCGGCACCCAATCGGGCATTCGGAGCCGCACCAGGTCCGAGTCCATCGAAAGCGGGCGATCTATCTCCACGAAGCCCCTCTTGGTGAAGAACTCCAGCGCCGCCGGATACTCGACCGGATCGATTCCCGGCACAAAGTAGTTGGGAGCGTAGCCCGATATAATGGTCGACTTGCACTCGCGCGCCCTGAAGTAGTCCTCCAAACCCGCAAGCAGCTTTGTTCCGATCCCGCGCCGGCGATAGGGCTCGTCCACGGCAAAGAGTGTTATCCACGACCGGTCGAAATCGGGTGCCGCGTCTTCCACCTGAAATCTTCGCGTCATTCCCAGCGCGTAGCCCACGATCTTTCCGTCGGCGCAAGCCACCAGCGACCCCCGCGGATCATAGTTAATATCCAGCAGCACCCTTCGCTGGAACATCTCGCTCGAGATCGGATCGGCTGTCAAGTTTCTGTTCAGGACATCCAGCACGCCCGAAATGTCGTCGGGTTCATAAGATCGAATGCTTATCTGATCGCTCATGGTATCACAAACTCCTCTCTAATCCCCGCCCGGCCAAGCAATACGATAGCCGGCCTGCGCTCTGATGTCAAGCGCGCCGTCGGCGGCAAAACCCGTACAATTGCCAGTTGCCAAGCGGGCATTTGGAGGCTATCATCATCATGCTATCTAGAATGCGCATTGTGTGTCATACAGTGCGTTCGGAGGAGGAAGGAGAATGGGATCTACACCTCGGCTTGTCTGCGCCCTGTTGCTTTCGTGCCTCGTGCTGACCGGCAGTCTTGCTGCCTTGGCGGCGCAAGCGCCGCTTGTGCGGAACGGCGATTTCAGCGAGGACCTGAACCATTGGCGCCTCGTCAGCGGGTTCGAGCACTGGTACCCCCTATGCACGGAGGGCGACGGCAACGTCTGTGTCAGCATTGAAACTCCGGAGTATTGCAACGGCCCGGTCATAGCTCAAAGTCTCAACATCATTGACGTGGCCGACAAGCAGTTCACCGCTTCCATCGATCTCAAGCAGACCTACCAGTATACGGAAGGTGACGCGGAGGTCTACATCCAGTACGTCGATACGAGCGATCACGTCCAATCCGTCAGAGCGCTGACTTCATCAGGCGGAACGTTCGACACCGAGACCTGGACGACGGTGACGGGATCGGTCACTCTGCCAAGCGACGCCCGCAAGGTCACCGGTATCTCGGTGAACTCGACAGGCTGGGCCCACTACTATGTGGACAACGTTGTTCTTTCCGCGACTGGCGTAACACAGGAAGCGGTCCCAGAGATAACAGGCATTAGTCCGGAATCCGGGCCCTACGGAACCACGCTCACGGTCTCCGGCACGGGCTTCGGGATTATGTCGACCGGCTGCCAAGTCCTCATAGCAGGCAGTCCGGACGGCGTCAGCATTCAGGAATGGAGCGACACATCCATCCAGGTTACCGTCAGCGACCCGGTCGCGACAGGCAAGGTGGAAGTCGTAGCTGATTTCGTGGTTGCCGAAGGGGATTTCACCTACACCGTCACCTCGCCCTACTACACCATCAGCGTCCCCGACAGCGTCAGGGAAGCCTATCAGGGCGAGATAGTCCGCTATTGCGTGTGGGTCAATACGTTCAACGGATACAACTCGCCCGGCGGCATTTCATTCTCGTTGGTGGGAGCGCCGCCCGGCGTGGAGTCGTTTGCGCCGGCGCAGGTGCATGGTGCCGGCGGCACCGAGCTGACTATTGACACTTCCACGCTGGCGCCGGGCTCTTATCTCTTGGAGGTTGACGCCAGTGACGGCGCAAGCGCCGCCAGACGGGCCTACGTGTCCCTCGACGTCGTTACGGTTACCGGCATTCAATGGTGGGGCTACAACCCGGGCACCGGTTTCTATGAGCAAGTGACGGAGATCAGCGCCACCCAACAGGGCTATCTCAGCCTGTGGTGCGAGGTGACGGACTCGAAAGGCAACGTGCACATGCCGAAATTCCTGTCCGTTACGTCGTCCGACCCGGCCAAACTCCTTGCGTTCCCCGAGTCGTGGGGCGACTACGGCTACTACGCTATGGAGAACGGAGACGCTTCATTTACGGCATCGACTCCCGACGGCCACTCCGCCGCCGTTACGGTCCATATCGACTTCCCCAGCTACCCGAGCTGCACTTCGATCTCGGTGACGCCCTCGCCGGTAACCAACGACGGATTGACCGATATCACGTTCACGGCTACCTCGACCAGCGCATACATGAATGCCGGTTGGTATCTTGACGGCTTCAACGTCACCGATATGCAGTGGAGTCCCGACGGCTATACGGTCACCTATCACGGCGCGCTCACGGAGGGGACTTCGCCGGGCGACTATATGTTCTTCTCCGGCTACAGCCCATACTCGTATCCGTTCAGGCCGGCCATCCTGACCGTCGTCAACGATCCTAACCGCGGCCAGATTAAAGGACGCATCTACAACCTCGGCGAGTCGGTGCCGCAGTCCAAGCCGGTCGGCGGCACGTTCGAGCTCTATGACACCTCCGGCGAGAAGGTGCTGGAGCGCGAGATCAATAACTGGAGCGACGAATACGTCATCTCCTATGTGCAGCCCGGGACCTACACCGCAAGATTTGTGCCCGTTTGGTGGTCCAACCTCGGGGCACAGTGGTACGCCGACGCCGAATACCGCGAAAACGCCGTTCAGTTCGAGGTGGTTGCGGGCCGGACAACCGACGACATCAACTTCTTCCTGATGCCTGCCAAGCTTCATGTCCTATGGACTTCGCCTGCCGACGGCGCAACCTGTGCACCTACGAGTCTCCCGATTATCGCGGCGTTCGATAAGGAGCTCGCATCGAAGTCAGTCAACGAATCCACGTTCTTCCTCCAAGACTCAGAGGGCAATGTCGTCCCCGGAGAAGTTGGGTACGGCGGTGGAGTCGTGGTGAACTCCGAACTGGGCGAAGGCTACCTGGTGACGTTCACCCCTGAATATCCCCTCGAACCTAACGCCACCTATACCGCCACGCTCACCACCGGCATCTACGACCAGAACGGCGTCTCGCTCGAAGCCGACTACGTATGGACCTTCACCACCGGACGCAATCTTATAGCCGATCTGAAGGGCATCCCCGACGGCGAGACGGTAGAGCTCAACCATAAGATTCTCTACTACGTCATGGGCGACTTCGGCTACATAGAGGAACCCGATCGGTCCGCCGGTATCCGTATACAGGGCCTCTACGGCGAGGATCCCCTGGACGTGCCGATCTATCTCTGTGGCACAAAGCGGACCACGGAGGACGGCGAGCCTTACATCGACCTGGAGGACTACTGGTTCGACTACGACTTCACGTGGATTGCTCCATTCGGCGCGAACAGCAGAGCCGTCAGGACCAGTCTGATCTCCGGTCTGAAGGTCAGAGTGTGGGGAACGGTCTTGTCGGTGGACCCGGAGACTCCAAGCTACGTCATTTCCGAGTCCAACAATCCGGATGACGCCCTCCTGGTATATGGCGACTGTCCGGTGGACCCGGGCGAGTTTACGTGCGTCGACGGCGCGGCGGGTGGAGGCGCCTCGCGAGTCATCTACGCGACTTTGGGCATGCCTGAGTAGCCGCTGATTGCTGAACCTGATGTCCGGGGGCGTTGTCCCCGGTTGCCATTGCCCGGGAAAACTGCTTCCCGGGCGTGTTTTCGTCTCTAGCCCCGCGCAAAATAATCCGGCTATACCGTGACGCGAAACGGTTGATCTGGTACAATTAAAAACGATATGCGTAAATACATGCTCTGCATTATCACTGTCATCGCCGTCTTTGCGCCCTATGCTGCCTTGGCGCAATCGGTTCCGCTTGTGCCGTCCGGCAAGATCGTGTCGGCGAAGATGTATCTTTCCGTCGACAGACTCCGGCCCGGCGACAAGTTCCGCCTCGCCGTCCGTGCGGCGGTCAAGGAGGGCTACCACGTTGGCGCGCACGATAAGGACGCCCTTTACCCGACGAAGCTGACCATCACCCCGCCAAAGGGTATCACTTTCGCAGAGCCTACCTACCCCAGGTCGAAGCGCATCACGCTACCTTTCGCGCCGGGCGAAAAACTCCCCGTCTACGAGGGCACGTTCACCATCTTCGCCGACGGCCGCGCGGATCCCAAAGCCAAACCCGGCCCTGCGACAATCAAGGCCAGGCTCGATACGCAGGCGTGCAAGGGCGAGCAATGCTATCCGCCGGAGAGGGTCGATCTGAGCGTCAAGACCTCGATCGTCTCCACAAAGTCGCCCGTCAAGCCCGCCAACAAGGCAATCTTTGGCACAACGACCGGCGGAGGTCCTTCGACTGGCTCAGCAGGCCTCGAAAACAGGCTCGCTCGCGCGCCGTTGGCGCTCAAACTGCTGCTTCTTTATGGCTTGGGTCTGATGCTTGCATTCACGCCGTGCGTATATCCGATGGTGCCGGTCACGGTCGGCTATTTCAGCACGCAGGGACAATCGGGGCACAAGAGGGTCGCGCTGCTCGCGGGCGCATATGTGTTGGGACTCGCGCTGACTTACTCGGTGCTTGGTGTAATCGCGTCGATCCCCGGCCACACGTTCGGCGAGTTCATGCAGAAGCACAATCTCGAAATCAGCGTCGGGGTCGCGGCGATACTCGTTGCGCTGGCTCTCTCCATGTTCGGCCTATATGAAATACAGGCCCCGGCCTGCATCCAGAGCAGAGCATCAGGCAGAAGCGGGGTCGCAGGCGCGCTGATGATGGGGCTGATATTCGGCGTGGTCGTGGCGCCCTGCGCCGGCCCGGTTGTGCTTGCGCTGCTGGCGTATGTCGCGGCGCTCGGCAGCCCGCTTGTAGGGTTCGCGTTATTCTTCACGCTTGCGCTGGGCATAGGCACGCCGCTGTTTGCGCTCGCGGCGTTCTCCGCGAAGCTGCCGGTGCCGGGGATGTGGATGGTCGCGGTCAAGAAGGCCGCCGGATTTTTGCTTCTGGGCGCGGCGGCCTACTTCCTCACCCCGATCCTGCCCGATCGCATCGCGCAATACGCCGTGCCGGCGGTCCTTGTAGCGGGCGGGCTCTATCTGGCGTTTTTTGAGAAGTCAATCAAGGCCAGCCGAGTAGCGTCCTCCTTGGGCAGAGCCACGGGAATGGCCGCGCTCATCGTCGCCGTCGCGCTCGCCGCCCCAAAGCCGAAACACCATATCATCCAGTGGACGCCATATAGCCCTGCTGCAGTCGCCGCCGCCGCGAAGGCCCACAGGCCCGTGATGGTCGATTTCACGGCCAAATGGTGCGGTGTCTGCCGCGAGTTGGAAAGCAAAACGTTCAGCGACCCCAAAGTCGTCAAGGCCGTATCGCGCTTTGAGTGCATGCGCGTTGACGGCACCAACCAGTCCGATCCTGCCGTCAAGGCTGCCGAGCGTAAGTTCGACGTGAAGGGCTACCCGACCGTAATTCTCATCGACGCTTCAGGCAGCACCGCCGCGCGGATCGTCGGTTTCGTTGACTCGACCGAAATGCTCCAACGGATCGACTCCGTAAAGTAGCCGCAAATCCGGCAAGGATTATCTCCCTCGATCAGCTAACCAGCCCATGGCGAAGTGATGGGCTATCCATTTCGCGCTTTTGCCCTTTTGTGTTTTAACGACTAAGGAGGTTTTGTCTTGCCGAAGATCACATTCATAGGTGCAGGTAGCTGCGTCTTCACTCGCAACCTGCTCGGTGACATTCTGCAGTTTCCGGAGCTTGCGGACTCGGAGATCGCACTGATGGACATCGACCCCGACCGCCTCCGCACCGCCGAGATACTGGCTCACAAGGTTGCCGACAAGCTCGGCGCGCCGGCGAAGATATCGGCGACAACGGATCGCAAGAAGGCGCTCAAGGGCGCCAACTACGTCATCAACACCATTCAGGTCGGCCTCTACAAACCGTGCACGGTCACCGACTTCGAGGTGCCGAAACGTTACGGCCTCAAGCAGACCATCGCCGACACGCTCGGCATAGGCGGCATCTTCAGGGGATTGCGAACGATCCCCGTAATGGTGAGTTTCTGCCGCGAGATGGAGGAGCTGTGCCCGGACGCGTGGCTGCTTAACTACACAAACCCGATGGCCATCAACACCGGCGCGGTGCTGCAGCAGACCAACGTCAAGGCTGTCGGCCTCTGCCACGGCATTCAAGGTGCACACCACTGGCTCTCGCACTGCCTCGGCGTGCCGCCAAGCGAGTTGACATTCATCGCCGCGGGCACCAACCACTGCGCCTGGTTCATCAAGCTTGAGCACAAGGGTGTCGACCTCTATCCCAGGCTACGCAAGCTCGCCAACGAAGACGAGGAGCTCGTCAAGCGCGACAAGGTCCGTTTCGAGATGCTTCGCAGGTTCGGCTACTACGGTGGCGAATCCAGCGAGCATATGGCCGAATACGTGCCATATTTCATCCGCAAGGATCATCCGGAGTTAATCGATCGATTCGACGTGCCTATCGACGAATATATCCGCCGCTGCATCGATGCTGACAACGCCTGGCACGACATGGCCCGCCGGTTCGAAGATCCCAACGAGGACATCGGCGAAATCCGCCGCAGCCAGGAATACGGCTCGCTGATCATACATTCGATCGAGACCGGTACGCCTCGCGTGATCTACGGCAACATTCTCAATCGCAATCACATTACGAACTTGCCCAACGGCGCTTGTGTAGAGGTGCCGTGTCTTGTTGATCGCAACGGTGTGCAGGGCACGGTCGTCGGCGAAATGCCCGCGCAGTGTGCTGCAATCACGATGACCAACGTCAACGTCCACCTGCTCACTCAGAAGGCCTCCGTCACGCTCAAGCGCGAGGACGTCTACCGCGCGGCGTTTCTCGATCCGTTGACGGCAGCCAACTTGACGCTCGACGAGATAGTCGCCCTTTGCGACGACCTGATAGCGGAGCACGGCGACTGGCTGCCGCAGTTTAGCTGAGAGCCGAGGGCAGAGAAACTCCCGTCCCCGGCGTAGGTGGCTGGGTTGACGGCGCGGCGCTGAGGCAGCATAACTCCCTCCCCGTTGCGGGGAGGGTTGGGGTGGGGTCGGACCGACTTGCGCCCCACTACAACCTGCAAGAAATGCCCGGTGGATCCGGCGAAAACGGATTCCCTCTCCTGGGGGAGAGGGTTAGGGTGAGGGCGCAGCGCAGAAACTCCCTCCCCGTTGCGGGGAGGGTTGGGGTGGGGTCGGACCGACTTGCGCCCCACTACAACCTGCAAGAAATGCCCGGTGGATCTGGCGAAAACGGATTCCCTCTCCTGGGGGAGAGGGTTAGGGTGAGGGCGAGGCGCAAGAGCTCCCTCCCCGTTGCGGGGAGGGTTGGGGTGGGGTCCTTCCTGCGTGCACGACTGTCCGGTCATTCGGAACACAGACTTATTTAAGCGTCGAAGCGATTCTTTCCTGAGCACGATGCCGCGGCCTTGCCCGCGTGTTAGAGATCGGAGGGTTAACTATGCATCCCATCGTCGTGATTGCCAACATTTTTCTGTTGCTTGGGTTGACTGTCTCGTGCCCAGCCGATGCGTCTGCCCGTGACATCTACCCCGACACATGGGTCGGCTGCGACGCGCTTGGCAGGAAGATGCCTACGTCGGTGGATGTCGGGCCGGTTAAGGAGGATCAGCGCCGCGTTGTGGGTATCTTCTACATCACGTGGCACGGCGATCACCTCAACAAGCTCAAGAGCCCTTACGCGGCCGATGTTTCGAAAATCCTCGCCAAAGACCCGGCGGCGCGCTTCGACGCCAAGCACCCGCTCTGGACCGAGGTCTCCTATCACTGGGGCGAGCCGGAGTGCGGCTACTTCCTGAGCAAGGACGAATGGGTGATCCGCCGCGACATGTCGATGCTCGCGGACGCAGGCGTAGACGTGCTCGTAATGGACGTCACCAACGCCGTGTGTTACTGGGACGAGTGGGATGTCGTCTTTTCGACGATGCAGAAGATGAAGGCCGAGGGCAACAAAGTGCCCGAGTTTTGCTTCTGGGCGTTCAACGGACCGGTCGTCACGGTCGTTCAGAACCTATACGACAGGATATACAAACCCGGCAAGTACAAGGACCTGTGGTTCATCTGGGACGGCAAGCCCCTTCTGCTTTACAACGGCAACCCCAGGATCGACTCCAACGGGCAGAATCCCGATCAGGGAGACTATTCTCAAGAGGTTAAGGATTTCTTCACCCTTCGCACGATGTGGTGGGGCTACTACGAGTGGGCGGGCAAACGTTTCGTCGGCACCGAGGACAACTGGAGCTTCGGCTACGACATGGGCGATCCGCGCGTTGCTTCTATGGAGCCGGAAGAGCTCGTCTCACTGCACAACGGCGTCAGAGAGCAGGCCGCCGTCACTCCGGCGCAGCACCCTTCTTCCCTGACCGGCAAGTGCTGGACCCGTGAGCACGGCGAGCCTGAACTCAACGATCAGGACCTTCCGGTGCCCACCTATGTCCCGTGGCTCGGCAAGACGGTCGACCATCCGGAGGGCTATGGAATCTACTTCCAGCAGCGGTTCGACGAGGCAATCAGAGCCAATCCCCAGTTTCTCTACATCAACGACTGGAACGAATGGACAGCAGGCAAGTATCACCCTGCAGACGGCAAGACCACCGGCTTCATGCGCCGCCAAAGCCCGTATTTCTTCGTCGACCAGTACAATGCCGAGTTCAACCGCACGGTCTCGCCCATGAAAGGCGGCTATACGGACAACTACTATATGCAGATGGCCGCGAACATTCGGCGGTATAAAGGGGTCCGTCCGATCCCCGTGCTGCACGGTTGCGCTGCCATCAAGATAGACGGCAGCTTTGCGGATTGGAAAAACATAAGCGTCGAGTACCGCGACACCGTCGGCGATACCGCTCACCGCGACTATGACGGCTACGGCGGTCTGCATTACACGAACGACTCCGGCCGCAACGACATCGTCACCTGCAAGGTCGCGGTGGACGACGAAAACGTATACTTCTACGCCGAAACGAACGCTGCGCTGACGCCGCACACCGATCCGAACTGGATGCTTCTGCTCATCGACGCCGACAGAAACTCGAACACGGGCTGGTACGGCTACGACTACCTTATCAACAAGAAGATAATCGACGCCGATACCACGCTGGCCATGCGTTATGACTCAGCGGCCGCCCGATGGACTGAAGCCGCGAGGTTGAAGTACCGCTGCGCCGGCAAGAGCCTTGAACTGGCCGTCCCGCGCAAGCTGCTTGGTTTGAGCGGCTCCAGCTTCGCATTCGATTTCCACTGGTGCGACAATCCGGCGGATCTGGCCGACCCGATCTCACTGTGCGTCAACGGCGACAGCGCCCCGAACCGCCGATTCAACTACCGCTGCATCTGGCGAAACTAGACTCCCTCCCCGCCGCGGGGAGGGTTAGGGTGAGGGCGCAGCGTAGAAACTCCCTCCCCGTTGCGGGGAGGGTTGGGGTGGGGTCGGACCGACGGCTCCCCCACTACAACCTGCAACAACAGGACATCTTCCCGTCCCCGTTTCTCGATCCATAGACCTCAGCGAACCTGAAACTGGACGAAAAAGTGGCCGTGTGCGACTAGCCGATTGCCGAACACGGCGAGTGGTTGTCGAATTACGACTAATACCCCTTGACAAACGGCCGGGCTGGCATATAATGCGGTATGCTACGCCGGGGTGGACGTCGCGGTTCGAACGCGTAAAGTTCGATCTCCGACGACGTCTTGCCGTAGACCAAAGGGGGTGTTTTCCACTTCTGCTTTTTCCCGTTATCGCCCACGGATCGGATCGGCTGTTCGCGGCGCCCTTGTGGGCTGCAACGGAGAGGCAGAAGCCTGTCATCGGATCAGGACAGCGCATTTGCTCGAAGAGGCAAGAGGAGGAAAGAGTATGCTTGGCAGATTTAGTTGGGTTTGCTGTTGTGTGGCTGCTGCGTGTGTCGCGGCGGCAATGGTTGGCGCCCCGGTTTTGGGAACGCCCTATTTTGTCTTGGACGACGAGGTAGAGTGGCAGGCGGCACTTTACACGAGCCGAGTCACGCCTGTAACGCAACCGGAATGGCAGAACTATATGCTGCATTGGGCCGCGAACCTCGTGGAGGGCGAACCGTATCCGCCCAACGAGTTCGTCCCTGCAGAACTGCCCACCGGCGCGCTCTACGTCTATCCGGGCGGCACCCAGCCGTGTCAGCCCGAGGACGCCGGCCTGGTAATGGCCTGGCGTCCGACATTGCCCGGCTCGTATTCGAGCGCATGGAAATACGATTATCAATTAGATCCCGACCTGTCCAATGCCGCGGTTCAGGTCTGGGTCACCGCTCCGAAGCCGGTCAATACTGTCTCTTTCGGCGTGCGGGACATCAACGGCAACATCCGCTCGTGGCAATGGAACTGCGGCCCGCCTCCGGCCCCGATCCCCTGGAACACGCCTGCCCTGGTCACGGTCGTTCCCGCCGTTGCCGGCGTGGCGGCTGCAACTCCCGCGGCCAGCGGTTTTGCCAACAACCCGGCATTCGACATCACGAAGTCCCAGTTCTTCATCGTCGATGAAAACGCGATATGGCGCGGTGGGCCTACGCCTGTCCCGCCCGGCGGAGGCTTCGGACCCGCGATGTGGAACTTCTGGCACTATCTGAGGGTCTATCCGCTGACGCCGACGATGGACTTCGGCGATGCGCCCGATCCGACCTATCCTACGCTGCTTTCCAGCAGAGGCGCATGCCACGTAGTCACGCCGGGCCTTTGTCTGGGCACGCGCATCGATGCCGAGATTGACGGTCAGCCCAGTCCCAGCGCGACAGGCGACGATTTGGCCAACCAGCCCGACGAGGACGGAGTAATCTTCGCGTCCGCGCTGATACGCAACGAAAAGGCACAAATCGATGTCATTGTGACCGGCGGATCGGGATTCCTCGACGGCTGGATCGACTACAACGGCAACGGCAGTTGGGCCGACCGCGGAGAGCAGATCTTCACGAGCAGGCCGGTCGGGCCCGGGACGAACTCCTTCCAGATTTGGCTTCCCTGGAACGTAACGCCCGGCAGAACGTTCGCCAGATTCAGGCTCAGTAGTTCCGGCGGTCTCTCCTTCACCGGTCAGGCCAACGACGGCGAAGTCGAGGACTACGAGGTCTACATAGAGGATGTCAAGTGGGTGCAGGAACCCGACATCAGCGAGTGGGGAATCGATGTGGAGGCGACCCAGCCCTACATACTCGCCGACGACTGGGAGTGCAGAACCCCCGAGCCCGTCGACGACATACACATCTGGGGCTCGTGGCTCGGCGACAGGCTGCCGACCAACCAGCAGGGACTGCCCGATCCGACTGCCGTGTCGTTCACACTGAGCATTCACTCCGATATTCCCGACCCGGACGGTCCCGGTCCGGACTACAGCAGGCCCGGCCCTGTCCTCTGGCAGCGCCAATACGCACCTGGAACGTTCAAAGCATGGCCGTTCCAAACGCAACTCACGGAAGGCTGGCTCCGGCCGCCGGGCCAGTGGCAGCCGTTCGCGGATAGCATCTGCTGGCAGTATGATTTTGTATTGCCGCGCAGAGAGTTCATTCAGGAGGGCACAGAGCAAAACCCGGTTGTCTACTGGCTCGACGTACAGGCGGCCCCCCAAGATCCCGATGCAGTGTTCGGCTGGAAGACATCGTTGTGGCACTGGAATGATGACGCTGTCTGGGGCATGGGTATGGAGCCGTACAAGGGCCCTTGGTCGGAGCTTCGATATCCGGTGGGACATATGCTGCATCCGGACTCGATCGACCTGGCGTTTAAGATCACCTCGCGCCCTGACCCGATTGACTTCGGCGACGCGCCGCCTCCCTTCCCAACGCGACTCGACGCCAACGGCGCGTTCCATACGATAGTGCCGGGGGTTTTCATTGGAACCTCCGTTGACAGCGACTACGACGGCCAGCCGAGCGCGTTGGCCGACGCCGACGACCAGAAGAACCTGGACGACGAAGACGGCGTGCAGAACGCGTCGTCGCTTATACCGGGCCAGTGGGCGTCGGTTGAGATCACCGCTTCCGTCGCCGGTTTCGTGGATGCCTGGGTGGACTTCGACGGCAACGGAAGTTGGGCGGACGCAGGCGATCAGGTGTTTGCCAGCCGGCCCGTTGGTCCGGGTAAGAACGTGATCAAGTATCTGGTTCCAGCAAGCGCCAAGGTCGGCACCAGCTACGCCAGACTGCGCTTCAGCACGGTCGGCGGACTCTCGTTTACCGGCGGAGCGCCAGACGGCGAGGTCGAGGACTACATGGTGCGCATTGAGCAGGCCAAGTTCAAACAGGAACCCGACACTACCGGGACCGGCATGGACGTCAACGCGACCGCTCAGCTCGTATTGGCCGACGACTTTGAGTGCACGCAGACAGGCCCGGTCACCGATATCCACCTGTGGGGTTCGTGGAACAACGACCGCACGCCCAACTGCTGCCCATGCAACGTATCATTCATGCTGACCATCCGCGCGGACGTTCCGGCGGGACAGGTGCCGTTCAGCACGCCGGGAGAGGTGCTATGGCAGCACTACTACGGCCCGGGCAACTTCGAGGTGTCGCGCTACGAGGACGATTTGCACGAAGGCTGGTATGATCCGACGGGGCAGTATGTTCCGTGGGGCGACAGCGTGTGCTGGCAGTACGACTTCGACGTTCCACCGGGGCAGTTCACTCAGCAGGGCACGCCGGAGAACCCTGTTACCTATTGGCTCGAGGTTCAGGCAACCTCCAACGATCCACTGGCCCAGTTCGGATGGAAGACCTCTGTTGATCACTGGAACGACGCCGCGGTCTGGGGGCAGGGTCCGGTGCCCTTCAACGGTCCCTGGCAGCCGATGACGTATCCCGTCGGTCACCCGCTTGCCGGGATGCCTATCGACCTGGCTTTCAAGGTTACCACAAGGCCGCTGCTCGATTGGGGCGATGCGCCGGATCCGCCGTATTCCACTCTGCAGGGTTCCAACGGCGCCAGTCACGTGATCGTGCCCGGATTTCATCTGGGTTGGATGGTCGATGAAGATCCCAACGGCCAGCCCTCGCCGCCCGGCTACGGCGACGACTGGGATGCCGACGGCTGGGACGAGGACGGCGTCTGGTTCCTCAACAGGCTGATTCCCGGCTGCACGTGCACGGTGCAAGTGACCGCCTCCGCCCCCGGCAATCTGTTCGGCTGGATCGACTTCAACGGCGACGGCGTCTGGAGCACGCCCGGGGAGCAGGTCTTTGCGGGCGTGCCTATTAACGAGGGTGACAATACGCTGAGCTTCGCCGTGCCCACCGTCGATGGTGACATTACGACCTACGCCCGCTTCCGGTTCAGCACCGCCGACAGCCTCTTGCCGACCGGCCCCGCGCCCGATGGCGAGGTAGAGGACTACGAGGTTCGCATCGAGGCCAAGCCCGTCATCTGCACGAAAGGCGAGGCCAAACAGTTGCCCATCGGAACCCCGGTTCTGCTTCGCAACAACATCGTCACGGCTTACCTGGGCGGCGCATGGTACTTCCAGGAGCCGGACAGGTCTGCGGGTATCGGGGTCACGATGCCGGCCATGTATGACGGCGGTCCCGCGGTATCGAATTCGACTGCGGACCTGGTCACCTGCTACGGCATAACCGTGCTCTACGGCTGCGAACTGATGATATGGGCCACCGACTGGTGGGTGGAGGGCACGGCTGATCCGGCTCTCCCGCTCGGACAGAACAATCGTGCCTCCGGCGGCGGACCGGTATATGAGCAGGGCACGGCCACCGTAAACCAGCCGGCAATGACGGACTCGGTAACGAGCGATAGTGCCGCCAAGCCGGCTCAGGGCACGAACTCCATCGGGCTGCTTGTCACGCTGTGGGGACGCTGCACCTACGTCGATCCGCCCGATGCAGAGACTCCGAGCGACTTTTGGATTGATGATGGCACCGGGCTGTGGGACGGCACCGTCAATGAGCAAGGAAACAAGGTGCTGGGCGTGAGGGTCCGTCTCCCGTGGAGCTACGCCGGGATGCCGATCATCAACGTCGGACAGTATTATGCCGTCACGGGCATAATGAGAACCACCTCGAGCACGCTTTCCGGTGAATGTGTCCGATGGTTGTGGCCGAGAGACAGCGCCGACATAGTATGCTTCGACTGCGACTCCGACGGCGACGGCCTGCTGGACATTGAGGACAATTGTCCCGGCGTGGCGAATCCCGACCAGTCGGACACGGACGGCGACGGGGTAGGAGATGTCTGTGACAACTGTTTGCTGATCGCCAATCCCGACCAGTCGGACATCGACTGGGACGGTGTCGGGGACGCCTGCGACAACTGTCCGGATACGTATAACCCAGAACAGGCGGATGCCGACGGCGACGGCATTGGCGACGCCTGCGAGCCGGCGCAATAACGCATCGCACGGCTCAACTGCCGGGTGGCGGCCTGCCGGCCGCCATCCGGCACTGCTGCCTGTATTCCTCTGAAAACCGGTTCGGCAGGAACTGCGCCCGCCGGCGGTGAACACATTCCTGCGAGGAAACAGCCCATGCCCAAGGAAGCGATGACCCGCCGGGCTTCCGACAACGTATACCTTCACAAGGACTTTCACGGCGCGCTCAGCATCGCCATCGACTACCTCGACCGCAACTACGGTGAGGCCGCCTGCACCATTCTCGTCCGGTCAACAAGGAGCCTGATTTGATGAGATTGCGTTTTTTCGTTGTGATTCTGCTTGTCGCGTGCGCGATGCCGACCTACGCCTGGGAACCGACCGGCCACGCGCTCATCACCCAGCACGCCCTCCAGCTTCTGCCCAGGGATATGAAGCCGTTTTATGATGCCAACTCCCGTTACATTGCCGCGTTCTGCACGCTGCCCGACGATTGGCGGGAGACCTATCGCGACGAGGTCGGCCCCAACCACTTCATCGACCTCGATCTGCTTTCCAAGCCGCCGTTTGCTGATCTGATCGTTGACCGTCCAACCGCCGAGAAGCGGTTCGGCAAGGCGAAGCTCGAGAAGGCCGGCGTGCTGCCGTGGACGATAGAGGAGCATTACAACAAGCTGGTCAAGGCGATGAAGAGGCGGGATTCGGTACAGATCGCGCTGCAGTCGGCGCTGCTGGCGCATTATATCGGCGATGCGCACGTGCCTCTGCACAATTGTAAGGACTATGACGGCAGAACGCCTGAGCAGAAGGGCATCCATTTCCGGTGGGAGCAGTCGCTGCTGCTCATCGCGCTCAAGCCGGAAATGGTGAATGCAACCGAGCCTGCGAAGGTCGGCCCGATACTCAAGTCCGCGTTCGGGTGGTGTATCGAGTCGTTCGGCAAGTGCGATGCGATCTTCGTTGCCGATGACGCCGCCCGCAAAAACGACCCGGTGTTCGGCTATCGTTACTATAAGTCGCTTTGGGACGCGACCGGCAAGATAATGATTGCCCAGCTCGAGCTTGCCTCCGAGCGCCTTGCCGGCACATGGATCGCCGCCTGGCGCGAAGCGGGCATGCCGAAGCTTCCCGACAAGTGCGCGACGTTCCTATGGGAATCGCGCTAACCCCCTCCCCGCTTCCGGGAGGGCTGGGGTGGGGTCGGATGATTCCCCCTCCCCGCTTCGGGGAGGGCCGGGGTGGGGTCGGCGAATACTCCCTCCCCGCTTCGGGGAGGGCTGGGGTGGGGTCGGCGAATACTCCCTCCCCGCTTCGGGGAGGGCTGGGGTGGGGTCGGATGATTCCCCCTCCCCGCTTCAGGGAGGGCTGGGGTGGGGTCGGCGAATACTCCCTCCCCGCTTCAGGGAGGGCTGGGGTGGGGCCGAATGATTCCCCCTCCCCGTCGCGGGGAGGGCTGGGGTGGGGTCGGAAAATTGCTCTTGTGTGCCACATGGCCGGGGTGAGGGCACTGCCTTCCGGCTGCGCAGCCGCACGACACCACTGGCCGATCTAAGCAGACCGCATCCGGCATAACGATGGCCGACGCCTCGCAATGGTGGTGGCCGGCCATCTCAGGTAGCGATTACAAGGACTGTCTGGCGCAAATGGAAAAATTGCCGGGCGAGCATTTCAAAGGCGGATGGTCGTTGTTCTGATCAACGTGACGAAAACGAAGCAGTTAAGCTCCTCGGTATCCAGGACCCGGGAGCGTGTTCGACACTTGCGCCACGCCGGAAGGCAGCAATCTCGCCAAGGGCTCGGCGCCTGTGGGGCGCATGTCATTTGCTCCGTGCTCGATTGTTACGTTAGTGGGACTCGCCAAACGGTCTACACTCTCACGAACAGCTCTCTCCGATAGAGCTGCCACAGAATGATCCACCACACAGCTATATATACGATGGTGTACGTCCACCCACCCGGCACGTTCCCCAGATGAGCTTTGAGCAGGTCCGTCCACCACTGTTGGACCGACGTTGAGCTGTGACCCACGTGCCACCTTTGCAGCACCCACAGCTTGACCATGATCGGCGCCACATACGCCACAATCGCGTTCGCGCCAAGCACCACCAGCGGATACGACCACTTTGCCCACTTTTGTGCATCGATGATCAGGTAGAACGCCGCCAAAACGAGCGTTCCTGTGCCCGCCGACAGCAGAATATACGAAGGCGTCCACACCGCTTTGTTGAACGCAAGGCTTGCGTTCCACGCAATCCCGCCGCCGGTCATTGCTGCCCCCGCTATTGTTAGCCATGCCAACGTCCAGGTCTGTTCGCGATCTCTGCGACGCAGGATGTCACCGACCATCGCGCCGATCATCACCAACGCCCCTGTCGGCACAATGGAGGTCAGCCCGCTGAGGTTGAACGGCGCAAGGTAAGTCGCATTGAGGTAGGCAATGAAGTTGCGGTTCTCCTCGAAAACACCCGCGCCGATGCCTGGGACGGGCACGAACTTGATCGCGGCCCAATAGCTCACCAGCATCAATCCGGCCATCCACATGCGTCTGCTTAGCGGCAGATCATAAAGCAGTGCCGCCACCATATACGCCAGCCCGATGATCTGCAACACGTCCAGGCAGAACACCGGCCGGTTCGCGATGCTGCTGTCGATCAGGCAGCCCAGCAGGATCAGCATCGCACCGCGCTTGAGCACTTTGAGGTCGTATTGCCACGCAGGCTTGCCCGACCTTGCAAACGACGCCGCCGAAAACGGGATCGCCACTCCCACACACAACAGGAACCACGGTGCCACAAGATCTGCCAGGCTGACTCCGCCGTTCCACGCTGCGTGCTGCAGGTGCTTGGGAGTGGAGGCGTCAAGCGCGACGTTGTTGACCAGCAGCATCAGCAGGATGGTCAGACCCCGAAACGCGTCAAGCGACAGCAATCGAGCCGTTTTGGTCTTGGTCGCAGACAAATTTCCCGGCCGTGACTCTTCTTTAGCAGACGGGGCGGGGTCCGGAATCGGCAGTCTTGTGATCTCACCTTCGGGTATCGCCATGTCACCTTATGATACGCAACCGAAGCCGTCACATGTGCCGCATTCAGCGTATTCTTAGCGCACGAGCGGTCTTTGGCAGGAGCGCGCGGGTAGTTTCAGCGCGGCCCTGGATCATCTCGGCGACCGTCACAAACTTGAACCCACGCTTCTGAAGGCTCTCGATGATCTGTGGGAGCACGTCGATAGTCTGTTGCACGCCGTCGTGAAGAAGCACGATGCCGCCGTTGTCTATACGCCGCAGCACCCGCTCCGCTATCACCTTATCGCCTGGCTTGGCGTAGTCGCCCGGATCGTCCGTCCAAAGCACCGTTGTCAGCCCGTGGGCGGCGGCCGAATTGATAACATCCTTATCGTAGTCCCCGCCGGGCGGACGGCAGAACACGGGCCGCGTGCCCAGGATGCGCTTGATAATGTCGCTGCCCCGCTGCCATTCCTGCTCGACCATGGACACAGGGATTCTCGTCAGGTTGACGTGATTGTAAGTATGGTTTCCCACCACGTTCCCGGCTGCGGCCTCCATCTTTACCAGCTCCGGGTATTTCGCGGCCATTTTGCCGACCACGAAGAATGTCGCTCTGACGTCGTATTTCTTCAAAATCGCCAGTATCTTAGGCGTAAACTGAGGGTGGGGGCCGTCGTCGAACGTCAGCGCCACCGCTTTCACGTTCGGATCGCCCCGCATCAGCTTGCGGTAGAATTGCCCTTTGCGGATTTCACGCGCGTTCTGGGCCTGAAGCTCCTCCGGCGACTTGTATTCCTCTTGCTTGGCGCGCTCCCAATACTGCTGGACTATCTTCGCCGATGCTGCATGTGGGCCAAGAGCCGACAGGGTCACAGTAGTCAAGACCACAAGCAGCGCACCATACTTACTCATCAAGGCCCCTCGTTCTCGACGTGGCATTTCGCCGCTAAGTAATTCACGCTCTGCGGCTTGCACCCCCGTCATTTCGAGCAAAGCGAAGAATCTGCTTTCCAAAACGCAGGACAAGCAGATTCCTCGCTGCGTTCCGAATGCCAGGGGCCAAGTCCGCCGGCGTCAGTTACTTAAACTACACCACATCCGCGCTGTTGTCAACGGACACGAGGTTGTTGCGATAGACGGAAAACTGCAAGAGGGAATACCACATATGGACAGTTGGCTCGCTTCGGCTACTACATATAGTATGCCTGATCGCTGCATCTGATCAGATTTGGCTCTATCGCAACAACCACACGGACACTGGCATTTTTCGCCGCACTTTGCTAACCTAAGTTACAACGCAACCAAGGAGAACTGCCGAATGAGGCGCGTCGGCATCGTTCGCACGATTCTTGAGATCGGTCTGGTGGCCGCGATAGTATTGCTAGTTGTGAGCCGTCCTCAGAACGGGACACGATGGCGTGATCGCGTCGTCGGCTGCGTGCCAACGCGCGACAAGGTAGTTGCACTCACCATCGACGACGGTCCTCACCCTATCTTCACACCCAAGCTGCTCGACATATTCGATAAGTATCACGTAAAGGCGACATTCTTCATGATCGGCAAGAGGATGGACGCGTATCCGGACATCGTCAGAGACGTCGTCAGGCGCGGCCACGCCGTAGGGAATCACACCTACACCCACCCACGCAACATCGAACTCGACACCCAGGCACAGATCATCCGCGAGCTCGAGGGCTGCGAGCAAGTAATAGAACGGCTCACCGGCCGCCGAGCCCAGCTATTTCGGCCGCCAAGGGGACTGATTGACGGCAGCGTGTTCGCCATTGCAAGCGAGGAAGGTTACACAACGGTCCTGTGGAGCATATGTGCCGATCATCACGACGCGCCGGCTCCCCGACTAATGGCCAAGCGGGTGATCGACAACATAAAGCCCGGCGGCATCATTCTGATCCACGACGGCGAGACCGGCATCCGATGGAAGGATGTGGCCGCCGCTCCTCTTATTATCGAAGGGCTGCGCAAGCGCGGCTACCGCTTCGTCACCGTGCCCGAACTGCTCGCGATGAGATGAAATAACACAACCGTGCAACAAACCGCCGACTTCGAGCGTCTATACTAGAGTCGGGAAGGGGCGCGCGGGGCGCGCGTCGAAAGCAATACCGAGGAACAAAGGCAGATGCGTTGTCTGAGCATAGTCGCGGTAACGGCGGCCTTTTTTGTGTGTACGGCCGAGTGCCGGGCCGAGAACATTATCCCGGACAAACTCAGCTTGGCTGAAGCGGTTTCACTTGCACTGGGCATCAATCCCGGCCTTAAGCAGGCCGAGGAATCCAAACGTACAGCGCTTGCCAACCTGCGCATCGCCAAATACGGTACCAGCCTCAACTTCGGCACCACCACCAATCTCAACAAGGTAGGAAGCAAATCGGACCTGTCGAGTCTGGTTACCAGTTCGCTTAGCGTAGAAAGCCCGCGCGGGACCACGGCGTCGCTGAACATATCGCCGCTCGGCTTCGGAAACAAGTACGGCGGGCTGGGTGCTTCTCTGCGACAGGCGCTTCGCAGAGGTTTCGGGGGACTGTCGAGCAAGAGCATGGCGCTCAAGTCCGCGCAGTCCGGTGCCACAATCGAATCGAAGCAGCTCTTCATCACGCGCCAGGCTACGGTTCAGAGCGTCATCGAGGCATATTACAATGCCGTGCTCGCCAGGGAACAAGTCAAGGTGCGGGAGCAAGCCCTCGACAATGCCGTCAAGGCCGCCGACCGGCTCCAGAAGCTTGAAGAGGCCGGATACGTCGCGGGCATCGACGTTACCCGTGCACAAATCCAGGTGGAGCAGTCCCGCAATTCGCTGAACTCCCAGCAGCGCAGCGCCCGGAACTCGCTTGACAGGTTGATGATCGCCATTGGCGGCGGAATCGGCGCCACGCCTGAGCTTACTGATTCCGTCCCGCAGACCTATCCGGAAATGCCGTCACTTGCGGACGCAATCAAGACGGCGCTCGACAACCGCAGCGAGCTTACAATCTACGATGAGCGCCTTGCCGAGCAGGAACGGCAGTTGGCTCTGGCTGGGGACGCGCTTCGACCGCAGCTCGATCTGGTGGCGGCATTCAATGGATCCAGCGACTCAACCGGTTTCCTGTCTCGATCCATCTTCGACGAGGGCGCATTGACTGCCGGCGTTGAATACAACGTTCCGCTCGACCGCCGCGTCATGCAGGAAAGGCGCGACATCGCCGCCCGCCAGCTCGACGTGCTTCGCAACCTGCGCTCTTTCCAGACCGAGCAGATCGTCGAGGAAGTGCGCAGCGCCTATCGCCGCGTCGATACTCTGCGCTCGTCCATAGAGATACTTGCCAAAAACAAGGAGATCGCGCAGAAAAACATCGAGTACGCAAACGTCAGGCTCGACGAAGGAGTAGGCGAAAGCCGCGACATAGTCGAGGCGCAGCAAGCCCTTACCGAGGCGGAATCGAGCCTGCTCTCGGCACAAACCGAACTCTACCTCGCCGTTATCGACCTCAAGCGTGCGATGGGCGAGGACCTGACCACGATGTCATTCTAGCCCGGAGATCAAATGAAACGACAAGTCCAGCTTTGGCTAACAAGGGTGCTCATGATCGCGCTGATCATCGTCGCCACGCAGAAATGGGGACTGCCGCTTTACAAACAATACTTCAGTCCCAAGAAAGTCGAGGTGTTCGTGCCGACGACCAAGGTCCGGGCCGGCAACTTTACCGTCAGCTTTCACGAGATCGGCACATTGGATGCCGAGAGATCGGTTGCGGTCGATGCCCAGGCCGGCGGCAAGATCATCTGGTTGATCGCCGAGGGAACGGTCGTCCGGCCCGGCGACAAGCTCGTCGAGCTTGATGACACCGACACGCAGCGCGAGCTCCGCAACCAGGAGCTTCAGGTCAAGAACGCCGAGGCGGACGTTCTTCGCGTCAAGGCCGAAAGAGATATGTTGGTCGAAAGCAACAGGACGGAGAGGTCCAAGCAGCAGGCTGACCGCGACTTCGCTGCCAAGCAGCTTGAAATGGCGCAGAAGACGCTCGAACGCAAGAAGCGGCTCGCCGAACAGAAGCTGATCCCCGGAGATCAGGTCGAACAGGCAGAACTCGATGTCCAGTCGAAACGGCTGTCGCTGGAGAAGGCCGACGCCGATCTGATTCTCAAAGATAAGGACATCAAGTCCAAGGAAAACCAGAAGGATGCCGAGGTCAGAAAGGTGGAGTTTGCGGCCAGCATCCAAAGGTCCAATCTCGAAGAGATACGCAACCGCCTCAAGAGCAGCATCGTCACGGCCCCCGCGCCGGGCATGGTAGTGCTCTCGAAGGACTGGACTCCTGAAGGCCGACGCAAACTCCAGGAGGGAGACACGGTTCGCCCCAGGCAGACCCTGTGCACGCTGCCCGACCTGACCAGCATGCTCATCAAGGTGAACGTAGGGGAGGCGGACGCCCCCCGCGTGCGGGTCGGCATGCCGGTGCTGGCAAGGCTCGAGGCGGTACCCAATAGGGTCTTTCACGGCACGGTCAAGGATATTGCGAGCCTGGCAACCGAGGCAAGTCCGTGGGAATCCGGCTCTACCCCCGGTCGCAAGAACTTCGAGGTCACGATTCATCTCAAGGAGGCCGATCCGAAGGTGTTGAAACCGGGCATGACCGCCGATGCGGAGTTCATCTGCGATTCCGTACCCAATGCCGTATACGTGCCGATCGAATCCGTGATCGAACGCGACGGCAAGACATTCGTCTACGTGCGCAGCGGCAAGCGCTACGTGCGGGCGCCTGTCGTGACGGGCAAGTCCAACGACAACTTCGTGGTCATTACAAAGGGCCTGAAGGCCGGTCAGGTTATTGCGTTGCGCGATCCCACCAGACCACTGGAGCAGCAGGAAGCCGGAGCGAGCTTCGCAGGCAACGAACCAAAGACGAAGAAGGTGGAAAAGCAGGCTGCCCCGATCCCACCCGCGCCGGCGGCAGACAAGAAGTAGCATGGGAATTCTCGACGCGATCCAGACCGGGCTAAGCGAGCTGCTTTCCCACAAAATGCGTTCTACGCTCACGATGCTGGGCGTCATCTTCGGCGTTGCCGCCGTGATCGCGATGGTCAGCATTGGCGAAGGCGCTAAACAAGAAGCGCTCGAGCAGATACGGCAGATGGGTAACGATGTCGTGCACGTCAGGCGTGCCTCCATCACCGGCGAACTCGCAACCAAGGCTGAGGAGCGCAGCCCCTACGGCCTCAAACTCTCAGATGAGGAGGCCATAAGGCAGGAATGCACGTTCGCCAGGCGCGTCATTCCCGTTCGCGAGGTGTTCGCGGATGTCAAGATCGGAGAAAAGCCGGTCGCCGTGAAGATCGTCGGGACCGCGCCGGGCTATACGGCGGTCACTCGCTCCGAGGTTCTTATGGGACGGTTCCTACTGGACGACGACATCCGCCAACACAAAGCCGTCTGCGTGCTGGGCGCCGCCGCGAAGCGCGAGCTCTTCGGATTCGACAATCCGATCGGCAAGGAGGTAGAGATCGGGGCCAGGCTGTTCCGCGTGGTCGGTTTGATGAAAGCCAAGGAGATCGGGTCCGCCAAGGCGTTTTCCGCGCTTCGTGATCTCAACTCCGACGTCTACATACCTATAAACGTTTCGATCAGCGACTTCAAGATCGCAAGCCAGCAGTCGATTCCTGCTGATTTTAGGAAGCTCAGGGAGATCGCCCGCCGGCTGATGAGCAAGCCCAGCCTCGGCAACAGTTCTCTTAGCGAAGTAATAGTGCAGGTCGAAAGCGACGCCGCAACAATTCCCACTGCTTCGGTCATACGCTCCATACTCAACCGCGCGCACCGAGGCATTCGGGACTATGAAATCATCATACCCGCCGAACTGCTCAGGCAGAGCCAGCAGACGCAGCGGATATTCAACATCGTCATGGCCGCCATTGCGAGCATATCGCTGCTTGTAGGCGGGATCGGCATCATGAATATCATGCTCGCCACGGTCACCCAACGCACGCGCGAGATCGGCGTGCGGCGGTGCGTGGGCGCGACGCGCTGGGACATAGTGCGGCAGTTTATGCTCGAGGCTCTTGTCATCACGTGTGTGGGCGGGCTGATCGGCATCGTCGCCGGTGTGGGCGGTGCCAGGGCCATTTCGAAATACGCGGAATGGCGCACCGTTGTCTCGATGCAGGCGGTCATAGTATCGTTTGGAGTATCGGCGATGGTCGGGGTCATATTCGGCATGTATCCGGCAGTCCGCGCCGCGCTTGTTGATCCGATCGAGGCGCTCAGATATGGTTAACCACTCTCCCTCCCCACTTTGGGGAGGGCCGGGGTGGGGTCGGAGGATTCCCCCTCCCCACTCTGGGGAGGGTTGGGGTGGGGTCGGAGGATTCCCCCTCCCCACTCTGGGGAGGGTCGGGGTGGGGTCGGAGGATTCCCCCTCCCCACTCTGGGGAGGGTCGGGGTGGGGTCGAAAAGACTCTCCCTCCCCACTCTGGGGAGGGTCGGGGTGGGGTCGGAGGACTCTCCCTCCCCACTTTGGGGAGGGTTGGGGTGGGGTCGACAAGACTCTCCCTCCCCACTTTTGGGAGGGTCGGGGTGGGGTCGACAAGACTCCCCCTCCCCACTCTGGGGAGCTTCGGGGTCGGGGGCCAGAAAACACTCTCTCTCCCGTGAGAGAGGGTCGAGGTGATGCGCAACTTGCCGCTTATCGAAGTACGCGATCTAACAAAAACCTATCGAATCGGCACCGTAGACATTCCCGCGCTGAGGGGAGTCTCGTTTGCGGTCGAACCGGGCGAGTTCGTCGCGATCATGGGGCCGTCGGGGTCTGGCAAGACGACGCTGATGAACATCATCGGGTGCCTCGACCGGCCGACATCGGGCAGATACATACTGGACGGAGTCAATGCCGGCAGGCTGAGCGACGCCGCTCGTGCCGCCATTCGCAACCGCAAGATCGGCTTCGTGTTCCAGAGCTTCAACCTGCTTCCACGCCAGACCGCGCTAAAAAACGCGCTCTTACCGATGCTCTACTCAAACCAGCGCAAGGATGTCAGAGCCGCCAAGCGGGCGCTGGAATCGGTCGGGCTGGGCCATCGTTTCCACCACACCCCGATGCAGCTTTCCGGCGGCGAACAGCAGCGTGTCGCGATAGCGCGCGCTCTTGTCAACGACCCCCCTATCGTGTTCGGCGATGAACCGACCGGCAACCTTGACAGCGCGACCGGCGTGGAGATTATGGCGATCTTCCAGCGCCTGAACGATGAGGGTCGGACGGTGATCATCGTTACGCACGAACTCGATATCGCTCAGCACGCTAGACGCATACTGCGTTTCCGCGACGGCCTGCTTGAATCCGACGAACAGGTTTCCGACCGCCGCATCGCCGTTCCCATACCCCGTGAACGCTGACCCCAGCCCTCCCCGCTTCGGGGAGGGCTGGGGTGGGGTCGGCGAACACTCCCTCCCCGTTGCGGGGAGGGTTGGGGTGGGGTCCTTCCGCGGGCGACGAACCCAAACTTCGCCGAATTCATGCGAAGGAGCCCCCCGCCCGCCCGATAAGTACCCATTCTGGAGGACCGACCATGCGCATTTCGATCAACCAAGACCCATTCACCTCATTTGACGCAGGCAAGGATTGGATACGGCGCGGCATCTGGCCGTGCAAGTGGATATGTTGCAGTGACGCGGGCGAGCCGCCGTTCGTGACCGTTTACCGCAAGAGGTTTACGTTGGACGCCGATGTAACCGTGCGCGTGCATGTCAGCGCGGACGAGCGCTACGAACTCTTCTTGGACGGCGAGCGCATTGGGCGCGGGCCGGAACGCGGCGACTGCTGCAACTGGCGCTACGAAACTTATGACATTGCGCTTGTTAAAGGCGACCACGTCATCGTCGCGCGAGTGTGGTCGCTCGGCCCCCGCGCGCCCTACGCGCAGATGACCGTCTATCCGGGCTTCATTTTCGCGCCGGAGGGCGAGTTCATCGACAAGCTGGGCACCGGCGTTGCCGAGTGGGAGTCGAAGAGGCTGGGCGGCTACGAGTTCACTGATCCGCACCCCGCATGGGGCACCGGCGCCAATCTCATCGTCCACGGCGACGCCTTCCCGTGGGGCTGGGAATGCGGCGACGGCGATGGTTGGGGGCCGGTCGAGCTGCGCGATCCCGGCGCAAACGGCTTTGTGCGCAACGAATACCCTCCGCTCCATCTTATGAAACCCGCAGTGCTGCCCGCGATGATCGAGAGTGAGGTCTACGTGGGATCGGTGCGATTCGTATCCGACAAGGTCGCCCCGACCGTTCAGTCCGCGGATAATCTCACCTCCGAGCTCGACTCTTGGAATCTCATCAAGGGCAAAGGCTCGATAACGATCCCCGCCAACACCACTCGCCGCGTCATCATCGACCTCGATGATTACTACTGTGCCTACCCCGAGATCACGACCACCGGCGGGAAGGGCGCGTCGATTCGCGTTCTGTGGGCGGAGTCGCTTTACGAGAACACCGACGGGTTCGGCACAAAAGGCAACCGCAGCGAGATCGAGGGCAAAGTCTTCTTGGGGGTGGGGGACACATTCCGGCCCGACGGCGGCCCCAAGCGCCGATTCGACACCCTCTGGTGGCAGGCCGGCCGCTACATCGAGCTTCTCGTCGAAACCGCCGCCGAACCGCTTACCATCGACAGCTTCAAACTCCGTGAGACGCGCTACCCGCTCGAAATGGAAAGCAAGTTCGAGTCCAGCGACGACCGCCTGGCAGCCGTCTTTCCGATCGCGGTGCGCTGTCTGCAGATGTGCTCGCACGAGACATATATGGACTGCCCCTACTACGAGCAGCTCCAGTATGCCGGCGACACACGAATCCAGATACTGACCACGTACTGCCTCACGCACGATGACCGCCTCGTCCGCCAGGCGCTGCGTGCGTTCGACGCTTCCCGGCACGTCTGCGGCGTCACCGAGTCGCGTTATCCGAGCCGCGTCACGCAGGTAATCCCGCCGTTCTCTTTGTGGTGGATCGGCATGGTGCACGACTACATGCTCTGGCGCGGAGGTGAGGCGCTCGTGCGCGAGCTTGTGCCCGGCGTGCGCGCCGTGATCGACTTTTATCTCTCGTTCGCCAACAACGACGGCCTGATCGAGGCCCCCAACGGCTGGAATTTCATGGATTGGGTTCCGGCATGGACGTGGGGTCTGCCCCCCGACGCCGACAAGGGCGTGAGCGGGCTTATCAACTGGCACTTCGTTTACGCGCTGACACTGGCGGCGGAGTTGGAGGAATCGCTGGGAGAGATCGAAATGGCGGCTCGCGCGCGCAGGTTGGCCTCTGAGTTTGCCGCACGGGTGTCGGCGGCATTCTGGGACGACAAGCGGGATCTCTTCGCCGATGATCTATCCAGGCAGCACTTTTCTGAGCACTCGCAGTGCCTGGCGATCCTCAGCGGCCAGCTCTCCGCCGGCAGGTGTGCCAGAGTCTCGAAGTCGCTCCTGTCCGACCCGAACATGGAGCGCACGACCATCTCCTTCACGCACTACCTCTTCGAAACCTATCGTGTCCTCGGCTGCATGGACAAGCTCTTCGAGCGGCTGGGGCTGTGGTTCGAGCTGGAGAAGCTCGGGTTCAAGACCACGCTCGAAATGCCTGAACCGAGCCGGTCCGATTGCCACGCCTGGGCCACTCACCCGATCTTTCACTCATTCGCGACGATTCTCGGCATCCGCCCGGCATCACCCGGCTTCGCGACCGTCCGAATCGAGCCCCAACTCGGCCCGCTCACCCACGCCAAAGGCTCCCTGCCTCACCCTCGCGGCTTCATCAAAGCCGACTTCCGCGTCGAGAAAGGTGTCCTCACCGGCGCCGTCGAACTACCCGATGGCGTTACCGGCACGTTCAAGCACGGGCGCACCGCAGTTGACTTAGGCCCGGGCAGGCAGGAGATGTGAAGCAGACTCCGCTCTCACCGGTGAGGTGTTTCGGGATTTCCGGTTGGGTTGCCGGCTTAGTGGACAAGTCGATCATGCAGTGACCCAACCTCAGATCCCAAACACCTCAAAGGGAGACAAACATGAAAGCGACATTGGTGGTACTTGTGCTTGTATGCGCAACGGCTCTGCCCTGTTTCTGCATCGTAGCCCCGACAGTCACTGCACAGGTTTCCGAGCTGGACGGGTTCAAGCACTACGTCTATACACTGACCAACAGCCCCGACGGTGGTCTGATCTACGGGCTTGCGCTCTCCATGCCGAGTTCCGCCGCCCGATCGGTGACCAGCTTCGTATGCTCCAAGCCGAGCTGGTGGTGCTACATGTCGGACGGTCGCGAGGAACGTTCGGGCTGGAACGCCTTGTCTCCCGGCGGCTGGAGCGCACCCTCCGATGCCGTACATCCTGGGGAGAGCATTACCTTTACGCTGATCACCCCCGCTGCCGTGCCGACATCCGACAGCTACACGCCCATCCACAATCCCAGCAACTGGATGTGGTTCGCGACCGAAGTCGGCGGACAGTACGGCAGCTACCTTCTGCCCGTCCCCGTTCCCGAGCCGTCTTCTCTCGCCACGCTTCTCATTGGGCTGGCCATCTCCGCGACAGCGATCCGACGGCGCACTGGCGAACGAAGAAGCAGATATTTCCTTCGGCTCGTACATATTGAAGCAGGTGGTATGGTCAGGATACCACCTGCTTGGGGCAATAGAGGACGGCTATCTTGCCAGGTCGGCACCGTCCCGTAGGCAACTGCTTTATACCCGCCGGCTTACCCGCCAAAACCAGGGGGAAGAGAAGTTACGAGTTGCGAGTTACGAGTTAAGGATGCGTCTTCCCAGACTCGTAACTCGTAACTCGTGACTACTCTCCCGTGTGTTTCGCCTCTTCCTCCACTTCGAGATACTCCTCGTAGTTGAACTCGAACTCCTCTGCGCATTCGGAACTGCAGAAGAAGTAGGTGCGGCCTTCCAGGTCGCGCTTGAACGGCGTATCCTTGCTGACGTAGTTCCCGCAAACAGGGTCCTTGGGCATCGCGATCCCCTCCCGTGGCTTGGTTAAATGATAATACCCGGCTGGAGGGGGAACTCGTAACCCGTAACTCGTAACTTCCCTTCTATTCCCTATTCCCTAT
>Ga0272448_1001614_pt1 | contig 29858 bp, 28 predicted proteins | sample YNPCB0191_FD_202220 | JGI IMG/M metagenome (GOLD analysis project Ga0272448, IMG submission 202220) | Hot spring sediment microbial communities from Yellowstone National Park, WY, United States - YNP-CB-019-1 | ecosystem: Environmental > Aquatic > Thermal springs > Hot (42-90C) > Sediment...
GACTGGGGATTGTATGGAATTTTTTCGTGTATCCCTTAGTGTTATGTAGAAATTCTCTGTATAACATCCTTATTTATAGGATATTACACGGAATTTTCTGCACAAATTCCAATGGAACAACGTCCAAAGAAACTCCTCGAACAGTTGCGAGATATTATGTTTAAGTACTCTTCTTATCAAAGAGGGAATACTTATATTGACTGGATTAGACGTTATATCCTTTTTCACGATCAGCGTCATCCTGGAGATGTGGTAAGTGCAGAAATCTAACCTTATTAACGCATCTTGCGGTCAATGAAAATATAGCTTCATCAACGTAAAATCAAGCGCCTCACGCGGTTTTATTTCTTATAAAGATTATTAAAAATTTAGATTTCAAAGTAGATGTGGTACATGCAAAAAATCTCAATATTTACTAACTGTCTTAAGAGAAGCGATGCGGAAATTATTAGAACACAAGCATGTAAAAACAACGATCAATACTAGAGTACACAACATAACTGGTTACACTCGCTCAAAAAAGTTTGCTTTTGTATTCGCTTGTTTCTTAGTATCTGAAAACGCTCCAAGTAAGTGAGTATAGGACTTTTCTTGTAGACAACTTCTGTCTATAATTGCTCTAAACTGCAGATATTTCGTGTACTGTTGTGTACTATTGGCTGTAATGCCCAAAATATCATCTCCTACAACATGTACTGTTCCCTTGCATTCATGCTCGACAGCAACAGCAAACATTTCATAAATTTTTTGATACAGTCGCCCGTGGGAGAGTTTATCTGGGTTAATCATTCTAAAGATATCTGAACTCCCAGACACGAGCATCCAACCAGTTGTGGAAAGATGTCATGAACTTTGCGTCGCCTGTCTCCATTTTCGGTTTGTATTTCCAGGTATCATTCCAATAACTTAAATCTAGCGAACAACACTACCAGAGGCGTTCTTCTTCCCATCAACCAACTACTAGTAGTCCGAATCCGAGACAGATTCACGCCTAAAGCACCACCATTTTTAGAAATATGAGAAGATAGTTGCACCTACTTTCTGCCAAAGGCTTTAGAAGAGAATATCCAGCTCAATTTGCTTCATCTTCATTTCCGTCAACTTGGAATTGCAAAGCTTATCTGTAAAAGCTGTCGAGAGATGATGATGCTTCCCACGATTGTGAATAGCAGCTTTAGAAGATTTACCTCCGGAGGGTTGACAGTTCATAAGTAACTCCTGAGATTAGGTCAATCAGCGCGCCCTGATTTACCCTCAAAATTTAACTAACCTCGCCCAAGAGTATCTAACGCAGATAAAATTACCTTTACAGCACTAAAAACGGAAGATGTTTGATTCTGTATGCCAGGAACCGGATTTGAACCGGTGACACGAGGATTTTCAGTCCTCTGCTCTACCAACTGAGCTATCCCGGCAGATGTTTGTCTTTTCAACGATTTTCTACTATAGCAAACCTTACTAATAATTGCAAGCTTTTAGGAAAATTTTTTGCCGCACCTTTTCCACAACCTTGTCCAACCGAAAGTTCCTATAAATACCACAAACTGAACTAAAACGATACTAGGGCCAGAAGCAAAATTAAAAAGACCCGAGACAATCATACCAATGATACTAGTAGCAGAACCGATAAGCACCGACAACAGTAAAAAGCGACGAAAGTGATGGCTGATAAGTTTAGCAGTAGAAGCGGGTATGACCAAAAATGCATTGACAAGCAAAACCCCAACAGCTTTAATAGCTACAGCCACAGCTAGTGACAACAAGACAATAAAACAATATCGATGTAACTCAACTGCAATTCCTTGAACTTTTGCTACTGCTGGGTTGAGAGTTAACAAGATTTGCTGTCCCAAAGTAGAAAATAAAAATATGGCACTGGCTGCAAGTAGCAGCACAGTTAAAATCAGGTCTTTACGGTCGATAGCAAGAATATCTCCAAACAGCACTGCCATTAAGTTGCCGCGATATCCTTGGATCAAGCTGCTTAATATAATACCAATCGCTAATGCTCCGGAGAGGATGATACTTAGAATGCTGTCACTGGCCAAATCAGTCTTCTCAATGAAGTAGAGAACAATTACACCAAAAGCTAAGCTCGAAGGCAGTAGCATCCAAGTAGGATTTAACTGTAGCAGTACACCCAAAGTTATACCTACCAAGGCTGCATGACCTACAGCATGACTAAAAAAAGATAACTGGCGTAAGGTGACAAAGCTACCAAGCAAACCACCAAGCATTCCCATCAGTACAGCACCAACTATTGCCCGCTGCATAAAGGGATATTGTAGCAATGCCACTAATTCGCTGATAGTGGTGACGGCAAAGAAATTCATACTAAGGATTTAATGATGGTGTTGGTAACGACTAAATCCTGGTCCGTAGGTCGCTAAAAGATTTGCAGCTGAAAGAGCAATTGCAGGAGCTCCTGTGCAAATAATAGTTTGGTTGAGGCAAATCACGCGATCGCAATAGTTGCTGACCATATTAATATCATGGGAAACTTGCAATACCGTCCAGCCTTCCTCCTGCTTCAGTTCATTGAGCAAAGTATAAAAATCTGCTGTACCTTGCACGTCTACTCCGGCAAACGCTTCATCCAATATTAACAGCTTTCTAGGCATTACCAAACAATAAGCTAGTAAAACCCGCTTGAGTTGTCCGCCACTGAGGGTTCCTATTGCTTGATTTCGCAAATGATAAGCATCAGTACGTCGCAAAGCAGCAGCTACAGCTGCTGTTTTTTCCTGATTTTGCGGCGATATCCTTGCTATAGTTGCAAAAACCCAGGAAAATTTTCCTTGTTTTTTTTGTCGCTGTATCTCTTTATAATTCTTATTCCATCCCAAACCTACTAATTCAGCAACGGAAATAGGAAAGCTGCGATCGAAGATAAAATGCTGAGGTATATATCCCAACTGATGGCGTAAATTTCCTAATTTAGAAATGGGACGACCAAATATTTCAATTTGACCAGAACTGCGCGGAATTAAATCCAAAATTGCTTGTACCAACGTACTTTTACCAGCACCATTAGGACCCACTATTGCTGTGTTTGTTCCCGACAATAATTCAAAAGAAACATCTCTAATAGCTTGATAATTTCCTTGATATACAGTCAATCCTTCCACTTTTAAAATTGTAATCTTATCAGTCATTAGTGTTAATACGAGAAAAATTGACAAAATTTATTTACAAGCTGACACCAAGGTTTGTAAGTTCTTTTTCATGGCCTGAAAATAATGCTGTGGATCGGTAGGTCCGGTTTCTAATGAATCTAAGGGACGCAAAGTTAAATTTAAGTCTCTAGAAAGGCTTGTCAGCAGTTTATTATCCGTTCCTGGTTCACCAAACAAAGCTTTAACTCTGTATTTTTTCACCGCATTAACTGCTTTTTGCACATCTGCAGGCGTGAGTTGCTCTTCGGGAATTTCTACCACTGCTACTTGCTTGAGATTGTAGCGTTTTGCCAAGTACGGATATGCATCGTGGAAGGTAACAAAGGTACAGCTAGGATATTTTTGTAAAGTCTGCTGAAATTCTTGATTTAAACTTTCCAATTGCTTGATATAGGTAGCTGCATTTGCTTCGTAGGTAGATTTATTGGTAGGATCTGCTGCTATCAATCCATCTCGAATATTAATAACTTGTTGTTTTGCTAAAACAGGATCTAGCCAAACATGTGGGTTTCCGGTGGCGTGTTCGTGCTGTTTTTGGCTTGTTTCCACCACCGGTGAAACCTGTTGCAAAGGCTGAATACCTTTACTAGCGTTTATTTCTATTAATTTTGGATTACGAGCGTTTTTGACTGTCTCTTCCAGAAATTCTTCCAGTCCCAAGCCGTTTTTGACAAGTACATTCGCTTGAGCGATCGCTTTGACATTTTCAGGTTTGGCTTGATATTCGTGCACTTCCGTACCGGGTGGTACTAATATTTCCACCTCTGCTGCATTTCCAGCTACTGCCTTACTAAACCAATACATTGGTAAAAACGTTGCCACCACTTTTATTTTCCCTGCTTGAGATGCAGATAAAACCTGCTGTGCTCGTGGTGATGGTTGTTTAGTTTCTACGCGATCGGTGTTTGTTTGGCTGCAACCACTAGTAGCAGACAAAAAGACTATCAACGCCATTAAGGATAGCAAACCATTGCTGTGCTGAAAAAGACAAAAAAATCCCTGCACTGCACTCCATACTTTCCACAAAGACGCCCCCCAAGGAGGTTGTTCGCAATTTTTTTGTAGCCTTTCGTACAAGTAAAGAAAGTTTCTTCGAACTGTTGTTAACTCGGAAAATTGCCCGTTTCTGGTCTTTAGGAGTATTTTCTTCTCTGTAATCATAAGGAGTTTAATTTGTCAAAAACTGAATTGACAATGATGTTTGTTCTGATTATACAATAATAATCATTCTAATTAGAGAATGATAATCATTTTTAAAAAGCATGTTAAAAATTACATTCTTTCTTTCCACCTTCTACCTTCGCAAGGTAAAAATAACAACATCTTTTCCTAATAGTTGCTCGCTTCTTTTCTGCAAAGTTGGTCGCCTAATAGTGATGTCAGGATTTTTTTGGTAACAAACTTGCTCAAAGCTGGTAAATTAATTGAGAATCCTTTTTAATAAAACCTCCTTTCAAAAAACAAACAAAGGAGAATTATAGAAAGTGTGAGGAAGAAAATGCAGAAATTTTGGCAATCTCTACTAACTAGCCCGGCGGTATTTGGCACAATACTCATTGTTAGCTTTGCCGCAGCTGCACAGGAGGTGGAAAGACCCATTGCAAAAGAAACGATCCCATCGCCAACAACAGTCACTTCCCAACAGGAAGTTGACGACACTGCTCAACAACAAGCGCAGGTAACTTCAGTTTCCCAACTGTCAGATGTACAACCAACAGACTGGGCGTTTACTGCTTTGCAATCTTTAGTAGAGCGCTATGGATGCATAGCTGGATATCCGAATAGTACCTATCGCGGTAATCGGGCGATGACGCGGTATGAATTTGCAGCGGGTTTAAATGCTTGTCTGGATCGCGTCAACGAACTGATTGCTACCGCTACCGCTGATTTGGTAAAGAAAGAAGATTTGGCAACATTACAAAGGTTGCAAGAAGAATTTGCAGCAGAATTGGCGACTGTGCGCGGTCGCGTGGATGCATTAGAAACAGCAAATGCTCAACTAGAAGCCAACCAATTTTCTACCACCACCAAACTCAATGCGGAAGTAATTTTTGCATTAGCGGGAGTAGCTGCAGGAGATGACGCCACAGGAAGAAAAATAGCTCGCAATTCGATTTTGGCCGATAGAATTCGTCTGAACCTCGACACCAGCTTTACAGGCAAAGATTTACTCAGAACTCGACTGCAAGCTACAAATCTTAATCCTTTTTCTGGTACCTCTACATTTACGCCGGAAGGAGATTTTCGATTTGCTGGCGGTGCTTTCAGCGACGACAACAACAACAGCGTTGGTATAGATGCACTGTTGTATCAGTTTCCCCTTGGAGAAAAAACAACTGTTGTAGTGGAAGCTAATGCGGGTGCAGTGGATGATTTTACTAACACAGTTAATCCCTATCTAGATGGAGATGGGGGTAGCGGCGCCCTTTCTCATTTTGGTACTCGCAACCCAATTTACTATTTACTCAACGGTACTGGTCTGGGGTTGAGACACGAGTTCAATAAGAATTTTGAACTGAGTTTGGGTTATTTAGCAAACAATGCCGCAGTTCCTGAAAAAAAAGCTGGTTTGTTCGATGGTCCTTATGGTGCGATGGCACAGTTAACTATCAAACCTAGTGAAAAATTAACCCTTGGTTTGACTTATATAAATGCCTACAATAATGATTTCACTGCTAATGGCAGTACGGGTAGCAATCGAGCAAACTTACGTTCTGCTTTACTTAACAACCCCAATTTACCAGCTGCTTTAGCTCCCTTTTCTGGTCTTGAAGTACCGGTGTCGAGCAATTCCTACGGTGCACAAGCATCTTGGCAACTGAGCGATCGATTTATCTTAGGTGGTTGGGTTGGTTATACCAATACTCGCAATCTCTCAACTAAAGGAGGTCAAATCGATCGAGGAACGCTTGAGATTTGGAACTGGGCAGTTACTTTAGCGTTTCCCGATCTCGGTAAAAAAGGTAATTTAGCAGGAATCATCGTTGGTATGGAGCCTAAGGTTACTGGTTCAACGATTAGCAGTATTAGTAAAGATAGAGACACTTCGTATCATATAGAAGCATTCTACCAGTATCAGGTCAACGACCACATTACCATTACTCCGGGAATTATCTGGTTGACGGCGCCGGATCACAACAACGATAACGACGATGCTGTCATTGGTGCGTTGAGAACTACTTTTACTTTCTAGTTCAGTGGAAGGGTGCAAATAAACAGTTGCTACAGTGCAACACTGACCTACCTAAAAAAAGACCAGCCTATCAGTGCTGGTCTTGCATGGAAAATTTCTTTTATGCGTTGTCTTCTCAATAGAGAAATACCCAGACTTTGCGTTCCCAAACTGCAGCGGGCAATTTTTCTTAACAATTATTGTAACAGCCAGCACAAATTTCTAGTAGAAAAACAAGCAACAAAAAGCAGGAATGTCAGTTACTGAGTTTTTACTAATTGCGGTTGTCCCCAAATAATTCGTTCCTGTTTGTAAATAGCAATTCCTGGCTTGGCTTTTTTGGGTTTGTAGACATTTTTCGGCTGGGTGTAAACTACCGGTACTCGATCGCTTTGGCGAGCGCGACTGTAGTAAGCAGCAAGATTAGCAGTAAATTGTAAATCAATTTCTTCTGGAACAGCACCGGGTTCTAGTCGTAACAGTACGTGACTACCGGGAATTTCTTGGGCGTGAAACCACAAATCGTAATCTCCAGCAATACGAAATGTTAATTGGTCATTCTGGCGGTTGTTACGCCCGATTAACACTTCCCAGCCGTTAGGGGTGCGATAACGGTAAAAGTTATTACTATTTTGGCTGCTAGGGCGACTGCGATATACGGGATCTTCTAAGTAACCTTGCTGAATAAGTTCGTCGCGGATTTCTTCTAGAGTTTGTAAATCTTCAGGTGTTTGGTAGTCTTGGATTTGAGCGATCGCTGCTTCTACCTGTTCTAAATACTTTATCTCTAAATTCACGTCTGCCAGGAGGGGTTCGATAGCACAGCGAGCGCGTTTGAGTTTTTGATGCTGTTTGTAGAGATTTTGAGCGTTTTGCACAGCATTTTTATCTGGTTCGAGCGGGATTTTTACTGGTTGACCAGTTTCAAAATCAGCAAGGATAATTTCCTTCATCCCTGCTTTCCACTCTTGTAAATGGGCCATTAGCAAATCTGCTTTGATTCGGTATTCATCGGCGCGATCGGACTGCTGCAAGCGCTGCTGAAAATTTTCAGCTTTGAATCGCAATTTTTCGAGAAGATTACTGAGTTTCTGACTCAGTTGATGTTTGAGTTTCAAAAAGGTCTGTTGATTGAGTTCATCCGTATAGTATCGATTGATTAATTCCTGGATATTACTCGCAGACTTGATTTTATTCCAACCGAGTACGGTATATCCCGAGCTAGTCCACCCTGGTTGGAATTTTTCACTGGCCAGAGCTTGCAGCCATTGTTGCCAGTAGGTAAATAATCTTTGCCATTCTTCTGGTTTAAGATGATCGGTTGTGGTTTGCGGATCGATTTTGGCTACCTGCAGCATTGATTCTACGAGTGCTGGAGAAAGACCGCGATAGGTTTTTAGCAATTGTTGCTTAATAGTCCCTGGTATGAGGCTAATTTGTTGTTGCCAATGGTGTTGAGATTCGCTCAAACTGGGTATGGCAGTTGTCAGGCTAGGTGGTGTTTCATAAGGTTGTCCGGTGAGAATGGGACGGACGCTGGATTTTTGTTGGTTTACTTGACGGGCGGCGGTGATGATGATGTTGTTGGCGTCGGTAAGAATAACGTTGCTGTATTTGCCCATAATTTCAATATATAAATGATATTGGGGATCTTCTCCCGGACGCCGGGCAAATTGTAAATCAATAGCGCGTTCCCAAATGGCGAGGTTTTCTATTGCTACTAAAGCCAAACCACCTAATTGATGAACTAGTTGTTGACTAAAGGTAAAGGTATCTGGTGTGCGTGGAGGCGGATCGCCAACGTGCAGGCGAGCAGCTTGGGGATGCCAAGAAATTTCCAACCAACCGCGCCTTTGCAGCGTACGCAGCGCCATAGAAATAGTGTAGCGATCGCGTTGGTAAACTTGTTCCAAACGCGATGGTAACCAATGAGCGCGAATATCGCTACACACTGCTTGTAGAGTCGTAAAGTCGAATGTTTGCACAACGATTTGTCGTTGATGAAAAGGCTTTGATAGTCACTAAATGCCTATCTTCTTAAATATAAACAAATATGAACGTTATGCTGTACGGTACTTTTGTCTTTGCTAGATCACATGATGGGCAAAAAACTGAGAGTGGCTGAAACTGCCACTCTCGACTACATCATCCCTGATAGGTTCTGTGTTTGAAAAACTAACTCCCTAGTCTTTGCATAATTATTTCATTAGCAATAACAAAAGCCATAGCAAGTTACGAACTGAGTAACAGCGGTTGTTTTTCTTCAACTGCTGTGGAGTGCAAAATCTCAGTGTACAAATCAGCCAGTTGAGTTGCGACGCCATCCCAGCTGAACTTGCTTTCTACTCGTTTTCTACCGTTTTGACCTAATTTATCTCGCCACTGGGGATTGTTGAGAATTCGGTCGATAGCGTTGGCAAAAGCATCCACATCCTGTGGTGGTGCTAGCAAACCAGTTTCTTCAGGAATGACAGTGAACTGAAGTCCGCCGACGTTGCTTGCTACTACTGGTGTATAACTTGCCATTGCTTCAATGGCCACTAGTCCAAAAGGTTCGTAGTGACTGGGAACAACGCAAACATCAGCAGCAGCGTAGTAACTTGGCAAGATTTCCTGACTGAGGCGACCGGGGAGAGTAGTAATATCTTGCATGCCCAATTCGGCAATAATTTCTTCAATGCGTTCGCGTTCTAGACCGTCACTTTGACCTGGTACGCTACCACCGCCAATGATGAGCTTTATATTTGGATGATTGCGAAATTGAGACCGAGCTACCGCTCGCACCAGGGTTTCTATACCTTTACGCGGATCGAAGCGTCCTACGTACAATACTATTTTGTCTTCGCTGCCAAATCCCAATTGCTTTCTAGCAGCTTGACGGTCTATACAACCAAATTGCTGCACATCAGTACCGCAGGGAATGATATCGATGTGACCTTTTGTGGAGACAAGCGATCGCATGTGCTCTTTTTCTTGTGGACTTGTCGCTACGATTCGCTCCGCTGTCTCCAAAACTTCTTTTTCAACTGCTAAGCGCGTACTGGCAATCAAAGGAATTGTTTTGACAGTATTGTACTTAACCGCTCCTAAGGAATGATATGTATGAACTTGCTTGCTGCCTTGGATTTTCTTTAATTGCATCCCTACCCAGCTTGAGAGCCAGTAGTTAGTGTGAATTAATGGATATGTGATATTGTTTTCTTTTTGAAAAGCCAGAAAATTCTTCACAAATTCTGGCAAATTTCCAAAAAGATTATCTCTGGGTATGTATTCCAAACTACCCGCTTGTAAGCGTATGGTTCGGCAATTGGGACTGTGCTGAACTATTGTTTGCTGTTGTGCGCTTACTTTGCGGGTAAACATGTCAACTTGCCATCCCAGTCGGGCTAGTGCTTCGCCCACATTCCGGACGTAAACATTTTGCCCTCCTGCTTCTTCTTTACCTATTTCAATAGCTGGATCGCCGTGGACTGAAATCAAGGCGATGCGTTGCTTGGTTGTGGAGTTCATAGTTTGTTGGTTTCTGAATGGAACGAGGTTTAAGGCAGATAATGACTTTGTTTTGCCTTTACGACCTCAATTTTCTGGAAAGTTTAAGCAACTTTATTTTAATTTAATATGTCTAACATTTTTATACATCTACTACCAGAGGTAAAGTCAATATTTAAGTATTTTTACTAAATTATTTTCTTTTTAAAAGCAATATTTTTATCTCTAGATTTTCTAATCTTACCCAAGTGTCTGAGAATTAAGATGTATCTCATTAAACTTTAATGGCTCCTAGAAATTTTCTGTTGGACCGGCAAAAAATTTTATCCGTCATTTTTACTTAGTATCTAATCTGACTTTTATTTTTTCCCATAGGCACTGGAAAATTATTTGTATTTTTATATACAAAAATTTGAAGGGCGATTTTTAGTAAAAAAGCATTTAGCAATAATAAGTCCGTAGCGATATTGACACTTTGCTTCTCAAAATGTAAGGAGGAGACTTACGTTTCTTTAGAAGTGCCTTTGTGTGTAGCACTAGTATTGTTTTGCCTTTGGGTGGGGCTGTGATGATAGTGTTGGTAATGGCTAGCGATCGCGACTGTTGGCACAATTAAAAACGGACCGGCGCAAACACATGCAAACACTCAATTAGCTACTGCGGTTGCAATTCGACCAACAGTTGCGATCGCGCTTACCAACAATAGCTGCAATTTGCTTCTGCTCGGCAACCACCAGAAAAATAATTAAAAATTAAAAATTCAATTTGCTAAGGTTGCTTTTGAATTTTTAATTTTTAATTGCTGTTTTTGCCGACAGATTAACTGGTAGTTTGTGCGGCCAGCATTTGCTTTAGCTTTTCTAATTCTGAGGCCCAGCGGGGATCTGGACGAATAGCTTCTGTTTCGTTGGAAGTATTTTCTTTAGCGCTACCACCACCACCGCGGCGAGATTTTTTAGATTTTTTGCTTTCTTTGCTGGTGTTGGGACTAGAACTGGCGTTACTACCAGAATTAGCCGTGGTTTTAGCAGCTGGTTGTTCCTCGTTATCTTCTCCTTTAGTGCGAGGGAGTGCCTTTTCTATTTTGATCGCAGAGTCTTTGAACAATTGACCGTTGTACTTTTCAATAATATGGTCTGCTTGTTCGTCGTTGTTTACAGTAATAAAACCGAAGCCACGACATTTACCAGTTTTACGGTCTTTAATCAATTTCGTGGTGACACTATCACCTTCCTCTGCAAAAACTGCTTGCAGTTCTTGACGATCTATCTCTTCTTTAGGCAGGTTGCCGATGTACAGGCGAACGGACATAAACTAAACCTCCAGAGTGGATTGAAAAAACTATTGGGCAAAAAATGACAACTTGGTTTTGGCTTTTGGTTGATGCTGTTGCATACACTGTGCCGCGAACCAGTTTTTTTACTCAAAACTTTTAACGTATACAATACAGTTTTTACCAGAATCAAGCTTGTTTAATACAAAAGCGTACACTGCGCTGATAACACCTTTATTCTAAAAAATTATAAATTTTACAGTTGAGTGCTAATGAAAGGAAATGCCTGCAATATCCTTTGGAGAATGAAACGCCATTTCTTACATTATCATGGTATTTTTTGCGTATCTAGTTCAGGACACACATTTCCAATATTGATATGAGAGCATCGTAACATAAAATACTTTTTTTCTAAAGCTTGACACGTCGGCAAACAAAAACCAGCCACTGGCTGGTTTACTTGCTGCTGTGTTGGGAGGATAAAAGGGGATCGATTGGCGCAAGGCAGCCAAGATGGGTAACTAAGCTAAGTAGCTGAGTTATGTTGGTTGCTAAGTTTATGTAAATAAATGTAACACTTTTCGTCACTAATTGCAACCTTTGTTTACAAATCGCTGTTTGCTTTGGAAAACTAGCCTTTGAGAAGAATGTAAGCTCCCCAAACTTCAGCGGCTACTGCTAGAACGAGCGACCAAATAGGATGGTAGCTGTTTAAGATTTTTCCGCTTTGAGTTTGTAGGGTTTGGATATCAATCCAGGGTGTTGCTCCCCGACGCAACCAACCCGTGATGGTGACTTGTCGGCCAATCAAATCTTGAGCTTGGGTAGATTTTCGCAGCCCGGGAATGTAATGTAACTTTATCAATCCCGTTGGGGATTGCAGAATTAAATCTTGTCCGAGGTAGTTACTAATGCCTTGACGACCCAATAATTTACCTACTAAACGTACGCTGATGCTATCGATGGGAAGTAAAGCAGGGTTGGTTAATATACTGGTCAAATTTTCCTCAGTTTGTGCGGTTGTGGCTTTAATATCTGGGAAAAAAGAATTTATTCGCACGCTTGTGCCAATACTAAACCCAATGGCCATGCAACCTGTAAGGTAATGCCAGTCATCGTAGATCCACTTCAAGTTTAAAATTCCCAGTGCAAATGCTATTTGCCAAGCTAACCAAATCAAAACTGCAACCACGATACCTAAGGGAATTCCCAAAAAGGGAGCGATCTGTAGTAAAAAAGACTGCAGCTTGACCGTACAAAAGGGGGGTTGCTCGAGATATAATTCCGGTGCTACATGCCACTGACGAGCTATTTGACACAACCTTTGCAGACGCTCGCCCAAAAGAGGGTGAGTATTGTTAATTACAAACCAGCGCCGGTAAGGATGAAAGCAATCCCACATCAGCAAAGATTCAAAGGTGGTGTGGGAAGCAATGGTACCCAAATACAAACTCTGCTTGTAGCCTACCGGAAGGACTATATTTAAGCTTTCTAGTCTCCAATCGGTACATTGCTGCTGTTGGATATCTTCGGAAATGCCAACGGCCGTTTTCAGCAAAGCACGGACAAGTCCGTTGGGATTACCTGTCACTTCTGCACTGGTGCGATCGCTGTGGTAAAGTCGCAGTTGGGATAACCACAAAGCAGTTCCCACAAGCAAACACCAAAGACAGTAGAGCAAACTTGCCAGAATACCGAAAAACAAACGCCACTTCTGCTTTTGAGTTCTATCTCCCCACCCAGCCATTTGCATGTAAACTAGGTAAACCGGAATTGTTACCAGCAGTACCAACGACATTACCGTACAATCCCGATTGGCAATGTGCCCCAATTGACTGGCATAGATGGTGGCGATTTCTTCGTCAGTTAGTTGCTCTAGCAATCCTTGACTAACGACAATGCGGGCATTGCGAGATAAATAACCGTAGGTAAAAGCAACGGGAGCAGCGATCGCTACAACGCGTAATTTTGGTATCTGCCAACTTCGTTGTTGGCAATAACGTTGCAATACCCGCACCGTTTCCTTGCTGTGGCGATGTAGTGTATCCTTGTCTAACAATCGCTGCTGGTAAAATGCAGTTAGCAACCAATCCAATAGCCAGGGAGACAAACAAGTTAAAAGCAGCAGCAAAACTAGCAAAAAGATATTGAGACTGCTGTAGTCTACATGTATTGGCTCGACCAAGGGAAGTCTGGCCAAGATGTTGTTGGTAAATTGCACCAACCACACCAATAATGTCCGGATTACCCAAAACAGCGCTAAAAATGTTCCTATTTCTAATAACCACAATAGCTTTAAGCCCCGCTTTGGCAAAGGTTGCCACACTTTTGCACGTCCTGCATGCCGCCAGTATATGCCCTTGGGCTTGGTTTTTTCCTGATTAATGGTTGCACCAGCAGACTGGGACGATGCATTAGTTGTTAGCTGCGAATTATTGTTCGCTTTCTGGGTAGGTTGCTGCGTGTGAATTGCCAAACTTCCAGTGTCTTGCTCGTTTTCGACTTTGTCGTGCTGAAAGTTCCCTGGGAATGTATGAGCAGTAACAGGTGGAGCAGGTGGTAAATCCTTAAGGGTAACAAATCCCGTCACCTCTGGCTCATTGTGAAGTTTTTTTAATTTTGGGAGCGTTGCTTGTGCCCATTGTTGAACTTGGACATGTTCGTTTTCACATAAAGCTTCACATAAGGCGATCGCTTTTGGTAGTTCATCAGTGCGTGCATAAATTACAACCAAGCCAATTTGAGCTTGGACAACTTCCGTGCGATCGCCTGCTGTGGTAGCGACTTTTTCTAGTATTGCTTTTGCTTTTTGGTAATCTTCTTGCTTGAGGGCGGTTAAACCAGCCTTCAAAGATGCTTCTGGATGTGAAGGCATAGTCTTGTTGCAGTTGTCATATATATTTTGTTGCTTTTTGGCAATTATTAATCTAAGGTTTAAAAAAACAGACAAAACCAAGCAAACAACCACCGCCAACCACTAATTATTTTCTAGCGGTTTGGAAGTGGAAATGACTGGAGCAGTTGCACTTAATTTTAAGTTGGGGTGGTCTTGTTGCAGTTGGTTGCAGTTCCACTCGTTGCGGAACAACAAAACGGGACGTCCCATACTGTCTTTGACTACAGTTGTGTTGAACAAGCGTCCGAGCTGGTGCAAAGTCTCCCAACCGCCTTCGACCCAACGCGCAACGCTGTAAGGTAATAACTCTAGCTGGGTTTCCACTCCGTATTCATTTTGCAAGCGGAACTGCACCACTTCAAATTGCAACTGACCTACTGCAGCCAAAATGGGATCGCGCTTGGATTCATCCACCGAATACATTATTTGTACAGCTCCTTCTTCACGCAATTCCAAAACACCTTTTTGAAATTGCTTGAATTTGGAAGGATTGGGGTTGCGCAGAACCGCAAACAATTCTGGGGAAAAATAAGGAATACCCTCGTATTCCAATTTTTGCCCGGTGTAAATAGTATCGCCAATGGCAAAAACTCCCGGATTGTTCAAACCGATCACATCCCCCGGGTAAGCTACATCTATTGATTCCCGTTCTTGAGCAAAAAGTTTTTGCGGACGAGACAGACGAATTATTTTACCCGTGCGGGCGTGATTAACCGTCATGTCTTTTTCAAATTTACCGGTACAAACGCGGACAAATGCTACGCGATCGCGATGTTTGGGGTCCATATTTGCTTGCAGTTTGAAAACAAACCCAGAAAACTCTGGATAGGTTGGAGGTAGTTCACCAAGGCTGCTTTTGTGGGAACCAGGCTGGAGAGCATACTCGAGGAAGTAGTTTAGGAATAACTCTACCCCAAAATTAGTCATGGCACTACCAAAAAAGACTGGCGTCATTTTGCCTTGATGTACCAACTGTAAATTTAGTTCTGGCCCTACTCCTTCTAACAGTTCTAAATCGTTCTTTAATTGATAGTATAAGTCCTGTTCCAGAAGTTCTTCGATTTTAGGATCGCCCAAGTCCACTACTCGATCTAGTGCTTCTTTGCTTCCATGGGCGCTTCTCTCGAATAAATGTATTTGTTGCTTGATGCGGTCAAATATACCTTGAAAGCGATCGCCCATGCCAATTGGCCAGTTAACTGCGTATGTTTGCAACTTCAATTCTTGTTCGATCTCGTCCAAAAGTTCCAAAGGCTCTCTTCCCGGGCGATCGAGTTTGTTGACAAATGTAAAGATGGGAATACCCCGCATCTTACACACTTCAAATAATTTCCGCGTTTGGGGTTCTAAGCCTTTGGCTGCATCAATTAGCATCACGGCGTTATCTGCAGCTGCCAAAGTTCTATAAGTATCTTCACTGAAGTCTTGGTGCCCGGGAGTATCCAATAAATTAATATGGCAGCCTCGGTATTCGAATTGCAACACCGTCGAGGTAATCGAAATTCCCCGCTGCTGTTCCATCGCCATCCAGTCGGAGGTAGCTTTGCGCTGTGCTCGCCGCGCTTTTACTGCACCAGCTTCGTGAATTGCACCTCCGTATAACAGTAATTTTTCCGTCAGCGTGGTTTTTCCGGCATCGGGGTGAGAAATAATTGCAAAATTGCGACGACGTTTCACTGCTTGTTGCAATTCTAACTGAAGCTCGGTTGACATAATTGTCTCTAACTGTAACTTAACTTAACTTAACTTTTTTCAACTTTAGCGAGTCTTTTAATCTTAAGACAATGATGCTCGTGATAGGGTCTTAATATAACTACAAGCTCAAAGCATGAGGTAAGAAGAATGTACGACACGGATAGGCGAAAGCTTTTATCAGCGTTGTCCCACGGAGCAATTTTTTTCAGTACAACCTTTGTCTCTGTTGGTCTACCAATTTTCATATTGTTTATTTCAGAGGACCCTGTTGTCAAAGAGAATGCCAAAGAGGCAATTAATTTCCACTTCAATGTTTGGTTCTATGGAATAATTATTGGTGTGTTAGTTTCGATATCTTTTGGTTTACTTTTTCCTTTGGCAGGAATTGGCTTTTTACTCCATTGGGGACTAACAATTTGGGCGCTGTTCCACGTTCTTACCAATCCAGACAAACCCTTTCGCTATCCTTTTATTTTCCGCCTGCTCTAAGGACGGACGTTGCTTGCCAGCCAATTTTCACAATCAAATCGCTGCTAATCCCAAATAAATGATGGGTAATGTATTTGATGCCCAATTACTATTTGACCTCACACTTGTTCTTTGGTGAAAAAGCTCATACTGATTTCTTCATCAAATCCCCCTCTGATTATGGTAATTTCATCCAAGAAAGGCAAGCAAGCTGTAAAATACAAAATTGCCCTACGGCATCGGCAGTAGGGCAGAAAGAGGACAGTTAAGCACTTTTTGCAGTGTGTCCTGGCAGAAAGAGGTTTGGTTCTAGATTTGTGACGGTTTGTCTTTTGTCCATTAGCCTTTTTATTTAATTTCTACAAATTTATGTTTCCCCAACATCGTCCTCGTCGCCTGCGTACCCACCCCCAACTGCGCCGCATGGTACGCGAAACCGTATTAAATACAAGCGATTTAATTTACCCTTTGTTTGCTGTCCCAGGAGAGGGAATTGCCAACGAAGTAAAATCTATGCCGGGTGTCTTCCAATTATCGGTTGATAAAATTGTTGCAGAAGCCAAAGAAGTTTACGAACTAGGCATTCCTGCTATCATTTTGTTTGGAATTCCAGAGGAAAAAGATCCGGAAGCTACCGGTGCTTGGCACGATTGCGGTATCGTCCAAAAAGCTGCTAGCGCCGTCAAAGAAGCACTGCCCGATCTCATTGTAATTGCTGATACTTGTCTTTGTGAATATACCAGTCACGGCCATTGCGGTTACCTGCAAGTAGGCGACCTGACAGGAAGAGTTTTGAACGACCCCACCCTTGAGTTACTTAAAAAAACTGCCGTTTCTCAGGCCAGAGCTGGAGCAGATATCATTGCACCATCCGGAATGATGGATGGATTTGTCCAAGCGATTCGTACTGCTTTGGATGAAGCAGGATTTCAAGATACACCTATCTTATCTTACGCTGCCAAGTACGCTTCGGCTTATTACGGTCCTTTCCGAGATGCCGCAGAATCAGCGCCGCAGTTTGGCGATCGCCGCACCTATCAAATGGACCCCGCAAACGCCCGTGAAGCCCTCAAGGAAATTGAACTAGATGTGGCTGAAGGTGCTGACATGCTCATGGTGAAACCAGCTTTAGCTTACATGGATATTATCTGGCGTGTCAAGCAAGCAAGCAATTTACCGGTTGCTGCTTACAATGTTTCCGGCGAATACTCGATGGTCAAAGCAGCTGCTCTTAATGGCTGGATCGACGAACAGCGCGTGGTAATGGAAACTTTAACCAGCCTCAAGCGCGCCGGTGCTGACATGATTTTGACCTATCACGCCAAAGATGTGGCACGGTGGTTGCAATAAACTTTAGTCTTAACTTTCAAAACAGTCAATCTCGATCTCGCGCTCAGGTACAAAGACGCAAAATTATTTTGATGTGTTTTGGTGTCTGAGGGTGAGATTGTTGTTTGGTTAGAAATTAATCTTTCAAAACTTTGAAATTACAGAAGTTGGCTTTTCTCTCCCCAACGGCGGCGATCGCTTAGAAATTAATAAAATAATATAGTTAATAATATATTTGCAGTTGGCATTTTTACGTCAACTACCTTCATCAAATGTACTTAACATAAATTTAAAGGAGTATAAGGATATGGATATGCAAGTCCTGAGAGAACGTGCGGGACTTAGTCGTGCAGAAGTTGCCTTCAGGCTTGCAGTTAGTGAAACCAGCGTCCGCAACTGGGAAGCAGGACGCACTGAACCGACAATGACGCCGAAAAAGTATTTAGAAGTTTTGCGCTTATTTAAATGTACACCAGAAGAGTTAGCTGCAGCTAGTGAAAAATCAATTAATCAAAGACACAAGCGCAGGCCAGGAAGACCGCCACGCTTTGCTAATAACCAAGTAACTCAGGTTACTTCAACCTCCGATATTCCTACGGCGAAGATGGAATTATAGATTTCCTCGAATATTTTATGAGTATATTTTTATACCAATAAATCCTTCTGGTCAAGAAACAAATAATTTGATACTACCTTATTTAAATATTATGGGTCTAGTTTAATCTTAGAAATAGAATTTTATCCAGCACGAAGCAGTCTTTGACAAGCAACCAGTGCGATTGCTCACCGTATTGGGAGCACAAGCGCGATAAGATTCTAAAACATCGATTGCACAAGAGGTCTAATGGCAGAAACACTATTGTTCAACGCCCTGCGAGAAGCCATTGATGAAGAAATGGCGCGTGACTCCAGCGTATTTGTACTTGGTGAAGATGTAGGACACTATGGTGGTTCCTACAAAGTTACCAAAGATTTATATAAAAAATACGGCGAATTACGAGTTTTAGATACCCCGATTGCTGAAAACAGCTTTACTGGCCTAGCAGTAGGCGCAGCCATGACTGGTTTGCGACCGATTATCGAAGGTATGAACATGGGCTTTTTGCTTCTTGCCTTCAACCAAATAGCTAACAATGCTGGAATGCTGCGCTACACCTCCGGTGGAAACTTCAAAATACCCATGGTAATTCGCGGTCCTGGAGGTGTGGGACGGCAACTGGGAGCAGAACATTCCCAAAGGTTGGAAGCTTACTTCCAAGCCGTACCTGGCTTAAAGATTGTCGCTTGCTCCACGCCTTACAACGCCAAGGGGCTGCTCAAGGCAGCTATCCGTAATGATAACCCAGTGTTGTTTTTTGAACACGTTCTGCTTTACAACTTGAAAGAAAATATTCCAGAACACGAATATTTACTACCTCTGGATCGAGCGGAGATAGTACGTCGCGGTAAAGATGTAACAATTTTGACCTACTCTCGCATGCGACATCACGTTCTGCAAGCCGTAAAAACTTTAGAAAAAAAAGGCTACGACCCGGAAGTGATAGATTTAATATCTCTTAAGCCTTTGGATATGGATACAATAGGGGCATCCGTGAAAAAAACCCATCGGGTCGTAATTGTAGAAGAATGCATGAAAACAGGGGGCATTGGAGCAGAAATTATTGCTTCCATTAACGATCGCTTTTTTGATGAACTAGACGCACCCGTGCTGCGGCTTTCTTCCCAAGATATTCCCACACCTTACAACGGTACGTTAGAAAGACTCACGATCGTCCAGCCAGAGCAAATTGTCGAAGCTGTAGAAAAAATGGTTACCTTGCAAGTTTAATAACTGCTTGATGGTTAATTGCTATCGATTATCAAGTAATTAACCATTGCCAACCAACTTGCTCCCAACTAACAGCCCAAAGAGGTTATCATAACGTTTGTCGCCGCAAGTGATGGTATGCAAAGACAGCGATCGCTACTAGCCTTAATTTTAGTTTTAGTAATTGCCGCAATTGTGGTAATAGCCACAATTCCCATATCCCTAGGATTGGACTTACAAGGAGGTTCCCAGCTAACAATTCAGGTGAAAACAACGCCAGAAATTCCCCGCATTGGCGAACGAGAATTGGAAGCTGTTAAAAAAGTAGTAGAAGGACGAATTAACAGTCTAGGCGTCTCCGAACCAATAATCCAAACGGTCGGACAAGACAAAATCCTAGTACAGCTACCAGGAGTAAACGATCCCCAACAAGCAGAACGAATCTTGGGCGGTACGGCGCAATTAGAGTTTCGCGAGCAGAAACCAGGTACGGAAGCGCAGTTATTTGCCTTAAACGCATCGCGAGCCGAACTAAAATTAAAGCAACAGCAGCTAAAAAACTCCAAGGACACAGCTGCCATTGAAAAAAATCAACAAGCACTGCAAAAAAATAGCGAAGCGATCGCCGAATTGTTTGCAAGTACTAACCCGCCACTAACCGGGAAATTCCTCAAAGATGCCCACGCCGAACCTACCCAAGGCAATAATTGGAATGTCGCTATTCGCTTCGATCAAAAAGGCGGTGAACTATTCGCCCAACTAACTAAAAATCTCGCCGGTACAGGTCGCACCATCGGCATTTTCCTAGACAATGAATTGATCAGTTATCCCGTAGTCGGTCCGGAATTTGCAAACACGGGTATTACTGGGGGAGCAGCAGTAATTACCGGTCGCTTTACAGCACAAGAAGCAAATGAATTAGCGATCAAACTCAAGGGAGGCTCTTTACCAGTACCTGTGGAAATCGCCGAAATTCGTACAGTTGGTGCTACTTTAGGTCAAGATAGCATTAAAAGCAGCATTTGGGCAGGAGTGGGAGGACTGGCCTTAGTACTCATTTTCATGGTAGTGTACTACAGACTACCAGGATTGATAGCAGATATAGCATTAGTAATTTATGCCATTCTCACTTGGGCTTGTTTTGCTTTGTTGGGCGTTACTCTCACATTACCGGGAATAGCAGGTTTTATTCTTAGTATTGGTATGGCAGTAGATGCCAACGTACTCATTTTTGAACGCACAAGAGAAGAACTGCGAGCAGGAAAAAGTCTGTATCGTTCTGTCGAATCCGGTTTTTACCGCGCTTTTTCCAGTATTTTAGATAGTAACGTCACAACCTGGATTGCCTGTGCAGCCCTATTTTGGTTAGGATCTGGCTTGGTGAGAGGCTTTGCTGTTACGTTAGCTTTAGGTGTAGCAGTAAGCATGTTCACAGCAATTACCTGCAGTCGGACGCTAATGTTTTTAGCAATTTCCTTACCATCCTTACGCAAGCTGGAATTATACTGTCCTAACCTGCCAGCCGCCAATAGGGCAGAGGTGGCTCGATGAAACTAAGTGTAAACAAATCGCGATCGCTTTGGTGGGGACTGTCCTGTACCATTATTCTGGCAGGAATTATCTCCATGATCGTTTCCTGGCAAAATCCCGAGATTCGCGCACCTTTGCGCCCCGGTCTGGATTTTGTTGGCGGTACGCGCTTGCAGTTCGAACGAGACTGCTCCAAACCAAATAACTGCGACCAACCCATAGACATCAATGCAGTTCGAGAAGTCGCACAAGCACAAGGTCTGGGTGACAGCAGCATCCAAATCGTTGCAGACAAAGAAACTGGTAAAGACAACGGTGTATTAATTAGAACCAAAAATCTGAATGTAGAACAGCGGACCAAGTTGCAAAAGGCCATTAGCGAAAAAATAGGTTCTTTTGACCCCCAAAAAACCCAAATTGACACCGTTGGTCCCACCATAGGAAGGGAACTTTTTAGAAGTGGTATTATCGCTTTGATCGTCTCCTTTGTGGGGATCGTTGTTTACTTAACTTTTCGCTTTCAATTAGACTACGCCGTTTTCGCAATCATTGCTCTGTTTCACGATATTTTGATTACCACCGGCATTTTTTCGATTTTAGGTTTGGTTGCGGGTATAGAAGTAGACAGTTTATTCGTTGTTGCTTTGCTGACAATTACAGGTTTTTCCGTCAACGATACCGTAGTGATTTACGATCGCATCCGAGAAGTACTCAACCTCAACCCCTATCAATCAATATCCCAAGTAGTAGATGACGCTGTTAATCAAACTCTGACACGTTCGATCAACACCACCCTGACCGTTTTGCTGACATTGTTTTCTATTCTTATATTTGGTGGAGAAACGCTGAAAAATTTCGCTTTAGCCTTAATTATCGGCTTTACAATGGGGGCATACTCGAGTATATTCATCGCCAGTACTCTTCTTGCTTGGTGGCGAGAACGCAAAGGTAAAGCGATCGCAACCTCAATAAACCAGTCTGTAGATGCTTCTTCTACCGAACAGTGATTCGGTCCTGTTCGTGTCTGGGCATGTCTTATCAGAGATATCCGGGTCTGTAGATGCTTCTTCTACCGAACAGTGATTCGGTCAACTTCAATACCTTTTTACCCGCCTATGGATGAACCAAAACAACTACCCATCTCCGAAGACCTCGATGTATGCTTTTCCAAGCAGGTACAAAGATTACACCAGCTCACTGTATGGGGTAGGTGGTTGTTTGTCGGTTGTATGTGGCTGCTGATTGCTCCTGCAGCATTGTGGGATTTGCGAGCAGAAATTGCTTTATGGCGACAATATTTTACCTGGGTAGCACTACGATACGGACTTTTTGATCATCCATGGGCTACCTTGGGTTTATCTTTTTGTATCGGAATGACTGTTGCGGTTTTAGTTTGGCAAAGTCGTAATATTTTATTGGGATTACCGCACCAGGAAAAACAACGCCTAGAACAATTAGTCTGGCGAATACGTCAACAAGGACCAAGTCATCCTCTTTGGAAGTGGGTTTGTCATTAAATCTTGAATTTTTTCTCAAAAAAGCAGTTGCTATTAAAGGGTATAAAGCTGTATCTTGCAAAGCACAATCAAAAAAGATACTGCTTAATTTTGGTTATTATGAATTCTGCTCATATTCTATTTAGCGATCGCAAATCAGAAATTGACCTACCTCAACTCCAAGAACTATTGAATATTTCCACTTTTTGGGCCCGAGGACGCAGTGTCGAAGATTTGCGCCTAGCCATAACTAACAGCGATCCCGTAATTACAGTTTGGGATGGAAAAAAAATAATTGGCTTTGCCAGAGCAACTTCTGATGGAATTTATCGAGCTACCATCTGGGATGTTGTTATTCATCCTGATTATCGCGGTCGCGGATTGGGAAGCAAACTAGTAGAAACAGTTCTTAGTCATCCTCACATGCATCGAGTAGAACGTGTTTACCTGATGACTACTCATCAACAAAAATTTTATGAGAAAATTGGTTTTCAAAAAAATACCACTACGACAATGGTTTTGTACAACCAATCTCACCTTGATTCCCTAACTTCTTCACCCATGCAAGTTCAAGAAACATCAAAAAATTATTAATCAGCACAAAAATTCTTGTCAGAATTGATAAACAAAAATTAGCAAGTTTGTACCTTCTCACTCTTGGTAGCGAGGGGAAGAGAAATTTGTAGCCTCAGTTGCTTTTCAGTGGTTGCTGAAGACTGGAAACAAGAAATAACTTCTAACTTACTTGCCATTACTTCTAGTAAAACCTGAGCCAGTAAAAGCTTCATTCCTGCTAAAGATGTGGTGTCTTGGATATCGTTTGTAGTAAGTAGATGTTCGGATGCAATTAAATAATCTATTGGCTCGCTCAGACTTATGGCGCCAGAAGGTACATCTAACCAAATATAAACTACATCATTTGTTGGCGAAACCAAGGAAGAAATATCAATGGAGCCTTCCTCCATTTGCTCGATTGCAGCTTCGATTAAATATAGCAGTACTTGCCGACACCAGCAAAAATCTACCAAAACTTCGATTTCGGGAGGGGGAAGTACTAAATTGAAAGGGAAATTGCGATTTTCTGCTAGCATGTAAGTTGAGTCATAAACTGACTGCAAAAGTTCGGCTAGCGATCGCGATTGAATATTTAGTTTGTTAGTGCCGTGTTCTAGTCTGGCAACTTTGAGAATTTCATCAATTAATTTTAGTAATTTCAGCGCTCGTTCCTGGGCTTGGTAAATAAATTCTCGCTCTTCTTCTGGATTTTCACATAAATTCGAGAGAATTAACTGATGCAAATTTATTAGACCATTGATGGGCGATCGCAACACGTGAGTAGTGCGCGCTAAAAATCCCGCCTTAAACTGGCTCATTTCTCTGGCCATATAATATGCCAGCTGGGTTTGCTTCAACTGTTGCTGAAGTTCTTTGGCGCTGTGCTGCTGGGATGGCGAAACTAAAGATAAATCAGATAAGGTCCTGCTTTTGTGAAGTCGCACCCACAATTCCCAAACACCCCAAACACTTAATCCCAATACCAATCCCGTTCCTAAAAACAGCCAGTTACTGCCATCCATAATTAATTTATTAATACGATATCAGCCTCTTCAATTGACCACCTAGGTGTGAAATAAAGTTCCACTGCCAATTTGGAAGTCCCAAAGAGGTATTTTGTAAGTTTGACACGTTCAGAAAGCAGAGTACTAACAGGCTGGATCTGAAACTAATTTGACTCTACCTTGCCGCAAAATTTGCCAATCTTTTCCAGTCCATTTAGCAACAGTAGATGGTACTCCCTGTGGGGGTGTTTGCTTATTCCATTCACTTGCAGATAAAACTAGCACTTCCGGAAATACAGCTTCAATTTCTGCTACCTCTTGCAAGCTTTGTTGACCTGACAGATTAGCGCTGGTAGTTGCTAGGGGTCCTGTTTGTGCCAAAATTTTTCTGGCGATCGCGCAGTTTGGTACGCGTATACCAATCGTGGTTGGATCAAGAGGATTCATAGCCTTTGGTACTAGCCCAGAAGCAGGTAATACTAAAGTTAGGGCTCCCGGCCAGTATTTTTGGGCAACTTGCTGCCAAATTTCGTACTCGTCTTTTTTTCCGCAAACAAAAGGCCAAAGTTCTTCTGCTGTAGCTGCCATTAATATTAAAGGTTTCTCCTCACTGCGCCGTTTGGCTTGGAAAATTAATTCCCCTTGCTGTGGTAACACCGCTAGTGCGGGAACTGTGTCTGTGGGAAAACTGACTATTTTACCCTTACGTGCTGCAGCTACTAGTGCTTCTAGACTAACTTGAGTCACTGGGCGTCGTCATCAACTCCAAAGCTTAGTTTATACTTTACCATTTCTCAATCACAGTCTATAGGCAACGGCAAAGCGTTCGATTCCAGCTAGGTCAGGGTGAATTTCAATATTGCAATAGCTACCTTGCCGAAGTAACATTTCTCGCACTGCATCTGCTTGTCCTGCCATCATTTCTATCAACCACACCCCACCCGATCGTAAATAGGCAGGGGAAGTCTCGATTAAATGGCGAATACAATTTAGACCATCGTCGCCTCCGTCCAAGGCTAAGTGGGGCTCGTGATCCCTCACCTCTGGTTGCAATTGAGATAGGATACTGGTGGGAATGTAAGGCGGGTTCGATACCATTCCGCTGAATTGTCCTTTTAAGGATGCCAGGGGTTCCCACCAATAACCGTGGTAAAAGTGTATGCGTTTGCCAAAGCCATTATTGTCCGCATTTTGTCGCGCCACCAAAAGCGCTTGCGGCGAGCAGTCAACAGCGTGAATTGTCGCCTCTGGGAAAGCATCTGCCAATCCCAGGGCGATCGCTCCACTACCGGTTCCTAAATCAGCCCAATGTCCTTGTTGCAGGCGCCAACTTTCCTGACTTTTACTAGCAGCAGCTACTGCCAATTCGATTACGCACTCTGTTTCTGCTCTGGGAATCAGAACTGCAGGAGTTACCTTGATTTGAAAGTGTCGCCAAGGTGTAACTCCCGTGATGTATTGTACTGGTAAACGCTGTTGCAAACGTTTGTTCCACAGTGCCTGCAGTTCTTCTAAAGGTAACTGTAATTGAATTTGCGCCCAATCTTTAAACAATTCCAAACGCAGTGCCAAACGGTCTAATCCAGCTACCTCCTGCAGCAACCAGTCTACTTCAGCTACCTCGACATCACAAGCGATCGCTGCTTGGATAGCTGTTTGGCGCCACTGCCAAAGTTGCCAACCAGAAATTTCTTTTGGCTGCTTTTTCCCCATTCTCAACATTTACCAGCTATCAAATAACGAACTCCAAAAGCCAAATCGGGAAATTGAAACTTATGAATTTGCCTAATTTTCTTCCTGACCTTTGCTGTGCTCGCTGCTGGCATTTTATTTACCTTTTTGGTTGAATGGCAGGTGCTGTTTGGCTAGAAGCGTTTTTTCTTGGAAGCGATTGAATATATTGTCTTGCTTCCGGAGACGGAAAAAATATCACCTGTTCTAGCCACTTATCGTTCCTCTCCTGCAAAGTTTTAATAATACCATCAACATCTACTACCTGAATATCAGCTTTGGGAAACTTTGGCTTTACTTGCTTGAGTAGATTATCTGCATCTTGCTTGCTTGTGAATAAGGGAATGTATTCCTTCTTGTCAGGACCTAACTGAATCGGTACATAGCCTTGATCTGGCGCAAATCTGACAATAAAAATAGGTACGCTCCTAAATTGTTTTACATTTTGACCGTTTTGCCGCAACAGCTGCATGGCTTCTTGTATTTCCCGATCTACGGGTTTGAAGGCGAACAACAACCGATTTGGTTGGTTTTTGGTTTGCTGCAATTGCTGATAAATCACTCCTAAAGGTACCGCTGTTACTTGCAGGCTTTTGAATATTTCTGCTTTTTTCGGATCTTTTTCTGGAGTATTCCGCAGTTGGTTAACAAAAGCCTGAGCCTCTTGCTGACTCATGTAAACACCTGTAACTGCACTGCCTTTTTGTGCATTTTGCCCTTCTAAAGGACGACTCAGTGGCAACCCTTGGCTATTCGTAATTAAAAATACCGGCACCTGATCCAGTATCTGTTTGATTTTTTGATCTGATAATGCTAGTACTGGGGCGTTCCCACTCAAAATAGCTGATAACAGAGTACTCCCCACTACACCTAAAGTTGTACCCCAGCGAACCAATGAATTCATGACTTCTCCTAGCATCGATAATTCCAATCTTGTCACGCTAACAATAAAATTGGTATGCAACCAACTAGTTCAGTTATAGTATCTTCTTCGCTAGTCGATCGTTTTGTTGCTTGTTAATTTATTTTGAAAACCTGAGATAGATGCCTGACTTTATCTCCCAGGTAAAGAAGAACTTCCCGCCTGAGAGATAACAAATGCAATTGTATTGCTTTTACTTGCCCTTGTTGACTCTACAGCACAGGAAATAGTTCCACCCTTAATAGCCAGAAAATGTAGAGGAAACTGCTAATAAAAGTAAAAAGTCCTAGAACTGTAGTTTTGCTCTAGAACTAACGTAAGTTAAATAGCTACGATTGAGTCGGGATGACAGGATTTGAACCTGCGGCATCCTGCTCCCAAAGCAGGCGCGCTACCAAGCTGCGCTACATCCCGATTTTTTCGATTGTACTACGGATTTAAGAACTTTACAACCTTTGAGCTTGCCTAAAAAACTAGCTTTTGCTACGTTCTCAAAGTTTTAGTCGGGTTTTTCATCAATTACTGCTAGGGTCAATGTTTAAAACTGTTGAGTATGAAGGTCATTGGGGATACCAGAACATACCTTTGATACCTTCTGGATCGGACACAAAACCCAAACTGCGATAGAAGTCTACAACGTGGGGATCGGCAAAGAGAGTAACGTTGCTAATTTCTTCACTCCTAAGTTTTTTAAGCACGTATTTCATCAGCGCCTTACCCAATCCTTTACCTTGAAACTCTGGATGAACTACTACATCCCAAATAGTAGCATTAAATGCATAATCTGAAGTGGCACGGGCAAAACCGATTAGCCGTCTTTTATTTCCTCGTACTTGCCACATGGAGACAACGAGAAAACTGTGCTCGATAGCTTTTTTCACTTTTCTCAAAGGACGGCGCGACCAGCCAACTGCATCGCAAAGTTCTTCAAGTTCGTATAAGTCAATGTCTCGTTCTGTACTAAAAATAATACGGGCTTCCGACGAGGAAGTTCCGCTAACGCCAGCGGTACTAGAATTGCCGGCGGTTTCCGCAGTATCTTCTTCCCAGGAAGTTGTTTTTGTTGTCGTTGCAGGTTCAGAAGTGCTAAACCAAGTTTTCCAAAAACCCATGCCAGCGTGGTTCGGGTAGTATAACTGAATTGGTTTGTTATGAGGTAGTGAGTGTTAATTAACGTTTTACTGAACCATCCATTTTTGCTCCTTCACAGCTAGCTCGATTTTGAGTAGATGTTGTTGGAACTATAAATGGTAGTTATTTCAGCAAGCGCTGATTTCACACCGATCATTTTCAACTTTAGCATTTTGTGGTAAGTCCAGGAGAATTTCAGGAGCGCAATTCCAAACACAATTGTACATTTTACTCACAAACACTTTAGATTTGATGACAGCAACGAAGGCTTACATCCGACAATGGCTTATGGTTTAAAATCTTCGACCTTGGAACTGCTAAAGCGCTTTAACCGCGCTTTCCCTCAGTTTTACGAACAATTTGTCAGCAGTGAAATTCAACTGCAAAATTTGCGCTTAGCTTACCGTCTTTACAAAACCAAACACGCCGTGATCGAGTTGAAACAAGAAGGAAGCAAAAGTGCTCTACATTTTGCTTACCGCAATCAGTCGTTTCTCCTCAGCGATATTTTTGGGGTACTGGCGGCTTACGGGCTAACAATTCACAGCTTAAGTTTATACGGTCAGATCCGACCACCGATGTTGGTATTTATCAAACTGCTTGTATCTCGCGGTAGCAAAGCATTAAGCGAAAAAACCTCAGAAAATGTCTGTCGTGCTATTCGAGAAGCTTTAGCAGGACGCTTTGAGGTAGAAGAAATGCTGGCAGTAGAATTCAATCTCGATAGTGGCTTAGAACAAGTGCAAACCGAGTTCTATGTCGATCCTGTGTTTCATCTTCCTGCTTTGGTGATTGAAGCCGATAACCAACCAGGGTTATTTTACAAAGTCATGTATGCCATTTGGCAGGAAGATCTTTTAGTAGTAAATGCTAACTTGCTAGTTTGGCGAGGACGCACGCGCTTGATACTTTATCTTTTAGGACCAAATGAAAGTCTCATTCCAGAATATCTCGGTCATAAAATTGCTGAAGGAGTACGACAGCGGCTATTGGGTAGGTGAGCCCAAGTCGATAGTTAATTGCTATAGAATTAACTACTCACTTTCCTGATTCAATCGTACCCGCTGTTAAGGTTACGATAGAAGCATGGCTACCATCGAAATCTTGGGCGTTTCGCACGCATACGAGCTCACCGCTCCCACCTCCTTTCCTCACACGCTGGTATTTATTCATGGTTGGTTGAACAGCCGTGGATACTGGCGACCTTTAATTTCTAATTTGTCAGCTAATTTCCAGTGTTTATCTTATGATTTGAGGGGTTTTGGCGAGTCCCAGCCCAATGGAAAAACCGATTTTGCACCTCAAGGAACTTCTTTTTCTCTGGATGCCACCAAAAATAGTAATTTTGGCAATTCTTTTGATTCTGTTTATGCACCAGCAGCCTACGCGCGGGATTTGGCAATTTTATTGGAACAACTGAATATTACCAGTGCATGGTTGATCGGTCACTCTTTGGGTGGAACGATCGCTCTTTGGGAAGCAGCTTATAATCCTTCTCGGGTCCAAGGAGTTATTTGTATCAATTCTGGCGGTGGAATTTATCTTAAAGAAGCCTTCGAGCAATTTCGTTCCGCGGGAGCGCGATTTTTGCAAATTCGCCCTCGCTGGCTCAGCCAATTACCTTTAATAGATTGGTTCTTTAGTAGAATCAGTGTGGCGCGACCCTTGGAACGTCACTGGGCTCGTCAAAGAGTAATTGATTTTGTTGTCGCTGACCCGGAAGCAGCCTTGGGAACTTTGTTAGACTCGACCACAGAAGAGGAAATCAACCGCTTACCCCAGCTGGTATCCCAACTCAAGCAACCAGTTTATTTTTTAGCTGGTGCAAAAGACAAAGTCATGGAACCGAAGTACGTCCGTCATCTGGCGAGTTTTCATCGCCTGTTCCAATACTGCGGTGAAAACGTGATTGAAATTCCCAATTGCGGACACCTAGCAATGTTAGAGCAACCAGAAGTAGTAGCTGCTCATATCTGCTCGATTATTGCCCAGTATTCTCAACCACAACAAAGTGATGGAGAAGTTAAAGAAAACATCACAGCACCAGATGCAATGCCATCTGGGACACTGCGCGAACGGTTTGCTGGAGATAATTAATTTTTCTGATACAACTGCATCACCTGGGTCAGATCCAGTCTCGATTGCACGCTCAGCGTTAAAGCGGAGGTGTGACCCCGCTCGAGA
>Ga0272448_1001615_pt1 | contig 29844 bp, 30 predicted proteins | sample YNPCB0191_FD_202220 | JGI IMG/M metagenome (GOLD analysis project Ga0272448, IMG submission 202220) | Hot spring sediment microbial communities from Yellowstone National Park, WY, United States - YNP-CB-019-1 | ecosystem: Environmental > Aquatic > Thermal springs > Hot (42-90C) > Sediment...
TGCAAACTGTCTCACCTTCAAGCTACCCAAAGGCTTTTAGTCTTTTTTGCCTTCTGGCAGTGAGCGTGAATCTGTCTTGATATTACTCTAAGTCTCGACGACGAGGGTTGCGAGCAGGATCGTTTGACAAAAATCCAAAAATGAACAGACCTACGAAGAAGGCAACAACAATATAAACGATGATTTTTAAAGTCAGCATGAAAGATAACTCCTGTGGGTTCGAGAAACTTTTTGCATCTGCAGTGCAGATCGAGATAGCTTCTTTATCTTACCCAAATCCACTCCCCTTTTTGGAGAGCACTCTGCAGGCAATCCTAACTGTCTTCTCCAACATCTTCCAGCTTGCTCGACGTTTGCTTTGTACAGATGTTTCCCAAACCAGAGCTGGCAGGTAGTTATTTTCTAGCAACTCCACTGATTGTGTTTGTTTCCAAACTCCAAAGTTAGTCAGGCTCCTATTGTACTTCTACTTTGCCAAAACTGCAGTAAAAAACAATCGCAAATCACCTAGAAATCAAAAAAATGTGCTGTTGAATGGAAGTTCACCAGCACTGCACAAATGTTTTTCCTGGATAAATTAGCTAGTTACTTCCTCTAGTTGTTGGTTACCAACTCGTTTTCGAATCACCTTTGCAGGTACTCCCACAGCAATAGAAAAGGGAGGAATATCTTTGTTGACAACAGCTCCTGCACCGATAACGCTACCCTTACCGATGGTGATTCCATCTAGTACTGTGACCCCATGTCCTAACCAACAGTCATCTTCTATAACTATTCCCTGACAAGTTACGCCTTGGTCTGCTATGTATTGGGAAGGATTTGCAAAAGTGTGACTATTGGCAAATATTCCTGAATGGGCTGCAATCAAACAGCGCCTGCCAATTTTAATGTTTCCTGGACCGGCGATACAAACACCTGGACCGATAAACGTGTCTTGGGCAATATGAATGCAAGTATTTTCTAAACAACCAATATCAACGTTTCTCTCAATAGCAACTCCTTTTTCTAGACAAATGCGATTATTTTTGTGTCCTCTAGCATCTATGCGTACGCCTTTAAAAATATGCACGCCATTATTAATTTCAATACAAGCAGCATTAATAAATTCAACGCCATTTTGGATATAGACGGAATGACCGATTTGAGCAAATACCAAACGGTAGATTAAGTTGCGTAATTTCGGTCCGAAAGCAATGGTAGGAATTTCCCCGAGCAAACTAAATATCAAAACTTCTTGAAGACGCTTAAATTTGGAAAATGATTGTTGTTGGTTCATAGCCTATTTACTCTTTTTATTTTTGTTAACTGCTGCTCTACCAAAAATGGAAATTTATTTTGGCAAATAAATCCTCTTACCCAAGTTTCATAGCTAGTTGATATAACCCAGAAATCTGAGCAGCAAAATTTCCTATTCAGCTAGCTGCTTGTTTTTACAACTTGGTATCAAACCTATTGGTTGGCAATGAAATTGTCTTGCTAGATAAAAAGCTTGCCTTGGAGTACTGTAGATGGTTGAGATGATTTTTTGATTTCTCACGCGCTCCAGAAAAGATTACAGCAGTTAGCTGTAGGAAGTATTTTCGCTATGCAGTTACTTTTCCAGACAAGCAAAAATTCAATCTTCTTACCAACCCAACTACATTTGGGAATTTTTGTTTTTGAGGATTGCAAATGTTGTTATTGCACTTCTTGCGTATAAGCAATTTAAGGTGGAGTTTCTCCAACTTCAGCCATCACATTCAGCTTGGCTGAAAAAAGATAAGCGCTTCCTCGATTTATGTGACGGCTTTCCTGCAGCCAATTTCTATCGTTTGCTGCTTTTGTCATGATGTGCGTAGATTAACCACCGACAAATGAAACTGCATTAAGTTGTACAGGTTACTTTTAGCAACGATCCTGCCTACCTGTACCATACATTATTTAGCCATCTTAATGATTAACAATCTTAGCTTCATTTTATTGTTTTTTTATAAAGTTTACATAAAGTTGTGATTTCAATTTTGCCAAGGTTGTTGAGAGGAAGACTGGTCGGGCAGAAGATGTTAAATTGAATACCTAGTAGCTGGAAATGGGGTGGAAGTGGATGGAAATTACAGCGATCGCTTGTTTTCTATTTTTGCTCTCCAGGGAAGTTGCAGCTACTAACGCTCTGCAACATACAAAAAACAAAAATATAGCTTCATACCTGCGATATATTTTTATATGTCGAGCCCAAATTTCCATAGGAGAAAGATGGGCGATCGCTTGCCGACGGAGCTTGTTGCTAAATATTGGCATCAAAGCTTGATAATTATTAGCAAAATTTCATCATGTTAGGGGTAATTTACAAACACAGTATAAAAAATTGGCAACATGAACTAAAGACAGACAACAATAGCCATAGCTAGACTTGGAGTTCTGCCTGCCTATGCAGCCAATTCGCACATTCAACGTTTCTCCTTCTTTACCCGCGCGCTTAGAGCCGCTTCGCCAGCTTGCCTATAACTTACATTGGGATTGGAACGTTGAGACCAAAGATTTGTTTCGCCGCTTGGATCCAGATTTGTGGGAATCGAGCCATCACAATCCCGTTTTGATGTTGGGAACTATCAGCCAAGCAAGGTTGATGGAAGTAGTCGAAGATGAAGGCTTTTTGGCCCAAATGGATCGTGCTGCTTTGCAGCTAGAAGACTATCTCAAAGAGAGAACCTGGTATCAAAAACAGCGTTCGAGTAAATCCAAAGAATGCTACGCCTATTTTTCTGCAGAATTTGGACTTGTAGATTGTTTACCTATTTATTCTGGAGGTTTGGGAGTACTAGCTGGCGACCACCTCAAATCAGCAAGCGACTTGGGAATACCGTTAGTAGGAGTAGGCCTGCTGTACCAACAAGGTTACTTTGCCCAGTATCTCAATGCAGATGGATGGCAGCAAGAACATTATCCGATTAACGACTTTTATAACATGCCTTTGCACCTGGAGCGCAATGCTGACGGTTCCGAACTGCGGATTGCGGTAGATTATCCAGGGCGCACCGTGTACGCTAGAGTTTGGCGCGTACAGGTAGGTAGGGTTCCTTTGTACATGCTCGATACCAACATTGAACCAAACAATCCCTACGATCACGATATTACCGACCAGTTGTATGGTGGGGATATCGACATGCGCATCCATCAGGAAATCATGCTGGGTATTGGTGGCGTGCGGATGTTAAAAGCATTGGGATATAACATTACCGCCTACCACATGAATGAGGGACATGCGGCCTTCTCCGCCCTAGAACGCATTCGCATCCTCATTCAAGAACAGGGAATAAGTTATGAAGAAGCCAGACAAGTGGTAGCTTCCACAAACATTTTTACCACTCACACACCGGTACCTGCGGGCATTGATTTGTTTCCTCCGGACAAAGTTTTGCATTATTTAGGTCACTATGCAGATATTTTTGGTTTGAACAAAGACCAATTTTTAGCTTTGGGTCGCGAAAATACCGGCGATTTGTCAGCGCCTTTTAGTATGGCAGTATTAGCGTTAAAGATGGCGACATTTTCCAACGGTGTAGCTCAGCTGCACGGTGCGGTGTCGCGACAGATGTTTCAAGGTTTGTGGAAAGGTTTACCAGTAGAAGAAGTACCGATTGCTGCTATTACTAACGGCGTGCACGCCCGCAGTTGCGTTGCCAAATCTACCCAAGAGTTATACGATCGCTACTTGGGCCCCAATTGGTCATCAGCACCCAGTGACCATCCTCTATGGGACCGCATGGATGCTATTCCCGACGAGGAGTTGTGGCGAAATCACGAGCGCTGTCGCCTGGATATGATTTTATACGTGCGAGAGCGTTTGGTGAAGCATTTACGCTCCCGCGGAGCTTCTCCCAGTGAAATTGCCCAAGCGCAAGAAGTTCTGGATCCCTACGTTCTTACCATTGGTTTTGCTCGCCGCTTTGCAACTTACAAGCGCGCTACCTTGTGGATGCGGGACGTGGAGCGCGTCAAACGCCTGTTGTTGGGTAACAAACACCGCAAGGTACAATTTGTAATTTCCGGAAAGGCCCATCCCCGAGATATTCCCGGTAAGGAACTAATCCGCGACATTAACCATTTTATTCGCGAACAAGGCTTGGAAAAGCAAGTAGTTTTTGTTCCCGACTACGATATTTATATTTCTCGGTTAATGGTAGCTGGTTGCGATGTATGGTTAAATACACCCCGCCGTCCTCGGGAAGCTTCGGGAACAAGCGGTATGAAAGCAGCAATGAATGGATTGCCGAATTTAAGCGTCCTAGACGGCTGGTGGGATGAAGCAGACTATGTTCGTACCGGTTGGGCGATAGGTCACGGAGAAATTTACGACGATCCTAATTATCAGGATCAGGTAGAAGCGAATGCTTTGTACGACTTACTAGAAAAAGAAGTTGTACCTTTGTTTTACGAACGCGATGCTGATGGCTTGCCAAGACATTGGATCGCCAAAATGAAAGATGCGATTCGCTTAAACTGTCCTTATTTTAATACAGCGCGGATGGTCAGAGAATACGCCCAGCGGGCATATTTTCCAGCTAGCGATCGCTACTTTACCCTCACAAGTGATGGTTACGCTCCTGCTAAAGAATTAGCAGCTTGGAAAGCAAAACTGAACCAGCATTGGTACAACATCAAAATCAGAGATATTGATGTATCTTGCGGTACAGACATTAAAGTCAACCAAACCATCGCTGTAAAAGCCAAGTTGGATCTAGCGACTTTAACGAACGACGATATCCAGGTAGAGTTGTATCAAGGTGCAATCGATGCCAACGGCGAAATTATCAATGGCGTACCTGTAGTTATGGATTATCAAGGAGAAGACACAGAAGGATTAAGTATTTACACGGCTAATATCTTGTATACAACTTCTGGATTGCAAGGCTTATCTTTGCGTGTATTGCCCAAACACAAATACCTTTCCAGTCCCTACGAACCAAGATTGATTTTGTGGGCGCAGTAAAAGGTAAAAAAGATACGCCCGGGAAAAGCCAAACTTGGGGGATAGGGCTTCTTCCCGATTCTCTTTTTCCCCCATTAGTTTCTTTGCGGAATCACGATGTAACCTGTGGTGCGATCGCCCAAAACAAGGTTGCGTTCTTTTCCCCAATACCACCAGTATGCTGCAACATAAGCACAAATGAGACTATCTAACTTATCTTCAACTTCTTTGAGCACAGCGCCGGTTGACGATAAAAGCAAAATATCAAAAGGAAACGGGGAAGAAGATTTTTGATTTTGCCCTAAATACAAACTTGGTTCCAAAAACGGTAGAGTCTGGGTGATGTAATTTTGCAATTTTATCAGTTCTAACCGACGTTCTTCAAGGCGTCCTTTTTTGTATTTGAGAATGCGTTCTAAGCCAAACAGATGCACTATGGCTGGGTGGGGGAAAACTTCTATTTGAAATCTACCAGGTTTTTGTGGTTCGATGGTAGGTGCATGCTGGAAACCTCGAGCTTCTAGCGCTAAACCGAATTGCACCGTACGTTCTGCAAAAGGTAAGTTGAGGTTAGCTGGGTAGCATCCAGCTTGATATTTACCGAAATACTTGTGGGTAAGTTTGTCAGGTAGACGACTTCCCGTCAGGTTGGGAATAATTGTCGGTGCGTCCACGGCTATAATGGCACTTTCGTCAGTTTGTACGCAGCGATCGATCCAAAAAAGAATGTCTGCTATTGTTTGTTTGCGGTCAATATCAAGGATTTGTAGTCGATTTTCTACCCAATTTAAACAACATACCCCAGTTGGTTGCGACCTCCAACCCAAATCAATGCCTAAAAATTTCATTTTTGCCTGTTCCTGCAGAAGCTGGGTGTAATTTATTTCTAAAGTTTACCTCCAGCCAAAAAAACCCGCGCCGCAACTAAACTTCGGCGTCGGGAGCAAAGAAAGGCGCGTTGCTAATCGCAAACCTAGTTTAAATAGACATCGCCATTTTCGCGAATCCTAATTGCACCTTTACTATTTTTTAAATCTGTGGCTTCGTTGAAATTAAGTTCTAACACTCCCGATGAAGAAGCTGTCGGCGTTATCCGCAACAAACCTTTATCTTGACGCACTGCTGTAATAGTCACCGGTAGTGGCAAATCTCGCAGTACTACCTGTTGTTTGCCACTCAGAAGACGTTGTCCCGTGTGGCCGATCGCTTGATAGCTGATAGGAGCATTGGTATTGTTTTTTAATCTGACACTCACTTTGCCATTAATGGGTGTAACCGTGGCTACTGCGGGAGAAATTTCCTCGGGTGCAGGTGGTTGGGTAACGTTTTCTTGTGGGCGAGCAGGAATAGCAGTTTGGCCGGAAGAACCCTGACTTGACGCTGCTGGTTCTTTAGCTGGACATCCTTGGCGGACAACAAAGCTTCGCCTGTAAAAACGCGGGTCGTAGAAAATGCTAGGACAAGGATTTAGACTGCTAGAACCGGTAGTAGCCACAGTGGGTGCAGAAGGTGTTTCACCACTACTTGCGGGCGCTTTTTGTTGATTGGATGCGGGAGGATTGGCAGCAGAAGATGGACTTGATTTTTTTTGTTTTTGAGTGTAGGCGTTGGGCGGACAGCCTTGGGGAACTAAAACTCTACTATTGTGAGGTTCTAGATAGAAAATACTAGGACAGGGATTTACTTGGGAGGTGGGAGAAACGGAAGGTTGCTGCTGCTGTTGAGCTAAAGCTGTTTGGGGAATTGCTGGCAAGGTAATGAATAAACTTCCACAAATAGCACTCAAAAAACCAGTCGATTGATAAAAAATTTTCTTCATATTTACCTCTAGTTTGACTACAGTTGCTACACTCGATCAACTATCTGGTTGATGTTAATTAAGTTGGAGTTTTTATCAAGGCAAACTATCAGTTAATGTCTATCAAATTGGCAAAGTCTGTTTCTTCTCGCCTAGGGAATGGAAATTAATTAACTTTCTTGTTGTTACTTCCCTCTCAAGAAAGATAATCATTTCAGGTCGTGGAAATTGCACTCAGTTCCCAAAATAATGATTTCCTCAGCTAATGTATTGTTCCCTATTTTCCGTCAGCGATTTCCTTTAGATGATCGAGATGAATTGGGAAAGTAACGGTAACAGTTGTACCTACACCAACAGTACTATCAACTTGAATTTGACCTTGGTGGTTTTCAACAATAGCTTGGGCGATCGCCAACCCCAATCCTGAACCAGTAGTAGTTTCTGTTGCGGTCTTCTCTGTATGGGTGCGCGCCGGATCCACCCGATAAAAGCGGTCGAACAAGCGAGGTAAGGCTGCTGCAGGAATACCAATCCCAGTATCGCTGACCTTAACTTGCAACTGAGCACTGTGATGGTAGCGCACTCCTGCAATGCGATTTTTTGTTTCTATGCGTGCCAATTCAACTTTTACTTGTCCGTTGCAGGGAGTATAACGCAAGGCATTACCAATTAAATTTGTAAACAATCGCACTAGTTGATCCCAGTTACCTGTTAATGTGAACCAGTTTTCTAGTATTTCAGGACTAATTTCGAAGCTAGGAGGATCGATTAAGTTCAAGGTTAAAGTAATGTTTTTTTCAGTTGCTAATAGTTGTTGTTCTTCTACAACTTCCATCAATAAAGCATCTAGAGGACAAGGAGAAAAACTTTCTTTGGCAATACCGCTATCTTGACGTGCAAGAAACAGCAAATCGTTGACTAATCTGGTTAGGCGTTGGGTAAGGCGTTCTACTAGCTTTAATTGTTGCTTGTAGTGACCTAGAGCCGGATTTTCTGTTTCTGCTAACTCTAAATCAGCAATAGCAACTTGTACGTTTGTTTGAATTAAAGTAATAGGACTTCTCAGTTCGTGAGAAGCGTCAGCGGTAAACTGTTTGAGGCGCTGGTAAGACTCGCGTACCGGTTCCATTGCTTTTCCAGAGAGAAACCATCCGCTAGCTGCTACCGAAAGCACCATTAATCCAGTACCCAGTCCTAAGTCGAAAATCAACTGTCGGCTTGGTTTTGTGACTTCAAACCAAGGATGGCTAACGCGCAAGTATCCCAGCAGTTGTTTTCCGACTTCTACCCTTTGGGTAACTTGTCGCAGCAGTATATCTGAATTTTCCGTTGAAGGATAAAGAGGTTGTTGTTTTGTATCTCCTTTTTTTCTAGCTACATGTACGGTTTCTCCGGTGCGGTTGACGTGAATGGGAATATCTAAAGGTTCGGATAGCGTTGACCACAACAACTCACCGGTGGGACTAAACCACTCTAAATCTATGTGGTCGTCTTCTACGGCGTCAGCATTGTTGCGAAAACTGGCTTCGACATTAATGCGGTATTTTTTGCTACTAGAATTGACAGGTTCGATAACAAGCGATCGCTCTACTACTTCCACCACGTGGTTCAAAGTATCGTCAATGCGTTCGATAAGGGTATTGCGAACGTATAAATATACGCCAATGGCAAACAACAACAACAACACGGCGGTGATCGCAGTATACCAAACAGCAAGACGACGACGAGTGCTTTGAAACATATATAAATAGGTGATCGCTGTTTTGCATGTTTAACTACAATATCTATTTTGCCCCGCCTGCGAATTTACTGAGGTGGTGACCTTTGCATTCACTTAGAACGATAATAAGGAATATATTTTTTAACGTGACGGCAACAGGATGTTAAGTAAATGCTGCTCAACAACCGCTATCAAGTAATTCGCATTTTGGGAAGCGGTGGCTTTGGTGAAACTTTCTTGGCGGAAGATACCCAAATGCCTTCCCGCCGTCGCTGCGTGATCAAACAACTCAAACCGATTCACAACAACCCGCAAGTTTACCAATTGGTACAAGAACGATTTCAGCGGGAAGCAGCAATTTTAGAAGAGTTAGGCAGTTGTTGCCAGCAAATTCCCTCTTTGTATGCTTATTTTCAATTGCACGGTCAATTCTACTTAGTTCAGGAATGGATTGAAGGTGACACGCTTACCGAAAGGGTTAGACAGCAGGGTTTATTTAGCGAAAGTGAGGTCCGGGAATTGTTAGTAAATTTATTACCAGTTTTAGCCTACGTACACTCGCGGCACATCGTTCACCGCGACATCAAACCGGACAATATCATTTTGCGCGCTCAAGATGGCAAACCAGTACTAATTGATTTTGGTGCGGTACGGGAGTGCATGGGAACAGTGCTAAATTCTCAAGGATTACCCACTAGTTCCATTGTCATCGGTACGCCCGGATATATGCCCAGCGAACAAGCTGCAGGTAGACCGGTATATTCTAGCGATCTGTACAGTTTAGGAATGACGGCTATTTATCTGCTCACGGGAAAATCACCCCAACAACTGCAAACAGACTCCCAAACCGGGGAAATTCTTTGGCACGATTACGCCACGCACCTAAGCCCGCCATTTGCGAACATAATTGATAAGGCAATACGCTACCATCCCCGCGATCGCTTTGCTAGTGCCAAAGAAATGCTGGACGCCCTTCAAGGAGTAGAAAATACCGTTCCACCAACACTACTAACTCATCCTCGCAAAGCTGATGGTCGCAATCCTATTTTGATAGGAAGCGCGATTGCTGCTAGCTTGCTCGGTGGCTCTATCATTGTTGCTAGTGCCTTGAAACAGCAACCAACTCCACCTGTTGCTGATTTCCCCACCACTACAACACCCCAAGCTCGACAAACGCCACAGCAACCAACTTTACCTTTTGCTGATTTCCCCACCACTACAACACCCCAGGAGATAGCAAAAACTCCCGCTCTCAATTCACCAGCTGTTAAACAATCTGTCTTTAGTGCTGTTTCACCAAAATCATATGCATCGCCACCAAAAGTTACTACAATTAACGATTATTCTTGGCTTTCTCAAAGACTGGTAACAGATGCAGATTTAGATGGCAAAGATGGTTTTGAGTTAGATATTATGCGCAATTCCATTTTTGCACGTCACGGTCGGCGTTTTGAAACTCCAGGTTTGCAAAAATATTTTGACAGTCAACCTTGGTATCGTCCTATTTATTCACCAAAGAATTTTCCGACAAATTTGTTATCTCCAATCGAGCAGCGAAATGTTGAATATATTGCTAATTACCAAGACCGCCACGATCTCAGATATTTTAAGAAGTAGCTGTAACTAAACTAACTGTGCTTATTTTTCCAACAGGCCGCAGATTAGTTCTCCGATCCCGTCAAGTGTAAAGGGTTTGGTGGTTCCATCTTCGCGAATTTGTGAGCGATCGCGGCAATTATACACCTGCATCGGTTTTTTGACACCATCAACACTAACGACTGCTGTGTACTGCCAATGGTATTTAGCACTTCGTTTAATATCTATAATGCAAATACGGTGATTGTTCAGATGACGGCAAGTTAGTGCTTCGACCGGAAGTGCAACTGCAAAGAACAATATCAGTACTAGTACAAAACAACCAATATACTTGAACTGAGTTTTAGACATCATCTTTTTGCCATAGCTGGAAGATAATCTCCAAATTTACCAGCTGTAGTTGGTTGAGTTAACTTAATAACAGTAGTTACATACCCAATGTAGATGCGCTGTGGAAAGATTTGAGCAAAAATGTCAAAGCAGTTTTGTCAAAAATAATAAATGGGTGCTACCGTCAAGTAGTTTGCCCGTTACTTTCAAATTGTATCTATCATTTGGCTAATTAACGTGCATTTGCAAGGTTGAGTCTTTCTGAAGTTGACATTGCTTTGGACGGAGCATGACAATAAAACAACTGAACAATCGCTATCAAGTTATTCAAGTATTGGGTGCTGGTGGATTTGGTGAAACCTTTTTGGCAGAAGATACTTATATGCCTTCTCGCCGCCGCTGCGTGATCAAACAACTCAAACCAATCACAAAAAATCCCCAAATCTACAAAGTAATTCAACAACGCTTTGAGCGAGAAGCGGCGACTTTGGAGTATCTTGGAGAAGGCAGCGAGCAAATACCCAAACTTTACGCTTACTTTTGTGAAAATGGAAAATTCTACTTAGTTCAGGAATGGATTCAAGGTCAAACTCTAACAAATATAGTCAAAGCTCGAGGACCGTTGCAGGAAAATCAGGTTAGAGAAATTTTATTAAGTTTGCTATCAGTTTTAGACTATGTCCACAGTAAAGGCATTATTCACCGCGACATTAAGCCTGATAATATTATCATTCGCGCTACCGATAGCAAGCCAGTTTTAATTGATTTTGGTGCAGTAAAGGAAACAATACGCTCAGTAGTCACTGGTGCTGGGCATTTAACTCAATCTTTGGTTATCGGGACACCCGGATACATGCCTGGCGAACAAGCTGCTGGGCGTCCAGTTTATGCTACTGATATTTATAGTTTGGGTTTAACAACAATTTATTTGCTGACTGGCAAGTCACCCCAGGAGTTCCCAACCGATTTGCAAACTGGGGAAATTCTGTGGCAGCAATTTGCTAGCGATATCTCTCCTCAATTCATAGCTGTTCTCAACCAAGCAATTAAGCCCCATGCTAGCGATCGCTACTCGAGTGCTAGCAAAATGTTACATGCTTTGCAGTCTATCAGTTCTCTTCCTTCGATACCATCACACCAGTCCACTCAATCTACCATCGCCCTATCTCCTCCTCCTGCACCCACACACACGCCAGTATCTCGACAACAACCACAATCCCCTTTGGTTTCTGCTTCTTTTGCAGAGACTGGCAATGGGCAAAAAGCAGCTTTGATTTTTACAGGTTTAGTTGTGGGTAGTTTGATAAGTGGAATAGCGATCGCTAATTTTACTCACCAGCAGCAGCCACAAACGGAGATTACCACATCGCCCACTCCCCAAACGACAAAAGAACCTACCACCACTACTACTACTGCTGCTACTACTGCCAATCCATCGCCTGTACCTTCGGTTGTTACTTCTACTAGTGAACCCAAAAATCCACAAAAAGCGATCGCTTCTCCGCCTTCTGTGTCTGTAACTACTTTGACACCAGAACCCCAAAAGTCGGTAACGTTTGTACCAACTCCCCAACAAGAACTACCCGTCCAAGAAGAATTGGAAACTTCTGCTGCTTCTACATCAAAACCGCAAACACAACCCACACCAGAAGAAGATACTGCTTCTGTAGCACCACCAAAGCCCAAGAAGCAAAAAAAAGTCGCAACTACGAATATTGGCGACACTGTTGTTCCTGGATTTCCTACAGGTACTTCGGAAAATACGATTGTCAATACCTTGGGAAAACCGAGTAAGGTTTCTAGAGGTTTGTGGAATACCCGTGCTTACCTTTATCGACTGCAGCCAAATCGCGTCGATCTTGGTTATTTATTTGATCGGCGATCGGGCATTTTGCGACAAACCGAAGTAGCCTTTGCCCAATCTGTTCCCCTAGAGACCATGCAATCGACATTACAGGGAATGTTGGCGGGTAATGCTTCTAGTGCGATTCAACAAGGATTAGAAAAAGTATACCAGCGTCAAATCAATGAATATTCTTTTCGAACCGGGGGGTTAAAAGGTGTAATTCAACGCAACGAGGAAGATCAAATTTATATTGGCGTTTGGGACGCAGACTTGCATTGAATTGTTTGGACAGTTTTGATCCCAATAGCGTTGTTTTTGATGTCATCAAGCTATAAACTAAGTTTTTGGCAGCCAAGCGGGAATGTCATCAGTTCCACTACCAATGGTATAGATACGACCAGCGGTGTTTCCCTTACTTAGATAGATACGTTTTTTCTCAAAATTAATAATCTCATAGCAATAATTTTGCAAGTATGCGAGTCTTCCAGAAGACAAGTTTCACTAATTATTTGCTGACTGGCAAACATCCACGTGAAAACCAACCCGCGAACGAGGGAAATAGCTTGGCAACAGTATGCTCCTGAGGTTCCCCGTCATTGGCAACAATACTGAATCGGGCTATTAAGCCGCAAGGGAGCGATCGCTACCCCAGTGCTAGCAAAGTGTTAGAGGAGTTGAAGTCTATTTGTTTAACACCAAACAGAGCGACTTACGGGTTGGGAGCTTCGATTTCTGCTAGGAACGCAGTCTCTCAAAAAACTCAGTTACTGCCTTGTAGTTCAAATACTCCTGTTACCATTATTTATTCTCTCACCAGAAATTGGCGTCAACCGGCTTGGGTTTTTGGCTGTTTGCTTGTAGTTGGCTTGATAGCAGCACTGGCGACTTTTCAAACCCGCAAAGAACCAAAACCTGCATCTTCCTCGCCTACCTTAGACACACCAACTTCGGTAACTCCAACCGCAAATCCAACACCGTCGCTCCAGTCTCCAGTTTCTACTGCTAACAAAGCTGATACGCCAGTAACTCCTGCAGAACCGGAAGATATTGGTAAATCTCCAGCCACACTACCAGCTTTAAACAGAGGTAGCTTTTGCCCAATCTCTAGACTTGCAACTGATGCTCGCTACTTTGGAGGGAATGTTAGGTCGTCAGTCCCGCCGGACATTAAGCAAGGGTTGCTGCAAGTGTTGCAGCCACGGTTAGACAATTTTCGTTTTTCTGTTGGCTCTTTGCGGGTCAAATTGTACGTCAAGAGTGCGCTCTTATTTACATTAGCATCTTGGATGCAGATTCCCATGATTTTGTCAATCCTGCCGATGCTAGAAAATGTTAAAAAAAGGAGCACTCAAGGCTCCTTGCTCATTCATATTCAAAAGCGACGATAAATTTGGACTACTTCACAGTCACTTTACCACCAGCTTCTTCGATGCGCTTTTTAGCATCTTCAGCAGCTTCCTTGGCAATACCTTCTTTGACCGGCTTCGGTACAGATTCTACCAAGTCTTTTGCCTCCTTGAGGCCCAAACCGGTTAATTCCCTTACAACCTTAAGTACGGGAATTTTCTTATCAGCCGGGACGGACTCCAAAATCACGTCAAATTCAGTTTTCTCTTCCACTGGTTCAGCAGCAGCAGCTGCTGCAGGAGCAGCTGCGCCGGGTGCGGCTACTGCAACTCCCACAGGAGCAGCAGCACTGACTCCGAAGGCTTCTTCAATTTGCTTAACTAACTCAGCTGCTTCCAGCAAAGTTAGAGATTTCAATTTTTCCAAAATTTCATCGGTAGCAGCAGACATTGATATTACTCCTTTAATGTCGATTCGTAGATTGTTAGAGGTTAGCGGTTAGTTGATGACGCTATTTGTTGGCTTATTCAGCTTTGTTTTTGTCAGCGTACGCCTGCAAAGCACGGGCTAGGGAGCTGGGAACCTCCTTGATTCCAACAGCAATCTTTGTTGCCAAAGCATTGATAGCTCCAGCTATCTGTCCCATCAGCTGTTCTTTGGAAGGTAAATCTCCCAAAGCTTTGATTTCTGGCTCAAAAAGCAGGCGTCCTTCCATAACACCGCCACGAAGTTCTGTCTTCTTGGTGGCTTTTTGGAATTCTTCGTAGGCTTTAATTGCACTGGAGAAATCTTCTTTTACCAACAAAAAGGCGGAAGAACCCTTGAGCAGTTCTGACATTGGTTGCCATTTTGGATCCTCTCGAATGGCAATGCCCATAAGGGTATTTTTTGTCACTTTACAAACCGTACCAGTCGGTCGCAAGCGCCGCCGCAAATCGGTAATCTCAGCGACTGTCAGCCCTTGGTAGTCAATCACCAGTGCTAATTGTGACTCACTCAAAGTTTTTTTGAGTTCGCTGACGATCGCTTTTTTATCTTCTATGGTTCTACCCATCCTTGTTTCACCTTAAAAACAACAAACCCCAGCTAGCTAGTTACACGAGCCGGGGTTTAACTTGCCAGAATGCTTGCACCTGCAACAGGTGAATTTCGGGCAATAAATATTCGCAAACCTCGGCAGGATATTAAGTCAAAAGGCCCCTGCTGTCTTTGGCTGTAATGATTTGGTTTTTGCTTTGCTATGAGCTATTAAGCTGCTTCCGTTAATTTCAAATCGCGCAGGGCGTTGATATCAACTTTAATTGATGGTCCCATGGTGGCAGATACGTATACCGAACGCCAGTAACGACCTTTGGCACCTGAAGGACGGTTGCGGTCAATGGTTTCCTGTAACGCTTTTAAATTTACCAGTAAATCCTCTGCTGAAAAAGATGCCTTTCCAAACATAACATGCACGATACCCGTGCGATCGGCGCGAAACTCTACTTTCCCGGCTTTAAATTCAGCGATCGCGCTGGTGAGGTCAAATGTTACCGTTCCGCCCTTTGGTGATGGCATCAAACCGCGAGGACCGAGTAATTTACCAAGCTTTGCCACTTGTGGCATTACGTCTGGCGTGGCAATTAGCCTGTCAAAATCCATTCTGCCTTTTTGAATTTCGTCGATCAGTTCTTCTGAACCGACAACATCAGCACCTGCATTAATTGCTTCTGTTACCTTTTCTCCTCTTGCAATTACTGCTACCCGTATTTGCTGTCCCGTTCCTTTGGGAAGTACTACCGTCGTCCGCAGTTGTTGGTCGGTATATTTGGGGTCAATTCCCAAGCGAATGTGGGCCTCGGCTGCTTCTGGGAACTTTGCTGTTGCTGTTTCTTTGAGAAGATTTAAAGCCTCAAGGGGGGCGTATTCTCTGTCTTCAACTTTTGCAAGCAGTGCTTGAAAACGACGCGATTTTTTTCTTGCCATTTTTTCTCCTGGGGTAGTTAGCGAGCGAGGTGAATTCTCTCCCCCGATGCAAACTTTCTTTATATTTGCTGTTTTGTTGTGGGCGATCGTGCTCAGGTTCTTTAATCTACTATAGTTACGCCCATATTTTTAGCAGTGCCTTCGATAATTTTCATTGCCGCATCAATATCGTTGGCGTTGAGGTCGGGCATTTTAGTTTGCGCAATCTGTCGCAGCTGTTCTCTAGTTATGGATCCAACTTTCTTTTTATTAGGTTCGCTGGAACCTTTTTCTATTTTTGCTGCTTTGCTAATTAATACTGATGCTGGAGGTGTTTTGAGTACAAAGGTGAAGCTTCGGTCTTCATAAACTGAAATTTCCACCGGCACTACCATTCCAGCTTGGTCTGCTGTCTTGGCGTTGTACTCTTTACAAAACATCATAATGTTAACGCCATGTTGACCCAGCGCAGGGCCTACTGGCGGTGCTGGGTTGGCCTTTCCAGCGTTCAGGGCCAGTTTGATGACCGCTACTACTTTTTTCGCCATTTCTAATTAACTCTGTTTTTGAACTTGATTGAATTCCAATTCTACGGGTGTATCTCGTCCAAAAATCGAAAGTAATGCTTTGAGCTTACTTCGTTCTGGACTTACTTCTATCACTTCGCCTTCAAAGTCCTTAAACGGACCAGAAAGTACAACTATCTTATCACCTGCGGCCATGTCTATTTTCACAATTGGCTCTTGTTCGCTGGTGTGCTTGAAGATTCTTTCTACTTCTGCGTGACTCAATGGCACTGGCTTCACGTGTCCGCGACCTTTACCGCCGCGTTTTTGCTCGGCTCCCACAAAATTAATGACGTGGGAGGTATTTCTTACCACCTGCCAAGTGTCGTCGTCCATGACCATTTTGACTAAAACGTAGCCAGGGAAGACTTTTTCTTCAGTGTGTTGACGGCTGCCATCTTTGCGGATTTTTACTGCTGGCGTGTGCGGTATTTCCACCTGGAGAATTTTATCAGCGACATCGAAGGATTGGATGCGCTGTTCCAAGTTTGTTTTCACACGCTTTTCACAACCAGAGGCGACTTGTACTGCATACCAGCGCGCTTCTGGCGCTGTTGTTCCATTTTGTGCGCCTTGTTCTTGCTGTAGAGCGGAATTGTGTTCTTGGTCTTTTACAGAAGTCATCCGAATACCTGCTGTGCTGCCCAAGTAAAGAATTTATCTACAAAATATAGTAAAAATGCGGAGAGACTTACCATCAGCAAAACAGCTGCTGATTCGCTTACCAGTTGTCTGCGGGTGGGCCAAACTACTTTTTCAAACTCTTCTTTCAGTCCTTGAAAGAAGTTATTCAAGCTAGAAGAGCCGTTGTTTGTTTCTTGAATTTCTGCCTCATTTTTTTTGACCACAGTGTTTTTACTCCCCCCATGGCGAAGTGCTGCTAGTGTTCGTCGGCTATTGCGGCTTTTTCACAGCTCAATTCTTGCACAGCAAAGCCGCAGATAAAATAATTTTACCCGAAATCAAGGAAGCTTGCTGATCCCACTTGTTTCGGGTTTTCATTCGCAGCGCGCCCTGGAGGACTCGAACCCCCGACATCAGGTTTTGGAGACCTGCGTTCTACCAACTGAACTAAGAGCGCAGACGCTGTTTTGATTCAGTTATCGCCTTTCATGTTAGGCATTATTTAGTTTAACGCAATTTGGCATTTGTGGTGAGATTAATTTTTGACTGGAGGTGAGGTTTTAGCGGCATCAGCCGCTAAGAGTTGGATTTGAGTTGTTTTCCCATTCTTGTGATCTATAGCAAAGCACGATCGAAGCGCTGTTTGACCCGAGTGGCCTTACCGACGCGATCGCGCAGGTAGTAAAGTTTAGCACGCCGTACCCTACCGCGACGCAGGACTTTGATGCTATCGATGCGAGGAGAGTGAATGAGGAATACCCTTTCGACACCCACGCCTTGAAATACTCGGCGCACTGTAATAGTTTCATTTATACCAGAGTGGCGCTTGGCAATCACAACGCCTTCATAGGGTTGTACGCGATATTTATCTCCTTCCTTGATTTTGACACCGACTCTGACGGTGTCGCCCACATAAATTTCGGGCAAATCTGATTTTAGTTGTTCCGCTTCTATAGAGCGGATGATTTCTTGAGCGTTCATGGCCTAAAGAAAAACTCACAATCATCCATAATAAATCTACAACGCTATGGAAGTCTAGTGGATTCAACGGATGACGTTTGCAGCTAGCTGTTGTGTCATTGAATCATTAAGACTACAATTAGCATCCCGGCCAGGGTAAATAATAAAGTATGAAATTTAGCGTTGTGATTACAACTTACAACCGCTTGAATTTATTAAAAAGAGCTATTGGTTCTGCCTTTAACCAAAGTTTTCCCTGTGAAGTGGTCGTGGCAGATGACTGTTCGGGCGATGGTACGCAAGAATACGTAATTAGTTGTATAGAAAAATTAGAAAAATTATCAAAGGCTGGAGATTTTCGGCTTGTGTATCATCGCAACCGAGTTCACTCCGGTCACGCCGCAACTGTGAACGCGGGCGTTGACAAAGCTAGTGGTGACTGGATTAAGTTCTTAGACGACGATGACTATCTAGCTCCCAATTGTTTGGAAGTGATGGCAGCAGCGATCGCCTTACGTCCTCAAGCGGCAATCCTATCTTGTATTGCTGCTCAAGTCAACGAGCAACAAGTGGAAGTTGGTCGTACGCCCCAAGTAGGTCCTGGTTTGGCTTTTTACGTTCCGCAGGCAGATATTCATTATGGCATGCTGTTGGAACTTCTGCCTTTTGGTACACCCGTACAGGTTGCTTGTCGTCGCGATGCTTTCTTGCAAACCGGTGGCTGGGATTCGAAGTTAGATGTTAACTGTGATGATATTGATTGTTGGATTCACATTGCTAAATTTGGCGATGCCATTTTCCTCAATCAGTGTCTTGCTTGCCGAACCATATGGCAAGGTGCTTACAATAATAAGTTTTCTTCGTTTGAGCGTTTCAGCAATAATCTTTTAATCAAGAAGAAAATTTACGCTTTGGTTGATGAAAAATATCGCTCTTGTGTCCCTGCTTGGAAAGATATTCAAAATTATTTGAAACTGCATTGGTTGTTTGTAGCCTTAAAACAAAGAGACTTTCAGGGCGGAAAAAATATAATTTCTTCTTCTATTTTCTCTATATTTTCTTGCCAGGCATGGCAAATTTTACTAATGGCTTTTGTACATCGATATTTTCATTGTTACAGCGGTCAAATCCGCAAATACATATTAATGTAATCATGTTTGCACTAATTATCTTGAGAAGCAAATTGAATTCTTGGATCTGGCATAAATTTGTAGCGGAGATAAAAACCAGACCCAACGAACAAAACAATCAATAGCGTGCCGATTCCCAAGGGACTGGGAAGCCAAAAAACCGCTTCTATGTGGTTGATCTGACCTGGATTAAGCTTCCAAATAATTTGATTTTTATTTGTTTTTGCTGGTACGGTATTTTCAGTTACGGGTATAATTTTCGCTTTCCAAGGAGTTTTCAAGCTAAATTCCAAATTAAGAATCGAACCAGCATTAGCCAAGACATTTCCCTGATTGGAAATCAACCCGAGCGATCGCAAATCCAAATCATAAATCAAATGATTCCGCACCAACAAGAAAAAATTACTTTGCTTCAAAAGAAAATTAGATGCTATCTGCGGTAATTGAGAAGCTGAATTTGCAGCTGTCACTTCTGTTTTTTGTTGGCTGTGGGAGTGAAAAAATGCATTGAACTTTTGTTGTAATTCCTGAGAGTTTGTAAAAGGGATTGTTACAATTACCTCGTCTTTAGAAATTCGCTGTACTTTGCCTTTTAGCTGCTGGGCACGCTGCTCTATACTATTTAACCACTCGTAAACAGGTTCGCCAGCGAAAGTAGTCAGTCTTTCTCCTAGCTTGACATGCTGCACCAATTCCCCGCTATTGGCATGGTTAAAATTAACTCCTACTTGATAATCCATACAACCAGCTAGCAGCAGGGATACTATTATTAGCAAGCAAAGATACTTGATGGAAAGCAAACTCGTTCTCAAAGTAGATAAATTCATCAGCGTTAACCTCCCACAAAATCGTTAGTAGTACCACATCAAACCACCCAGGGTCAAAACGATAATAATTAAAGCTACCCAAATAAAGCGATTGTCTTTGGTATTTACCTGGCTAAGATCGACAAAATCTACCTCAGGGAGCTTTTTGGGCAGAGAGGATTTGCTAGTATTAGCAGTAAGACTAATCTTGCTTTTGTTATCAGCTAGTGCGCTAAAATCGGGGATTTCTGTCATCCATTCCCTGGGGCGTTGTAATCGGGGTGCTTTGAGAATATAGTGCAATCGCCGCGCTTCTTTGCTAGTTTCTAAGTGGGGATGGCGTTTTAGCTGTTCGCAAAGTGCGATCGCATCTTGGGTGCGTCCGGCGGCCTCATATGCTGTTACCAGCCAGATTTGTACTTCGCCTCCAAAGCGAGTATTTCGAGCCAAAAGAGCACTGGCTTTTTCTAATTGTTCCACAGCTTCCCGATATTGTCCGCTTTCAAAGGCTATTTTTCCTTTTTGATAGCGAGTCTTGGCAATTTCTAAACTCTCTGAACTCACGATTGGTTCACAAATAATCGGCACTGCCTTTATTGTGCCAATTACGGCAACATTTTTGAAACTGTTTTAGCTAACAACCGCTTTGGCAAGCAAGGTGATAAAAAGTATGTTTCCGTTCAAGGTTTTGCAAGCACATTTACTGAGATTGGGGTTAACTGCAGTAGCAGCAGCTGCTGCGCTCGGGGTTGGTACTACTCCAGCTAATGCGGAAATTAAAATCATTGGTGGTGCGGATTTTTATGGAAGTGGTCAGTCGCCCAGTATTGGTGGCTTTATTTACGGTAGTCCTATTCCTACCCCCATACCAGTAAATCCAGCCACAGGATTGGCGCCCAATCCCGCCCATAATAGCTTGTATCCGCATCGTGTTTACCACTCTTACCCAGAGTACGATTATTACTCTTATCCAGATGACGACTACTACAACCGGCGGGGAGGATATTACAACCAAGATACGATTTTGGTCAATCCCGTGTTGGTAAATCCCAGCATCAAAAACTCTACGCTCGTTAACCCGACAATTATTGATTCCTACGGTCGCAAGCCGGTGAGGAATCACATTATTATCAAGTTTTGGTAGGTTGGGTGGTGATGATACCCAAGACACGGAGAATCTACAAAAACATTCTCCATGTCCCGTTCTCAAAGGGTGTGTTGAGAACTAGCGATCATCGTACCGATACCACCATCTGTAAAGATTTCCAGCAGTAGAGCATGGGGAATGCGACCGTCGATAATATGCGCTGCACGTACTCCTTGAGCAAGCGATCGCACGCAGCAGTTGACTTTGGGGATCATACCCCCTTTTACTACTCCGGTAGCGATTAATTGGCGCGCTTCTTGAATATCTATTTTTGCAATTAAGCTAGACGGATCTTTATGATCTTTTAAAATTCCTCGAGTATCAGTAAGCAAAATCAGCTTTTCTGCTCCTATGGCTGCTGCTATTTCTCCAGCTACAGTATCGGCGTTAATATTATAGGCCTGTCCGGTGTCGTCGGCAGCCACGCTCGAAACCACAGGAATGTAGCCGTGGCTGACCAGGGTTTCTAAAATTCTGATATTGACAATGCTCACCTCTCCGACAAAGCCTATACCTTCTTCTCCTTGGGGACGAGCTTTAATTAAATTACCATCTTTGCCGCACAATCCCACTGCCGAACCGCCAGCTTGATTGATTAAAGAGACAATTTCTTTATTGACGCGACCGACTAACACCATTTCTACAACATCCATTGTGGGAGCGTCTGTTACTCGCAAACCATTCTTAAACTGCGGTTCTATTCCCAGTTTGTCTAGCCAGCTGTTAATTTCTGGACCGCCGCCATGGACTAGTATAGGACGCAAACCCACGCAGGACATAAATACAATGTCGCGGATTACTTGATCTTTAAGATTGTTATCTTTCATAGCTGCGCCGCCATACTTGACAACAATTGTTCGACCTGCAAATTGTTGGATGTAAGGTAGCGCTTCGCTCAATACTTGCACGCGGGTAGCTGCATCTTGGTGAATGTATTCGGTATCGTTGGTCATGGACGAGGAGCTTTCGGTTGTGAATTTGGTACTGCCAACAATTTCTCACAGATTGGTCGAAGACAAAATTATTCCCCAGATGTTAGCGCTTGCTCACAAAATAATTAACAACGGTTGGGTGCACAAACTGTTTTTTTCAAAACGCTGGGAATGGCTTGCAAAATGCGAGTGGAAATTTCTTCTGGCGTTTGTTCGGTGTTGATGGTAATTTGCAGATCGGCTTGAGCGTAGAGGGGTTGTCTTTGTTCCAGGAGCGATCGCAGTTTTGTTTGGGGATCGCCTTGTTGCAGCAAAGGGCGAGTTTTATCTTCTGCCAAACGGTTATATAGTATTTCCACGGCTACATCTAACCAGACAACCAAGCCGTGATGCAAATAACTCCAGTTTTCTCGTCGGAGAACTATTCCGCCACCAGTTGCTACCACTAACCTTTGAATGGCGCAAACTTGGGCTAAAACCTGACTTTCTAATTGGCGAAACCCTGCTTCTTTTTCTTCCGCAAAAATCTGATTGATAGACCGTCCTGCTGCTTTGACAATTACTTCATCGGTGTCTATAAACCCGTAGCCTAGTTTTTGGGCGAGCAAGCGCCCTACCGTTGTTTTACCAGCTCCTGGCATTGCTACCAAGTATAGGTTTATTCCTTTTAAAAGGTTATTCACCACTGACTTGACTCCAAGTGTTAGTTCTTTTTACTCTACCTGAAATTTTTTGCATTTAAACGACTGGCTCTGAGGTGGTTTTTCAGTTGCTTTTCCAAAAAAGCATGAGCAATCGGCAGGAAAGAATTAGCTTTTTCGACGCTGAATTTCCAATTTTCTTCTATTAATTTTTCAACTATGTACTCTCTCCAAACTGGATCGCAAGTAAAACCTGCTCCTTGTCTTGCCATCAGCGATCGCTTTTGTAGTAATTCTATCCCTTTTAATATTAATTTTGGAGGTAATTGGGGCAGTATACTACTTTTTATAGCTGCTAAAGAAGCAGGTTCGGAATTAATCGCCAAACAGGACATTATTTGCTTTTCTAAATTTGATAAACGTTGGAACTGCTGATCCAATATTACTTTCATATCTCCTAATACCAACATTTCCTGTTTTAAAAATGTCTGAATTTTACCATCAAACAACTCCTGGATGCTATGAGCAACTAATTTAACAAATAAGGGATTACCTGCATATAATTTTGTGATTTCTCGTCCAATTTCTTCATCCAACTCAATTAAACCTGTGTCTGCTAAAATTTTGCAAATACCTTCTTGACTTAAGCCAGTCAATTTTAAACAACGTACTGGCAGATTTTTACCTTCCCATTCAACAATTTCCGTCGGTTTTTCTCGTGTAATCAATAATAAACAACTTTGATGTTGTGCTTCTACCAAGCACCTAATCAATTCTTCATAATCTTCGTACCCTTGGCGATAGCTAATGTGGGGTAAAGAGTAAAAAGCAGTATTTGCAGAAAAAGGAAAATCTTGATGCTGGTCGCTGTATTTATTACCTAAAATGGTATCTAAATTATCTAAGATTATCAGGCAGCGAGAAGTACTTACGCAATCTAACAGGTGGGAAATGCCAATTTTGGTGTTTACTTCTGTACTGTTGGGAGAGAAAAACTGAATTAATTCGCTTAAAAGTTTTTCTACAGGTGTAGCAAAATTTAACGAACGCCAAATCACGCTGTCAAAATTTTCTTGAATTGTTTGTACTAGCTTGATTGCAAAAACTGTTTTCCCAATTTCAGCTGCGCCTAAAATTACTACCAGACGACAATTTTCTTGAAACATCCATTTTTGTATTTGGGCTAATTCTGTTTCTCTTTCAGAAAAAAACTGACATCGATTGTTTTTTCATTTGGTTGAGGAGATGAGATGGGGATAACAAAGTTATCGCCTGTTGCTTTTGACCCAGATTTTTTGTAACCAGCTTTTTCTAATAAGTGAGTAACGCGACTCCAATTTTTTACTTTAACTGAGTATCCTGTTTGGTTACTCAACATATCTTCTATGTACTTGTACAATCCATTGGAAAGATAAACTCTCACAGTACTGCTACTACCACTTTGATAAACGGTACTAGCAATTTCCGCAGGACTTAAACCGCAAAAAACCCCGCAAAAACTTTTTTCGACAGGTGTGAGAGCTTTTCCCTTTGCTGATGCTAAATCTATGTATAATTTTTCTAATTCCCAGTGATTTCTAGCTTCTATAAATTCCTCTTGTATTTGCTTAGAATTAGATGCTGTCATTAATGTGATGAATTGAAGTTAGTTCAGCTTCTCAAAAAATATAACAAATTTACTAACGTTCGTTAGGTGAATAGCTGGTAACAGCTCGGCTATCTTTGGGCTTAACGGAACTTTCATGAAATTTGATTGAAACTTTATCCGTCCAGTTGACGTCTACTTTAGAAAGTAGGGTACACAAACAACAAAAGTCCTCCGTTAACATGTGTTTATTTAAACACATTATCTTAGGAAAGGGAAATAAATAAGTTTGCTCAAGATGATGGGTTTAGGTTGCAAGTCAGTATATTTTGTGAGATAGACTAAAGGTGTAAAATATGACTCAACTTCTTGCATGGTTGAAAAAGCTTTGCCAGCTTGATTTGTTAGAGAGACAAAGAAAAATTGCGTATTTTCAGGCAAATCAGCTGAATAAATAAAGTGTGGGTTAAGTGTGGTAGTTAGAGGTTTCAACCATGACTCGGATTCGAGATGTTGTGCAAAAAGCTTTAGTAACCGGATATCTAACTGTGGAAGCAGAAAATCAACTGCGAAAATTACTAGCGACCCAGTACGATTTAGAAGACTTAAACGCTTTTATGACTTTACAGGAAGCCGCAATGATGGGTAGAGTCAAGCAAGAGTCTCGCGAACGTTGCGGAATCTAGCAAAAGCGAATTTGTGTTGGTAATTATCGGCGGGAGGGTTGATTGTCGCTATCCTCATCGTCTAGAAATCCCCAATCCTCCTCATCGTCATGCTTTTGATTTTCAGACGGTGGTTGATAGGGAGGGATAATCACCCGATAATCAGCATCGTAAATTGATTCAGTTTTTCCAACTCCAGAGTTTTGAGGTTCCCGGTAGCTGTATGAGTAAACTGAACCTGACTGATAGCTGCTTTTGGGTTGCTGCTGTCGTTCGTAGGTCTTGGCATCTTGAGGTTGTGTATTTTGAGGAGATGGGGATGCTTGCTTGGTTTCCTGAAAATCCCAATCACTACTAACACTGCTTGTTTCCCAATCGTCTGTTTTGTCTGTAGGGGTATAGCTGTATTGAGGTTGTCGTGGAGGAGTGCGATCGCCAACGGGCGGAGTTTTTGATGCTTGGGAGGGGGGAGTTTGGCGTTGGGAAGCGGCAAAATAGCTTGACAATCGAAACAAAATAGAGATGAATAAAGAAGTAGCAGCACCGGCGGCAGTGCTGAACAAAATCCACATTGCAAGTGGTAAGGATTGAGTTTGCGTACCCAAAAAGACTAGTGGAAGGACAGGCGACCAATTTTGTACTAATAACAGCGCCAGTCCTCCGAGCACAGTCACTAACAAAATTAAACGAAATACAGCCATGGGGATTAGAAATAAACAGAACAAGGACTCAGAAAGCAGAAGAGCAAAAAAGTGGAGTCACTGGTTTTTCCCTTTCAACCTTAACCTCTTGACGAGGGATGATGACCTTGCCAGCGTTGAATGGGAACACAATCAACATTCAACTGATCTAAAGCACGGGCGACTACAAAGTCAACTAAATCTTCTATGGTTTGCGGATTGTGGTACCAAGCAGGAATAGCAGGAACTATTCTCACTCCTGCTTCTGCAAGGCTAGTTAAATTTCGTAAGTGGATCAAGCTCAAAGGAGTTTCCCGGGGAACTATCACCAATTTTCGCCCCTCTTTAATTTGTACATCTGCTGCTCGTTCTAATAAATCAGAACTTAAGCCTGCTGCGAGTTTGGCTACCGTAGCCATGCTACACGGAATCACAATCATTCCCAAGGTCCGAAAAGAACCGCTAGCAATATTAGCTCCGACATCATTCCAGGGGTGGCAGCGTAGTTTTCCTCCAACTTCTACTCCTGCTTGCTGTCGCCAAAATTGCTCTTGTTGCACCGGGTCTGCTGGCATGCGAATATTTTGTTCGGATTGCCAAACTATGTAGGCTGATTTGGAAGCAACCAATTCCACGGCGTAATCAGCTGCTAGTAAAAATTTTAACATTCTCACTGCGTAAATGAGACCAGATGCGCCTGATACTCCTAAAACTAGTGGTTGAGTTTGATGTGACACGCTGTGTAAATAATCAAGGAAAGAAAAGATAAATCAAGCTGCGCGAGCAGCTTCTTCAAAGCCAGAAAAAAGCAGGACGCAAAAATTGTCCTTTGCTTTTTTGCTTTTATTGTGGGTAGTAAGTTTATCTCACTACTAACTACAGCCGCCTGTTTATTCATCTTCTGGATATGATTCTAAGTCGTCGGTCTCCAATTCGTGGGGAAGGTACATGTCTGATTCTTCGTCGTTGGCGACACCAATTTCGGGACGAGAAGTAACTCCCTCGTTACCAACGGTGACCAAATCGATTTGCTGACGGTAGTAGTCAACGCTTTTTACTTGTACGGCGACGCGATCGCCCAATCGATACGAAGCGCGGTTTTTGCGTCCGAACAGTGCTTGTTGTCTAGCTCGATACTCGTACCAATCGTCTTTGAGGGAGCTGACATGTACCAGTCCTTCTACTCGTATGGGTACGTTGTTGTTTCCTTGTCCGTCTTTGGGCGGTACTTCAATTTCTACAAAAAAGCCATAGGATTGGACACCGGTAATGACACCGTGAAAAACTTCGCCGATGCGCTGTTTCATTAAGGAGGCTTTTTGCAAACCTTCCAAGTCTGCTTCTGCTTCCAGAACTTCTTTTTCTCGGTCGTTGATTTGGGTTATGACCCTTGTCAGTTCGCTTTGCAGTTCACTTTGCAGTTCGGGGGGTAGGACGTTCCAGTTAATTTCGCCGTGACTGGTGGAGGAACGCAGGTTTACGCGCTCTTTGACGCGGGTGTTACGGCGATCGCGTCCGTGTTCGAGCAATGTGTAATACACTCTTTGCATTAATAAATCTGGGTAACGTCGCAAAGGAGCTGTAAAGTGGGTATATTCTGGAAGGGCCAGACCGAAGTGGGGTGCTTTGTTGGTGCTGTAGGTAGCTTGTTTAAGGGTATCCTGCAACAAGTAAGTTAACACTTGCTCGGAGGATGATTCTGCAAATACCCTTGTTAATTGTTGGTAATCTAGCGGTTGGATATCTATCTCCGGGTCGAGGGACAGCTCTACACCTAAATTAATGGCTAATTTGAGCATTTCTTGTACGTCTTCGGGATCGGGTGCGCCTTGCACTCGCCAAATAGCTGGAATTCCCAAAGCGCTGAAGTGATTTGCCACAATTTGATTTACCAGCAATACGAACTCTGTCAGGAGCGCTCGTGCCTTTGAATCGTTGTCTAGTACGCATCCGAGAATACCTTCATCATAGAAGGGGTTTTTGTTCGGTGGTAGATTTAATTGCAAACTACCTCGATGCAGGCGCTGTTGTTTGAGGTGAAGGCGCAAACTTTCTAGTTTTTGCACCATTTCCACTACTTCTGGGGGGATGTTGGTCGGTTTGTTCTGTAAAATTGCTTCTACTTGTTGAGGATCGACCAAAGCGTCTACTTTAATTGCGCTGGGTTGAATTTCCCAACTCAACAGTTGTTTCGATTGCGCGTCGAAGTTCATGAAAACGGAGATTGTCAAGCGATCGCTTCCCGGTAACAAACTGCAGCGTTCTGCTACGGCTTCTGGTAGCATTGGCAATACCAAATCGCCCAGATATACAGTTCTACCGCGTTTTAACGCTTCCCGATCGAGTATTTCATCTGGTTGGATGTAGTGGGAAACATCGGCTATGTGGAAACCTAGCCGTAACTGTCCTGTTGTGGTTGTTTCTAAAGAAAAGGCATTTTCTACGGTTTTGGTGTCAACATTGTTACCAACTATCGCTACAGTCAACTGGGAGCGCAAATCCCATCTATTTTTCAGGTCTGCTTTGAGAATTCTTTTTGGCAATTTCGCCGCTGCTTCTTGTACGTTCTCCGAAAAAGTACGGGAAAGATCGTGTTTGCAGGTAACTAAATCAATATCTGCTGCAGCTTCGGCATCGCTACCGAGGATTTGTACTACTCTACCTATGGGAGGATATTGTGCTAGGGGATAGCGCAAAACTTCCACATGGGCAAGGTGGTCGACTGCTTGTTCTAAATTAGAGTTATGATTTTGAAGTTTGAGCTCAAACAGCAGGCGGTCGTCTAAAGGTACGGCTCGATAACCTCCTTCTACCTGTTTGATGCGCGCCAACAGGGTATGATTGGAACGTTCTAAAATCAATTTCACTTCTCCTTCGGGAGAACGACGACGACTACCTTCTTTGAGAACTTTCACCAAGACGCGATCGCCATTCCAAGCGTTACTTAAATGGCTTTCCCTAATATATATATCCTCCGCTCCCTCTACATCTTGAATGGCAAAGCAAAAGCCTTTGCTCGAACAGCGAAGTTTTGCTTCAATCAAACCTTCTTCTGTGACGCGACGATACTTTCCGCGTTCTTTTACCAGTATTCCTATTTTTTCCAGCACATCCAAGGCGATGTGAAGCTTTTCTAAACTTTCTTCATCTTCACAGCCAAGTTTCTTTTCTAAGAGTTTACGAGCTACCAACTTATCATCTGTAAAATTGGCAAGGAGTGTAGCGATTGAGAATTCCATGCAGTGAACCGACCTTTGGTCAAAACATCATTTTTTTTCTGAGACACTTGCGTGCAAACACAGGTAAGAGCGCCGATTCCAGCAATCTGAACTTCAGAGAGTTCCGTGCTGCGTGCAAAGTGTTTGTCATTGAATCTGGTTCTTTGTTGATTACCCTCACGAACCACAGACACTAGTGGTAAACGAACTTCCCAACAAGTAGGGCGCTACACGTTCATTTCAGAGTCCTAAATTGTTACGGTTCCCTCATTAGGCTGCTCTGAAAAAGCATGCCTGATGTCGAATTTTACCCTGCTAGGATCGTGAGAACGCGGATTTTTCAGAAGTTGTGCTTGGATCGCTCTTAGCAGAACTGCCCAAACCTACCGCGTCGGGTAAACTGCAGGTGTTCGATTGCCTAATTTAGAAGGTACTTCCCGCCATTAGACTCTGAATTTTTAACTAGGAGAAACTGCCGAAAAGCCTGAAAGCTACATATGTAGAATCGGTCACAATCAGGTCAGCAGCTTATGAAGCTGTGAGGACGAACCATTACTTCATTATTGTAGATTTAGTAAGTACTTCCAGAAAAGATTTCTGGATGTTTAATTGGGTAAATAGTATAGCATCACTAGTAAGACTACGCAGAAGCAGCGGAAAGTAACAAAAAATTTACTCATCAATTTTGCCGCTACTGTTGGCACGGGCTAATAAAAAACAACTTCAAAGTAGCACAGCAGCTGAAAGCAATGTGGAGCTTTCGGTGATAGATAGTAAAAAAGACAACAATAAAAGCTAGGAGGCGACTTTCCGCACCCTCAGCAAGCAAGTGGTTTGGCAAGATAAAGTAAAAGTAGTGTTAATATTCGCTAAACACCCAGACGCTAAAGATAATTTTCCTAAAGTTAAAGATTTCAAACTTCAGGGTCATGTCCGCTCCCAAGCGTGAAGAATTTAATCGCAGATAGTAATTGGTGGCAATTATGATGTTGGCTGAGTTCCAAAGCTTGTATCCTACAGGTAGCTTAATTTCTGAGTTAGTGCAAATTTACCACGGTAAATATATCGTTCGTGCCAGCGTACAAATTGATGGTGTGACACGTGCTACCGGTATGGCCGCAGCAGAAACTGTAGAAGCAGCTGAAGACCAAGCAAGAAATAGGGCTTTAATGGTTTTGAAGACCACAGCAGCTCAACCAAAAGACGCGATCGCCGTTTCTCCAATTTCCCAAGTACAGTCAAACCGTTCCTTACCTGCAGTTGATGGTCTTGGTCGCGAATCCACCCCTGCTTCCGTCAATTTATTTTCGCAAGCGCAAACAGTTTCCCTAACCACTCCTAATCCTGTTTCGCCGGAAAAA
>Ga0272448_1001617_pt1 | contig 29829 bp, 30 predicted proteins | sample YNPCB0191_FD_202220 | JGI IMG/M metagenome (GOLD analysis project Ga0272448, IMG submission 202220) | Hot spring sediment microbial communities from Yellowstone National Park, WY, United States - YNP-CB-019-1 | ecosystem: Environmental > Aquatic > Thermal springs > Hot (42-90C) > Sediment...
AAATCCATTATTAAGACTCAGGCTTTTAAAACTCAATGGTGAGTGGGATACCTATTGGCAGCAACGGCGAAAGGAATTTATCCGACATGCAGCCTGAATCCTGTCACGGAAAAAAAGATGCTTACTCAAGGAATGAAATGCCTGTATACAGAAAGATACCATTGAGGATATTCTTGATATTTTTATTGATTCATACTATATATTGTCCTTTCAGGAGGTTTCTCTGGACTATTCAATACGGGTGGGCGGCGAAGCAGGTCAGGGTATCCAGACCATAGGGGATACCCTTTCAAAGGTCTTTTCACGAACAGGGTATTATGTCTTTACCCACCAGGATTATATGTCCCGCGTACGAGGGGGCCACAATTTCTATCAGATACGCTTTGCAGATAAACCAATCAGCGCATCACGGGAATCGATAGACATTCTTGTAGCACTTGATAAAGAGAGTGTCCGTCTCTACGAAAAATTCATGTCCCCTTCAGGTGTTGTTATATATGACCGTTCCCTCTTGAAGGAAGAATTTAACAACCCCCGGTTCTTACATATACCCTTTATTGATATTGCCCTCCAGAGCGGTGGTAATAAAATCATGGCAAACGTTGTCGCTACTGGAGCAGTCCTCGGTATGCTGGGTATCTCCATTCAGATATTTCTCGATATTGTGAAGGATACATTGAAAAAGAAGGGAGAGAACATTCTGAATGCCAATATAAAAGCTGCCCTCTCTGGCCGTGACTATGCGGCAACCCATTGCCTGCAGTGTGCATTCATTCTCTCATCTCCGGATAAACCAAAGATGCTTATGGGTGTCAATGAAGCAATTGGACTCGGTGCTCTTGCATCTGGGTGTAAATTTTATGCAGCCTATCCGATGACACCATCTACAGGCATCATGCTCTATATTGCAAGTAAGGCACAGGAATACGGAATCGTTGTGGAGCAGGCTGAAGATGAGATTGCAGCCATCAATATGGCATTAGGTGCATCCTTTGCAGGCGTACGGTCTATGACAGGCACATCAGGTGGTGGTTTTGCATTGATGGTGGAGGGATTATCACTGGCTGCCATGACAGAAACACCTGTTGTTATTGCGCTGGCTCAGAGACCGGGACCGGCAACAGGCTTGCCCACACGGACTGAACAGGGCGAACTGCTCTTTGCCCTCCATGCAGGCCATGGAGAATTTCCAAGGGTTATGTTCGCCCCGGGAAATCCTGAACAGGCCTTTTTCCTTACCAATAAGGCATTCCATCTATCCCAGAAATATCAGATTCCTGCCATAATCTTTACAGATCAATACCTGGCTGACTCCCAGTGGACTTTTAACGAATTTGACCTAAACAGGCTTGTCTATAAAGATTATCGGATACACACGGAGGAATTAGAATCCTATTCTGTATATAAACGCCATGCCTTTACAGAGAGTGGTGTCTCGCCCTTTGCCATACCTGGTGAATCATCACATCTTGTGGTAACTGACAGCGATGAACATGATGAAGAAGGGCACATCATAGAGGATGGCGCCACACGGATAAAGATGGTGGACAAGAGATTATTAAAAAAACTACCTCGTATAGCAGAGGAAATGGCTCCTCCTGTGCTGTATGGCGCAACAGAACCTGATATCATCATTGTTGGATGGGGCTCTACCTATGGACCCATGAAAGAGGCAGTTGATACAATTGCTCCAAAACAATCTATTGCCATGATGCACTTCAGTGAACTATATCCATTCCCTCCTGTACACAACGGACAGTATCACACCATACTCAAAAAGGCACGTCTGACACTGTGTGTGGAAAATAATGCTGGACGCCAGTTCGCACGTCTCTTGAAGGCTGAAACCGGGTATGAATGTACGGGATATATCAATAGGTATGATGGAAGACCATTTACTGTAGAGTCTCTGGTGGAGGAAATCAATGGCTACACTGGATGATTATAAAGGACAGATGCCTGCATGGTGTCCTGGCTGTGGCAACTACGCCATTCAGAAAGCCTTTAAAGAGGCTTTTGTGGAAATGGGTATTGAACCGTATCAGTTTACCATTGTGTCAGGCATAGGCCAGGCAAGCAAGTTCCCCCACTATATACGGTGTCATACATTTAATGGTCTGCATGGCAGAACTCTCCCCGTGGCAACAGGATTGAAACTCTCAAATCATGAAATGCTGGTTGTTGCCATTGCAGGTGATGGCGATTGTTACGGCGAAGGAGGCAATCATCTCATCCATGCTATACGAAGAAACATCTCTATCAAACTTTTCGTTCATGACAATCAGATTTATGGACTCACCAAAGGCCAGGCCTCTCCAACAAGTATGGAGGGTATGGTAACAAAAAACCAGCCCTTTGGTGTCCTCTCAGGACAATTAAATCCTATGGCTCTGGCAGTAGCACTTGATTGCAGCTTTGTTGCCCGTGGATATGCGGGCGACCATGAACATTTGAAGACCCTTATAAAAGAGGCAATAGAGCACAAAGGATTTTCCCTCGTGGATATACTCCAGCCCTGTGTCACCTTCAATACGGTCAATACTTACGCATGGTACAGTGAACGGGTGTATCATATAGAGTCTTCCTACGACCCTACAAATAGAGTGGAGGCTTTTCAGAAAGCCCTTGAATGGGGTATGCGGATTCCCATAGGCATTATATACAAAAACAATCGCACGCCCTTTGAAGAAAAGATACCGGTCATACAGGCAAAACCTCTTGTTAAACAGACAATCACTATGGAAACGTTAAAAAAATCCATAGAGCAAACGCTCAAGGAATATTATTAAATAGAAGGGGGTCAACAGTATATTCTATGTGTTATAGAGAGGAGAGGTTCCTATGAATATGAAAGCAATCCAGAAGATTTGTTACGGCATGTATGTAATAAGTTCAAAAAAGGATGGCATGGTGAATGGTCAGATTGCCAATACGCTCTTTCAGATAACATCTGACCCTCCAACAGTTGCAGTGAGTATCAATAAGCAAAATCTTACGCATTCGTATATTCAGGACAGCAAGGTATTTGTTGCATCCATCATATCACAAGAAGCGCCCATGACCTTTATTGGCCACTTTGGATTCAAGTCAGGCCGGGATATAAAAAAATTTATGGATATAAAGTATACAACAGGCAAAACAGGTGCACCCATTGTGCTCGATCACACCATCGGCTATCTGGAATGTGAAGTCTTAAGTATCACTGATGTGGGAACACATACAATCTTTATTGGAAAAGTGGTGGATTGTGATATCTTGAGTGACGGAGAACCCATGACATACGCATATTACCACCAGATTAAAGGAGGAAAATCTCCAAAGACAGCACCAACCTATGTGAAAGAAGAGACCGCACAGGTTAGAACCATATCAGATAGGTATACCTGTAAGGTCTGCGGATATGTCTATGATCCTGAAAAAGGTGATCCTGATGGTGGCATCAAACCCGGTACGGCCTTTGATGCATTGCCTGATACCTGGGTATGCCCTGTATGTGGCGCACCCAAGAGCGAGTTCGAAAAAGAGGCGTGAAGAACGGTAACCCATGGGTAGCGTTTTGAGAGAAACCAATTTTATTGACCTTGGAATTCCAAAGAGGGGAAAGGTGAGAGACATCTACGATCTTGGTGATAGCCTTTTGATTGTTGCCACTGACAGGCTCTCTGCTTTCGATGTTGTGTTACCTACAGGCATTCACGATAAAGGGAAGGTCTTAACAAAACTTTCTGTGTTCTGGTTCAGGCACATGGAAGATATTGTGAAAAACCATATTATTGAAGTGGACGCTGAAAAATTTCCAGAACCAGTAAAAAAATATGCACCCATACTCAAAGACAGAAGTATGCTTGTGAAAAAGGCAAGGGTTATACCAGTTGAATGTGTGGTACGGGGGTATCTTGCAGGTTCAGGATGGAAAGAGTATCAGGAGACAGGTACCATATGTGGTATTACGCTTCCGTCAGGACTGGTAGAGTCATCAAAATTGGCTACCCCTATCTTTACACCCACTACAAAGGCTGAAGAAGGACATGATCTGAGCATTTCCTATAAAGAACTTGAAAACAAAATAGGATCAAGCCTTGCCCGTACACTAAAAGACATAAGTATTGCCGTTTATGAAAAGGCATGTCGGATTGCTGAGGCACGAGGTATCATTATTGCTGATACTAAATTTGAGTTTGGTATGCGTAATGGTGACATTATAGTCATTGACGAGATGCTCACGCCTGACTCTTCGAGGTTCTGGTCGAAGAAAGAATATGCACCAGGAAAACCTCAGGATAGTTATGATAAACAGATTGTGCGCGACTATCTCAACACCCTCACCTGGAACAAGACCTATCCAGGTCCTGAGCTACCGCCAGCGATTGTTGAAAAAACACGGGCACGCTATATGGAGATACTTACGATACTAACTGGAGAAGGTCTTCAATAACCTGATTCAATTCCTCAATACCGTACAAGATTAGCGAAGAATAGAATAAGCTGGGGAAAAATCTCTATTGCTATTAAGGTCAGTATGTAGGATGGGATAAACCATAAAACTCCTTTAAAGACCGTGGATAAAGGAATATCCTTTGCCATGCCTGACACAATATAGGCACTTATACCCACTGGTGGTGTGATGGCACCCATGGTTGTGACAATGGTAAGGACAACACCAAACCATATGGGGTCATATCCCATTTGCTGGGCAACCGGAAAGAAGATGGGGACGGTAATGAGCAAAAAGGCAAGGGCATCCATCACGCACCCGCCAATGATATAAATAATCAGCATAGCCCAGAGAATCATCCAGTGTGGCACAGGAAGCCCTGCCACCCATTCTGCTGCCACATAGGGAAGCCGGGTGACAGCAAGGAAACGGCCAAATAATACAGCGCCTGCCACCAGCATAAAGATCATGCAGGAGATACGAAGCGTATCAATGACAGCGCCCAGAAAACCTTTCCAGGTGAGCTTTCTCCGGATGAGGCTAATAATAATAGCAACAACAGAACCTGCAGCTCCAGCTTCCGAGGGTGTAAAAAGCCCTGCATAGAGACTATACATAATAATGCCGAACATGAGGAACATATCTATGGCATCGGGAATTGCCTTTATCCGTTCATATACAGAGGACCTGGGTCCCTTCGGTCCCCATTCAGGGTGGGTAAGGCACATGACATAGACCGTGAGTGCCATAATTATGGCAAGGACAACACCAGGCACAAAACTACCAAAGAAGAGCTTACCTATGGACTGGCCTGTATAGATTCCATAGACAACGAGCACCACGCTTGGCGGTATGACAACACCGAGCGTAGAACCTGCGGCAATCGAACCCGAGGTGAGTATGGGTGCATACCGGTACTTTTTCATTTCCGGTAATGCCACAGCAGTCATTGTGGCAGCTGTTGCTGTATTGGAACCACAGATGGCAGCAAACCCTGCACAGGCCATAACCGTTGTAATGGCAAGTCCACCCTTTATCTGGCCAAACCATTTGTATGCAGCATTGTAGAGCCGCTCATTCACCTGCGAGTAAAAACATATCTGTCCCATAAGGATGAACATGGGGATCACTGTCAATCCATAGGAAGAGAAGGTCTGCCATAAATCAGTACCGATCATGCCAAGGGCAGCATCCCAGGAGATGGCATACACCAACCCGAAAAAGCCCATAAATGCCATGACAAAACCAACAGGAATCCGTAAGAACAACATGACAGCGAGCATGAGAAGTGTTCCGTATAGTCCTGTAAGCGGTGTAATCATGCCTTTGTCTCCTTATGAAAGAGTGTCAGAAAATCAATGAGAAGGCTTAAGGTAAGGGCTGCAAAACCCAAGGCCAGGCAATAAACAAACGGGTGGTATATGATTTTTAATGTCTCTGATACCTCACCGGTAGTGGCTATTTTCATACCCCATTTCATGGTCTGCCACGAGACAAGGGCAAAGAAGAACATATTGACAAGGTAATTCAATCCATTGAGAAAGGGTGTTATCTTTTTCGGAAACCTGTCAGTAAAGATTGTGACAATGATATGGTCTTTCCGTATCTGAGTGTATCCAAGGGCAAGGCCGGTTGCTACAGCACCAAAGAATCCAATAAGCTCATAGGAGCCATTTATGGGAACATAGACAATCCTTAAGAGCATATTCCCTGCTGCAATGGCTGTGAGGATTATAACTGCGATACCGCTAAAAAAAGCCAGAAATCTGTTTAAATAAATATTGAATTTTATAATATACCCCATGGCTACGCACCCTTTTTTGACATCTCGTAATGATTGGCATTCTTTGCTTACAGGGGTGCCCGAACACAGGACACCCCTGTGAAAGGTTGACGCTGTTACTTTTTAAACTGTTTTTCGTATTTTGCCTTTAGTGCATAGACGTCTTTTATTATCTGCTCACCAGGAAGGCCCATGGCATTGACCTTTTTGATATACTCATCAATCATGGGTTTGGTAAGTTTTGCTATCTCTGCCTTGTCTGCCTCAGAAAACTGGAATAGTTGATGGTTGTATTTTTCCTTCGACCATTTCAGCGCCTCTTTTACGTGGTTATCCACATAGGTACCTGTCCATTCTGCCTGTTCCCGTCTTAAATCATCCATTACCTTTTTCACATCAGCTGGCATGGCATTCCATTTGTCCTTGTTCATGACCACTGCAAAGGTCACAACAAAGAGATTTGCCTCTGTTGCATAGGGCAGATAGGCAGCAAAGTTGAAGTCTTTTAAGATTTCCATGGAGGAGACATTACCCTTGACCACACCCTTCTGGATTGCCTCCGGTGCCTCAGACTGTGGCATGCCTACTGGTGTTGCCCCAAGACGCTTTAACACTTCAGCACCTGTCCCTGATGCCCTGAGTTCCAAACCCTTAAGGTCCTTCAGTGATTTAACAGGAATCTTTGTCATAAAATCTGCAGGCGGACATGTAAAGAGTGTTAGCACCTTCACTTTCTCGAACTCTTTTGGATTGTACTTCTCAATGAGGTCAAAGAGTGCAAGACTTGCTGCCCGTGCGCTATTGAACCCAATGGGCAGGTCAATGGCCTCTGAAACAGGGAAGCGACCTGGCTGGTAGCTCATGGCAAAGTTTCCAATGTCAGCAGTACCAGTAACAACACCATCAAAGATACTTTTTGCAGGAAGGAGCGTGCCTCCGGGGAAGGTCTGAACCTTGACCTTACCGTTTGTCCTCTTTTCCACCTCTTTTGCCCATCTCTCCATCTGAACGCATGGGAATGTGGTGGCTGGAGGGAAATTCGCATATTTCAGTGTAATCGTTGCCTGGCTATAGGAAGGACTTGGAATGATAATGGTCAAACCCAGAAGAATGGCGCAACCCAAGAAAATACAGAATAATCTTTTTACTTTCATTAAAACACCCCCTTTGTAATGTGGATTCTAATCATGATTTGTGTACCCATCACCCCCTTCTTATACAGTGTAACACACTAATGCATGTCTGTATACTGTATCCAAAAGTATGTTACTTTCTAACTTTATAACAGATATATTGTCAAGCATATTTTCTCACCATGGTGTTCACTCATGATTGTGCTACACACATCTTTTCTGCAACCCTGTATGCCTCAAGGAGGTTTTTTTCATCAGCAATACCTCTGCCCGCAATATCAAAACCCGTTCCATGACCTGGTGATGTACGGATAAAGGGTAATCCCAGGGTAATGTTTACGGTACGTCTAAAATCTATTGTTTTGACAGGAATCAAACCCTGGTCGTGATACATGGCAATGTATGCATCGCAATCAATGGTGTGGAAGAGCGTGTCTGCAGGGAAGGGGCCATCCACATGAATATTCAGTAAACGCGCCCTGTTGATTGCCTCTCGTATAATAGATTCCTCTCTCCCCATAATACCCTCCTCACCACCATGGGGATTGAGGCTGCATACCTTGAGGTATGGTTTACTGATACCATAATAGTACTGGAGTGAACGATGTGTGATAGTAATGCACCGCATAATCTTTTCACCGGTGATGTGTGATGGGACATCCTTCAGGGGAATATGGATAGTCACAAGAGAGATTCGCATACGCCTATTTGCCATCATCATGACATAGTCTGTTACCCCACCATAGTGGGCAAGGAGTTCTGTATGTCCTGTGAACGGAATCCCTGCAAGATTCAGTGCCTTTTTATTGATAGGGCAGGTGACAATGGCTTCAACCTCTCCCAGCATAACAAGTTTCAATGCCTCGATGATATAGCGGTATGATGCTTCGCCATATGCAGGGTCTATAATACCGAAGTTGATATTGTTGAGCAATTGAAGGGTTATACATTCAGCATCACCCCTCTTTCCTCTTTTAAAAGGCTTGAAGTGTATTCTTTGTTTTCGTAACAGTATCTTTGCCGAGGCATTCAGTGCTTCTGCATCACCGATAATAACAGGTATGGAGTGTGTGCAGAGGTGTGGAATGGCTTTCAGTATAATTTCCCCACCGATACCTGCTGGGTCGCCCAGGGTAATGGCAATCCGTTTCAGATTTTGACCTCTATGTATGATGATTGTCTGAGCTTTTGGATGTACTCTTTGTACCGCTTTTCTGATTCTTCAAAGACTATACGCTCATGAATCTTGTCTTTTACCATTTCGTAGGACACAGCATCGCCTTTCTTTACTTCGAGAAGCTTCAATATATGAAATCCATATCCTGTCTGTATTACTTGGGTATACATACCGGGCATAATGGCACTCAGTGCCTGTTGTAATTCAGGAAAGAGGTCTTCCCTCTTGACAAAACCAATATCCCCACCGGTTGCTGCTGAAGGGTCATCAGAAAATTCTTTTGCCACAGCCTCAAAGGGTTCTCCCTGTCGTAAGAGGTCATAGGCACTCAGGGCAATCTGTGGGGCATTCTTGTGTTTACCAGAGATAAATATCTGTTTTAGGTGGTACTCCTCATCCCGGTATTCATCTTTATGCACATTGTAGTATTCTTTAATACGGCTTTCATTTATCAATATGTCTGGGGATATGACTCGGAGCAGAACTCTGCCCCGTAATTGATTCATCCGTATCCCTTCATAAAAATCCTTATAGGTAATATTATTTTTTTTGAGCTGCTCCCGTAGTTCAGTTTCAGTAATTAGGTTCTGCTTCTTGATGGATTCTATAATTGCGTCCACCTCTTTATCCGAAACATCGATCTTTAATTTTTTTGCCTGCTGTTTTAACAAAAGGTCATTGATGAAAGTATCGATCTTGTCTCTGAGCTGAATATTCCTGAAGTATTCGTTGACTGAAACGAATTTGCCCTGTTTCTCCACGCGGACATGCTTTTCCACCTCCTTGAGGGTAATGATGTCATCATTGACTATGGCAATGATTCTATCCACCACCTCAGAGGAGGCATGGGATGGTGCAAAGAGCGTAAGGCAAATACAGAATATACAAACGAGGATGTTCATTTTTTCTGTGGTGCTGCCTCCTTCTTTGCAGGTGTTTCCTGCTTGTCTGCCTTTTCATCCTTCAGGAGCGCATCATTGATGGTAATCTTTGCTGATTTTTTCAGGTCGTCAATATACTTTTCCAGAATCTCCTTCTGTTTATCCTGCGTTATCTTCTGTCGTATGAAATCTTTCACCTCATCAAAAGGCACATAGGACGGTGGACGTATACCTTCTAACCTGATGATGTGGTAACCAAATTGGGTCTTTACAATACCGCTTACCTGCCCTACTTTGCTGAGCTTAAATGCCTCAGTTTCATATTCAGGCAAGAGTGATCCCTTTGGGTGAAATCCAATCTCACCACCCGTATTCTTTGCATTTGGGTCTATAGAGTACTGTCTGGCAAGGGCAACAAAATCCTCTCCACTGGCTATTCTATTCTGTATTTGCTTGGCTTCTTCTTCAGTCTTTACAAGGATGTGGCGGGTATTTATCTCCCGTTCCCTTTTGAAGTTTTCCTTATTTTTTTCATAATATTGTTTCAGTTCTTCATTCGTCTGCTGCGCCTCAACAGCAATCTTTTTCTTGAGCAGAGATTCCATGATGAGTTGCTCTCTTAAATCTGATAGTCTTTCCTGGAAATCCTTCTGTTTTTCTATCTTCTCTTTACTTGCTTCCCTGAGGAGTAGTTTTTTCACAATAAGGCGATCGAGAAAATTTTTCTTGCCACTCTCTGAAACCACGAGCATCTTCATATTCGTGGGAATTTTATCGAGTTCTCTATTGAATTCTTCAAGGGTAATCACTTCATTATCAATGGTTGCAAGTATTTTACCGCCATCCTTTTTTACACATGCAACGAGACACCACATCACACATACGATAATTAATATTTTTTTCATTATATCACCCCTCAGTGGTAAGCAGTATTCTCACAATCCAAATGCTAACTGCTTGTTTTCATTTTATATCACAGTGTATAACTTCCATCAATATATTTCTTGTCAGTCTTATGAGTTCTTTTGACTTCTTTTCTGTATAGACAATAATTTTACCGTGAGGCAGAAGTTTGAACCGGGCATGGTCTTTCTGTACTTCCTGTATAATCTTCTCCATGGCAAGGGGTGTTGTGTCAGTGATATGAATAACGAGGTTTTTCCCGGAATACTCAACCTTTTTTATCCTGTGTTTCTGTAAAAAACATTTCAGTCCAATAATCTCCAGAAGATTGTACAATGGCTCTGGAATGCTCCCAAACCGGTCTTTCATCTCCTCTTCAATCTCTTTCAATTCCTCTTCGTTCCTGATGCGCGAGAGCCTTTTATACATGAACAGTTTCTGGGTTGTATCTGCAATGTAGGCATCGGGTATATAGGCATCAATGGGCATGGTAATCTCTGGGACAACCTCTTCTTCCACTTCTTCTTTTCTGTCTCCGTATGTCTGTTTCATGGTACGTATTGTCTCGTCCAGCATGTGGCAGTAAAGTTCAAACCCGATAAGATTGATAGTGCCTGATTGCTCTTTGCCCAGGAGATTCCCCGCGCCACGAATTTCAAGGTCGTAGTTTGCAATGTGAAACCCTGATCCAAGTTCGATCATTTCTTCGATAATCTTCAGACGCAGGAGTGCATCCTTTGTAAGTACCACATTATGGGGCACAAGAAGGTAGGCATATCCCTGTCTGGTACTGCGGCCTACCCTTCCTCTCAGCTGGTATAATTCTGCAAGCCCCATCCTGTGGGCATTGTTAATGAAGATTGTATTTACATTGGAGATATCCAGACCGGATTCAATGATATTGGTGCAGAGAAGTATATCGTAGTGCCTGTCAATAAAATTGAGCATGATTGTTTCCAATTCTTTCTCCCTCATCTGTCCGTGGGCTATGGCAATCCGTGCTTCAGGGATGAGTCGTGAGAGGTGTTCATAGATGACACCAATATTATGGACATAGTTATGGACAAAGAAAACCTGCCCTTCCCGCTGCAATTCCTTGAGCACAGCCTGTCGTATAAGGCCGTCGTTGAATTTGACAACCGATGTCTTTACAGCAAGTCTGTCAAGAGGGGGTGTATTGATGATGCTTAAATCTTTTATACCTGTTATAGCCATATGGAGTGTGCGGGGAATGGGTGTTGCAGTCATGGTGAGCACATCAACATTTGTCTTCATGGTTTTAAACTTTTCTTTATGCCGCACACCAAATCTCTGCTCCTCATCAATAATAAGAAGCCCTAAGTCTCTGAATGCAATGTCTTTTTGTAGGAGCCTGTGTGTACCTATCACAATATCAATCTGTCCCTTTTTAAGTCCTTCAATAACCCTCTTCTGTTCATCTCTCGACCTGAATCTACTGAGCATTTCCACAGTTACAGGATAGCCCCTAAGACGTTCTGAAAAGGTCTTGTAGTGCTGCTGGGCAAGAACCGTTGTTGGAACAAGGAGTGCTACCTGTTTGCTATCCATGACAGCTTTGAAAGATGCCCTGAGGGCTACCTCAGTCTTTCCAAATCCCACATCCCCGCATATGAGCCGATCCATGGGCTTTGGACGTTTGAGGTCATTGAGTACATCCTCAATAGCCTTGAGCTGGTCGTCCGTCTCTTCATACTCAAAACCGGACTCCATTTCCCGGAAAAGCTCATCCTCTGGAGAATACTGATATCCTTCTGCAAGCTCCCTCTCTGCATATATGGTAAGGAGCTCACGGGCAATATCCTCAATATGTTTCTTTGCCTTCTGTTTTGTATGTTTCCAGAGGGAGGAACCAAGTTTATCTATCTTTGGTTTATAGCGTTCGCTGCCAACAAATTTCTGGACAAGATGGAGATTCTCTATAGGAACATACAGCTTGTCCCCGTCCTGATATTCTATAAGAAGAAAGTCCTTCTTGTGGCCTCCCACTTTTAGTTCACTAATACCCTGATAGATACCAATCCCATGGTCAATGTGTACCACCCACTCTCCCACATGCAGATCTTTAAAAGAATTGAGAAATTCATCAAAACCATCCCATTTCTTTTTCATCACCCGCTTTTTCGGTCCTACAATATCCTCTTCTGTTAGCAGAATAAGGTTTTCTGTCCGAAATCCCCTCCGTAATGGGCCAACAACTATACCCCATTCACGGGACTTTGTGGCATAGGACATTGTAGAAAGCACAGGCAGGCTAATACCGTAGTATTCAAAAATATGCTCTAATCGTTCTGCCTGATGGGGGCTATGGGCAAATATATAAAGATACCTGTGACTCCTCCACTCATCGTGCATTCTGGCTGAAAGGTTCTTGAATATTTCTGTCCGTTGCGATTCAAAAAGATGTCTGAGGTCTTCGTTTGAAAAGGCATGGATGGTTATGCCTTCCTCTTCTCCTTTGATACCAGATATATCGATGACGAGGTTCTCGCGGAAATTTTCTCCTAACTGTTTCTCAAAATACTCAGGGGTCGTTTGCTCCAATCCCTGGGGTGTATATGAGATACCTTTATGTACCAGTACCATAGGACTCTCTATGTAGTCCAGGATGGTTGCCTTGTGCTCCATTGATATGGTGCAGGGCATAAGGTAACATGATTCAACTTCTTTAAGGGATCTCTGTGTTAGGGGATCGAAAAATCGTAGGGAGAGAACCTGGTCTCCAAGAAATTCAATACGGAGAGGTCGTTCATAGGTTGGTGGAAATAGGTCAATAATACTGCCACGTTTTGCATAATACCCCTCTTCCCGAACCAGTGAAGCCCGTTCATATCCTGTCTGTTCTAAATAACCTAAAAGATCTTCCTGAAAAAGGGTGTCACCAAATGTTATCCCTTTTATATTGCCCAGGATCGTTTCTTTGTCCGGCAACCCATGTGTTATGGCATTATAAGGGAAAAGTCCGATACAATCATGGTCTGTTACAAGGTGATATAGAAAACGTAACCGTTGTGCTTCATCTTCCTTTGAAAAGAGTCTCTCTGTAAAGAATGGAAAAAGATAGACCGTCTTTTTTGAAAAGAACTCTATCTCTTCCTTGAAAAGGAGCGCCTCATCCTCTGTTTCATAAAAGATGATGGTTCTTCGTTGCAGATTTGAGACAAGAAAGGAAACAAAGGAGCCTATTTTGCCTGTTAGATAGACAATCCCTTTTTCATCGAGGTTATACACAACCCATCACCGTATATTATTTGAATCAGAAAGGGTGCACGCTATTTATGAGGATCTGGGAGAATTGTTTTATTTGTACTATATTCATCAAGAACGAGCCGGGAAAAATGGTCCTTCGGCAACCTCTTTTGACTGAGTATCTCTTTGAGCCGTGTGGGCCCCATGTTATATGCATGGAGTGCCATGTCTATGTTGTTGAATTCCTTATTAAGTTTTGAAAGAAAATAGATACCAATCTTTATGTTCTTATCGGGTTCGTCAAGGGTTTTTGCTCCCTTCCAGTCTATGCCTATCTCCCGGGCAAGAAGTCCAGCATGATGGGGTTTTACCTGAAGCAACCCTCTTGCTCCCTTCGAGGATACTGCATTATGCTTGAAGTTGCTCTCCACTTTCATTAAGGCAAGGACAAGGCGATAATCGAGGCCGTGGTGTCGTGATGCCTCGTATACAATTTTTGAGATAGTGTGTAATTCTTTCTTGTTAAGGTTTACATTCTCTTCTTTCACATAGTGGGTAATATGCTTGATGATTTTTCCCGTCCTGAGGTCATGGAGTGTTCTTAAAACTGTACCATAGGCAACAGTAAAACAGAGGAATACCATGAGGGAAATGCAGAGAAGTATTAATCTTTTTCGAAAGTTCATAGGCAACTACAATACACCAAATGGCGCTCAATGTCAAATGGAGCTCTATTTTTACTCTAACACCCTTTAATGTATGGAAAAGTAAAATTCCTATACAAGAAGTCTTGTTTTTGGTAATATAGAGCCCATGGGTTCTGTTGTTGACCTCAATTGCGATATGGGTGAATCTTTCGGTGCCTATACCATAGGCAATGATGCAGTGGTTATACAACATATCACCTCTGCCAATATTGCCTGCGGTTTCCATGCATCAGACCCGAATGTGATGGCACAGACTGTTCGGTTGTGCAAGGAGCACAATGTACAGATTGGTGCCCATCCGGGATATCCTGACCTTCTCGGTTTTGGAAGACGGTTCATGGATGTGAGTGAGTCTGAGCTCATAAACTATATTATCTATCAGGTGGGTGCGCTCAAGGGGTTCATTGATATGGTCGGGGTAACCTTACAGCATATCAAGCTCCACGGTGCCCTGTATAACTATATGGTCAATGAAGAAAACCTCTTTCTTCAAGTCATTGGGGCACTGCACAAGGCATTTGGGAATGTTATCTTCCTCACCCTCGGCACCCAGAGGGCACAGGCATTCAAACAATTATGTAAAGAGAGGGGATTGAGAATTGGCCTTGAAGCCTTTCCTGACAGGATGTATACGGATGAAGGGGAACTCCTTTCCAGAAAATATAAGGAGGCGGTTCTCAAAGACCCTGACACAATTGCGCAACGTGCCATCCGGATGGTTGAAGAAGGGGGTATTGAGAGTGTCAATGGCCGCTGGATTCAGATGCATATTGATACGCTCTGTATTCACGGAGACAACAGGGAGAGTATTGTGGCAGCAGAAAAAATCCATACATACGCACAGAAGGCAGGAATAACAATAGAAGCACTCTGTAATTTCATATAAGCCTATGGAATTTTTTAAATATGGTGAAGATGCCATCAGGATTGTATTCGGAAATACCATTGACCACACCACCCATACATTGCTCAGGCGCTATTACTTCTTTCTCAAATCACTGCGTTTAAAAGGTATACGCAATATCATCCCCTCCTTTACAACCTGCCTCATCCATTTTGATTCAGAAGTGACTTCTTTTCAGCATATCGTTTCTACACTGCACAAAAGGCGTAACGAACTGGAAAGCGTTGAGGTACCAGAACCTATGCTTCACGAAATCCCTGTCATGTATGGGGGTGAGTATGGACCTGATATGGAGTATGTAACATCCTACTCAGGTCTTACTGAGGAAGAGGTGATTGAAATCCATACAGGGACCATCTACACGGTCTTTGCAGTGGGATTTATGCCCGGTTTTCCCTATCTTGGTCCTCTTGATAAGAGGCTCTATAGTCCGAGACTTGAAACACCACGGCTTAAGGTGCCTGAAGGCTCTGTGGGAATTGCTCAACTTCAGACAGGTATCTATCCCTTCGAGTCGCCTGCAGGTTGGAGAATCATTGGAAAAACAAATATACCTCTTTTTGATTATAGAAAACCACCCTACAGCCTCATGCAGATTGGTGATATGGTACAGTTTGTAAGGATATGATAGAGATTATAAGTCCAGCATGGCTCTCCATTATTGTGGATGAAGGAAGGTACGGGTATGGAGATATTGGTGTACCTCCTTCTTCACCCCTCGATCTCACTGCATACAAAGCAATAGGCTATCTATGTGGCTCTTCCCGGAGCAATCATCCTGTTATTGAGGTTATGGGAAATGATTTTACTATGAAAATCCACACTGATATGGTCTGCGCCATAACCGGTGCCCTCGTAAACATTTTTTGTGATGACAAGCCCGTACAACCATGGACTCCATTCCTTGTAAAAAAAGGCAGCGTTGTGAGGGTGAGAGAGGTTATTGAGGGTTTACGCTACTATGTGGGATTTTCAGGTACCATGGAGATTGAAACTATTATGGACAGTTTTTCAACCAATATAGAATGTCGATTTGGAGGGTATAAAGGAAGACCCCTTATGAGAGGGGATAGGATCGATATTAAGGATATAGAAGAAAGGACAATCGTGCCATTTCCTGTGGACCTTATTCCAAGAATGAATCAACCCCATGACATGCGTTTAATCCCAGGTTTTGAAATAGACCATTTTATCTCTGATGCTATCCAGAGGTTTGTTGAAAAAGGGGAACCCCTGTGGTATACCATATCATCAAAATCGAATAGAACCGGCATCAGGTTAGAGGGGGAACCGCTCATCTTCCGAAACGGTGTGGAAAAGAGTATTGTTTCTGAGGGTATTGTGTTAGGCACTGTGCAGGTAGCAGGTGATGGCATGCCCATCATCATGCTCTCCGAAAGAACAATAGGAGGCTACACCCGAATTGGTACCATTGCAAAGGTTGACCATGACCGTCTTGCCCATGTCAAACCATCTGATAGAATCAATTTTATACCAGTCACAATAGATGACGCAGAACGGCTCTGGCACCATAAAGTTCAGAGTCTTTCTTTTTTATATACACACTGATCAAGGAGGTAGCCATGAAACACAACAGATGGATTTTTATGTTTTCTCTTCTGCTCATAGGTGGTCTTTTAATTGTCCCAAGTATATTTGCTGCTGAAAAAGAGATCAAGATAGGTGTCCTCTATCCTCTCTCCGGCGCTGCAGCAACAATCGGGAGGGATCTCCAGAGGGCGGCTGAATTGACTGCTGACATTATCAACAATGGGGCACCCGGTGTTGATATTCCTATGGCAAAATGGAAAGGCATACCAAACCTTGGCGGGGCAAAGATAAAGTTGATCTTTGCAGACCACAGGGGAGAACCAGACAGAGGTGCTGATCTTGCCAAACGTCTTATCCTCGATGATAAGGTTGTCGGTCTCATGGGTGCTTACCACAGTTCTGTAACCAAGACTGTCAGTGCCGTAGCAGAGCGGTATGGTATTCCCATGATCAATGATTCATCCACCTCACCTGCCCTTACCCAGAGAGGATTTAAGTGGTTCTGGCGAACAACCCCCCATGATGATATGTTCAATAAGGACCTTTTTGAACTTCTCAAGGGACTTACAGAGGGAAAGGTCAAGGGTGTGAAGGCTGTACCGAAAAAGGAGCTTCAGAATATTGCGTATGCCTGTGAAAATACAGAGTGGGGCTCAAGTGTTGCAAAGTCAATCGAGAATTATGCAAAAGAATATGGATTTAATGTGGTGGGTAAATTACTCTATAATGCCAATGCACCTGATTTGACCTCTGAGGCAAAGGCACTTGTTGCTGCAAAACCCGATGCCATGCTCTTCGCATCCTATCTCTCAGACTCGCTCCTTATGATCCGGACACTGAAAGGTATGAAGGCACAGACAAAATTCTTCTGGGGCCAGAATGCAGGCTTTGAAATGGCAGATTTTGCCAAGACACTCGGAACAGATATAAACGGTGTTCTGACAAGGACTGTCTTCATTGCAAAAATCACACAGGTGAAAAAGGTTGCAGGCCAGATCAATGCCCTCTATAAGAAGAAATATGGTGACGACCTCACCGGCGCCACTGCGCGGTCTGTTGTTGGGGTACAAACGTGGGCATATGTATTGAACCAGGCGGGCAGCACAGATCCAAAGGCGATCCAGAAGGCATGTAATGAACTGAATATCCCGGCCCAGGATCTTGTCATGCCCTGGGCAGGTGTAAAATTCGATGCCACAGGACAGAATATTCTTGGCAGAGGATTGATTGGTCAGTACCAGAAAAAACCTGATGGCAAGATAGACCTTGAGATTGTCTACCCCTTTGAGCTTGCCACAGCCAATTTTATCTATCCGTTCCCAGGATGGAAGTAATATAAAGGGTTACGAATAGCATGAGGTCATAGGGAATGGGGTATAATAATGAAATCTCTATACCCTATTCCCTTCATGATAACGTGATAAGGAATTCTGGTATAAAAGGTAACGTGTATGCTCATCATTGATGCATTGCTTCAGGGAATACTCATGGGGCTGCTCTTTGCCCTGGTTGCCCTGGGACTCACAATCATTTTCGGGGTCATGGATATTGTCAACTTTGCCCACGGAGAGTTTCTCATGCTGGGTATGTACACGGTCTACTGGACAAGTCTCATTCTCAATATTGATCCACTTCTCGCGCTTCCTGCATCAGCGGTTATGGGTATCCTCCTTGGCCTTGCATCCTACTACTGGTTTATACGATATCTTCTCAGAGGACCAGCCATTGCCCAGCTCTTCGGCACCTTCGGCCTTATGCTTTTTCTCCAGTACCTTGCCATGTTCCTTTTCAAGACCGATTATAGAATGGTTGAGAAGGGACTCCTTGTTGGAAAGAGTCTTTCCATTGGACCATTCATTTTTGACTGGACAAAGCTTGCTGCTGGCATACTGAGCCTTATCTCATTCATTGTTGTTTTTTATTTCATTCATAGAACACGAACAGGAAAGGCACTTCAGGCGACTGCTCTCAACAAAGAGGCGGCTTCCTATATGGGGATTAAGACAGACCGAATGAATGCCATTGCATGGGCAATCGGAGGGGGCACAGTAGGGATTGCAGGAGGATTACTGGTAAATTTTTATTATGCCTTTCCCATGGTGGGCATTCTCTTTGTCATGGTTGCCTTTGCCTGTGTTGCCCTTGGCGGGTTCGGGAGCATCAAAGGTGTATTCTTTGCCGGGCTACTCATCGGTATTCTGGAAATGGTCTTTCCTGTCTTTGGGCAACTCATGGGTTCTGATTTCCTCGGTCCCCACTTTAAATTTACAATTGTATATCTTGCCTACTTTATCATCGTTGTTGTAAGACCTCAGGGGTTATTCGGATGGAAGCATTAAAAGATGCCTTCGATTTCAGTGATTTTTCAAAGTCAGAACAGATAGGCCTTATCATCTTTTCTCTCTTTCTCATCGCCTTTCCCATCCTCGGTGCAGGTTCATTTACAAAGACTGTTATGATCCAGTTTCTCCTCTTCTCACTTTTTGGCATGGGATGGAATACCATTGGAGGATATGGTGGCCAGGTTGAGCTTGGTAAGGCACAGTATGTAGGTATCGGTGCATATACGGTTGCGCTCATGATGGTGTGGTGGAAGATACCATTCTGGGTTTCCATGCCCATTGGTGTGCTCATTGCACTCGGGTATTCATTCATTATAGGCTATCCCCTCTTCAGGCTGAAAGGCCACTACTTTGCCATTGCAACGATCTGTACATCCCTGGTGCTCAAGGACATATTCGATAACTGGGATCTTGTGGGCGCTGCAAAGGGCATTGAACTCCCCATTCATGAACATCCTGATTTTCTTTATATGCAATTTAAATCAGATACCTATTACTACTATTTCATCATGGTTCTCTTTTATATAGGCCTCTTCTACATGAACTGGTTCAGAAAATCAAAACTCGGATATCAGCTCCGCATGATCAAAGATGATGAGGATGCAGCTGAGAGTCTCGGTATTGATATACGGTGGTGCAAGATCAAGGCCTATTCCATTGCCTCTGCCTTTGTGGCAGTGGGAGGAGGCTTTATGGCTGTCTATAACCTCTATATAGACCCTGCGTCAGTAATGGAATTGTCTCTCTCTATAAAAATTGCACTCATGGCAATGCTTGGAGGTGCCGCCTCCCTCTGGGGACCCATTATCGGTGCAGCCTTCCTTGTGCCACTTGACCGTTTTCTGGGTAGCTGGCTCGGTGGCCATAAAGGGCTCATTGGCGTTGACTTTATGATCTATGCAGCACTCATTATGGTTGTCTCTGCATACCAGCCCCGGGGTATATGGGGTATTATAGAGCAATTCAGAAAGAGGGGTGCCTGATTGTGCCGTTTCTTCATGTAGACAATATTACCAAAGATTTTGGTGGTCTTGTGGCAAATAACCATATCACCTTTTCTATTGAAGAGGGAGAGATTGTGGGCCTCATCGGACCCAATGGTGCAGGAAAGACAACACTCTTTAACTGTATTGTGGGTTACCACAAGCCTGACTCTGGCAACGTTATCTTCAACGGTAGGGACATTACAGGTCTGAAGCCCCATGAAACGAACAGGGCAGGCATTGGGAGAACCTTTCAGATTATGAAAGTCACCTCAGGCATGACTGTCCTCGAAAATGTTATGGTGGGTGCCTTCTGCAGGGTAGATAAAAGAGAAGAGGCAAGAAAGGAAGCTGTTGCTGTTCTTGAGTTCATGGGAATAGAAAATATAAAGGATTTTCATATGAACGAATTGCCTGTTGCCACACAGAGGAAGGTGGGGCTTGCGCGGGCACTGGCAACAAAGCCTGTGCTCCTGATGCTTGATGAGGTTGCCTCAGGGCTCAATCCCAAGGAGATTGAAGAGATCGTGGAACTTGTACGGGTTATCAACACAGAGAAGAAGATCACCCTCTTTATCATTGAACATATCATGGAGATGGTCATGAAGGTGTCCCAGCGTATCATCGTGCTTGATTATGGAGAGAAGATTGCTGAAGGGTCTCCTAATGATATTGTAAAAAACGAAAATGTCATAAAGGCCTATCTTGGAGAGAAGTATGCTCAGAGTCTCTGAAATAGAGGTGCGTTATAGCGGCATACCTGTCATCCACAATGTTTCCCTTGAAGTCAACAGGGGTGAGCTTGTAACTGTTGTGGGCTCCAATGGTGCAGGGAAATCAACGCTTCTTAAAACCATAGCAGGCACACTCCATCCAGCAAAAGGCACTATCTCCTTTGAAGGCGAGGAGATACACCATTTATCAACACCTGATATTGTTCGGAAGGGCATTACCTATGTCCCTGAATCACGGTCTATCTTTGGACCCCTCTCAGTAGAAGAGAACCTTGAACTCGGCGCTTTTATCATCAAAGATGAAAGGGTCATCAAAACGAACCTTGAGTTTGTGTTTACGCTGTTTCCCCGCCTTGCTGAAAGAAGGAAACAAGCCGGGGGTACGTTAAGTGGCGGTGAGCAACAGATGCTTGCCATTGGGAGAGGCTTGATGTCAACACCGAAACTTCTTATGCTGGATGAACCATCCCTTGGTCTCATGCCAAAGCTTGTAGATGAAATGCTCAGTGCTGTTGCCCAGCTCCGTACAATGGGCAAGACCATCCTTCTTGTTGAACAGAATGTACGCGAGTCGCTTGAACTGGCTGATAGAGGATATGTTCTTCAGACTGGAAGAACCATTGATCACGGTACAGGAAAAGAGCTCCTTAATAAGGATATTATCAGGAAGGCATTCTTAGGACTTTAACGTTTTGAAATGAGATACACATATCGTCCATCGGTACTCAGAGACCTCTCGCCACGAGAGCTACGAAGACTCATACGCAATAATCAATGGGATAAACCTACCGCTGGCCTTGCACCTGGCTATGCTCAGGCAAATCTCGTTATACTACCTTTTGAATATGCCTTTGATTTTCTGCTGTTCTGTCAGAGAAATCCCAAACCCTGTCCATTATTGGAAGTGCTTGAACCCGGTGACTATCATACGCACTTTCTTGCACCCCGTAGTGACATTCGAACAGATATCCCGAAGTATGTCATCTATCGAAAGGGGACCCTTGAAGCCATGGTAAATGATATTACAGACCTCTGGCAAAAAGACCTTGTAACCTTTCTCATAGGCTGCAGCTTCTCTTTCGAGGAGGCACTCATCAAAGCCTCTATTCCTATGCGCCATATTGAAGAGAAGAAGAATGTGCCCATGTATGTGACAAATATAGAATGTAGACCTGCGGGAATTTTTCATGGACCCATGGTGGTAAGCATGAGACCCCTGCCTCAGGATAAGATTGTTGATGCTATCGTGATTACATCGCGTTTCAGGGCAGTCCATGGCGCACCGGTCCACATCGGCAACCCAGAAGCCATAGGGATTCATCGTATCAATAAACCAGACTTTGGTGATAAGGTTACTATCAAGAAAGGAGAGGTGCCTGTCTTCTGGGCCTGTGGAGTAACACCCCAGGCAGTAGTGATGAAAGCAAAACCTCATCTCTGCATCACCCATGCTCCGGGCCATATGTTCATTTCTGATATACGCAATGAAGATTTAGCACGATAAACAATCGAAGTCGGTATGCTACACAGGTTTCATTTTTCGAGCATACATATTCTTATCTGCCCTGTCCAGCAGTTCTTCAATGGTAGCTGGTGATGCAGGGTTAAAATAGGCTGTACCAGTAGTAACGCTGAGTTCATACGGTTTCTCAGCGTGTGCATTGTGAAGTGCAAAATTGTTCTGGATATGATCAATAACAATATCTGCATGTTCCTCAGGTGTTTCTATGGCGGCAATGGCAAATTCATCACCACCGATACGGGCAATTATCTCTGACTTTCTAAGGGTGTTCCGAAAAATCATGGCAGCATCCCGTAAGGCATTATCCCCTTCCATGTGACCGAAAGTATCGTTGATAGTCTTCATGTTATTGATATCGGCAAAAATGATGAGTATGCCTCTTCTCGTTCGCTCGCTAATTCTGATTTGTTGCTCTACAAGAGTCATAAAACCCCGTCTGTTGTAAAGACCGGTGAGTTCATCTGTTATGGAGAGTGCCTCTATTGTCGCCTCATACCGTTTTCGTTCAGTAATATCACGGTAGCTTTCAATGATTCCTATGGGTGTTCCGTCAGGATCCCGGAAAGTGGATGCAGCAAGGATGCATGGTACAGTCACACCATCCGTACGCTCAAGCGATATTTCATACTCGATCCGTTCCGGACTATTCATAAGCACAGTGAGCCCGCATTCCTGCGTCATATAGCGTTTGCAGGAAAGAACCTCATAGCATTTCCTGTTTAGTATCTCCTCTTCAGAGACATTCAGAAGGTGTGCCATGGTTGCATTGGCTTTTACTACAGTATAATCTTTATCAATCACACACATCCCGTCTGCTGCTTTATTAAAGACCTGTGTGAGCTCGGTATAGGCTCGATTGATGAGTTCTTCTGCTTTTTTCCGTTTTGTGATGTCACGGAAAAGCATGACCGCACCCTTCCCCTTTCCCAGATTGCCCGTAATAATCTCCACATAGAAGATATCTCCATTTTTTCTCTTCCCTGTTGCTGTCTCAATATGAAAACCCTCTGTGCCAAGGATGGCGCATACTTCATCCCAGCGCTCTGAGTATGTCTCGTTTTCAGCATAGAGCATATCAACCTTCTGGTGCATCACATCGTCAACAGTATAGCCAAACATCTTCTCAATCAACGGGTTACATAAAACAATACGTCTCTTTCCGTCCACAACCAGGAGTACATCAGGGCTGATACTCTGTATAATGTTTTCCAGTTCTCTACGTTTTTTTTCTGCTATTCTCCAGCGACGGAACGTGAGAAGGAGGAGTCCAGCAAGATAGAGGAACACAAAATTGGAGATATACCGTGCCACCTCCAGACTAAAGTGCTGGTAAAGAAAGATATAGATGCTCTCCATAAACTGGAGTGAAATATTGATGGATGAAAAAAGTATGGCAATGCCCGTAATAATGAGGAGGTCAATTTTTTCACGAAATCGTATGTCAAACGGATTCATGCCTGCCATGATAATAAATCAGAGGGTGATTGAAATCAAGGAAAGAGTCACATGATTATCTTGCTTTTTATATGAAAAGATACTATCTTCTCCATAGAAGGAGGGCGACAATGGCTGTTGGCATTGTGAGGGATAGTATTTTTTTAGAGCATATTACAGATGACTACCACCCTGAGAATCCGCGACGTCTGCACTACATCTACGAGATGCTGGATACTATTGACAAAGAGGGTATTATCTATTCACTTCCCCGAAGAGCAACCCATGACGAGATTGCGCTTATCCATGATGAGTCATATATCAATGCAATCGCTGCAACCAAAAACAAGCCCCAGAGGCGCCTTGACCCGGATACCGTAACCTCTCCAAAGACATATGATGCATCGTGTATGGCAGCAGGTGGGGTACTCGAGCTTATCGACATGGTCATGAGATCCCAGATAGACTGTGGCTTTGCCCTTGTACGGCCACCAGGACACCATGCAGAACGGGCACGGGCAATGGGATTCTGCATATTCAACAATATTGCCATCGGTGCACGTTATCTGGAAACAAAGTATGATATGAAACGCATATTAATTGTCGATTTCGATCTCCATCACGGTAATGGCACGCAGCACAGCTTTTATAAGGACGCCTCAGTCCTGTATTTTTCAACCCATCAGTATCCCTACTATCCTGGGACCGGGTGGTATGAGGAGGTGGGTGATGGAGAAGGAAAGGGTTTTACAGTGAATGTACCCCTTTCATACGGTATGAATGATGCGGACTATGCATATATCTTCACAGAAGTCTTGCTTCCTATTGCTGATAGGTATAAACCCGAATGCGTTCTTGTCTCAGCAGGATTTGACAACTACTATAATGATCCCTTGGGTGGCATGTCGGTCACTGAAGCAGGCTTTGCAATGATGACACGTATGCTTCTTGACATTGCCGAGAAACACAGTGGTGGTAAACTTATCTGTTCTCTTGAAGGTGGGTATGATTTGAAGGGCTTAACAAGCTCTGTTAAGGCAGTCATCTCAGAGCTTAAAAGAACACCTCTTTTTAAAATGGATACACAAGAAACACCCTCAGATGCAGTGGTACGTACGGTCGAGAGTGTCAAGAAGGTCCTCACGCCATACTGGGGAGCCTTCTAATGAAAGGATACTGACCCCTTATCCTTTCCATATCATATCTTTCAGTTCTTTTCCTACCTTGAAATAGGGAAGTTTTTTTGGTTCCACATGTACCACTTCACCGCTTTTGGGGTTTCGCCCTGTATAGGCTTTATACTGTCTTAGAGAGAAACTTCCGAATCCACGGATTTCAACCCTCTCCCCTTTAATGATGGCATCCTTAATGGAATCAATAATGGTATCAACCGTGGTTTTTGCAAGCTTCTGATTAAAATTCTTATTACCTGTTGCCTGAATGGATTCCTGGAGTTTGTTGATGATATCAATCTTGTTCATAAGTCTCCCTCCTATAGATTTTCTCTCACATATCTGAAAGCGTTCTTAAATATTTGTAACCCATCACCCTGCAGAGGCAATGATTTCCGTGTCCATTGTGGATGTTGTGTGTAATGGACAAACGCCTCAGGATGGGGCATAAGACCAAAGATTCTCCCTGTTCCATCACAGATACCCGCAATCGATTCTATTGATCCATTGGGATTGTATGGGTAGTGATCGGTAACAGTCCCGTGTTCATCAGCATACTGCATGACAATATGGCCTTGTTTCAGCGCCGCGAGAGTCTCCATAGCGTTGACCATCAATTTTCCTTCTCCATGTCGTACCGGAAGATACATTCTATCTATATTTTGTGTGAAGATGCAATGGGAAAATGCATTTATGTGCAGGTGGACCCACCGATCCTCGAATTTACCTGAATCATTAAAGGTGAGTGTCACTGATTGTTGACCGTATATGCCCTGTATTGCTGGTAAAAGACCGGTTTTTACAAGAAGCTGGAATCCATTGCAAATCCCAAGAATAATATTGCCCCGCATAACAAAATCAACCAGTTCATTGATGAATGTTCTTCCCGAATCATTAATAACACGGTATTTCCATCTCACTGCCTGTGCCTTTGCAGCACCAAGGTCATCCCCATCGAGAAACCCTCCGGGAAGGGTTATGAAGGTATAATCAAAAATCTTTTTCGGGTTCTCAAGCAATGCATTGATATGGACAAGGTCCGGTTCAAACCCTGCGATTCTGTGGGCATGGGCTGTCTCATATTCACAGTTGATCCCATTACCGAATAGTATAAGGCTTTTTGGTTTTCCCTTTTTCATGTTGCGTAACTATGTAGCCCTGTGAGAATAAAATTTACACCAAAATATGTAAAAAGAACACTGATAAAACCAACAATCGACAGAACGGCAATTCGTGTGCCACCCCATCCCTTCATAAAACGGGCATGGAGAATAAGGGCATATATAATCCATGTAATCAATGACCATGTTTCTTTCGGATCCCAGCTCCAGTATGATCCCCACGCATAGTGTGCCCACACTGCCCCTGTGAGAATCCCTGCGCTGAGCATGGAAAATCCGATCATGATACTCGTATAGTTGATTTCTTCGAGCTTCTCCTTTGGCGGGACAATACCCTTCCATGTCAATAATAAAACAATACCACAGATAAAAGAGACAGCAAACGATGCGTAGGCCATGAAACACGTTATAACATGAATGTGCAGCCAATTGCTCTGCAATGCAGGTATGAGTGGCTGTATGGTGCGCACCACAGAGGGGGAAAGGGAACCATAGGCCATGAAACCAAGGGCAATGAGGTTGCTACCCATGGTAATAAACGGATATGTAATTCTCTTTTTTAGTATCAGGAGTATAAGACTTATTGACCAGGCAAAGACGATGAGTGATTCATAAAAATTCGACAACGGCGCATGCCCGATGTTCATCATATATGATTCAACCCATCGTAGCAGTAACCCTGCTGTATGGAGTCCAAAGGTTACGGAAAACATAACCCATATGAAGGAGATAACCCGCTCTCTGCGTGTTGCACAATAGAATACATGCAAGATAAAAAGAAGAAGGTAGCCAAATGTAGCAATGCCGAGAATGCTATGATGACCTATTGCCATGTATTTCCTTTTCAAGCTGGGAGAATTCTTTTCTGAACCCTTCAGGATTTTTTCCACATACTCCAGCAACCAGCATTCCATCTGCAGTCTTTCTCAGATAGATGTTTCTATGGTACATAAAGAAGTGCACAAAAAGACCAAAAAGAATACATGCAAAACCTGTCCACACAATACCCACTCCGGGGTCTCGTGAAACTTCAAGACCAGTAAAAAAATCATCAGCAATATCATCAAGACGTACTGGTACACCGCTGAGGGTCTGCTCCTTCATCTTCTTCACATCCTTTAAAAACCAGACTGTCTTAGGCTCAGCCCCATCGAGATACGCAATAAGCACCCCTGGTCCAAAATCATGAATCTGCCGTGCAAAACGAACAACCATGAGTGAGAGGTTATCTCTTCGATATACCTCCCGTTCCCGAAGTAAAATTTTCTCTCCCCCTATAGTAAAGAGAAAAGATGCTTCGTTTCCATACGTGGCCTGATAAAAGCGCAACCCTTTATACGAGAGTGGGTGATTGACACGAACGGGTTTCTCCATAACGAATCTACTATTGTCAATGATTTCAAGGGTGGTCACATAATCCTTGGGCTCACCGCCTGGATAAAAACTGACAGCAAAATCCTTACACCGTATCGAGAATCCCAAAGGATGTCTCTTTTCATGTCTTCCACCCACAACCATATGGTCCTTTATCTCACCCTTCCTCAGCACAACAAATCCCTTGTATCCGTAAAGAAGTCCTATGAAGCTTCCCATGAGGGTAATAATGATACCACAGTGAATAATGAGGCTTCCATACCGCGAAAGCACTCCTTTCTCAAATATAGCACCCTGGCCATCTGTATGGGTCATTCTGTATCGTTTTTTTACAATATCTATAATAAAGTCACTATCGTGATTCGTCACCATCATATTCATAGCCTTTTTCTTCAAAACTTCTTCATCAGGAAGGGGCGTTTCTTTTCGTGTTTTGAGAAGGCGTAAAAACCTGCGAAATGTACAGAGTGTCAGGTTGAGAGCAAAGAGAATCACCAGTGTGTAGAACCAGGGTGTATGGTATACATCATCAAGGCCAAAAAACCGGATACTCCAATACATCCTTTCAGAATAGAGGCTTATATATTCTGAGGCAGGCGCCTTTTGCTTGATAAGTGTCCCTGCAATAGAAGTGACTGCAATCAATGAAAGAATCAGGATAGTAAATCGTATGGAAATAAGGGATTGATAAAGCTTCTCTGTTATTCGTTGAATTGGACGTGGTATGGTATTACCTCACTGTTTTTTGTGGCACTCAGCACATTTTGTAGGGGCTGTTATCCCTTTTTCAATACTCTCCTTGTGGCATGTAATACACTGCTTATGAAATGCATCTTTGGCAATGGAGGCATTATTCTGCGGCTCTTTGACCAGGTGGCACTTCACACATGCTTCAGGTTCTTGAGGGTCCTTATCCTTGTGATGGCATGTAACACAGGCTATACGCGCTTTATCCACATGCACTGGATGGGAAAAATCCACAGGAGGGAGCTTTGCGCCTTCGAGGGTAATGGAGATACGTTCTGGTGGTTTTTTGTCTGCCATGACCTGCTGCAAGAGAACCACACTACAAAGAACAGAAAACAGCAACAGAAGAAATACGTTTCTCATAGTCCCACCTCAAAATTTTTGTTTATGTTATTCTGAAAAGCTATACAAGTCAAGGGATGAGACGTGGAGTATGAAGAGAGCATCGTGGAGAACCCATATGTTTTCGTTGCAATCCTCTGTGGTCTGTGGAATACTACATGACATCTATGGGTCTTATAAAACTTCTCTTTGATAATCCCATCGCCTTTCTCCTCATTGCCGTACCATTGCTCTATTCAATTATCATCCATGAGCTTGCACACGGTTGGGTAGCAGATAAGATGGGTGACCCTACAGCACGGTGGCTCGGACGATTGAGCCTCAATCCATTGAAGCACCTTGACCTCATGGGCACACTCATGCTCCTCATCTTTGGTTTCGGATGGGCAAAACCTGTACCGGTAAATTTTGGCAACCTCAGGGACTTCAGAAAGGGGCTAATCTTTGTCTCCTCTGCAGGTATTGTGGCAAACATTATTGTAGCCTTTTTTTCTCTTCTCGTTTTGCGCCTTCTGTCATCAGGCCCATGGGATATGCTCTATCTTGGGCTCTATTATATGGCTCGGATAAACATTATGCTCGCAGCCTTTAACCTCATACCCATTCCTCCCCTTGATGGCTCGAAGATTCTTATGGGATTTGCTTCACAGAAGGTTCAGTATACCCTTGCGCGTATTGAACCGTACGGTTTGTTTATTATTATAGGTTTACTCTGGCTTCGAGTCCTTGATCCTCTCATTGCATTTTTTCAATGGCTCATTCTGGGTATTATCAGCCTCATACTACCGTAATTACGTTTATTTATCCCTGCAGTGTGGAACCTGTAGAGTTGAGGCGGTCTAATTTTTTCCATAAAATTTTGCCAGGTAGTCGATAATCGTTCGTGCTTCCTCGTCTGTTACAGCAGCACCCCTCACATTTTTCATACGCATTACAGTCTTATTCCAGTCTGTGGCTGATTTCTTTTGTGATGTTGCCTTATCCACCTTGTGACAGGTACTGCATTTCGTTTCAAAGAGCACTTTTGCTTGTTCATCTGCCTTCTGGTTTACCGCCTGACCATAGACAGACATACCAGACAGTATGAATAGTACAATCATGGTAAGTATTATGTACTTCATATATCCTCCTCGGTAGATTGTGTTCTACTATGGTAATGAATGGGAAGAGTAATTGCAAGATGATTTTTATTATTGTAAGCATCTCTTTTTCCGTGATAGGATTCAATTCAGGCTGCATGTCGGATAAATTCCTTTCGCCGTTGCTGCCAATAGGTATCCCACTCACCATTGAGTTTCAAAAGCCTGAGCCTTAATAATGGATTTGCACCACTTTTATACCAGCTCATACCTCGCTTCTTAAATCTCCTGGCAACTG
>Ga0272448_1001618_pt1 | contig 29816 bp, 22 predicted proteins | sample YNPCB0191_FD_202220 | JGI IMG/M metagenome (GOLD analysis project Ga0272448, IMG submission 202220) | Hot spring sediment microbial communities from Yellowstone National Park, WY, United States - YNP-CB-019-1 | ecosystem: Environmental > Aquatic > Thermal springs > Hot (42-90C) > Sediment...
CATCAGAATCATGGATAACTGTTGGTCGCCGATCAATAGGCAGAGCGGTTAGCAGTGATTTTCGGCATTTCAGCAAACCTGAATTGGTATTCACTACTGGTGCTGATATGTCTCCAAGCCATGTTTGGTATACTAACGGCAAAACGACGCTTCCCGGATGTCCTGATAACCATGTTATGTTCCCTTGGCTATGGGAACTTGAAAGAGATGGCGGAGACGTCTGGCTATTATCAAGTGCTGACGGTTGGACTTGGAGTCGTGTTCCGGGAGGACCTGTGATAACCTGTGGAAACTCTGGTGAACCTGATGGCGAATATGTCGTATGCAGTGGCAATCTCTTAGAATATCCTGATAATACATGGCGCATAGGATACACAGGGCATCCAATTCCCCATAAATATCCTGGTCGCGATGTTAGCAAACGAAAGGGATTATTTCCGGGCATTCAGAGCGTTTCTGGTCTGGCAACGTGGCAAAAAGGCAGACTTATCGCTTTGCAATGCGATGGTGAAGGGGAATTTGCGACAGTTGCTGTAATCCCTCCTACCGATAAAATCAGACTTAACGCTATTGTCAGACCTACTGGCTATATCAAGGTTGCAGTTAGACTTTTGGACAAAGGCATCGTATTACGCAACTTTGAAGATACAGACAGAATAGTCGGCGATGGTCTTGAAATACCTGTTAAATGGAATGGTGATCCGATAATACCACATCAAGGAAAACCTATTATATTCTGTTTCAAGATGAAACAGGCGAAACTCTTTGGAATAGAGTTTTATTAAAGGAGTTCATCATGTCAATAAAGGTAACTATCATAGGCGCGGGGAGTGTAGTTTTTTCTCTCGGTTTGGTGAAAGACCTTTGCCTTACAGATGGCTTAAAAGGTAGTAATGTCTGTTTTATGGACATCAACGAGGAAAGCTTAGACATCGTCTATAAATTAGGGATAAGATATGCGGAGGATTTGGGCGCCGATCTGAGATTTGAAAAGACGACCAACCGTCAAGAATCATTACAAGATGCGGATTTCGTTATAAATACTGCGACGATAACTCACAATGAATACTTTATGAAACGTAGGCGCGAGTTAACCGCAAAATATGGCTATTTCTACGGTCATACTGGTATGCCTGAGTATCATAATCTGCAATTAATGCTTGATGTGGCGAAAGACATAGAGAAAATATGTCCTAATGCTTGGCTACTTCAGGCTGGAAATCCTGTCTTTGAAGGGACAACGCTTATGACTCGTGAAACGGGAATTAAAGTATGTGGATTATGTCATGGGCATTATGGCTATCGCGTCATCGCACATACTATTGGATTAGACCCCAATAAAGTTACATGGCAAGCGCCAGGACTTAACCATAATATCTGGCTTACTCATTTTTATTATGAGGGAAAAGATGCTTATCCTTTACTTGATGATTGGATTGAAAATAAAAGCGAAGCGTATTGGAAAGAAAGACAAGATATTCCTGCACAGATGTCTCCCGCAGCGATCCATCAATACGCTATGTATGGCTTAATGCCCGTTGGAGATACGCCAAGAGTAGGTGGATGGTGGTATCATACCGATCTTGAAACACGTAAACGTTGGTATGGCGGGTCTGGCGGTGGTGATACTCCAGAGGGACGAGACAGAATTCTCAAAGGCAAGGAAGAACACTTTAATAGAATGAAAGAATCCGCTTATGATCCGAATGTCCGCCCAATAAAGATGTTTGGAGATAAAAAGACTTCTGAACAGCATGTCCCGATAATTGACGGATTGGTCAACAACAACGAGGGTCAATTTCAGGTCAACGTCAGAAATGATGGAGCATTACCCGGAGTTCCAGATGACGTAGCAGTAGAAGTCCCTGCAATTGTTAATATAAAGGGAATTCAGCCCTTACGCGTTCAGCCATTGCCACGCAAGATCATGTTAGAACGTATTTATCCAGAATGGTTAGAGATGGAAGTCACACTGGAAGCGCTTAAATCTGGCGATAAATCAATGCTTTTGTATAGCATATTAGATAGCCATCAAACAAGGTCTTATGATCAAGCTGTGGAAGTCTTAGAAGCTATATTATCAATGGAACCAAGCGAACCAATGGCTTATGTAGAGGATATAAACAAGCACTATAAGTATCCAAAAATCTTAAAACATCTGAAATAAGACATTAAAGCTTGACTGAATTAATTTTTATGGTATCGGAAAACCTGTTAAATAAAACGGAGTGGTAGAAATTCCTCAACTATATTTTCAAAAGGATAAGAATGTGGTAAGATAATAGTGAGTCCCCTTGGGGTTCTCTTTTCTTTTTTTTCTTTTCTCTTATTAAATAAAACTTAATAATATCAAGGGTTTGTAGTTACTTACCCTTGTCAACCCAAGGGGATAAATATAAGGAGATGGATATGAATAATCTATTTGATAGATTTATCCAATTCTCTAATACATTTTACTCCATGTTTGATATAAAAAGCAAGGTGAAAGATGATAGAAAATCACCACAAATACCTCCTTCTGTTGTCTTTCTCAGCCTGTCAGCATTAGTGTTGTTTAAGAGACGCTCTTTTTTACAAATAGACCAGTTTATGAGAACAGAACAAGCTAAAAGATTCATCGGCAGAGACAAAAAAGTTGGTAAAAACAAAAAAGTTGGTAAAAACAAAAAAGTTGCTATTTCAGATTCCACCATATCAAGAAGCTTAATGACATATCACTTACAACCATTACATTGTTATCTGAAGACAATATATAACAAAGCATGTCATAATGGCAAATGTAATGTTGAAGTTCATGGCAGGAAATTCAGATTAGCTTGTGCTGATGGTTCTATGTTTGGTAATTTCTATGGTAGTGTCTTGCAATCATTGGGAGAAGTAAATCTCCTTATTATTATTATTGAGTTTCTATGTGAATTATGAATCATTTAATTATCAAACATTAAGCTGGTTAAAGGTTGAGAGAGACCAGAGGTTAGGTTAATAAATTAGTTCATTAAACATGGAGTAATATTTATTAAGGTTTTAATGTGGTGAAAAACCTTACAGGAGGAGTTTGCCTTTTTCCCTTTATTTTTTTGACTAAATAATTTTAGATAGAATATAATCCTATTAGAGTATATGTTGGGGAATTTCTAAGTTAAAGGTTGAAGGCTGAAGGTTAAATTGGGAGAGTAAAGATTATGGATGAAAAGACATATAAAATAACTGAGGAATTAAAAGTTGCTTATGAAGTTGATATACTTGTTGTCGGTGGCGGTCCTGCTGGTGTTTCTGCTGCATTTTCAGCGTCCAGGCTTGGAATGAATACATTATTGATAGAACAATTCAATTGTCTTGGAGGAGTCGCAACAGCAGGCGGTCATGGGCATATTTGCCTTTATTCATCTTGGGGAACAAATGAACGGATAGTTGGTGGAATTACATTTGAGATCGCTAAAAGAGTTACAGAAGCAGGCTTTGGCGTCCATAATAACTCATCACTGGATTTTGAAGTTGAGGGGATGAAACTCGTCCTAGAAAAAATGGCTGAAGAATCTGGCGTTAAACTGCTATATCATACGTTTTTTAGCGACTCTATTGTTGAGGACGGAAAAATAATCGGCGTGATTGTCCAAAATAAATCGGGAAGGCAAGTGATCTTAGCGAAAAGAATAATTGATTGCACAGGTGATGGCGATGTATCTGCAAAAGCGGGATGTGAGTTTTATTTCGGAGAAGATGGGACTGGTCTTTGCCAACCTGCAACATTGATGTTCACTATCGGCGGGGTTGACTACGAACGCGTCAGGGCTTTTCGGGGAAACGACTATAAACTTGAATGGGTTTGGAAAAAAGCTCAAGAAAACGGCGATATGCGTCCTTTCCAAGATCAAGTCATGGGCTGGTGGTGGACTCCGACAAGACCTGATTTTCTTGGAATAAACTTCACTCATATTAACTTTATAAATTCCACGAAAGCAGAAGACTTAACAAAAGCTACAATAGAGGGACGCAAGCAGGCTTATGAATCAATTGAGGTGTTCAGAAAATATATTCCGGGAATGGAAAACTGCTATATGGTCTCAACTCCAAATACCGTTGGGATCAGGGAAAGCAGACGCATAAAAGGTGAATATACGCTTACAAAAGACGATGTATTAAGCCAGAGAAAATTTGATAACTCCATAGGCTATGGGTCATTTTTCATAGATATTCATAATGTATCAGGACCCGGAATGGATAAAAAGACAATTCGTCCCGATAAAGGATTTAAGTATCAAATTCCATATACGATTCTCGTCCCAAAAGATATTGACAATTTGCTTGTTGCAGGTAGATGTGTAAGCGTAGATCATGAAGCTCTCGGCAGTTTAAGGGTGATGCCCCAATGCGGAGTTTTAGGTGAAGCAGCAGGGACCGCCAGTGTCCTTTCAATCCAAGAAAATACGACACCAAGAAACATTGATATAAAAAAATTGCAGGGGATGCTAAAAAAACAAGGCTGTATTATAGACGAGAACGACATAGTGAGGGCAAATAAATAGATATGGAACTAAGATCAATTTTAGCGACAGATTGTGGTAGCACAACAACTAAGGCTATCCTCATAGAGAAACAAGAGAACGAATATAGGCTTATTGCAAGAGGCGAAGCCCCTACAACCGTTGAAGCACCTGTTGAAGACGTCACAAGAGGTGTCATAAACGCTATAACCGAATTAGAAGAGATCACAAACAGGAAAATACTCAAAGACGGTCACATAATAAAACCTCAGAATGATAAAGAAGGCGTTGACATTTACATATCCACCAGTAGTGCGGGTGGTGGACTTCAAATGATGGTCGCGGGTGTTGTCCGCAATATGACCGCTGAAAGTGCAGAAAGGGCCGCACTTGGTGCAGGGGCAATAGTCATGGACGTTATCGCAAGCAATGACGGTAGAATGATACATGAACAGGTTGAGAAAATACGTCAATTGAGGCCAGACATGATCTTATTATCTGGCGGAATAGATGGCGGAACGGTATCTCATATAGCGGAACTTGCAGAGATCATCAGGGCAGCTGATCCAAAGCCCCGTCTTGGCATAACATATCAACTTCCCGTAATATATGCTGGCAATAAAGATGCAAGGAACATTGTCAATGACATTTTACATCAAAAGGTCGCTCTTGACATGGTTGACAACATCCGTCCTGTTTTAGAAAGGGAAAATCTCATGCCAGCGCGATTGAAGATACAAGAGCTTTTCCTTCAACATGTCATGGCTCATGCCCCTGGATATAAGGAATTGATGGCTTGGACTGATGCCCCAATTATGCCGACTCCCGGTGCTGTCGGAGTTATGATGCAGATTGTCGCTGATACAGAAGGAATCCAAGTCATCGGCGTAGATATAGGCGGTGCTACTACTGATGTATTTTCTGTATTCAAAGGCATTTTTAACAGAACAGTTAGTGCTAATCTCGGTATGAGTTACAGTATCGCTAACGTCCTTGCAGAAGCTGGATTAGAAAATATAACACGATGGCTTCCATTCCAAGTAGAAGAGAGACAACTCAGAAACAGGATCAAAAACAAAATGATCCGTCCAACTACTATACCACAAACGCTTGAAGAATTGATAATAGAACAGGCAGTTTCTAGGGAAGCGTTGAGATTAGCATTTGAACAGCATAAATCTTTAGCTGTCGGTCTGAAAGGGATTCAACAGCAAAGGACAATATCAGACGCATTCTCACAAACTCAAACAGGTTCAACGCTTGTTGACATGATGTCACTGGATATGATCGTCGGCAGTGGTGGCGTGCTTTCACATGCCCCAAGAAGAAGTCAATCTGCAATGATGATGATAGACGCATTTTTGCCCGAAGGCATTACAAGGCTTGCGGTTGATAGTATATTTATGATGCCTCAACTTGGCGTTCTCGCACAGGTCAACAAAGAGGCATCTATGCAAGTTTTCCATAGAGATTGTCTGATAAATCTTGGCACTTGTATAGCTCCTGTGGGAAATTCCTCCGAAGGCAAAATTTGTATGAACATTGATATTATAACAAGCGATGGCAGAAGCATACAAAAAGATATAAACTTCGGACAACTGCTTGTTATTCCTTTATCAGAGAACGAAAAGGCAAGAGTTGTTATTAATCCAAAATCTGGATTTGATGTCGGCGCAGGTAGCGGAAAAAAGCTGGATGCGGAAGTCAAAGGCGGAGTTGTCGGAATTATCATTGATGCGAGGGGCAGACCGCTTCGTCTACCGCAGGACCTAAACAAAAGAATAAGTAAATTAAAAGAATGGTTTTCTGCGATGGACATGTACAGTAAAATTTGAATGGTTCTCGCTTTATAAAGTTATTGAGTTACACTATGTCTTCAATATTGTTTTGTTTTACGGATTCAATAACTAATTCTGTATCGTTCTAGTTTAGCATATTTCCTCCCTTACAATCCGATATAAACTCCGAATGTTTTTATCTTATCAAAGGGAGGAAATTTACACAAATAATTATATACTATTGTAGCATTAGATAATCTGCCAAGTCGCAAACTGGTAACTATGTTATTTACTCAATAAGGACTGCCAACAAGAGCGTCAGATCATCATCTGTCCGTTCGGCAATACGCGAGGAGTTGAGAAATTCTATTAGTTGTTCATTCGCAGATGCCTCATCCGCTGAGTCTCTCATGGCTTGGAACAATGGCGAAAAGAACGGTTTATATGGGATATAATCGGGCAGCTTAAGCGAGAGCATTTGGATCCCATCAGAAAACCCGGAGACTTGTGCTACATCTCCTTGCCACACATTAATCTGTAATGCACTTAGTGCATCAGACGATGTAATGAAATTGGTTTGGTTGACATACTCTCCACTCTGAGGCTTTGTAAGTGTAACGAAGCCCCCTTCGGTATCTCCTATCACCACTGCGCCATCACCTACTTGTGCTGCAGCAGCAAAATTAGGTGTTACAATCATCAGGATTAGTGTTGTTGCCAGATCGCGCACAGGCACCTCGCGCATTGAAGCTTCATCTTTAAGTGCGGTCTGGACTAATTCAAAAGCATCCGTAAAGAGCTTGGGCAAAAGATCAATTTCTAAACCAGTCATCGTCACTTGCTGGCATATATATTCAACTCCTGTTTTAGAGGCAATATCTGCACCTACCATGCCCAATGGAACTGAGCTTGCGCCATCAGATATTCCCGCAATCAGAGCGTTCTCAGATGTAATTTTCCAGTGATGTGCATCCTGGCATGGTCGTCCCTGTTCTTTATGCCTTGTCCCACTTACTGATGCCGAAGCTACTCGCCAGAGTTTCTGACCTAATCTGTCCGTCGCCATCAAACTGTCCCCCATCCCGGCGGTGGTAAGGCAACCTGTTCATCAAGTTGTGAATGTGAAACCGCCTGTGCACTTTGCGAAAGCCATACGAACATCTCAACAAAGTTAAGTCCAACAAGCTTGACAGGTGCACGCACAGCTATGTTTCTTAGACGGTCCATATTCGCATTCTCTACCCCCACGGCAAAGAAGGCAACACGTTTATTAGCCTCATCGTCCTTGATCCTCTGTTCCGCCTGACGTATAAGATCCTCTGGTTCGCCCTGTGGTTCACCATCAGTGATCATGAAGATCCATGGGCGATAATATCTGATGCAACCTCAACACGTTTTGAAGCGAGAGCATCTTTAATCAAGTCATCTTTAAATGCTCTAAGTCCATTGTTTAGTGCGTTGATAGGCTCGCCCTGCATTGAGCCTGAAGTATCAAGCAGAAGAACACATGGACATCGGGGTTCTGGGTTATCAGCAAACTCTGTTAATTCCTCTAATTTTCGCGTATCAGCCATAGCTAACCTCCTTGCAAGTCTAAAAGCTTACCCAAAATAGACCGTCATTAATTATTACTAATATTTGGACAATTTTGAGTTAAAAAATGTTGTTAGCTAACCAAATTTAATTTTATTAGAAAGAGAAAATCTTAAAATCCCCCTTTATCCCCCTTTTTCAAAGGGGGAAAATAAAGAAGATGCCTTTTTCAAAGGGGGAACTAAAAAGCTATTTTTTTCAAAGAGGGAAGCCATAAAAGTCTCCCTTTGAAAAAGATCGTTAAAGTCTCCCTTTGGAAAAGGGAGATTTAGAGGGATTTCCCTAGATAATTTAATTAGATCTGGTAATTCTGAGATGCTATCCAAAACCAGTATTTATCAAGGTTTGAATTAAGTGTTTATATGAAAATGCTCATTAGATAAAGCAAAATGCCACCTATGAAAAAGTTTGTTATTCCTGCCCCTACTCCCTGCTCCCTGCTTTCGCAGGGACAAGTTTCGCAGGGATAAACTGCATCAGGAATCCATTCCTTTATCATAATTTTTCTGGATTCCCGTTTTCACGGGAATGACAAATATGGAGCATTTTCATTTTTATATGGCTTTCTAATCCTTATGATAATTGGATTTAACTAGTTTTCAGAATTCTCAGTAGATAATAAATTGTCCGATCTCATGTCCGATCTTCAGTTATAACATACCACAGCACCATAAAATGCCGTTATGTATTAATCTTTGCATATTTGGATTGCTTAATACCTCTAAATTGTGTCCGTTTGCAAGATGACAGATACGACCTTTGCCATAAATCCTTACATATCCGTTGACAGACCTTTGATCGCCATTAACCGCTTCTGTAAGAAAAGTTATATCGTCAGCGTGAATTATAGGAGTATGACGTTCGTCAACTGCGATATAATCCTCAACGCCATCAGTGACAGGATGATCTTTGTTAATGACCTTAACTTCAAATTTTTCATCACCAGGACCATGACCGTTATAACTACTGCCGAGAACATCGCGATAGATTGACTTTTTGTCGTCAAGACGTTTGAGTGCGGTTGAATTATGCAAAGCTAAAAATCCACCGCCGTTTTTTACGAATTCCTCAATTGCCTTCTCTTGCTCTTCTGTCATCCAAAAAACCATGTCTTTATCATTTTCGGGCCATATCATACCATCTCTAAGTATGACAAGCAATTTGACATTTTTTAGATTTTCTGCATTAAGCTTTGTCACATCATATATAAAGTTATATTTTATGCCGACCTTTTGAAATACAGGTTCAAGTGCTGGCGGAATATACGATGGCGGGTGATAATGATCCCCGATTAAAGCAAGTGCATGAAGCTCCATTTTGTTTGTCACTTTTGGTGGATCAGACGTCAGTTGATCATAAATAGCCTTTACATGATCTTTGAATTGATTATCGTCAGGAGTCCAATCCTTTTGAGTTGCGATCTTCACATTTTCAAGGGTTTTTTCATAAGAACGCCCTTGTGATACTTGATAGCCGATCTCATCTCTCAAATTTGTTAGATGTGTTGATAGTCTATCCAAAACATCAGGACCTGCTAATGGACCATGTCCAGTGCAGACATATTTGAGATTAAGTCCTTTCATCAATTTCAACGTATTCAACCAATTCCATATATCAGATTCACCTATCCATAATGTAGCAGGCATGCTGACAACGCTATCACCAGTATAAATAACCCCTTCTTTTGGAAGATAGGTATATATGTCTGTAATTGAGTGATTGACGCCAGATATGAAAAGCTCTACGGTTCTATCATTATTTGTCAACGCGATTCTATCGGTAACGCCGATAAATACACCTTTTTTGCCCTGTTCAATGTATCGTTTTCTAAGATTTTCATGGCAGATAACCGCGACTCCCTTTTCAATAAAACCGTCAACACCGAGGTCATGATCCCAATGTCCATGAGTGATGATCAAGACTTTTATGGGTTTATCGGTTATTTGCTTAATCTCACTGAACATCTCTGATGTCGCTTCAAGGTTTGGTGCTTCTATGGCGATAACGAAATCGTCGCAGACTATATATCCTCCGTTGGATTGCCCTCTTCCTATGTCGCCGATCCGCATATAAATGCCGTCAGCTACTTTTGTTATATTAGATAGGTTCTCTTTTGACATTATTTAGCCTCCTTGCTATTATTTCTTTTGAATTAGACAAGATTTTATCAATCTCCTTTAACTCATCTGACCATCCACCTTTTCTGCTATGAATTAAAATCTTTATCTTGCAATTTTTATTACTTAACTTATCAATTCTATATGCGATCTCCTCAGCATTTAGCCTTTTACGATTACGAACTGAATCACAAGAGTCAATATCCCACCCCTTATCTGGGACTAATCCCTGCTCCCTCACAATTTCATCAAGCAAAGGCGGTAGATAATTTGGGACTTCTGGGCAACAGAAAACCTTGCATTGATAAGAAATGCCTTTTGATCTTAAAACTTCCTCTATGGTATCGTTAGTTTTAGCGATCTGCCATCTCCATTGTTCAGGATTTCTTATGTAATAAGCCCTTACTTGCTTTAAGTGCATTCTAGGGTGCGTATAGGTATGATTTGCAATTGTATAGCCTGCATTGAGAATTTCGGGCAAAGTATCCGGATAATTTTTTATATTTCGCCCTATCAAACCAAAGATTGCGTTTTTTACGCCTAACTCTTTTAATGTCTTGACGAGTTCTGATGTATATATGTCAGGTCCGTCATCAACCCTGACTATAACGTTGTTCCATACGTTAAAAGGTTCTTTATATTGTGGAGTATTGACCGCTGGTAATGGCGTTTTAAGATGCTCAACTTTTGGGACGTCTTTTATCGGCGTCAATATCACAATAGATAGTATCATTAATATAATGATAATATAAAAAATTAGTGGATTTTTCATTTTTGGTCATTCAATAAGTTCGTTAATTGCGTAAGAAAGCACTTTTCTAATTTCCTTTTCTGTATCATCGTCAATAGGTTTGGGTCTATGATTTTTTAATATCATATTCTTTTTTTCTATACATCTGGTCATCATATCTTTTGCGTTATCATCTCGCCACGCCTGCCAAAATTGTCTATCAAGAAGCGTTGGAAACCACAATTCCTTACGAAAATGACGGACAGTATGCTCTTGTGAGAGAAAAGTTCCGCCTTCTGATACAACAGTGTTTATCACATCAAGTCCAAGTGTTTCATCGGATATTTCAAATCCACGCATGATACGTTCAACATATCCGATAACCTCGTCTTGCATAATAAGCATAGTAAGCGATGAAGCCTGATCAACCCCACTTATGCCAAGATGCCCAAATATATCAGCTCCTGATAATGCCCCTAATACAAGCGTAATGCCAACTTCAACGCCTGCCTGAGCGTCAACGGTTTTGCTATCGGTAAGTCCGACATTAATATAGACAGGCAGACCATAATATTTTCCCATCTGTGTCATAGCAACAGCCATCAAAGCCTGTTCTGGTCCTGAAAAGACTAATTGAGTGGTTCGCATATCAAAAGCATGTGGTATTCCGCCATAACATACAGGCGTGCCTTGTCTGATCAATTGGACAATGACAATACCTGCTAATATTTCTGCGTTTTCCTGTGCGAGTGTGCCTGCCAAAGTGCCGGGTGCTGTCGCCCCAACCTGTGCCATCGGTCCTATCGGGACAGGTAGAGGAAATTTGCATGTCTCAAATAGCAGATCAACACCATGAAATGGGAATTTCAAAGGGCTTATTGGCTCTAAAAAAGGATAACCATAAGGATATTTGATCGTATCTTCTTCGCTACCTGCAACCGCAGAGAATAGTTCAAGGATATATTTTGCCGATTTTCTATCATAAAACCAGAATGTAATGGGCTTAGTTGTGTTTCTGAGCAATTCCGCTGCGACCTTAACACATCTATAATTAATGGGCAATTCTTTCGGATCAGACATAGCACCGACTATGTTTATATTCTCCAAAGCGTCACCGACAATGCCTGCAATGGCGACATCATCAATAGACGCAGGACGTCTTTCTAAACATAGGTCATCAACCCAATGTGCCTCCCCTGCGATTGAGTTATAATTCCGCTCACCATATCCAAAACGGGCTTTTTTGTCTCTGTCCCTGCCATAAATACAAAACTTTTTTCCACATTTTTCAATGGATTCCATCACTAACTTTTCGGGAATCTTGACCCTCTCCTTTGACTCGTCAACTTCCGCGTTCGCTTGCTTAAATAGCTTTAAGACCTCGTCATGTGATACTTGGACTCCGATTGTCTCTAAAATCTTGATTGATGCGTTATGTATTTGTCCTATTTGCTCATCTGTAAGAACTTTGAATTCCATAATTAACCCTTTACTTGCTGAAATGAATTACAACTAATATAAGATCAATAATGTTTACGATACCGTCTCCGTTAATGTCAGCATTATTGAATGAAATTTGACCGAATTTTTTTCCAAAATTGAGTTTCACAATTTCAAGATCGCTGATATTAACCTTTCCGTCTTTATTTGTATCCCAAAGAGACATTGACAAAATATTAGGAAGCCAATTTAAGATGATCTCACTGATCACTTTTCCTCTGATTGATATAGGCTTCCCTGTTTGAAAGATGATCCCAATTCGTCCTCCTGTTTTTTTGTTCTTAACTATTACAGGATCAGCAAGATCAGAGCCATTATCAGCAAATATGATCTCACTTTCCCAATCGCTTCCTGATAATTCGTTTAGATGAAATGGTCTGTCTGTGACAAAATCTTTAAGTGAAGGAGTAAATTTCCTTCCAGACTCAGTGACCTTTACAAACGTATTGTCTCCCCACATCGTAGTCGGAATATCCATCATATTCATAAGCCCATCAGCACCATTTCTCCCTTTTCCATAGAAGATATAATCACCAGAGTTAAGGAAAATATTGCCATCATCTAAAAATAGTTCCGCTAATGAATCATTTGGGTTTTGATTGCCTGACGGATATATTGAATCGGGAAAATCCCCAAATAAAATTATAATATCGGGCTGACCGTTTTTTATGTGCGATAAAACCCATTCTGGCAAATCCTTTTGGCTTACAATTCTAACATCGTTCACTTTTTTACTAAGCGATTGAATAATGATATTAGCCTCATTTTTAGCGTCAGATTCCGATATCCATGATGTTGACTCTACATATATCGCTATGTCAATAGGGATTTCTTTTGACGGATCAGCCTTGCTTTTGTTTCCATGCGATATTGTGCTAAGAGATTCAGTTACGGAACTCTCTTTATTTCCCAAAACTGCGGTTATCGCATAGTAATATTTGCCGTTTGATGGCGGAAGGTCAATATAAGACAAACCTTTTACTCCTTTAATTAAAGGAGCAGGTTTAGATGTTTCGTAGATCGGCTTTGTGTCACGATAGATGCTATAGGATTCTGGATTTTGTTCATAAGGTTTATCCCATGTTAGCTTAACCGTTCCATCAGGTTCAGATACAGTTGGGACAGAGAAATTCACAGGAGGTCTTGGAATAAGTCCCTTATATATATCTGCATATTTCGCAGTCAATTCAAGATAAAGATCGCCATAATTTTGGCTTGGCTCTATATGTGTGTTTTCCCACCATTCGTTGAAAGTAGAGATCAAAAGCCAATCAGGTTGAGTGTCCAGTGATGCCTCATAAGTTTTAATATAGGTTTTTCCATTAGCCCGATCTGCTGTAAAACCTTGTCTGCCCGGTAAGATTGTATCATCATAGCCCGGTTGAGCAGTTGCACACCATATTTTTAGCTGAGGTTTATTATCTAACCAGCCATAAGTTTTTGTCGCATCTTCCGCTTGTTTAAAGATTTCGTCTGTCTTAGTTGGTCCGTAGGTATGTAATCCATCAAAGATTGGGAGATAGTTTAAATCTAATGTATCCGCAATAAAGAAGGCATCATAACCTTCATCTCTAAGCGTTTTGAAAATCTTTTCCCATGTATTTGCAGGCACAGTCGCAGTTGCCCATACAAATATAACTGGCTTTTCGTTAAATTGCAGAAATCGCTTATCTTTTCCATAAGTTTGAATGAAATATCTCATCCAAGAAAGAATTTCACTTTCGGGACGAGGACCGGGCGGATCACCTGTTAGCGTCTCAAAATAGATTGAGACCTTAAAATTCATACTTTCTGCAATTGACAGAAGCTTTTGAAGATTTTTATCAGTGTAGTCATTTGGTCCCCACCATGAAGATATAAAGCCGTCTATGCCTGATTGTTTAGCCAAATAGATATGATGATAAATGGTAGATACATCATCAGAACTATAAGGAATCAATGGCTTATCTAATAGATATGGAACTTTCCATGAATCAAGATGATACCATGGATAATAGAAGGCAAGGACAAGTTTTTGTATATCTGATCGTGAATATTCAAAGTCGCCTTCTAACAATTTCAAAGCATCAATTGTGAAGGCTTTTGGATTAGGATGTCCGCCAGTTATTGTATTTTTAACTGTATCAATCAGCTTTGGCGTGCTTTTATTGTAATTATAGAAGTCTATTTGGACAATTCCTAAACTTCCTTTGGTGCTTTCAAAGGATAACGAGGACAAGTTTTCAGATTTCAGTATAATGTCAAATTGGGCTTGGACGCTTTGTCCTTTTAAAGCGTTATCAAGTGGTTGATTAACAATAAGAGAAATTGGCGTCCAACCTTGTGTTGTTGACCCTTGTAGTGATATTGCTTTAGCGTTAATTATGCGACTGTTATCTTTTATTGATAGAATAGTCCAATCTGATGACGATGTGATGACAATTCTAACCCTATCAAAAGACGCTTTTACATCAAAGGAAAAATAAAGACAAGTTATAGCTAAAAGCAATATTATAGATAGAATTTTCATTGATATTACCTTATGTTTTAATTACTCCGTAATTCTGAGAAGCAGTAATTTACGGGTTATGTTAATACTTCTTAGTTGACCTTTGCCAGAGTAATCCTGCCTAAGCGCAGAATAAAGCTCTCTGCTACTGCTTATCAATTTCGGATCAACCCAAACCAGATAATCAAAAGTCCTATCAGCTATCACATTTTCTTTAAATGATTTGGTATTCTTTTTTATTATGCGGTTGATGGCAAAACCGATGTCCTCGTTATCTTCCTCACTGAACTTGCCCTGAATGCTAAATGTCACCTTATATTGCACGCCACGTGTCAGATCGTCTTTCCAATAAGCGTTCAGTCTGGTCAAAACGTTATCTATTGCCCCATTAATTGCCTCTTCTATTAAGGGGAGATCGGCTGATGGTCTTTCTTGACTATATCCCGTTTCTGTCCCTAATAATCTGGCAGTTGTAGTCTCATAAGCTCTGACTCCGACGCTTGCTTTACGGACAATACTGCCACCTAATCTTCTCTCTTGGACGTCAACTGTGAATGTTATATAGACATCGCTTCCAACAGCTAAAGCCAATTGGTAACTAAGATCGTTTTCTAAACCTTTAATGCCTTGTTGAGCTTCTGTCAGACCGTCAATAACTAATTTCTGCTCTGGAACTTGGACATCGTATTTTCTGCTTGTGAGATAAGACTCTATGGATTGTGCAGCATGTTTCAGTCTTGGGTCTCTGTTCATTGTATCAACGGGGTCTTCACCTTTTGGCACTTCGGGAACAACCATGATCATAGGCAGACCGATTGTCTCAGTGATCTGCAATCTGGGCTTTATAACCTGACGCCTTACCATCTCTTCTTCTAACATTCGCTTGTTGACCTTAAAAGTTTTGGTAAGTTTTATCTTGCTACCACCATCTATTTTCAGACGATTTTTGATTTCAGAGGATTCCCAACTGATATATTGATTTATGTTCGGGACAGAATAAATATCAGTCTGGATAAACTCAAATTTTGATTTTTCATCTTGGGTTTGGAGCATAGGGTCTGATCCGCCGAGTAAGACAACTGCGACAGCAGACCTGCGAGCATCTAACAGTGCCTCATCTGTGTTTCTGCCGATGCCTGTTGCTTCAACCATCACTTCGGCTGGATTTGTGCTTTCTATTATAGTCGCTTCCCTAGATACAGGCAATATCGGTGCTTTTCCTGCACAAGCTATAATCAATAAGCAAATTAAAGTGTAGATTAAAAAGATATATTTACGCATTTCTTACCTCCGTTTAACAAGCAGTTAAATTTAATTATTCACCTTAATATTTCCCCATGTTGTCGTTAATTTATCATTAGAAATAATAGCTAAAGCCCCACTAAATTTTAATTTCCCCAAGTTTATTGCATTATCGGGGTCAACAGCCCCCCAATCCATAAAAACTGTGCCTGCTTTGCCTTCGGGGTTATTTGTCCCTTCCTCATAGCCCGGTGTAAATCCTATAACTTTACCTTGATCTATTTTCTCATTTGTCAAGAATTCAAAAGGCATAGCGACCTCGTATATCATGCCCCCTTTGCCTAACAGGGGTTCTGGAACGATAGCAATAGAAGATTCCCCTATTCTTGGATTTTTGTTGCCGGGACTGAAATCAAAGACTGATGCTTTCCCCTTGATCTTTGCAAAAGCTGGTTTGCTTGAAATTTCAGCTTTTTTTCCTGTCCAATCTATATAAAGAAAGATCGTATCGCCTAACCAAGGCTGTGCAGGATCATCTGACGGTGCAAATTCATCATCACGGACAGCACCTGCAAAATAAAAATTTTTGTCATCATACATGGTAGCCCAAGTTAAAGATAAATCATTCTTTCCTTTCCAAGCGTTTGCACCTCTGAAAAGTTCATTTGCAGAGTCAAATGCAACCCAAATGGCGTATCTCCAATCGTCAAGGTTGCCGTCAATTAAAGGTGCATTTTTTATAAATCCTGCTATAGATTCGCCATATTTAAGCCCTTGTGACTCCCAATTTGGCTGAGGAAGAAAACCTGCCGATGATATTTTGCAAAAAGAAAGTATAATAAAAATAGTTGTCAAACACAAATAGATTTTTTTCATAAGCATATTCACCTCATAATCTTCTATTTTACCTCAATCTTTTCAGAATGTTCAATCAAAGACAATAATACCAAAAACAGATCACATTGTCAATTTATAAAAAATTTGAAGAGACTGTATTAATTTAGTAGGCAACAAAAAAGCCATCTGTTATAATATACTCCGTATTTATAATAAACAAGATAAATAAACAAAGGAGGAACAGATGGCTGATAATATTATAAAACAAGATGATCGCATGAAACAAGAAAAAATATTGCAGTACCTTCAATCCATCTTTGCATAGTCAACATGCTTCTAGACCTTGGGTTAGAGCATTAAAGGAACTGATTACTTTGAATTACCTACTAAATTAATACAGTCTCGAGGGTAAATCAGATTTCTACAGTCTGATTCACCCTCAGTTTTTAAAGGATATAAAAATGATATATGTTTAAATGATAAATATGTAAGAAACTCTTGAAAAATAAACAAAAAATAGCATATCTTTGTAAAGACTTTCTTTTATATTCGTTAAAATTAAAATGCTCCACATTTGTCATTCCCGCGCAAGCGGGAATCCAGAGAAGTTGTAACAAAGGAATGGATTCCTGCTTCCGCAGGAATGACGTTTTGCTTTATCCAATGAGTATTTATTGGTTTCATATAGCTCTTGGAATTGTCGGGTGTATTTTTACGAGGTGTAAAAAACTGAGGGTGAATCAGGATTTCTACAGTTGATTGACTTAATCTATATTTTATGATATAATTATACAATGGGGATTTATACTTGGTCGTTATTTTTGACGATTTTTAACTTCATCAATTATATAAAAATTCCATAGGCTCATCTTAATCATAACAGGAGGGATAGGCGGTTTTTTCCGCATCAGTAATTATGAAATACTCAAAACTTGATAAGAATATGCAAAAATCTGGCATTGACTATAGTCTTCAAGAAAAAGATAATCTAATCCAGATAGAAACTGATCCGGAAAATAATGATATTGCCATAGATAACATCAAATCAGCGATGATAAAAGATGAAATCTTAGTAAATAGTCAACCCGGAAAATTTAGTGTGATCCAAAAAGACATAAAAGTCTATAAAAAATCCAAAGAAGATCAAGAAGAAAGCAAGTGAAACTATGAAAAAATTCATAGCAATATTGATAATAACAATATTTGCTTTACATATATTCGCGTTATTCAATGACGCCTTTGCCCAGGCTCTACCCAAAGAAGAGCCGAAAAAGCCATCTCAAATAGCCGTTTGGTGGGAAAAGTTTATGAAACGTGCTTACCTTTTCCCAATCACAATGGCTTTAATTGCTACGATCTTTGGTATAATTTTAGCGACAGTAAGAAGAGATAAGTTACTCAAAAGTATAACTGGGCAGTTGATCACTATTGAACAGACCGACGGCACTAGGTTTAGGGGCAGATTGCGCGTAGAATCCGAAGGCATAGAAGTCATTGCCGAAAAGGAAAATACCAAAGGCAACGAAAAAGTTAGCTATATTATGCGCAAAGATGAGTATTCAAAAATCCACGCCCTCGTCCGTTATGTTGACCTTCTAACCGAAAAAGAAAAACATCACAGAGAAGAAGAACTGAAAAGGGCATATCATCCAAGTATAATAGTGCGTTTTAGAAGAAGGGTTAGAACTGTTATTAATCATCTTAAACGTGTCGCAACAGATGCCTTTAACCTGTTTTTCGGAAGAAGGTTAGGCAAGGCATTTGGAGAATATCAAGCGACTTATGGAAGGGAACTCCAAGAAAAAGGATTACAAGCTGTTGAATACATGACCGCAGCTGATTATGATTCACTCATTGATAGAATAGTCGGAACAAGGGTCATTGTCCAAACTCCCAAGGGTGAATATAGAGGAGTATTCAAGGACTATACTTCACAATTTATAGAGCTTTTGGATGTAGATTATAAGACAAACTGGTCTATCACTACAAATAGAGATGAAGGCTATGCTAAACATGAGAGAGGGCTAACTTTCCGTAGAAATGGTAACAATATAGTGATCACCAGTAGTAGTCCTTTTGACATAATTCTCAGAAGCATCTCTTGGAGTGAAGGTCCTCAAAATGTTGGACGAGGAGATGCTAATTCAACATTAGCGGTAATCCCACCATTTGGAAGGGTTGAAATAAACATTGTCCCCCCAGCATTTGATAAAGTAATAGAACCTTTTGAAAGGCTTCAAATACCTGTCCAATATGGTCCTGATAGCTATAAATTCATTACATTTGCTTTTGAATCAACAAGAAAAGCCGATGTTGTAATGTTAAAGAACTATGCTATATTAAGGCATAGAACTGAAAAATATGAACCGAGATTGCTTGATATTAATTCTATTAGTGAAGCATTACTTACAACGAAAGAGGAAGGTTTTATATTAAAAGATAATCCATCTTCAACGCCAATGACTATCCATAATGGGCATCTTACAAATATGCCAAGAGAAAGAATGGATGTCAGAGAGATTGATGATCAGATCAGCCAAAGATGGGCAGTAGAATCATATTTCCATGCCTTAGATAAGAAAACCCGCCCCGCAGTTAATCTTCGCCTTATAGGTCGTTTTCCAACAAGAAAAACCAAAAAGATTTTGGGACTATTTGCATTAGTCTTAACAATCCTTGCAGACCAAAATCGCCAAAGAGACCCTCTTATACCTGCGATATATCGTGCAATTTGTGTTGCAAATATGAAGAAAAAGAGAAGAATTCTCAAGAAAAAACGAGTTACCGTAAAGAAGCCTAATCGTATATTTGAATTCCTTCGCAAGCCTTTCCGTATTCATCAACCACAGAAAGCATAATCAATGTCTTAAAACATATTATTTTATCTGGCTAATTATTTTGCTTATAGAGTTCTCCCCAAAATTAATATTAAGAATAGTTTTGAATTCCTGTTCTCCCATTTCCAATAAGACGATAATGGCATATCCACTATCTCGTCATTCCTGCGTAAGCAGGAATCCATTATATAAAGTTCAGTTTAGCAATGTTTATTAACTATTTTTACACTTAATATCATCGGTCATTCATTTTCAATGATACAAGTTTTGAAACGCCAGATTCTTCCATTGTGACGCCATATAAGACATCTGCTATTTCCATAGTGCGTTTATTGTGGGTTATTATAATGAATTGAATATTTTGAGAGAACTCTTTTAACATATTAGTAAACCTAGCGATATTTGCGTCATCTAATGCTGCGTCAACCTCGTCCATCACACAAAATGGGCTTGGTTTTATTCTGAACAATGCGAACATAAGGGCAATCGCAGTCAGCGATCTTTCACCTGTTGATAACATAGAGATTGCCTGAGGCTTTTTGCCGGGTGGTCTGGCGACGATCTCTATTCCCGATTCAAGGACATCTCCTTCTCCAACCATGACAAGTTCGCCATGTCCTCCGCCGAAAAGTCGCTGAAACAGCTCTTGAAAATTAGCGTTTACAGAATCAAAAGTCGCTTTCATTCGCTCTCGGGATTCTGTATTAATTCGCTGAATGATATTGTATAAAGACTCCTTTGCTTTTATCAAATCATCTCGTTGAGTGACCATCAGATCATAACGATCTTTTTGACGGTTATACTCATCTAACGCTGTCAAATTGACAGGTCCTAACCTTTCCATCTTGGTGCGGACTTCGCTAATTCTTTTTTCTATCTCCTCTTCCGTCAATTCTGATTCATCAGTAGATTGTCCATCAATTTCTATTATAGGTTGATCGTCAAGCTCTTCTAATGATATTCCGTATCGCTCCCGCATTTTAGCGATGAGTGAATCAATATTCATCTGTATCTGTGTTTTTGTCACTTCTAAATTATACCTATCCTGCTTTATCTGATCCAATTCTCGGCGATTTTCCCTTATTATGTTCTCATTCTGAGTGAGATTATTGTAAGCATCTTGTCTATTTGTCTCAAGTCTTGATACTTCTGTCTCTATTTTTGTGCGTTCTCCGAATATCTCCTCAAGAATTTTCTCGTCAGTGCTTATCTTTTCATTAATCTCAATTTCCAATCTCTCATCAGAAGTCATTGAACTTTGATAGTTGGACAAAGCCTTTAATAATTGTGTTTTTTCTCTTTCTATTGAAGCGATATTGTCTAAAAGGCTTTTCTCTTGCTGACGTTTTGATGCAAGCTGTATCCTTAAATCTGTGCATATCTTTAAAATAGCATCTCTTTCTCGGACTTTTTGTTGGGTCTCTAATTGTAATTCGTCAATGTTTGACTTTATTATTTCACTTTGCGATTCAATCTCTGTTATGCTTGCTGATAATTTGACTTTATTGTCTTGTAATTCGGACATATCTTTATCTAACGTGCTATATTCTGCATTAAGGACTGATATTTCTTTCTCCAATCTTGTCAGTCGCTGTTTATATTGCGATAGGTCTCTTTGCATGCCGTTGTGAGTAATGCGTTCGCTCTGAAGTTCCTTTGTGACAATATCTTTTTCTTTTTGAAGTGATGATATGTTTGATATTATCCTATCTCGCTCTTTGTAAATGGCATTTAATTTTTCGTCTAATTCTGCAACCTCTTTTTTGAGATCGACGATCTCCCTTGACCGACGAAGCAACCCGATATTTTCTGTCCCTGTTCCGCCAATTATGATGCGGTTTGACGACACGATCTGCCCGTCAAGTGTTACAAAATAAGCATGATCATCTGATTTTTTTGCAAGTGCAATCGCTGTCTCAATGTCCTTGACGATGAATGAGTTAGATAGCAAGCAATCAACAACCGCTGAATATTTCGGATCATAAATGACAACCTGATCAGCTCTTGCTATTATGTTATCATCTTTAATATCGTCTGCTTTATTGCTTTTCAACGCATCAATCGGCAGGAAAATTGCCCTCCCCGCTTTACGTTCTATCAAATATTTTAAGGAATTTTCTGCGTCTTCCAAAGTTTCCGTAATTATGGCTTGAACATTTGCGCCGAGACATGCCTCTATCGCTATTTCGTATTGTGCAGATGTCCTTATTATCTCTGCAACTGCGGAGATAACGCCTTTGTTTTGTGATTTTAGGATAGCTTTTGCCCCTGCCCCATAGCCTTCATAAGCCTTTTGCAATTCGTTTAGCGATTGCAGACGTGAAGACCTCGCACTTCTACGTTGTTCAAGCTCCCTGATGCCTTTTTCTACTTCTGCTGATTCTGATCGGAGTTTCTCTATCCGTGATGTCAGTTGTTCTTCTTTTAGTGATAGCGAGTTTATTTTATCTTCTTTATCGGCGATCTCGTTTTCAAGTTTCTCAATGGTTTCTTGTAATTGAGATCGCTCAGTTTGAAAGCTCTCAAAACTTGTGGTCAGTCGTTCTCTTCTGTTGGAAAGATAATCAAGCCTACTTTCCGTAGCAGTAAGTTCATTTTGAAGTCTGGCTTTTCTGTTAAGTGCGTCAATTATTTGTGCTTTCAATAACTCTATTTTCTTTTCTGAATCCTGCGTCTCTTTTGAAAGCTTATCAGCAGAAGATTGGGCAATTTTTAATTCATCGTCCTGTTTTTTTATTGTCTCTACAAGTTCATCTTTCTCTGCAAGCAGTTTATCAAATTGCCGTTCCTGATCGTGTATACGTTCGTTGATCCTTTCTATCTCAAATAGCGTCCTTTTCTTTTGCTGTTGAATGTTTATCCGACGTTCTTTAAGGACAGCTAAATTGCTTTCTGTTTCCTCTATTTTGCCCTGAATTTTTCGTTCTTGGTTGCGGATGTCTGATATTTTAATGTCCAACTCTGAAATTTCAAGCCTTATCTTTTCCAATTCCGCATCAAGTCTTGTCGCATTAGCAGAAAGCAAATTAGCTTTGTCCCCAAGTTCAGCTATTTTATTATCAATTTCTTTCAGTTCAATGGAGAGCGATTTATATCGCCGTTTGCTTAAAATAGTGTCAAGTGATTTTAACTCTGAATAATAACGTTGATAGGTTCTTGCACGGGATTCTTGCCTTTTAAGCGATGCTACTTGCTGTTCCAATTCGTGTAGTATATCGTTTATTCGTAAGATATTTTGTTCAGTATTTTCTAATTTTTTTAATGCGGTCTTTTTTCTATGGCGATATTTTGTAATTCCAGCTGCTTCTTCTAAGATAAGCCTTCTATCCTGAGGAGAGCTATTTAGTATAAGGTCTATATGTCCCTGTTCCATTATGGAATAGGCATTGACACCAAGTCCTGTATCCATAAATAGCTCATGTATATCTTTTAATAAACATCTATTTCGGTTTATGTAGTATTCACTTTCGCCTGACTTGAAGAATCGTCTTTCAATCTCAATTTCTGTATATTCAGAGTCAATTTTCTTGTCTGTATTGAGAATAACCAGAGACACTTGGGACATTCCCAGAGGTCGCCTTGACGATCCGCCATTGAATATAAGGTCTTCCATTTTCTCACATCGCAAGGCTTTTGCGTTTTGCTCGCCAAGTGCCCATTTTATCGCATCGGCGATATTGCTTTTTCCGCAACCATTCGGACCGACAACTGCGGTTATTCCGGGTTCAAATTCAAGCTCTGCCCTGTCTGCAAAGCTTTTGAATCCCATTATCTCCATCCTACGAAAGTTCAATAATCAAAATCTCCTTCCTTAACTTTTGCCCAAGTTGATATAATTGACCCATTTGATCGCACAGCAACAGCAGGGGCGCTCATCGCTTTTTTAATTTCTGCTTCATTCAAGACCCTTTTATATATTCTAAAATCATCAATAGCACCGGGAAAATAGTTTGGATAATCGTCTGCACCGATCCATAAGTCTAACTTTGATGTCCCTGCCTTTCCGCTCCATTGCAAAGTATTTTCTAGGCTTCCGTTGACATAAATTTTAAGCTCTTTGCCGTCAAAAGTGCCTGCGGCGTGATACCAAGTGTCTTTTAACCATTCATTAGTTTTAGAATGGACTACATGATTTGTTCCAGTAGGGTCTTTTATCAACCATCCAAGTTGACCTAACTGCTCATAATTAAACAGCAGAAAGTAGTCATTGTTTTTGGATATCATACGCCATGAACTATTCCCGCTGTTGATCGTCACAGTAGGTTTGAACCATACTGAATAAGTGACATCAAGCTCCATAGATAGATCGGGTGCATCTGGCACTTTGACATAGCTTGCTTTTCCATCAAATTCTAACGCTTTCCCAAATTTTCCCTGCACCCACTTTGGATCGCCAACAAAAGTGCCATCATGGTTTCCAACTATATCTTTTACGGTTCTTCCTGCCCCTTCGTCAAAAGTCCAATAAGCAACAAGGTCTTTATCTTGGGCAACAACTAAGTTTGCGATGATAAAAAATATAGCAGTAATAGATATGGTTAGTTTGATCATTTTTGACTACCTCGTTTCTTTAATTTTTCCCCAAGATGTAGTAACCGATCTTTCAAAATCTACTGCGCTAGTTCCAGAAGGACCAGCCATAATCTGCTTGACTTCTGCATCTGTCGCAGTAGCTTTATAAACCCTGACTTCATCAATAACGCCCGGGAAATAAGACGGCGCATCATCGGCACCTATCCATAATGTCAGTTTTGAGTTTCCAATTGTGCCTACATAATCGGTTGTTGCCTCCAAAACTCCGTTAATATAGATTTTAATTTGCTTCCCGTCAAATGTGCCTACTGCGTGATACCAAGTGCCAGCAATCCATTCGCCTGTTACTGAATGTGCGACATGATTGACACCTTTTGGATCTTTCAAGAGAAATCCCAGATTTCCCAATCCTCTATCCCCTTCTTTGTAATTGAACAGGAAGAAATAATCATTATTTTTCGTCATCAAACGGTATCCATAATTAGTGGAATTGATCGTTACATTAGGTTTGAACCAAGCGGAAAATGTGAGATTTGTTTCTATGGCTAAGTCATCAGCATGAGGCACTTCAATATAACTTGTTTTTCCATCAAATTCTAACGCTTTTCCATATTTGCCATCTACCCATTTAGGCGTGCCAACAAATTTTCCATCATGTTTGTTTCCTGTTACATCTTTAACAATTTCGCCTGTTCCTTCGTCAAAGTTCCAATAAGCTACCAGGTCTTTTTCCGCTGAGAGACATATCCCAGAAAAAACCAAAATAAAAATCCCAATAAGTAAAAATATCTTTGTCATTTTGTCCTCCCGTTTGGATTTTAGAAATTGTAAATAAACGATTTGCATAAAAAGTGTTTAGTTTTAACTATCATTTGTGATGTCCTGACTAAATGAACGTTATTTTTTATCTGACTTTGATATTTGCCCAAGTTGTTGCAAGTTTGCCAGAAAGATCAACAGGGGCAAGTCCAAGTGATTGCCTTAGTCCTTGATTTAGAATAGTCTGAATGTCTTGCACACCAAGAGCTATATTAAAAATTGCAGCTTCATCAATAGCACCATCAAAAAACCTACCAGAATCAGATACACCGAACATATGACCTAAAGCACTCTTAGCTCCAAGTATTCCACCACTGCCTCCAGAGAAACCGTCAATCTCTGCACCGTTTAAATAATATTTTGCATTACTACCATCATAGGTAAAACATACCATAGCCCATTGATTTTTAGGAGGACTAGTCATTCCTGTTTTATTTATGTTTCCTAATCGCAGACGCATACCCGCGGACTGTATCTCAAAGTGGCTATTTACAGTAGCGACGTTTGTATATCCCCAGACGCCACGCGTAGTAGCAGTGCTACCTTCCCAATTAATCCAAGCGACAAAACTTAAAGGCTTATTCGTCTGTTCGGGCAATTCTGGCAAAGCCACATAATCAGTTGATCCGTTGAACTGCAACGCCTTGCCAAATTTGCCATCAACCCACTTAGGATTGCCGATTATGTCTCCATCATTTTTATTTCCCGAAGAGTCAATCGCTTTTTTACCACTGCCTTCTTCAAGTAACCACATTCCAACGCAAGTTTTAGGATCCAATTTAGCATAACTTGAGCTAATTAATATGCCAAAAGAAAACAAAATAACTATGCTAATGAAAAAATATCTTGTTCTCATCTTGTCCTCCTTACATTTTTAGTGATGCTAAAAAACGATCTTAACCTATTTAATATTTCAAACTAACCTAATTTTTGATTTTGCCCCACATTGTAGCAAGTTTTGCCAAAGGTTCTACCGATAACATTTTTCCTTTGCCAACCGTCATAACTTGATTAATCTGGTTTTCATCCAACGCTATATTCCATATACCCAATTCATCTATTAATCCATTCCATTTGAATCCTCTTGCAGAATCAAGCTCACCAATCCATAATGGTTCTCCCCCTTTCTGAACCGATGTATGTGCGTGACTTGCCTTTGATTCAAGCACTCCGTTAACATACATCTTCTGTTTTTGATCACCTCCCGCCTTTCCATCAAATACATAAGCGACATGATACCATTCGCCAGTTTTGAATACCGTTTGAGACCAAAAATCACCTTGTGCGTTGACCCTTGCGTCCATTTTCATTCCAGTATATATGAACAAATTATAGACATCACCACTGTTGAAGGCTTTTCGCTTAGAAACTATTGACATTCCAGCTACTTCTTTATTAAGCTTTATCCATGCCTCAATAGTCAAAGCTTCCATACCTTCAAGCTTATCTGCGTGTTCTACTTCTATGAAAGTAGAGCCATCAAATTCTCCTGCCTTCCCAAATTTTCCATTTGAAATTTTTAGATTGCCCGTGATTGACGCTATTTTGACAGGATTAGCGGAATGATCAACTGGATTTTGTTCCTCAAACGAAAAATACAACACCAGACCTTCTAATTCCCTTGCCATTACGTTTTGCAAAAACAAAAGCATAAAAACAAAAGAAAATAAGACACAAAAATAGCTTTTTAGCATAAAATCTCCCCCCCTTTCACATAGCTAATTCAGTTAAGCACTAACACTATTTTAGACGAATACCAATGTTATAAAGTTTGATTACATACTCAAAATCTTATTTGCATATCGTCTAACATAAGCTCTGTTATCTTTTAGATGAGGTTCTACAATCTGCCGAACTTCATCAATAGGGACGCCAAGAGAAAGAAGCGTCTCAGCAGAAGCAAGCTCTATTTGCCATTTTGCATCATCAACAGCAGGGGACATATCTTTTAATAAAGCTGAACTGGATTGAAGGACTCTTTTTGTGGGCAAGTCATCACGTTTCAAAAACTCCTTAATATCTGATATGACGGATTTATCGCCAATACGTTCTAATGCCCTTAATGCTCCGATCAATGCGTCTAATGTGGCATTTTTGTCTTTTAATACCTCAACTAACGCAGGAACTGCCCTTTTATCACCTGTTATCCCGAGAAATGGGATTGATGCCTCCCAAATAGCGACTGATTTTGCACCTTTTGTTTTCTCACTGACCCTATTTTTGACCGATCTTAACAGTTCTTGAAAAGCCTCTTCTACGCCGTATCTTGCTAATGCTGCTGATGCCCTAAACCTCATATTAGGGTCTTCTGAGCTGATCAAGTTTTTCAGTGCAAGTGCGGTCTCTTTGCCTTTGTATGTAGAAAGCCAAACTAAAGCCTCTGTTTTGGATTCATCTATTTCAGCCCCTGTTGGCAATTCCAAAGGTCTATCCTCAACTGCTGGCGCGGGACGATATTTTTCGTCTAATATGCCAGACTCTTTTAGCATAGCTTGGAGTTTTTTAATATCAATCTCTCGCACAGGGACACCATCTTTGACGGCTATTGACGCAGATAATCCCGCTACTTCACCTATACGTTGAATATCGTTCTGCATTCTCATGCCAGCATGTGCATCAAACGTCAGTGATATAGCCCTGCAAGCTAATATTAGCCCATCAACATTTTTTGGTATCAGACATCTATAAGGGATTTCGCATCCGATCCTTCTGCTGAAATTTCCCAAAGCCCAAACCCAAAGAGCTGCTTCATCGCTTTCGTTCTCGTAATCAAAGCCATGATTATCATAGAACGTTGTCATAAAAGATATGCCATCTTCAAATCTTCTACCCGCTATTTCATCTGCTAATGTGAGTTGATATTCTCCGATTATTTGCCTGCTTTGACGTATGCCTATTATAGGTGCGATATGTAATATGCGATTTTCAGGGGTGAATTTGTCATGCCAATAAAGGTTAATACCTAATCTGCGACCTCTTGTCAAGTCCTCTACGTCAGTTGGATCAACATAGCCTGCATCAAAGTTAAGACCATATAGATTACCATCTTTATTCAAACCTTCTGCGGGCTGTGAAAATGTATGCGTAAGGTTATCCCTTTCTCGTCCTATGACAAATGGAGCGCCAGACATCGCTGCAATATCGCCATCTCCTGTGCTATCAATGAACACCTTTGCACGATAGATTGAAACGCCATTTGATCCGACAGCGATGACGCCAAGAAGCCTGTTTATCTCCTCATAAGGTTCAGGAATAGCGACTGCCTTTGTTGTCACTTTTTCATCGGATTTTGTCTGATATTTGCCTTTCTCTCTAATGACGCCCGATATGACAGTATTTAATATTATGTCAACGCCTGCCTCTTCTGCCATCTGTTGCAAGATCGTCTTTTTCGCTTCGGGATGGAAACCGACGACCTTCCATTTGCCGAGAAAAAGCGGTGATATTTCAGCTATTTTATTGTCCATCTCGTCCTGAATTCCGCCTCTTGTGCCAGCACAATAGACATGGATAGCTCCGCCTGTCCCAATTCCACCAAGCGATGGAGATGCCTCAATCAATGTGGTCTTTACTCCTTGTCTTCCCGATGCAATCGCCGAGATCGATCCCCCTGTTCCACCACCGATCACGATAACATCGCTTGCCTTTTCAGGCTCTCTGAAATATGACCCTGTCATAATATCTGTTGGAAATTCCTTTACGCCATCACATTTTGACAGAATTTGTCCGACCTTTTCGCCTATTTCTAACCTTCCTATTGGAGAATTTTCCGCATCTGATGACCATATCCCTGCACCGAAGAAGTTTTTAATTCTCGGATGTTCAATGCTTTTGTCCTCAAATTCAACCATGGCGGTATCGGGAAAAGGCTCGTTTCCTGCATGAGTTAGAAGGGCATCTTTGAGTTGTGGCACTTCTGAACGCACAAGTTTTATCATCTCTGGCATTTTTCGCCTTGCCAAAAGCGGATCGCATTTCTCAACATTGTATTCAACGCAAACTTCGCCTTCCCAGACAGACGGATAGATAGTGATGTCATCACCAAGTTTCATCGGTAGCTTCATATCATCTTCTACATGATTGAAAAAGATCGTTTGCCTGCCTGTCGGTAGAGAGAAATCTTTACGAATTTTCGTATTTGTCTGTCTCCAAAGTAACGCTTCTTCTGTCGCATCAACTACGATTTTAGCTTTTATAATCTGTTCTCCGCTTTTGTTGCCGATGACGATGCCATAAGCAAGATCGTCATCGAAGATAAGTCTAACTGGATATGAATATAGGAGTAAAGAGACCCCATTTTTATCTGCCAATTTGTCCATAAGCATTTCAAGAATCGGAGCATCAGCACGCCCATTTTTCAATCCGTCGACTTTGTTCAATTCATCAACAATAAGATTAGTAACAGATGAGTTTCCTACATTAAAATTAAGTTGATTAGCCCATGTCCCTTCCCAGCTTAAAGCGGGGCGTTTCTCAATAAGCAAGACTTTTTTCCCATTCCAAGCGGATTTAATAGCACAGGCAAATCCGCAAAATCCGCCGCCAGCGATTAGGACATCATAAATATTTTCAATCATGGTTTATTTCCCCTTATGTTTAAGCAATATTAAGAAATTACAATAAGTGTAATTGTAAACGGCGATAAAGATATATTAATCTGATTGTTATTCAGGACATCAACTTCTGAACTTCTAAGAGAGATTTTCTCTGGATTTTCCAAAGTATTCCGATCATACCAAGTTTCGCCTGCCAAAGTGGTAATTTTTGCCTTGTTCTTTGCCTTAAATCCACCTGTATTAATGGTCAAATCTATCGTCCCACATTCTGCACCACGATGGACTAACATGATCATCAGATC
>Ga0272448_1001620_pt1 | contig 29785 bp, 28 predicted proteins | sample YNPCB0191_FD_202220 | JGI IMG/M metagenome (GOLD analysis project Ga0272448, IMG submission 202220) | Hot spring sediment microbial communities from Yellowstone National Park, WY, United States - YNP-CB-019-1 | ecosystem: Environmental > Aquatic > Thermal springs > Hot (42-90C) > Sediment...
ACCGGTCGCCCAAGCAGTCTCCACAATGAGGTTAAAAATGTCTCTGGCCTTCTCGCTCTTGACAGGCTGGTTTGTCCTCGGATTCACCAGAGCATATTCCCCATCCTCCTTCAACTTCTTCATAAAGTCGTCTGTTACAGCCACCGAAATGTTAAAGTTCTGGAAGGACTTTTTGTCAAGCTTGCAGGTTACAAATGAGCGTATGTCAGGGTGGTCAACTCTCAGAACACCCATGTTAGCACCTCTTCTAGTACCACCCTGCTTTATAGCTTCAGTGGCTGCGTCAAAGACTCTCATGAAAGAGACAGGCCCACTAGACACCCCCCTAGTCGATTTCACAATGTCATTTGCCGGCCTAAGCCTAGAAAAAGAAAAGCCCGTGTTATGAATTATTGTTAAACCATGCTTGCCAGCCAAATAATTGTTTGTTCCTTCTACCGTAAGATCGTAAAACTCCCCCTCAGCAACCCCTTTTTCAATCTTTTTCACCATCAGCAGGGAAGGCAATATGTTCCTAAGAGATTGAAGTCTCACCTTTGAAGAATAGGAAAGCCTGCTGGAAGCAAGTAACTTGTTTATCAGCAACAGCAGCTTCCTACCGCTAACTCCCTTCTTTTGCTTCCATCTACCAAGGAAGAATTTTTTGCCGCCAACCACTATCGATTTTCTCCAGATTTCTCTTGAACGAGTTTCCACACCTGCTTCTAACAAGAATGGCTCAAACATTTCAAACGTTATTGGCGCAGAAAGAGACGTGTTTTTTACCTTCAACCATCCGCTAAGCCTTTTAAGCTTTTCTCTACTGACCATGTGCGGAGCTATAAGATTCGAGAGAGCTTGAAAGCCGTCTAAGCCACTTACACAAATTTCGTAAAGCTCTTTCCATCTCCTGTTCCTTCTCCTAAACCTACTTTTTATGCCAAGAAGGTGGAGGAGTACACATAGATCTTCAGCAAACTCTTTACTTGCAGAACATAGTTCGATTTGTCTCTTGTTAAGGGCAACATAGCCGTCGCCATCCAACACTCCTGCCAGAAAAGCGCCTATCACAGAAAGAGGAGATTTAAAAATTTCTTCTGGTATGCGAAATATTTCTTCTTTCTTACCTATTCTTCCTCTGTTCAACTTCTTGATAGTCTCTATCAATCTTCCATTGTATACAGTTATTCTGTAGACAACGTGCTTAGAACGTTTATCTTTTCCTATAGAATAGTGTACACCAGTCAAGTCAGCAAGGATCTTCAGAGCGGCATCGATCATCATCTTGTCAGAATTGAATATTCTTAGTCTGTAGCCGTTCTTGGTCTCATCTATGGAACCGTCCGTCAAGATCAAGCCAGCCAACCAGCCAAGTTTCTCATCTAGAATGAATCCGCAGACCTTCCCGTAATATCTGTAAGGCCAGTTTTCGACCAAACTAGAGTTCGATGTCAGTATATACTCTCCGACTTTTAGTTCCTTAGCTTCCTTTTCCAAAATTTCTCCTTTTTCAAAGACAAAGAAGGGATGCCAATCACTAACTACTGCTTCACAACCTCCTGTGGCAACGATTCTAACAGTCTTCTCCCTAGGTAGTCGATACTTCCACAACTTTTGCACTTTACCCCATACCATGCATCCAGAACTTCTGTCAAAGGTTGGAGTCATGATGTTAAGGTCTGAAACATCGACAAATTCTTTATCTATTCCTTTGACTGTAGCCTTGCCTGCTTCTAGGCTCTTGTAAACTTCTTCTATTCTTTCTATGCCACAATGTGTTGTAAATATCCTAGAACCCTTTTCTATACAGCCACCTCCACTTTTGTGGATGAGGGCAGCATTCTTTACAGCGTCAAAGATCCCCTCCATGGAGTCGTCAACAGGAAGGACAAAACAGGCCGACAGCTGGCCAAGGGGGCGGCTGGCGTTCATCAGGGTTGGGCTGTTTGGGAGAAACTCTAGGTTAGCCATCATCTGATAGAATTCGTTAGCGAACCTCGCAACCTCCTCATCGCTTTTACCATAAAGCTTTTCAGCTGAAGCCACAGCCGCCGCAACCCTCATAAACATTTCTTCTGGAGTCTCAATGATCTTACCATTTTCATCCTTGGCAAGATACCTCTTCTCCAAAATCACCATCGCATTCTCTGTGAACCTGATCTTCTCCAAGTAAACCTAAAGATTCCCCAGATACCGTAATTAAGTTTTGTGTTCGAGAAAATTGACAAAAACTACAGAAGACAATTCTTGCACATAGGCTGCAGGTTAAGAACTTTTGATAAGAACCCGGAGAAGACTACGACAACCTGATATCTTGAGCGCCTTCAACCCCTCGAGTGTTCAAGTGCGATAAAGTCGAGATCCGATAGTCTCGAACCAGCACATCGAGCTCACCCAAACCTCTAGGATCCATCCGCTCACCGTACATTAGGTAGTTGCAGGAGAGCTTAATCATCTCATATCTTCCAACCTTAAGGTTCTCCCTCATATCCGCCTCATTTCTTTCAAGATAGAGGAGAAGCCTATCGTAGTCCATCACAACACTCTTGTCGCCGAAGTCGATCCTCTTCCACAGACGATTCAAAACCGGCTTATTTGAATCAACACCAAAAGGAAACTGGTGAATAATATTCTGTGACACACGAGCATTATCCGGGTCAGTGCAGTCTTTCTGAAAGTCGATACCTGCCTCATTGAAGGCTTCAACAAAGCTCCTCCAGTCCTCCAACTCGACCGAAACACTTTCTCCAGACTCGTCGACAACATACCAGGGAAAGACATCACTTCCAAAAGCCCACTCGTAAATGTAGCCTTCGCCAGTCGAACCAAGAGGCCTAGTTATGTGGGCGTAGAGATAGAAGCCTTTCTTAAAGAAATAGTCCTCCAGCTTCTTGATGATGGTATGCTTGAGAAAGAGCCTGTGGCCAACATTGGCAGACCTATTGAACTCCCTCCTAAAAGCCACAGGCAGAGCCTGGTAAGTACGTATGTTTCCACCTATGCCAGGAAAAGACCTCCTAAGCTCAACATCGATCTCCGCCTCGCTACCAAAGCCACCCCTGCAGATGAATTCAACGTCCTCAAGCATACGGCTTCAGCAACACCTACAACCTTAAAATAGATAAAGGTTGACCGCCAGATGACAGAGAAAGCACCCAAGACAAGAGCAGGACTTCTAGAAATCACCTTCTCGCGAAAGACAGCATATGAGACATCGGAAGGAAGTAGCTGAAAAGCCTCCATTTCGAAGGCTTCATGCAACAGCCCTTTCAAGAAATCGAACCTAGACCAAGTCAACCCCACATTCACGATAGCATAGAAGAGACTGGCTTCAACCTGATAACTTCTGTTGGTACTTTTATTCGAAGACAGACTCACTACTAGGATGAGCGACCAATGCCCTCTATGCTCGAATAAGCTGACGACGGACTTCACATCAGGAGAAGTGGTGTGTAGAGCATGTGGAGCCGTAGCGTTCACAATAGAAGAAAACTCACCAAACATGACAGCCAGCCACATTTTCACACATGCCAACCCAAAGAGCCTAGAGGTGTCACATGTAATCGATGGCGTAAAAGGTCGCCTATCGCTGAACGACGCCATCGCAAGAGAAGCGAAACACATTGCTGAAGGCATAATCCGAGAGGGCACACACAGCAGTGTCCTCGAGGTCAGCTACTTCAGCCTCTACATCGCCTGCAGACCACACAATCCCATGTTATGTGAAAAGATCCTCGAGGAATTTCAGACCATGGGCCTCAAGGCAGACAGAAAGAACAGCATGAAGGTTCTAACAAAGTTCTGGAGGTTCTACAGGTATAGGAGAACAGACATCGAGTCATATCTGCGGTCCCTGATCGAAGACGTAAAATCAAGCCCTTACATAGAAAACTACGTTAGGATGCTCGTCGGCGCCAACGCCAACATCCTATGGGCAAAGGTTCGCGAACTCTCTGCAGCCTTACTGAAAAACCACGAGTTCGGCGGGTCATCTCTCAAGGTGCGGGCCCTCGCATGTCTGAACGTCGCCTGCGAGAAGACCTTCAACTCCTTCGGATTAGAAAACCCTGTCTCATTGGACCTCCTATCGTACAACTTTCGAGTCAACAGAAACAATCTCAAGAAGATGTCTGAAAACGTCACAGTGACCTCCTATGAAGACGTGGCAGAAATGTGAACAGTCATATCTTCCAGTCGAAAGCCTCCTTCCTAACCCACATAATCCAAATCGCATGAGCCCATGCGAGTATGAGGCGCTGAAGAAGGATTGCATGGAGAAGGGGGTGGAGGGCCTCCCCGCAATACTTGTAGTACCAAGAGGAGAAAACTTCATGATCGTCGACGGCGAGCACAGATGGAAGGCTGCACGAGAGCTGGGTTTCGAAAAGATCAAGGCAGAGATCGCCAGCCTATCAGAGGATGAAGTCAAAGTCGAATGTTTCAAGAGAAACTATCAGAGGGGTAGAATAGACTACTTCAAGGCAGCAGAATTGCTCAGGGACGAGAAGGAAAAAGGTTCAACGATAAGAGAGATCGCTGAAAAATATAACCTTTCAGTATATATGGTAGACTGCATCATACAGTTTTCAAGGTTTCCCGAGGCAGTCAAGGATTTTGTTCGACACACCGAAGACAGCACACAAAGCGTTTCCAACCCAGATTTCAGGTTCACATTTAGACATCTCGTATCCATTTCCAAGCTGCCCCAAGATCGAATGCTACAGTTCGCGCAGCTCTTCAGAGACCGCCATCTTTCCGGACCTGAAGCTGAACGTGAGACAGCACTCTTCCTCATAAGGCAGCAGTTCCTCAAGATTCTTGAGGAAAAGGCTGAGAGAGGCCTCCTGTTTCCGAAGGTCGCAGAGATGCTTAGGTCGCTATTGGAAAGAAACCCTATGCTATACTCAGAAGAGAAGATCAAGATGTTGACGGACGTCGAGGACGAGCAGAGGCAGGAGCTGCTGGCTAAAAAGATCTTCTTAGAGAATATCGGAAAACAGGCCTCCCTCTATTCAATTGCGCCTCTAAGCAGCTCCAGAACTGCCCACGACCAACGCTCTGCAATCTTCCGATGTGGATGTGGGAGGGTATATCGGGTAAGAGGGAAGGTGTTTGATGAACTTGACAGGTGGCGCATTCCCCCAACCAAGGTTATTGAAATAAGACAGGAACACGTCGGCAAGAAACTCTACATAAACTATGCGGATATGGTTTCCTTCTTCGAATAGTTCACAGACCTAACTTGACCACTTCCGCTCTACCATCGCCATCCATCAAGATCGCCAGGGCCGTGGTCTGATTCAAGAAGGCGAGCTGATATTGGAAGAACTCGTATCCCCAGTCGCCAGAGTCTACAACATATTCAGAGGAATAGGTTGTCTCCGGATAGTACCAGCTTCGATCCTTCGACAGGTTCACGCTCTTGGCCAATGCCAGATCTGGGGTACGTACCTCGAAGCCATTCAGCTTTAGAAAGACAAGCCCGTAGCAGGTGTATTTGAAGGCGAAAGGCTTGTAGGGCAACGTTAACGTAGTCCACTGAAGCGTCTGAAGGTTCCTTGCTCCTACCATGAAGCCGCTGCCTGTATAGTTGTAGCTGTAGAAGTATCCTTCTCCAACAAAGTATGAAGTATACTGTGTACTTCCCCCATACCTGGAGGTGAAAATCTTGACAGCTCTGCTGTCATTGATGAACCTGTATACTGTGACGATGTCCGGGTTTGAGCCCGCAACCCTCACCACAAAGTATGGGTGAAAGTAGCTCCACACATAGTATCGTGTACCCGTATACGAGAGGATGGTAACGTTCGTCTTGAACACTTTGAAGCTTGAAGTCTGGCTATTGTACACCGAATGCATGACATACGCCGTCTTCCCCCCATAGTCTGATGCGGAAACCCCGATTACCCTGTTTCCCCAAACACATTGTGCGACAAAATTCAACTGAACGGAGCCTTCAAGAGAGTAGGCGGTTGAATTGTACTGGTTGTCTCTGTCAGCAGGCGACAAGATCCAGTCGTGAAATAGCAGGTTGTCGCCATGAAATCCTCCGGAGCTGTATCCTTTATCATATGAGGTTATCTTGTACCCTAACCATCCTGAGAAGCTACTCGCCGGATAGACTGGTGCAAGCTCATACACCCAAGCACGATAAGGTGTATCAGAAAGATACCTGTATGCTCCCGTGAAGTATGTGCCCACCCTTGTGCCGTCAGAATAGAAGTGGTGTACCACATTCATCCCCTCTACCACAAAATATGATGTGGCATTGTCTGGATTGACGTAGAGCCTTACAGGCATCGTTCCGTCAAGGCCGTTCACTCCTCCAAAAGAGCCTCCAGCCAACTCTTTCGGTTTATCCTCCACAGGAAAGATGTTCCCCAACGTGGTGACCACCGAAGCTTCGGCGGCTTCGTCTTCCAGAAGATAGTGGGCTTCGTGGTCTGGTTGAACCTCTATGTTCGCCTCAATGATCTTCGACGTTGACCCGCCATCGGACAATATAATGTATCTCACCTGAGAATACTTCGGCCACCTACTGTGTAAGACAAGTGTCGAACCATCAATCCAACAGTCAAGGCTTTCTCTCACCTTATCCGACTGCTCCAAGATCCTGCTCTCGTTCAGTCTAGCCTCCTCTCTGAAGTTCTCCATCTGAACATATAATGTCGCGAAGGCTGAGATGAACATCAGCGCGATGAAGACGATCGCTATGCTAGCCGACTGCCCCCTCCTCTTCATCTGCCATCATCAATAAAAATCTGTCAATCGCTTTTAACCTCTAAAGCCATCCCCGCTTATGTACATGACCAAGTTCGACTTCAGCGTGATGCTCTCGACGACCTTTTCTCTACTGTAACAGTTTGTCTTAGCCCAAACCTGAAGTATCCTACTCTTTTCAAATATCTGCCTCGGAGTGTCCGATGGGCTAAGCGAAATCTGCACCTGCTCGCCTCCGACCTCCTCCACATATCTTATGCTGCCTTCTGTGAGGCTGTTAGGAAGGACTACACACACCTGCACACCGCCAGAGGTCTTGAGAGGAGCCTGGCAGCTGTATATGAAGCATATTCTGTCTACAGGAAGCTCGGTCTCCTCCCCCACGTCATCAGCGTCCATTACAGCATATTCTATGTCAAGCTTCTCCGCCACATCCAACGCTGTCCTGCAGCCCAAACCAGATTCCTCGCTTACGAATAGCCTGAAGAAGTATTCGTGAAGCTGGATTGAGGTCGGCGTCTTCTCGACAGCCATTATCTTCGACCTTTGAGGGATCATCGCTATCATGCCATTAAGTAGAAGCCTCCTATTTTCTCTCGCCCCTCCGACGACAGCGATAGTCGTCTTCGTCTCTATCAATGTCCAAAGGTAGGCTTTTTCCTGAGGCGAAAGCGTCCTATCCTCGATAAGCCACGTTGCAGTGGAAGGAAGTGACAGCCTCCTCTTCAGAAAGCAGAGGCTCTCGTAGGGATGTCTTTGAATGATCACCCTCCCATAGAAGTCTTCATCGACCAATCCTTCACATAGGTTCACACTCGTATATGGCGATATCCGGTTCTTGAGCCGACCCAAGCAGTCGTCAGCTTCCTTTCTGCTCTCGAATCTTATGTTTGTCTTGACATATGGCTGCTCGAGAAAGTGCCTGTGTCTGACGAAGACAGGCTTCTCCGAAGAGATTACGTTGACCTCTAGGATGTTTGGATCCAAAACTAGAGGATACAGTCTACCATAAGGTGAAATCGTCTTTCTCGTATGATACTGTCCGCTCTTCGACAGCCTCCCCAGTTCACCTTCAAGAGCCTCGCGGGTTGACTTGTGGGAGACGCTTGCTTTAGAATAGAAGTTTTCGATGATCGTCCTGCTCCTTTCAAGCTCATCCTTCCCTATTCTTGGCTCATTTACGTAATATATGACCTCCTTGTCCTTCTCCGCTACTGTCACCTCCAAGTCTCCGACGTTATACCTCTCAATCACCTCTCCATCGGGCACACCACCTGAATCTGACATCATTTCACACCCAAGATTGTCTTAACTATGTAGGTAACGTTCTCCATCTCCAGAATGCAGACTGCAGCTATCAAGAGGGCGAAGGCTACCGCCACCGTATCCTCATAGGATCCCTGCTGAACATACTTTGAAATGAACACATTTGAAGCCGTGGCCGTGACTATGGTAAGATATATCCACTCCCTCTGAGCCTGAGTTATCGTGATCGAGAAGATGAAGGCTTCAGTTGGAGCCGCCTTAGACACTATTTCGGAGAGAGCAAATATGGAGGCGGTGACGATCGTGAAAAGTAGAGGTGAAAGATATGCCATATATGTTGCCAGACCCGTTTCCCTCCTGATTCTCTCCTTTTCCACAATCGTGTCCTCTATCAAGCTCGCCAGCTCCATGAGTGTGGCTGTGTTTCCTCCACCTGTTTCCTGCATCAGGCCGACGCTGTCAAAGACATAGTCCACGAGCCAGACCCCGGTTTCCGAGGGGATCTTGGAGGGGTCAAGTGAGAACCTGTTCACGTTCTTCGCCAAAACCTGGAGAAACTTCTCATTGTAAGCCTTCTCTCTTATCGCCAGTGTCATCCCTTGAAATATGCTCTTTCCTGCAGCCTTATAGTCGGCGATGTCTCTTACGAAATTGGGAAGCGATTCCTCCAGCTGCCTCTCTTCCTTGAGCTTGTTTCTCCCTCTGCACCCATAGGTTAAAGAGAAGACCGCTATCGCCGCCGCTGCCGCCAGCCAAAGGTGACTGAAGAGCAGAAAGAAGACGATAAAGAGGGTGATCGACAGGGCGACTTCGAAGACCTTTGGCTTAAGCTTCACATTTCCGGTTCCAGTCGTCGGCTTAATGCTGTTAATAAGAAGGACGACTGTGAACGTGTACACAGCAATAAAGCATATTGTCGCAACCTGTATCGCGTTCCCAACCACCGACCCAGTTGAGGCCGATGCCAAGACGATCATGGGTAAGATGACAGTCAATATGATGTTGATTTCGGAGACCATCAGAGCCTTCTCCACATACTGTGACGTTTTAGCTTTGAAGTCGTTTTTCAAGAGCTCTATCTGATGCTCCAAATATGATAGCAGGTTCCCTCCGGTAGCATGCAGCCCAGCATATCCGTCCAAGAACCTCCTGTAGAGTGTGGCTTTAGTCGTCGAGGCTCTAGCCCTCAATGAAGCATAAAGGTTCTGTGTGTGAATCAAGATGTCGGTGAGCATAATCTTCGACTCCGTCTTTAGCCACCTAAAGATGCTCCCTTCCGTCACATGCTGGAGACATCGGTCAAGGTTTCTGCCACCTTCCTGGCAAATGTAGCTTGTGAAGGCGAAGAAGGCTAGCTCGTTGTATATCGCCTTATCCCTCTCCCCCTTGATGAGAAGATAGTCGAGATATGGATATAGAATAGTCAGGAAGCCTGTGATTCCGAAGACGGCCAATAGCATGTTGTTGAAGACCAGAGCCAACGCGGCTGCTGACAGCAAAGTCACTACCCCGAGAACTATCGAATAGTACACTATTTCACCTATGTATTCCACAAGCCCTTCTGAGCCCTTCTCGACGCCAGCATTCCTGTATCTGGGAACCAAGTCTGCTGCAATGTCATAGACAAGATTCCTTACAGCCTTCAACTTAAGCACCTTCTCCCTCAGGCCGACCTTCATCCACCCTCTTAAGCTGCTCAAGTGAACATATTTTTCGAACAAGAACAATGCTGTATTCGATACCGCCGCAAAGACTATAATGTATAGGAGTAGCGTGCTAGGCTCCAAACCTTCCACCGTAGAATTTCAAGAGCATAGGCTGAAGTTGGTCGAAGATGTACACGTTTCCTGCAACCAAAGACTTTAGGAAATCCCTCTTCCCTCGCAGTTCACGTTGGACTTCAGCCCTGCTTTCATGTATTAGGCTGAGAATTCGGCTCCTTTCCAAGATCAAGTCAACGCCAAGATCTCCTCTACCATAGTCTGCCTTGAAGATGGTCTTGGAGAGAATCCTGCCGCCCTCGAAGTATGGCTCCTCCACAGCCTTAACCCTCTTCACAAGCTTTCCATTTTCAAGTTTGACGTTCGCCAAGAAGACAACACATTTAATCGTCTGCAGAAAGGATTCCTCAACCGAAAGAGGCTTCCCTCTCATCCTGCTGGACAACTCCTCGAAGTTTCCAGCGTGAAAGGTTGTTATACAGCCTAACCCTGTTCCGGCAGCCTGGACCAAAGCTTGAATCTCGGAACCTCTCACCTCCCCTAATGCGATGTAATCGGATGACGTTCTAAGAGAAAGCATCGACAGCTCCATCAGGCCAATATCCTGATCTGGCCTAACCCCTGTCTTCCTCGCTATCAGCCTCTGCCAGTTCGGCCTTCTCCCAATCGATATCTCAGCAGTATCTTCTATTGTGAGGATCTTGCATGATGGATGAATCAGCTGCAGCAGCGTCGACAAAAGTGTAGTCTTTCCCGAGTTCATCGGACCACTCACTATAATAAACTGCCTGTTCTCGAGCAGATGCCACAAGTATGAAGCCAAATCTTCTGATATCGTCCCGTTGGCTATGATCTTAGAAATAGTCCAAGGCTGAGAGGGAAACTTTCTTATCGAAAAAGTTGACGAGGGAAGCGAGATTTCTGTCCTATAGGTCAACATTATCCTATGCCCCTCTTTGGTGATTATCTCCAGCGACGGCGTGAGGAGGTTTACTCCTCTACCATACCTTGAAGCTATCTTCTGAGTTATGCTTTCAAGCTCTCCATCGGTGCAGGTTATGTTCGTCGCCATCCAGTTATATTCTGAGTGCTCCCTATGCCTGACGTACACCGGCTGATCCGATGAAGAGCAAGAAATGTCTGACAGGTTATCGTCTGCCATAAGCGGCTCCATGAAGCCGTATCCGAACACCTCTCTGGCTATTATTTCAGAAAACAGCGTCGCTTTTCTTTCGTCGACATCGACGTCTATCTTCTGTGAAATTTCTTGAATCTTACCCTCCAAGAACACTTTATACTCTTCCTTCGTCAAGTTTTCCATGTTCGAGGCTGCGATCAAATATCCCAGAATCACGTTCAAGCAGCCTCTATCTCTCTCGTCGAGCCAAGGCTCTTCGACAAGATAGTATCCTTGCCCATCCAACTCCCCTATCAGTATCTTCGGCCTATATTCTCTCCCGATCTCCAAATAGTAGGAATCCACAAGCCTCAGCTCTCGCTCCAATGTGTTGTGGACGAGCTTTATCCTATTCCCCACACTTTGGCTCAGAAACTGCTCCTTAAGCCTGGCCTCCGGCTCCCTAGAGAATAGGCCGAATACAAAACCCCTTTTCTGTCTATTCATCTAAAGATCAGTTCTTCCAAAGCCTCTTTTAAGCAAAAAAAGTTGGATGCGCCGGCCCCAACAGCCTTAAGGTGCCGCAACCGTTTCAACGACGACATATGTGGCGATCGTCTGCCCAGATCTACCTACAACTGTAACCGAATATTTTACCCCTGCCTTCAACCCGTCAACCCTTGCAACCAACGTCCGCTCTCTCCCCGGCTCCAGCCTCAAGAAATCAATGCAGTTAATCGCCAAGGTGATGCCCGTGCCGACTTCAAGTATCTCATATACGGCTGCGTCTGCATCTGCTGTGCCGATGTTCTTGACCGTCACATACACCTGCCCCGCCCCTGCTACGGCAACGATGTCCGTACATGCCAGCCTACAGACTTGACTACTATCGTGAATGTAGCCATTGTATAAAGAGTATGCGCCAACAGCTGCAGAAACTCCAACCATCATCAACACAATTTCTGTTAGGATCCGGCTCAACGCCTTCTTCCCGGCCATCAGGTTCACCTAAGGCTTCGCAGTCGTAGTGTATGTGGTCGTGTAAACCCTTTTCCCCTCTGAATCCAAGACCGTCAACATGACGGTATACAGTTGGCCAGCTGTCAGGCCTGGCGTGGAAATGGTCAACGTCTGCTCTTTTCCAGGAGGAAGGTTCACTTTCGAATTGTTGGTGGCACTTGCAATGGTGACGCTCACGTTGCCGATGTTGGTTGTGCCAACGTTCTTGACGAGGACGTAGGTTTTGTTCTGTGATGTTATGATGTCGGCTTGTTCTATTATAATTTTGGTCGTTCCAGTTATATTCGAAGAGTAGCTGTTGTAGAGGGAGAATGCTCCGATCGCGGTCGTCGACGCAAGCAAGAGGAAGATGATCTCGACGAGGACCCGGCTCAATCCTCTTCTCTTTCCAATTCTTATTTTTGATGCCATGCAATTATATTTGCTTTCCCTTTTGTTTTTAAGCGAGGCTGGTAGGCGCTTTTATCTTATCCGCCATTATAATCTTTGGTCTGCTTTGAAGTCTGCCTTTGACGAGTTAGTCTGCCTCATCGTCTTAGTCCTCATGCTTTCACCTCTCACATTCTATCGTCACGTGGCCTACGATAGCGGTGACGTGATTCAACTGGAGCTTGTAGGCTCCTTCGCCTTAGATGGGGGGACCATGATCTTGCTGAAGAATTCTGGTCCATCAGCTGCAGAGGTTACCGATGTCTCGATCGATGGCTTCAGCTTCTCTATTCAGCCTCCTCTGAAGATAATGCCAGGGGAAATCTCTTACCTGATATTGCAGACAGACGTCAGCCAGGCCAAACACATCATCATCTTTCTTGCCGACGGCAGCTTCTCTAAGGTGATGTAGTTGGCTAGAGGCCTATCTTCAACCTTGACCTCCCTCTTCATCGTCTTTGCCACCATCTGCTCTTCCGTGTACCTGTTAGCCTTCTATATGCCGGTGTTTGGCAGCATAACAGACGACGCTCCACAAAGGCATGTCTCAAACATCGATCTTGTTTTGATTCGAGAAAACGTCTCCTGTTCTGAGATCTTCGTCTACAACCTAGGCGAGGAAGCTGTCCAGCTTACAGAAGTAATGTTTGACAACATGAGTGTACCCTTTATTGTGCAACACGTTAACAGGACACTGTCCACAGACAACATCCTGCTTCCCGATCAGCTTTCGATCGTAGTCGTCAGACAACTCTTCAGCCAACACCAAACAATATACTTGAAATCATACAACCAGATAGTCGAATATTATGTGAAAGGAAGATAGGATGACGTACACCGAAATCGGGCTTGCCTTGACAATTCTCGTAGCAATCCTTCTAGCATCAATGATTGTTGCATTCTCAGCACGAGCTGATCTCGGCCAGATAATGATCCTCTCCTTCCTGCTGCTGTCCATAACATTACTGAATTTTCTCAGAACCTTCCAAGACAGCGGGATAGAAAAGGATAATTAACAGACATCTGAGCATCTTACCAAGGGGCCTGTAGCTCAGCCAGGTAGAGCATCGGACTTTTAATCCGAGGGTCGAGGGTCCGAATCCCCCCAGGCCCGTTCCCTTTGCGGTCGAAACAGGGGCTGTTCCCTATCTCTATTTGGCATGGATATCGAGAAATATGGAAGTTTCATGTCCGACCTTGATGTGAGACGTTGGTACGATAATACTGCAAGAGGTTCTCCAGTTACTGGTGGTTGCATCTCCTTCCCCCTATATTTTTGGAAGAGTGTTTTTACATCCCATCTAATCCAATGGTTTACTATCCATACAGTATATTGCAACGATGAGGCGGGCGAAAAGGTGTTAAGCTAAAGAGGGATTCTGTATATAAGTAGAGATTGGGTTAGAATGTAAGCATGGCCTCTAGTTGCGGTTCTATTATAATTCGTTAATTAGGACGAGATATGTATTCGCTGACCAGAAGATAGAATCCTGCTGCAACAGGCTGACCTATGACATCACCGTCTGAACCATACCCACCTGGAGCATACATCACTCCAGCCGTTGGATTGCTGTGGTCCGTGAAGGCAATCGATGTTTCAGGTGGAAAACAATATCCCACGCCATGCAATTCAGAAGTACCATCCGAGAAGGTGATAGTAGCATTATATAGTTTACAAGTTGTGCGGACTAAAGGCATACTTTCGAAGGTGACATTCTTGAAGGTAACAGACGTTCCCTGTGGGAAGTCTGACATCCTCTTGTAAGCGAAAAGGTAAACGTTCTTTCTGTTTGGAAACCATAATTTGATCTCGCCCTCGTCTGGCACCGTCACGGTGGCGGTTACAGAGGTTGTGCTGACCTTTGCAACTGAATATGTTATTGTAGAAGTGAAAGTAGTTGTCTTCATGCCTTTTTGTTGCTGGATCTGAAAAAATTCAAGGGTTGATATGTAACCTTATATCAGGATAAGTACTGTTAAAATTGTCAATAACACTTTTGCTTTAGAAGACAACATTGAGATATATGCATGTCATTTATATTTAAGGTTTAATATTTTAGAAATGAACACATCTGAAATTTCATTTACCTAAGTCTTTAACTTTATTGCCTAAACTTTCTGTCTTTTCTCTTCTCTACCTAATGCCATATTCTTTTGTTTAAGTATTCTCTTTAACTTTTGCCTTTTTGTAGATAATATGGCCAGGGAATGGTTTATGAAGCACAAAAACTTGCTGATGATAGTAATACATTGTGAAGTTAAATAGTAAAAGTATTTATAAATTAATCATAAAAACTTGATAGTGATAGATATGACTAATAAGCCCTTTAAGAGTGAATATGAATACGTTATGTCACTAGGTGACAAGCTAGGAGAATATGTTGATCAATGGATAGCTGTAGTAGACAACAAAATAGTTGCAAAAGGTGATAATGCGAAAGAAACCTTCAAGAAGGCCAAAGAATGCCATCCAACCAAAGTTCCCTTTATAATGAAGGCCCCTCAAGATAAGGTAATGGTATTGTGAGACCTTTTTGCCAGAAGAAGCAGGAGAAACCAGAAACGTAATATGCAAATATCTTGTTGCAACAATAAGAAAAAGGTAAGAATGGATTACTATACAATTTCTTCTTTGGGTTTGCATATTATTAAAATATAAAGATCGCTTTAGAATTAACCGGGTTAGTTTAAGGTATTCTCCGGAATACTTTCTAACAACTGCCATACTTAAATACTACCTGAAAACTTCTCGAAAATGTGAAAACAAACCCGCAATTCATAAGAAATAAAAAGGATCTGACATCTCATGGTAACAGGAAATTGAGAAGAGCTGCTTTATCAATACTTGAGTACGGTCTGAGGATAGCGCATCCATATGAGCCGACCAAAAAAATATTGAAAATTGGGGATGGAGAGCTAAAAATAAAAGACGTTACCTTCGACCTTTCGAAGGTCGAAAACATCTATGTTTTAGGTGCAGGCAAAGCGTCGCTTCCTATAGCTAAGGCGTTGGAGGATGTCCTGGCAGATAGGATCACGGATGGCCTGCTAGTGGTCAAGAGAGGCCAAAAAGAGAAACTGAAGAGAGTGTGGGTTGTCGAAGCAGGTCATCCGATTCCGGACGAAGAAGGATTGGATGCTACAAAACAAGTAGTAGATATAGCCAAGAATGCGAAAGAAAACGATTTAGTTTTTTGTCCGCTGACAGGAGGATGCTCTTCTCTGCTGGTGTTACCCGCAGAAGGTATCAGCTTAGAAGACAAGAGGACGGTCTCTAGTGCTCTTCTGAATTCTGGAGCGCCAATCCAAGATGTGAACACAGTTAGAAGGCATCTATCTTCAGTGAAGGGTGGAAGGCTTGCAAAGTATATACATCCAGCAACATGTATTACCCTCTCTCTCAAGACAACCTATGATGATATGCCTTGGCCGGACCCGACACTTCCTGACCCCACAACTTTTCAAGATGCAATATCTATAATCAAGAAATATGGCCTCCTAGGGAAGATCCCTGACTCGGTAAGGAGACACCTGTTCTCTGGGGTTAGGCAGCCTGAGATGGAGACCATAAAGAAATTTGATGATATGAAAGTTCATGTTGTCTATGTGGTTGATAGAGTATGGGTATGTGAATCCATGGCAGACTATGCAAGAAGACTTGGTTTGAGATCAGAGATACTGTCTACCAAAATCGAGGGGGAGAGTAGAGAAGTCGGGATGATGTTTTCAGCTATAGCTGGTGAAATAGAGGACTACGGAAGGCCGTTTACCCCTCCATGTGCCATCATCGTTTCCGGTGAGACCACGGTGTCCATAAGTAATAGTGGTGGTGTAGGAGGACCGAGTCAAGAGCTTGCGTTGGCTTCCTCACTACGACTAGATAACAGAAGAAGAACTGTAATCGTGTCAGTCGATAGCGACGGAAATGATGGCGTAACAGATGCTGCAGGTGGCATTGTCGACTACAGCACAATCAAAAGATTGAGAAGGCTAAATTTGGACATAAACAAGGAACTTGATAACCATAATAGCAATTTTGCGCTCAGAAAAGTTGGGGATGCAATAGTAACTGGATTTACAGGAACAAACATTTTAGATATCAATTTAATATTGGTGGGCAAATAGACTTGCATTTCCAGATAAAAAACGTCAAAGCTAGGCAGGTACTCAATGGGAAGGGGAGACCAACCATCGAAGTCGACCTTCTCACAGAAGATGGAGTGCTTGGAAGGGCTTCTGTACCTTCAGGGACTTCAACAGGGCGGTATGAGTCCTTGGAGCTTATAGACAGAGATAATGCGTACAAGGGATTTGGGGTATTAAAGGCTGTTCATGTTGTGAATGAGGTGATCAGGGGAAAGATAGTCGGCAGGGACGTGAGAAAACAGAGCGAAATTGACAGGGTGATGATAGAGACCGATGGAACTGATAACAAGTCAAGACTTGGTGCAAACTCAATACTTGGTGTCTCACTTGCGGCCGCAAAAGCAGCCTCAGAATCCTTGGGCGTACCGCCATACCAGTATATAGCCGATATTCTGAATAGAAAGACCTTCAGGGTTCCCTATTTGATGCTTAACATATTGTGGGGAGGGAGACATAATTTGGGCCGATACAGTTTTGAGGATCACATGATCATGCCATCAAAGGAGCTCCCATTCCCAGAAGCCCTAAGAGCCGCTCTAGAAACATATTACGAACTTGGGGAGATAATCGAAGATCGATATGGCAAAACAGCACTGGCAGGAGGAAATTACATGCCACCACTAAAAAGTGAAGAGGAAGCCTTCAACTTGATAGAGAAAGCGTTAGAAAAAGCAGGTTGCAAAGACGACTTTGGACTCGCATTCGATGCAGCAGCAACCCAACTTTACAATAAAAGTAGAAATAGGTATATGATATTCCGTAGAGAGTTTACAGGCGATCAACTCCTCCAATATTACACTAAGCTTGTGGAAGAACATAACATAATCTCAATAGAAGACCCATTTCATGAAGACGACTTCGAATATTTTACAGCACTTACCAAAACGCTTAAGATAATGGTTGTAGGAGACGACCTATTCAGCACAAACATTAACAGACTAAAAATTGGTGTCAGAAAGAAGGCAGCAAACGCAATCCTATTCAAAGTCAACCAGGTTGGAACCCTTACAGAAGCACTAGAAACTGCAAAATATGCAACAGAAAACGGATACACGACAGTAGCTTCGATGAGGTCAGGTGAGACGGAAGACACAATATTGTCGGACATAGCCGTCGCCATCGGCGCCCAATATCTTTTCAAAATAAATAGGTTTATATAGGCTATTGTCATATAGGTGATGTATGCCAGAGAGGCTGTATACTCTTAAAGAGGCTTGTCTGCTTCTTGGCCTTCATCCAAGGACGATTCAGAAGTGGGATAAGCAGGGAAAGATCAAAGTCGTAAGAACATTAGGCGGTCGTAGGAGGATACCTGAATCAGAGATCCGCAGACTGCAGGGTGAGAAGGGGATAAGAAGCATAATAGGTTATGCCAGAGTTTCATCAACCGCTCAAAAAGACGATCTGGAGAGGCAGGTAGAGTATTTGAGGCAGAGAGGAGTTCGAGAAGTAATTACTGATATAGGTTCTGGCTTGAACGAGAAGAGAAAGGGTTTCTTGAAGCTTCTGGATAGAGTATTACACAACGAAGTAGACGAGGTGGTAATATTATACGAAGACAGGCTCACCAGATTCGGATTTGATACGCTGCGGAAGGTATTCGAAGCCCATGGAACGAGTATCGAGGTGTTGAATCAAGTAGAAATGAAATCGCCTCAGCAGGAATTGGTCGACGATCTTATCACGATAATCTCCCACTTCTCAGGCAAAATGTATGGGTTAAGGAGCCACAGGCATAAGGAGGTTGTGGAGTGTGCTAAGAACCTATTCGCTAAGCCATGATGAAGGGGAAGAAATTAAAGTATTACTTGTGGCGTATAACAAGACGCTCAATGCCATAATAGAGGATATTTGGGTAAGCATGCGGTGGAAGCAGGTCAAGATAAAGGGCAAGAATCAGTTTAGGCTACTTCCACGTTATAGAAAGGATAATGCATTCAAGAAGGATCTAAGAAACAAATACCTCGAAGACTGGATATACGCAGCACATTGGGTTGATTCAGCATTAAAGACCGCTTTTTCAATAATGGATTCTTGGAAGAAGAATTACAATAAGGGAGATAGGAAGAGAGTGAGCCCAAGAGCAAAGAGGCTCTTCATCAGAGTTAAGCAAACTCTATGCAAGTTAGAGGGAGATAAACTAAGGGTTACCATAACACCTAGAGGATTCGTTTATTTCGACCTATCAAAACGCTACTTCAAGATCCCCAAGGAAGTTTCATCAGGTGGAATTGGAGAACCAATCATCACCCTCAACAGAATATACCTGCCAATACACATGCCTAATGGGAACACTAAGCCCATAACGGAAAAGGTTGCCTGGGACTCAAACATGCTGTCCCTTGATGGTTACTCCCCTAAAACAGGCTGGGTGAAGATAGATACTAGGATGCTTGCAACCGTTCACATCTCCTCTTTTGAGAAGAGGAGGTCAGTTCAAAGGAAGGCATCAAGGTCGAATAAGGCTAAGAAAGTATTGAGTAAATACTCAAGGAGGGAAAGAAACAGGGCGAGAAAGCATCAACTTGAGATCGCCAGGGTCATGAAGTCGTTAGCAGATATAAACGGGTTCGAAAGGCTGAGGAAGGAAAAGATGTATTTGAAGTCTAAGATGTGGAATAGAAGAATTATGCGCACTGATTGGAGGGCAATAAGAAGGCTGGTTGATGGTAACGTCGAGCTGCCTCCACAGCACACCTCTGAGGAATGCTCCAGATGTAGGTGGATCAGTAAAGACCTGAATGGGAGCATTTTCAGATGTGGAAGTTGTGGGCTAACAATAGATAGACAGCTCAATGCTGCGATCAACCTGTATCTGAAGATGGAGGGAGTTCCCCATCAGATACAATGGTGGGATAAGCATATCCTGCCAACGCTGGTGGGCGGGTACTTCCTGACAGGGGTGGAGCAGAAGGAACCCGATGAACCCGTGAGGGAGCTACATGAAGCTGTGAAGCCCAAGCTCTACTACGCATACGATAGGTATGCCGACGCATATCTACCTGTGCCTACATAGAGCGAAACCCCAATATCTTAAAGGAAGCGTCAGCGGAGGAGAAAGAACCTCAAAATATAACAGGCTTCTAAGAGTATACGAAGAACTTCATACATGAAAGTGGGCGTGTGTCTTCTCAACTTCCTTAGTTAGCAAAACTATCTGACAGATATTGTTGCATGAGAAGAGGGAAGATAGAAGTAATATTGCCAAATATTGGAAGATGCCTTCTATAGGCTTATATTGTAATTAGAATAAACTATCTTCATGCTGGTCAAGTGCAAAATCTACTATTTTGAAGTCTTCGGAGGCGGCTCTATCAGTCTAGAGCTTAAAGAGGGGGCGACCTTAGCAGACGCTGTAGACGAACTGGAGTATAGGTTTGGAAAGCTCTTTATCGAAAAGACAGGTAAAAGGCTTAGTGAAGCTTTTGAAAACTATTTTATCGTCTTTTTGAATGGCGTGCGTGCAAATCTTCCTGGTGAAATGGATCATAGGCTTAATGATGGCGATGAGGTGGTCGTGGTGAGGCCTGTGAGTGGCGGCTAGCCTTCCAGCCTTGGTTACCGAATTGTTAGGAACTCTAAGCCCAGCTCTACAAGTTTTTCTTTTGTGGGAATGCCTGTTTCAGGATCCCAGCCGCAGATATTGTAGTAGTCTCTTAGCATGGAATTGAACTCTTCAGCTGTAATTGATTGCCCGCCTGTAGGTCCACCTTCCAGTGGTTCCATGAACCTTGGCGGGAGATAGTCGTCTTTTCTAGTTATGCCTTCTCTTATATTGAACATCCTGCAGAATGCATTAACTCTTTCGCCTGTTCTCATGAACTCTTCAACTGTATAGTTCCATCCTGTAGCAGCATTCAGTAGTTCAACAAGTTCTGTTGGCCTATAGTGGACGCCTCCAAACCAGTATATGCATTCACAAAGTACTAGAGAGTTTACGACTGCCACATAGTCTTGAGTCTTCTTCATCGCCAAAACTTTTTCTCTCGTTGTATCAAGACGTGACATTGGTGAAGTAATGCCTATCTCTGGAGCCATATTTGGATTTTCTATGTCTGTGTCATGCATGCTCTGTACATGGCATGCTCCCCTATTTGAGACCGCATAGATCAGCCCAAGACCCTTCTTCCCCCTTGGCTCATGCATTGGAATCTCTAGACCCTTTACCTCCATCGCAAACCTTTCAGCCCCTTTGCCAATTTTCTTCGCAGCACTTCTTACACCCTCAGCCAAAATATTGCCAAGCCCCTCTCTATAGGCGATCCTTCTAACCATCTCTACAGCTGCCTTTGCATTCCCGTAAGCCAACTTAAGGCCGTCTGTATCTTTTTCCGTGAGTATCCCATTTTCGTAGCATTCCATCGCGAAGGCGATACTTACCCCAGTTGAAATTGTGTCAAGGCTGTATGCATTGCAGAGCATGTTCATCCGACATATTGCATCCAGGTCTCCAATACCCAACAAAGACCCTAAAGACGCAACGTTCTCATATTCGGGTCCACCATATTCGGGCAAAACAGGAGCAAACGATCCCTTCTCTACTTGGACAATCCTCTTGCAGGCTACTGGACACCGTGGGCAAGCTTCATGGCCCACCAAGATCGTCTTCGCCATAGTTTGACCTGAAATTTTGTCAGCTCCCTCGAACACACCACTCTTGAAATTTCTTGTTGGGAGAATGCCCTGGCTCTGAAGGTCTGGTACAAAGCCGGCTTGCCCATAATCTCGTAGTGTTCTTGTTACTGGGTTGGTAAACGTTTCAGCAACAATCTTTCTATTTAATTCTCTCATCTTAGCTGGATCCGCTACCTTCACTTCATTATCTCCTTTCGCAGCAATAGCCTTCAACTTCTTAGATCCCATAACTGCTCCGAGTCCAGTTCTACCTGCAGCCCTGTGAGCTGTATGGGTTACAGCCGCATATTTTACCAAATTTTCAGAAGCCGGTCCTTCAGCGACAACAGCGGCATTCCTATTACCAACCTCCTTCTTTATCATAGATTCTGTTTCAGACGTCCACCTGCCCGAAAGATGGCTGGCATCTCTTATCTCAACATCTTTGTTGTTAATCCAGACGTAGACAGGCGATTCAGAAACCCCCTCTATGATAAGGGCGTCATATCCAGACTTCTTAAGTTCATCAGCAAACCATCCCGAGCAATTCGCTTCCCCCCATATCCCAGTCAGTGGAGATTTCCCAGCAACTACAAATCTTGTGTCACCGGGAACACCTGTCGCATTCAGAGGCCCTACAGAAAAAACGAGTTTATTACCTGCACCCAATGGGTCTATTCCCTGACCGAGTTCATTATACAACAGCTTTATGGCTAACCCCCTTCCGCCAAGGAACTTCTTTAGATCATCTTCAGACAAGGATTCTGTTGAACTCTTTCTATCAGTCAAGTTCACTCTCAAAATCTGTCCCATGAAACCATACATGTTTGCCGTCCTCCATCTAGTATCTATGTATCAGCCTATATATCAAATTTTCTCAGCATTTCTTGAACCATGTAAAAACCTGACTTTCTTTCACCCATTTCTTAAGAATTAGACACTATTGCGGTAACAGTGTGAGGTCATGCTCGCTTTGGGGTGAAGACAAATTCCTTCCCAGGGTTTAGTACAATCACTTTGGTAAGTGGGCTAAGATATTTCACCCTCTCTACGAAAGATTTTGCCTCATTAGAGTTCGGGTCAAAGTGTGTTGGTATAACTATTTCAGGGTGCACCCATTGAACTGCAAGAGACGCCTCTCTTGGAGCTAGGTGTGTCCAGCCTCCAGTAAGCTCAGGTGCTCCACCGATAGGTACCAACGCGATATTTGGTTGGTAAAGTTCGCCTATGAGCTTCATGTCGCTGAAGAGCGCGGTGTCACCCACGTCATATATTCTAACCCCATCTTCAGGGCTTATGATGAAGCTGAGAGGAAGATCTGAAATAAATGTGTCACCTGACTTAAAGAACGATATATGCCGGCATTCCACGCATTGCACCTTGACGTCTCTCACTTCGATAAAGTCTCCCCATAACATGCTTATTGTATCCTTTCTGTCTACGCCAAAGCGTAAAGCATGTTCTCTGACACCAGGCCCTGAAACTAAAGTTGCGCCTGTCTGTTTCTGTATTTCTATGGCATCACCCATGTGGTCTGGGGCTCCATGTGTTACAAGAATCAAGTCAGCTCGAGTGATTTCTTCCACCTTTATTGGGCAGAGGATGTTTTCTTTAACGGATGGATCGATTAGAATCCTTCTGTTCTCCGTTTCTATCTCGAAAAAGGATATTCCGTAGAATCTAAACTTTGTAGCCATTTAGATTGTAAGGCATATTATGCTTCTATTTTTATTTATCTATAAGATGACAGAATATCTTGTAGCCCCTTTGCTGGACTTGCCTATTATTGATTTAGGTTTGAACCTCTTTGGCATGGTTTGAGAAGCATCAAACAAACCTTGGATCCAAATACGGTATGTATAAATCTATGGTGCAGTTTCAACTAAAGGCAGGTGCAGACTGGATGGTAAAGCGCCTTTCCGTCATCGATTCCAACAGATGTACGGGTTGCCAGAGCTGCATGTTCGCATGCTCTAGAAGGTTTGGTTCAGGAGGACTGGCCAATGCCGCAATACATGTTAGGTCGGTTGGCGGTGTAGAACATGGCTTTGTTGTCATTGTCTGTAGGGCCTGTGCCAGCGCTCCATGCGCCAAAGTCTGTCCTGTAGACGCGTTGTCTGTGAGAGCCGGTGGAGGCGTCAGGTTGGAGGCTTCAAGATGTATAGGCTGTGGCCTTTGCGCCAAATCCTGTCCCTATGGTGCAATATTGTGGAATGAGGAAGAAAACAAGCCTATAATATGTGTCTATTGTGGATACTGCGCCAACTACTGCCCTCATGACGTCATAGCCCTAGAAGAAATGGAGGCGAAGATGTCATGATTGAAAAAGACCCGCTCAAGAATATATTGTATTTGGATCTTACTAGGAAGCGGTTCTGGATAGATGAGCGAAGGGATCTTTTTGAAGAATACCTGGGCGGCGTAGGGGCTGCTTCAAAGCTTCTTATCGAAGAGTGCCGTCAGGGGGCTGATCCGCTTTCTCCAGAGAACGTCATAGTGTTTGCTGTCGGTCCTCTCAACGGACTGTTTCCTCTAGCATCAAAGACCGTCAGCTGTTTCAAATCACCTCTCACAGGGAACTATGGGGAAAGTCATGCTGGAGGGAGGAGTTCCATAGCCATCAGACTTGCAGGCTACGGTGCCATTGTAATAAAAGGTGCAAGTGACTATCCCGTCTACGTCTCTATCCATGGAAAGAATGTGAACTTCAGAGATGCCTCTGCACTTTGGGGTGTCAGAAGCAGTACGACTGTTGGAAGAGTCCTTAGAAATGCAGAGGCAGGTGCAGGTATCCGCACAATCATGAGAATAGGTGGAGCTGGAGAAAACCTTGTATCATATGCTTCCGTCAACACAGAAACCTATCGCCACTTTGGGCGACTTGGTCTAGGAGCCGTCTTTGGCAGCAAGAAGTTAAAGGCTATCGTCATTTCCGGCAAGACTACGGTTCCCGTGTCCGACAAAAGACTCTACAGAGAAGTCTATGACAAGATCTATAATGCTGCAGCGAAGTCCCCAGTCATGAAAAAATATCATGATCTTGGAACTGCTTCGAATATCAATCCATTGAATGCTATAAGCGCTCTGCCGACAAAGAATCTTAAGGAGTCCCACTTGGATTCTGCTGAAAGAATTTCCGGGGAATACTTGGCTGAAAGATATCTTGGGCGACGTACAGCCTGTGCACACTGTCCCATTGCATGCATACACCTTGCTGCCCTAAGAGAGCCCTATGCAAATGAGCCATACTTCTACAAGACAACCATGACTTCATACGACTATGAACTTCTCTATTCACTTGGATCCCTGCTAGGCGTTGTCGATACAGATGCTGTGCTAAAGCTCATTAATGAAGCTGAAACGTGGGGGCTTGATGCAATGATGGTGGGCGCTGTCCTCTCCTGGATGACCGAAGCCTTCGAAAAGGGAATCATCAACGAAGATCAGACGATTGGACTAAGGCTGAAATGGGGTGGCTACGACGAATACGCCAAGGCGATAAGGTATATAGTCACACAGCCAAACGACTTCTACAAGAAAGCGGCAAAAGGTCTAGAGAGCCTCACAGAACAATATGGTGGATCCGATTTTGCTCTAACCTACGGTGGAAATGGAATGCCAGGATACCATACAGGTCCAGCAGCACATCTAACCTACATCACCGGCGCCAGACACAGCCACCTTGACAGTGCAGGCTACAACATCGATCAGGAAGGCCTAAAAAAGGGTCTACCTTCAGTCAAAGAACTGGCCACAAGCCTATATCTTGAAGAGGCCTGGAGACAGATCTTGTCAAGTCTCGTAGTCTGCTTCTTCTCTCGAGGACTTTACACCCCGCAACTGGTTTCGGAGGCCCTAGAGGTCGCAGGATCCAGTTTATCTGAGGAGGACCTCAACAGACTCGGCAAGAAGATTCTCGGGAACAAGAACCACTTCAAGGAAAGGGAAGGCTTCAACATGTTAGCCGCTAAATTTCCGAGAAGGATATTTGATCTACCGACGCCACATGGCATGTTAGATGAGCGGCAACTTGAAGAAGCCGTAGTACTATATCACTCTCTCCTAGAAAGCACGTGAGCCTTCAAACCTATCGAATAGAGCCTGCCAGAAGGCATCTGCTATTTCCATCGCAGCCGACGAGCACAAAACCGTCTCTTATCGTATGGAGAGTGCTTCTTGCAGTTAGAACGAAAAGATCATCTTGAGAATTCGCCGATGTCTGAATGTCCTCCGATACTTTCCTTTTTTTCAAAAATTGGCACAATCTTAAGCTGTCTTAAGGCAGCTCTTCTTTGCCGCTTCCACGATCATGTTACCCTTCTACATTGTTAACGACCCTATCATCTTGATACATCGTCTAGCTTCCTGTTCAGGCTACAATCAAAGACGGAAAGCTAGATAACAAGTGTATGGTATGTACAAGTGTTAAATCTTCGAACACCATAGGCTATCCAGATGGATGATGCCGGCTAAGAAGAAAAGGCAATACGTTGTTGGAAAAGGTAAGCACACAAAATATAGACAAGCATATGGATCTGGAAAGATAATGAACCGCCTTGACAAGGCCATGAGACAGTCTGGCCACGGTAGTAGTATAGGCCAGTCCAAAAAGAAAAAGAGGCAGTAGAGAACGAGCTGAACGGGAGACCTGAAAGACCATAGCTTTAACATCAGCGACCTTCTGGAAAACGAATTCAAGATGGACTTGGTTCCAGAGAAGACTGACATCATATTGGCGGTTAAATAGAGACCTGCAATAACATGTCTGAGGCCTCACGAGTCATATCAGATCAGTGCTGCCGAATGATACCATTTGGCAGCACCAACATCCAAACCTCGAAAACATTTTTCCGGTTGAGATAAGAACGTGCAGGCGCCAACCATGACTTCTCTAAAGGATGTGACTTGAGCTGCCCCAACTCACATGTTGGGTGCAGACTAAAACGATTACTGGGAACCCTGTATGGCATCGACATGGCACTTTCAGTCTGTCAACCCACATATAACTTACAGTATTAAGGTGTCGACATAGTTAGGCATGCTTCTCCAAAGGGGGTCATGACAAAACATATTAAGAAGAAGACCGCTCAAGTCCACTCATGCCATATAAGATAACTGTGGACAGAAACCTCTGTATCGCCTGCGGTGCCGCGCCGGCGGCATGCCCAAAAATATACTATCTGGGGTCTGATAATGGAAAGAACAGAGTCGTCGAGCAATACAGTAGGGAAACCAGTGCTGATGTCTCTGTTGGAATCGTCCCTGATGAGCTATATCAGTGTGCCAAGGAAGGAGCTGACGTCTGCCCTGTTTCCGCGATAACATTGGAGAAGATATAATAACATAAGAACTCGATCCTTTCAGATAGGCTGCTGGACAGGCTACTTCTACTGTATTCGCCCTACTCTTGCACTCCTAAGATGCCGTCTGTGAAAACCTGCACGTAAGCGGATATGCTATTCTTCTACAGCCAGCTTTTATTGGAAAAGAGTACTTGAAGGCTTAATAATCGGACAGGAGACAAAATGTGGCATGAAATATGACTTCGACAGGCTGATAGAGAGAAGGGGCACAGGCTGCTACAAATGGGACAACATCAGGGAAAAGTTTGGCAGAGATGACATTATACCGATGTGGGTTGCCGACATGGACTTTCTTTCACCTAAGCCGGTAATCGACGCAATAAAGCGGAGGGCAGAACACGGTGTCTACGGTTACACAATCAGGCCACATTCATATTATCAGAGCATTGTGGATTGGGTCAAGAGAAGACACAACTGGGACATCAAACCACAATGGATAGAGTACTCTCCTGGCGTCGTATCTTCAATAAACCTCGCCATCCAAGCCTTCACAAGGCCAGGAGACAAAGTGATCGTCCAGCCTCCCGTCTACTACCCCTTCTTTGACGTCATAAGAGGAAACAGACGAAGATTGGTAACGAATCCTTTAACGTACGAGAACGGAAGATATCATATAGACTTCGAGGACCTAGAAGGCAAGCTCGACGAAAAAGTCAAAATGCTCGTCTTCTGCAGCCCACATAATCCTGTTGGCAGAGTATGGCAGCGTAGTGAACTGTCAAGATTGAGCGAGATATGCCGACGAAAAAAAGTCATAATAGTCTCGGATGAGATCCACTTCGACCTGACATTGGAGGGGCACAGGCATGTGCCAACCGCCTCCATATCCCCCGAGATATCCGACATCACCTTGACAACGATCTCACCGAGCAAAACCTTCAACTTGGCTGGCCTAAACAACTCCACAGTAATCTCTTCAAATAGAAGGATGCTTAGGCGATTTAAGGCAGCCGTCGAAAACGCGGGACTGGCGTTGGCAAACGTCTTCGGCGTTGTCGCATCAGAGGCAGCATACAAACATGGAGAAGAATGGCTTGAACAGCTGCTAAAGTACATTCAGGGAAATGTAGATTTCCTCATAGAATACATGGACGAAAAGATACCTGAAATTAGACCTGTGAAACCTGAAGGCACCTACCTTGTCTGGCTTGACTGCCGAGGCATGAACATGAACCCGAGAAGCCTTAACCAATTCATGGTGGAGAAGGCGAAAGTGGGATTACTTGAGGGATCCATCTTCGGCGAGGGGGGAGAAGGGTTTCAGAGAATGAACATAGCCTGCCCTCGAAAGATCTTGAAAGAAGCTCTATCGAGAATCGGAGATGCCGCCAAAGACCTAAGACATGGTACAAGATAGCGTAGCCAACAAAGCCAAGGTATCTTACGCCACTGGACTCGAGAAGACTACCATGGAATCTTCTTTGATGACATCTGCTGGAGAGGCTTCATACCAATAGCCATGCATGCTATATCCATGGTATTGAGCTTTGATGGATGCAAAGCCCAAGGCAAAAAGCTTAAAGACACCTCTAGGGTTAGGCTTGATGAAATGACCAGAAAGACCCTGTTTATCCTAACGCTCTTCTTTATTGCCTTAGCACCTTTTGCAAGCGGACAGGCATGTGCTGAATCAACCCCCTCACAAGTGAAGGCTGGAGTGTGGATAATAAGCGTGGACAAGGTTGACCTCGCCGGTGGCACATACTCTGTAGACTTCTATCTCTGGTTTGCATATAACGGCACGCCACCTAACTTCGAATTCATCAATGGTGCTCCAACGAGAATCGAGAAGACAGTTGAGAGGGAGGGGTATGTCGAGTATAGGGTTAAGGCGACATTCGTCCAACAGTATGACTTCAAGAACTTCCCCTTTGACACTCAACAATTGAACATAATCATCGAAGACAAGACACAGGACATAACACAGTTAATATTTGTTCCAGACACAGAACAAAGTGGCCTAGATTCTCAAGCCTACATTGTAGGATGGCAGCTGAAAGAATTCGGATATGAAAGCTACGTTCACGAGTATCCTGGAGAAGCCTACTCGAGGCTAGTCTTCACCATATCAATACAGAGGGAAGTCTTTCCAGTCTTCATGAAAAACTTTGTTCCGATCACCTTGATAACCTTGATAAGCTTGCTGTCATTCGCGGTCACGATACAGAACTATTCACAGAGAATTTCGATAGGCATAACCACCCTCTTTTCGGCAGTCGCATATCATCTGGCGACACTGGGCAGCCTCCCACCACTCTCATATCTGACCCTCTTTGACAGAGTAATGCTGGCGATCTACTCACTATTCCTCTACAATATAGGGGTAAGCGTTCAAGGCATGCGTCTCGTAGACAGGAAACAGATCGAAAAGGCCGTTGAGTTTGAGAATAGAGCCCAGAAGCTTCTGCCTATAGTAGCCCTACTCCTGATCATACTATATACTGTAGTATTGGCACCCTTCATATAGATCAGCCTCAGCATACAATGCAAAGCAGAAATTTTGCAAGACGCGGAAGAGCACCTCCACGATAAACTGGAAAAGGGGGGTCGAAGGCTACTTCATTTCTACAGGAGACGATGTCTAGTTGAGTGTAGTGAAGCATGGAAACCGATGACAGGACTTTCTGCGTCGGCCAAGCTGGGCTAGAACCTAAATGGTATCGACCACTTTAATATGTCCTGAATCGACCTCTCCACATATTCGCCGAATTGATGCGCGATATCTCTTGATGTTATCACACCATAGATAATGCCTCCCCGTGCAACAGGTAGCCTGCGGATACCATGCTTCTGCATCAACTCAGAAGCCTTAAGCAGGTCTGCGTCAGGATCGATCGTGATCAAAGGAAAAGACATTATGTCAGCAACATTGGTCTTAGAGGGGTCACGTTCAGCTGCAACAACCTTGCTCACGAAATCATGTTCGGTTATTATGCCTTGAAGCTTACCCTCCTTGAGGACGATAAGAAAACCCTTACCGGACTTGACCATAGTCTTCGCCGCGTTGACTACAGAAACCTGTTCCTCGATCGTGGGAACCTCCTTATCCATGTAATCCTTTACCAGATATGGCATTATCCAACCCAACTTCAGAACCTGTTTCGTTTATTTAAGTCTTTGTATCCAAATCAACGTCAAATAGACTACATAGAAAACGTTTAAAGAAGATGCTCTACAAGAGCAGGACGAGAAGAACAATATGAAGATAGTGGACGTCAAGGCATACCCAGTGTATGCTGAGGCAAGGACCGCCATCAGCGGATACCTACCATACCAAGATGAACTCGCCAAGGCCGTCAGAAGGGGTTATGCCGCCTGCTTCGTCAAAGTAACGACAGATGAAGGCAGCTTCGGCTTCGGAGAAAGCCTTGTGAGAGAGGTGCCTCAGGCTACTTCACAGGTGGTGGAGG